>Ga0208937_1000492_pt1 | contig 30174 bp, 16 predicted proteins | sample June2015DPH_11_5_FD_184705 | JGI IMG/M metagenome (GOLD analysis project Ga0208937, IMG submission 184705) | Peatland microbial communities from SPRUCE experiment site at the Marcell Experimental Forest, Minnesota, USA - June2015DPH_11_40... | ecosystem: Environmental > Terrestrial > Soil >...
CAGTCTTCGAGCGCGGGTGGAAAAAGAAATTGTTGGCCGTAGTCGGGAGCGATGGGTTGTGCCATGCCTCTCAGACGCCAACCGCCGCAATTCATTCAAAAATTTGCCGGAGTTTTGAGACAGTCTCAGTTGCTCGGACCTACGTCGCCACTGGTGTTTGCGCAGGAAGCCAATCAGAACCAGAACCCTTCGTTTATGGTCGCCCCGCAATGTCCCACCACTGGATCTTGGACGGACAGCACCCGGCAGGCACAGGTGTTGGGGATGATGAACGCGCTGATGGCCGAGTTTTCTATTGATCCGGACCGGGTTTATATAACGGGACACTCGATGGGCGCCTATGGCACTTGGGCTTATATCACGCAGTATCCGCAAATGTATGCGGCGGCTGTGCCCATGAGCGGAGGAGGCAACACATCTCTGGCTGGGCGGATCACGCACATGCCCATCTGGAACTTTCATGCCGCGGATGACCCCACGGTATCGGTGACCCTATCACGCAATATGGTATCGGCAGTGCGGCAGGCCGGGGGCATTGTTATTTACACCGAATACGCGATCGGCGAGCATACCATTTGCACTCCGGCCTATAACACTCCAATCCTCATGGACTGGGTCTATTCGCAGAAACGGGGCACCTTCTCCTCCGCGCCTCCCCTGCTCAGCATTGTCAACCCGACCGATCAGCCGCTGTACAGCCTTGATGGAACCAACCTGAACCTGTCCGGTTCGGCTACCGATGGCACCAACGGCGTGACGGGGAGCACATGGACGGATTACTCGGTCGGCGTTTCCTCCGGGTTGGCGCAAGGAACGACTAACTGGTCGGCCACCAATATCCTGATAAACACATCAGTTACAAACCTGGTGCTGATCACTGCAAGCGGTTCAAGCTGGTTTAGTCCCTACGGCGGGGCCACTACCTTCAATGACAACCTGTCCGTCATCGTGCCTCCTTCCATCAGTGCGCAACCCGCGAGCCTGGCGGTGAATGAAGACGACGCCGCTGCGTTCAGCGTTCTCGTGCCTCAGTATGTGTACCAGCCGTCTTATCGATGGTTTTACCAGGGCCAGGCTCTTGCCGGAGCCACCGGTTCTTTGCTCATCTTGACCAACGTGCAATTGGCCGAGGCGGGCTATTACTCGGTAAGCGTGAGCAATGTGTTTGGTTTCGTTATCAGTTCCAACGCCCTGCTGACAATCCTGCCTCCGTCGCTGGTGCAGAATGGCGGCTTCGAACTGGGCACATTCGCCGATTGGACGACCAGTGGAAACTTTGAGGACTGCGATGTCACTTCAAGTGCTCCGTATGTTCACTCTGGAGTGTACGGGGCGGAATTTGGCCCGGTGGGAACGCTCAGCTACCTATCCCAGACGCTCCCCACATCTGCGGGCGCAAGCTATTTGCTCTCGTTTTGGCTGGACAGCCCTGATGGCTTGACTCCCAATGAGTTCCTCGTTTCATGGAATGGAAATACGCTCTTCGATGAGGCCAATCTCCCCGCCTTCGGCTGGACCAACCTTCAGTTTGTGGTCACGGCGACAGGAACCAGCACGGTTCTTCAGTTCGGATTCCGGGATGACTCCAGCGATCTCGCTCTCGATGATGTCAGTGTCCTGGCGGCGCAGCCCAGCATCGTCAGCATCAGCCTGTCGGGGACAAATCTAGTGGTCAACGGGAGTAACGGGCTGTCAGGCCGGACATATGTTGTGCTGATGAGCACGAACCTGACGCTGCCGTCGAGCCAGTGGACGCCGGTGGCGACCAACGTCCTGAACGCAGACGGAAATTTCACCATCACCGCGACCAACGCGGTTGACCCCAACGCCCTGCAACGGTTTTACCGCTTGATGCTCTTGCCGTAAGCATTCGACCGAAGCAAATGAAAGGGCCATCATGAAAAATCCCGTTCAACGCCTGACCGGCTTTCCGCTCTGGCGAGCGGCCACAAGGTCCAGCCCCTGTTTGGGAGGATCCCCCGGAACGGTGAAGAATTTTCGATTTTATTTGAAGCAAACTCGGAAGAAATGGCGCTTGTGTAACTAGGACAGAAGAAATTGTTCAAACCAGCAAACTTATGAAAACGACCAAAACCAAATGGTTTGCGAGTGTTTCGTTGACCAAACTCAGCCTCGTGGCGACCGGGATGTTCCTGGCGGCCACGAGCAGCGCCGTGGCCACCGTGCGCTACGTGAACGTCAACAACCCCAGCCCCACGCCGCCCTACACCAACTGGGCCACAGCGGCCACGAACATTCAGAATGCGGTGGATGCGGCAGCGGCGGGTGACCAGATTGTGGTGACCAACGGCATCTACGCCACCGGCAGCACTCAGGTGGGTGAAAAGGGTTTCTACGACCTTGTGGTGGTGGCGGTAGACAAACCGCTGACGGTGCAAAGCGTCAACGGTCCGAGCGTCACCGTAATTAATGGCGGTGGCACCGCGGGCTGCGTTTACCTCGCTACCAACGCGGTGATGGTGGGCTTCACTTTGACCAATGGTGTGGCCATCTACGGCGGAGGGGTGTATTGCGAATCCACCAACGCCGTGCTCTCCAATTGCGTGGTGACCGGCAACTCGACGTGGAACGGAGGAGGCGGGACCTATGGCGGCACACTGAACAGCTGCACTCTGACCGGAAACTCAGCACCTTATGGCTATGGTGGCGGTGCTGCCGATTGCACGCTCAACAACTGCACGTTGAGCGGCAACTCGACATCCGGCGGTGGCAGCGGCGGCGGCGGGGCCATTGATTGCACGCTGAACAACTGCACGTTGACCGGCAACTCGGCTCTTGGGGGCTATGGCGGCGGGGCGGAATCCAGCACGCTCAACAGTTGCTCGCTGAGTGGCAACTCGGCCGTCTATGGCGGCGGGGCTGGCGATTCCACGCTGAACAACTGCACGTTGACCGGCAACTCGGCCGTTTGGGGCGGCGGGGTCTATTCCTGCACACTGAACAACTGCATCGTCTATTTTAACTCGGCCCCCGTGCACGGCAACTATGACCCTTACAGCACGCTCAACTACTGCTGCACGACGCCCACGCCCACCAACGGGGTCGGCAACATCAGTGCGGACCCGGAACCGGCCAGCGCGTCCCATCTGAGTGCGTTATCCCCCTGCATCGGGGCGGGTAGCGCGGCTTACGCCAGCGGCACCGATATTGACGGCGAAGCCTGGGCCAACCCGCCGTCCATCGGCTGTGATGAATACCACGCGGGGGCGGTGACAGGACCCTTGACGGTAAGCCTGACGGCCACCTATACGAATGTGGCCACAGGCTTCCCTGTGAGTTTAACGGCGTTAATCGACGGCCGTACCGACCTGAGCGTGTGGGATTTCGGCGATGGTTACGTGCAGGTCAACGAGCCTTATACGTCACACACTTGGACGGCGCCGGGGGATTATCTCGTGGCGTTGTGGGCCTTCAACGACAGCTATCCGGAAGGGGTGAGCGCGGCGGTAACGGTTCACGTGGAGGCGGAGGTCCTGCATTATGTCGCGGCCACAAGTAGCAATCCGGTCGCGCCCTACACTTCCTGGGCGACGGCAGCCACGAACATCCAGGATGCGGTGGATGCGGCAGCGGCAGGTGACCAGATTCTGGTGACCAACGGCACCTACGCCAGCGGCAGTAGGGTGGACACAAACGGTCAGCCCAACTGTGTGCTGGTGGACAAGCCGCTGGTCTTGAGCAGCGTCAACGGCCCGGACGTCACATTAATCAATGGCGGTGGTGCGGTGCGGTGCCTTTACCTCACCAAAAACACGCTGATGGTGGGCTTCACCTTGACCAATGGTGTGAGTAATTATGGCACCGGCGGCGGAGGGGTGTTTTGTGAATCCACCAACGCCGTGCTGACCAATTGCGTGCTGACCGGCAACTCGGCTTGGGGCGCGGGCGGCGGGGCCTGTGGCGGCACACTGAACAACTGCACGTTGACCGGAAACTCGGCGAACGGTTACGGTTTTAACGAGAAATATCCCGGCACTGGTGGCGGGGCATATTCCTGCACGCTCAACAACTGCACGCTGACCGGCAACTGGGCCAGCGGTTTCTCGTATGGTCCGTTTGGCGACTACTATTGTCCCGGTGTTGGCGGCGGGGCTGCCGATTGCACGCTGAACAACTGCACCTTGAGCAGCAATTCGGCAGATTACGGCGGCGGGGCGTATAGCGACTCTTTGCAGCCCTGCATCCTCAACTACTGCACATTGACCGGCAACTCCGCCTACGACGGCGGCGGGGCTGCCGATTGCACCCTCAACAACTGCACCCTGAGCGGCAACTGGGCCACGTTTGGCGGCGGGGTCTGTGACAGCACGCTCAACAACTGCACCCTGACCGGCAACTCGGCTTACTACGGCGGCGGGGCCGCTGGCGGCACGCTCAACAACTGCACGTTGACCGGCAACTTGGCTCCTGGCGGCGGCGGCGGGGCTTGGAATTGCACGCTGAACAACTGCACTTTGACCGGCAACTCAGGCGGGGGACAATACGGTGGCGGCGGAGCCGGGTTCAGCACGCTGAACAACTGCACTTTGACCGGCAACTCGGCACCGGGTAGCTACGGTGGCGGGGCTTTTGGCTGCTCTATGAACAACTGCATTGTTTATTTCAACAGCGCCGCGAATGGGGCCAACTACTATCAATACGGGAACGAATTACTCAGTTACTGTTGCACGCCCATGCCCTACAATGGTATAGGCAACATCACCAACGCGCCGCTGTTCGTGAATTACGCTGGCGGCAACCTGCGCCTGCAATCCAACTCCCCCTGCATCAACTCCGGCAACAACGCCTTTGTCGTCGGCAGCACCGACCTGGACGGCAATCCCCGCATCGTCGGCGGCACGGTGGACATCGGTGCTTACGAATATCAATCACCCACTTCCATCATTTCCTATGCCTGGCTCCAGCAATATGGCCTGCCCACCGACGGCTCGGCGGATCACACCGACCTGGACGGCACCGGCATGAACGTTTACCAGGATTGGGTCGCCGGCTTGAATCCCACCAACGCCCTGTCTGTTTTGAAGATGCTACCACCAGCAGCCACAAACAATCCACAGGGTCTGGTGGTAAGCTGGCAGAGTGTGAGCAACATCACCTATTTCCTCCAACGCAGCACCAATCTGGCAGCGCAACCGGCCTTCTCCACCATCCAAAGCAACATTGTGGGCCAGGCCGGCACGACGAGCTACACGGACACCACCGCCACGAACGCCGGCCCGTATTTCTATCGTGTAGGCGTGGGCCAGTAAGGAGAAATCATAAATGTGAAAAGGCAAAGCTATGAAAACGAAAATTAACCTTCTAGTTGCTGTGATGTTCCTGGCGGCCACGAGCAGCACTTGGGCCACCGTGCGCTACGTGAATGTCAATAACGCCAACCCCACGCCGCCCTACACCAACTGGGCCACCGCGGCCACGGACATTCAGTCTGCGGTGGATGCGGCCGGGGCGGGTGACCAGATTGTCGTCACCAACGGGGTTTACGCCGGCGGCAGTTGGGTGGACCCATATGGTAATGTCAACTGTGTGGTAGTGGACACGCCGCTATCGTTGCAAAGCGTCAATGGACCAGATGTTACCGTAATTGATGGCGGTGGTGCGGGACGATGCCTTTACCTCACCAACAACGCGGTGCTGGTAGGCTTTACGTTGACCAATGGTGTCGGAGGCGTGTATTGCGAGTCCAACGCCGTGCTGACCAATTGCGTGCTGACCGGCAACTCGGCCAGCTATGACGGCGGCGGGGCCTACGGCGGCACGCTCAACAACTGCACCCTGATCGGCAACTCTGCTTTTTATGGAGGTTGGGACTGCACATTAATTTGTTTTGCCTACGGCGGCGGTGCCAGTAGCTGCACGCTTAACAACTGTACCCTGATTGGCAACTCGGCCTCAGGCGGCGGCGGGGCTTGGCTCTGCACGCTCAACAACTGCACGTTGATTGGCAACTCGGGTTGGGAAGGCGGGGGGGCTGAGAATTGCACGCTGAACAACTGCGCATTGTCTGGCAACTCCGCTTCAGGACGCTTTGGGAGTGGTAACGGCGGTGGGGCCAATGGCTGCTCTCTCAACAACTGCACTTTGACCGGCAACTCGGCAACCGGTCTCAGCAGCGGCGGCGGCGGGGCATATGCCTGCACGCTGAACAACTGCATCGTCTATTACAACTCGGACTCTTCCCCCTTTAGAGACAACAACTATGACCCCTCCAGCACGCTCAATTACTGTTGCACGACGCCCATGCCAACCAGCGGGGGCGGCAACATCAATGCCGACCCGCAACTGGCCAGCGCGTCACATCTGAGTGCCTTATCCCCCTGCATTGGGGCGGGCAACGCGACCTACGCCAGTGGGACCGACATTGATGGCGAGCCCTGGGCCAACCCGCCGTCCATCGGCTGTGATGAATACCACGCCGGGGCGGTGACGGGACCCTTGACGGTGAGCCTGAGGGCAACCTATACGAACGTGGCCACAGGCTTCCCCGTGGTTTTGACGGCGTTCATCGCGGGCCGCACCGACCTGAGCGTGTGGGATTTCGGCGATGGTTACGTGGAGGTCAACGAGCCTTACACGTCACACACTTGGACGGCACCGGGGGATTACCTCGTGGTGTTGTGGGCCTTCAACGACAGCTATCCGGGAGGGGTGAGCGCGACGGTCACGGTCCACGTGGAGGCGGAGGTCCTGCATTATGTCGCGGCTAGCAGTGGCAATCCAGTCGCGCCCTACACCTCATGGGCTATAGCGGCCACGAACATTCAGGATGCGGTGGATGTGGCAGGGGTGGGTGACAAAATTGTGGTGACCAACGGGTACTACGCCCCCGTCGCAGTGGACACACCGCTGACGCTGCAAAGCGTCAACGGCCCGACCGTCACCGTAATCAATGGCCTTGGCGCGACACAGTGCGTTTACCTTACTAACAACGCGGTGATGGTGGGCTTCACCTTGACCAATGGTTGGTCTGAAGGCTACGGCGGAGGAGTGTATTGCGAATCCAGCGCCGTACTGACCAATTGCGTGATGACCGGCAACTTTGCGTGGTCCGGCGACGGCGGCGGGGCCTACGGCGGCACGCTCAACAACTGCACCCTGACCGGCAACTCGGCTGGTTGGGGCGGCGGGGCTTATGGCTGCCTGTTGAACAACTGCATCGTCTATTTCAACTCGGACCCAAATGATAGGGGCAACTATGACCCCTCCAGCACGCTCAATTACTGTTGCACGACGCCCATGCCCACCAACAGTGTCGGCAACATAACCAACTCGCCGCTGTTCGTGGATTACGCTGGCGGCAACCTGCACCTGCAATCCAACTCCCCCTGCATCAACTCCGGCAATAACACCTATGTGCTCGGCAGCACGGACTTGGACGGCAATCCCCGCATCGTCTTCGGCACGGTGGACATCGGGGCTTACGAGTATCAAACACCGACTTCCATCATTTCCTATGCCTGGCTCCAACAATATGGCCTGCCCACCGACGGTTCAGTGGACCACGCGGATTTAGACGGCACCGGAATGAACGTTTATCAGGATTGGGTTGCTGGCTTAAATCCCACTGATGCTTCGTCGGTGTTGAAAATGCTGGCGCCCGTTAAAACCAATAATCCGGCGGGGTTGGTTGTGACTTGGGAAAGCGTGAATACGCGGACGTATTTTGTCCAACGCAGCACCAATCTGGCGGCGCAACCGGCCTTCTCCACCATCCAAAGCAACATTGTCGGCCAGGCCGGCACAACCAGTTACACGGACACCACCGCCACGAACGCCGGCCCGTATTTCTATCGCGTGGGGGTGGGCCAGTAAGGAGAAATCTGTGAAAACAAAACTGACGAAACTACATAATGAAAATAAAAACTGCGAAATGACCGAGCCGGTGTCCGGCAGGCAGCCGGTTTTGGCTCTGCTTATGCGACTGCTCTTGGCAGCGGTGCTTGTGTTGCCCGTTTTTGGTGCACAGGCCGGAGTAGTCTTCACCACTTTGTATTCATTTACTGGAACCAATGATGGCGCATTCCCCTATGCCGGGCTGGTGCAAGGCAACGATGGCTATTTCTATGGCACAACTTCCGCAGGGGGCACGAACGGCGCTGGAACCGTGTTCAAAATCAGCACCAAAGGAGTGCTGACGAGCCTCTATGCATTCGGCTCGATTACTAATGAGGCTGGCGTTGCGCTGGACGGCGCAAATCCCTGGGGTCTGGTGCAAAGCAGCGACGGTTATCTCTATGGCACGACTTACTCCGGCGGCACGAACGGCACTGTTTTTGGCGGTTATGGCACCGTGTTCAGAATCAACACCAATGGGGCGCTGACTATTTTGTATTCGTTCACCGGCACCAACGAAGGAGCATATCCCTATGCCGGGCTGGTGCAGGGCAGTGATGGCAGTTTTTATGGCACGACTTCCAGGGGCGGCACGAATGAGGATGGCACCGTGTTCAAAATGAGCACCAATGGGGCGCTAGCGACCCTTTATGATTTCGGCACGGTGACTGATACGTATGGCTCTCCGCTGGATGGCGCATCCCCCTATGCCGGGCTGGTGCAAGGCAACGATGGCTATTTCTATGGCACGACTGCGGGAGGTGGTACGAATCGCGGTAGTGGCACCGTGTTCAAAATCAGCACCAATGGGCTGTTCTCCAGTTTGTACTCCTTCACCGGCGGCAATGATGGCGCATATCCCGAGGCCGGGCTGGTGCAAGGCAGCGACGGCAATTTCTATGGCACGACTTCCTGGGACGGCACGAACAGCATTGGCACCGTGTTCAGAATCAGCACCAATGGGGCGCTGACTAGCTTGTATTCATTCATCAATGGCACTGGCTCGCAGGCCAATGGGCTGGTGCAGGGTAGCGACGGCAATTTATATGGCACGACTTGTGTAGACGGTTATTATTTTGAATTCGAGCAGGTATTTTCTTATGGCGCTGGCACGGTGTTCAAAATCAGCACCAATGGGGCTTACACCAGTTTGTATTCCTTCGACACCGACAATGGCACAAATGGAGCAAATCCCCAAGCCGGGCTGGTGCAAGGCAGCGACGGCAATTTCTATGGCACGACTTCCAGCGGCGGCACATTCACGAATCAATTCGGCCAAGGCTGCGGCACCATTTTCCGTCTGACGATTGTGCCAGAACCACAACTATCAATCATTCCTTCGGGTCCATACGTGATTTTGACGTGGCCGACCAATGCCTTCGTTTTCACTTTGCAATCCAGCACAAGCCTTGATTCATCGGCAAGCTGGAGCACCAATTCTCTGGCCCCTGTCGTCATTGGCGGACAGAACGTCGTGATTAATCCCATCTCCGGCACCCAAATGTTTTTCCGATTGAGCCAGTAATTATCTGAAGGGGACAATCCCGGTTAGGCCATGATTTGTCCGATGCCAACAGCGCCGCGGACAGCGTGTCCACCTGCGCTGATTGCGCATCTGGCTGCCGATCGGTTCAAGCAAGGACTCCACGGCACAAAGCCGCGACCAAGCGACTTCACTTTTACAGGAACGGTTGGACTTGACCCCGGCGACGCCCGGGTGGTGGTTGGACGTTCCCACCGGCGCTTGACTTTCTAATCGGCCATATTAGCCTCTGGCGGTGACGGGCAGTGCGGCGGGAGTGTCCGCAAAATTGATTCAATCACGATCAATTTGACATTTTCTGTGGGCGGAATGTGTGGCTGAAACCATCTCAAAACCCTATTTTATGGTAGCAGCCCATGTGAATCGGCTCACTTTTTTTGAATTTGCATGAGTTAGAGCGGACTCACGTCCACTGCTACAGTTTTGAAACAGTCTTCTCGAGCCTTGACCTTGTCAAGGCGTATGCTATATTTTTGATGATGCTCGAAACGCAACCAATTCTTCCTTGGTGCACCAGCGTCGGGGGTGAATGCCGATCAATCGAATCTGATCAGAGCGTGCCGATAGAACCGTTCCCCCGGGAAAACAATTTCTGATCATTTGTACCTTATGAATCATACCCATCGCTCCAAGTTTCATAACGTAGCAATCGTCGCCGCTTTAAACATGGCTTTGTTCTGTCTAAATCCCGGAGCTCAAGCGGCTCCGAATTTTGGTCCGAACGTCACCATATTTTATCCTTCAATGTCTTGGGCAACGATTCAAAACAGTTTAAACACCATATCCGGACAGCAGGCGCAATCAGGGGCGCAATTTGGCGCCAACCGGTACGCCATTTTCTTCATGCCCGGAACTTACACCAACATTGCTGTGAATATGGGCTACTACATGCAAGTGCTCGGCCTGGGGCAATCGCCCGACAATGTCACAATAAATGGCGTGCTGGATAGCCGTCCATTTTTGCCGAATGACAACGCCACCTGCAACTTCTGGTTGTCCTCTGAGAATCTGGCCGTGTCTTCAACAAACGGCTACACGATGTGGGCTGTGTCGCAGGGAACCTCCTTTCGCCGTATGCATTTACAAAACAACTTGTACTTGGACGATTGGATTGGTCCTGATAACTGGGCAAGCGGCGGCTTCCTGGCTGATTCCAAGATTGATGGCAGTGTCAATCCCATTGGACAACAACAGTGGCTCTCCAGAAACAATAGCTACACGGGCTGGTCCGCCGGGAATTGGAACTTTGTATTTGTTGGCGATTCAAGTCCGCCTCCTCAAACCTGGCCCGGCCCTTACCCCTCCTATACAGTCATTACCAATACGCCGTTGATCCGGGAAAAGCCCTATTTGTATGTTGATAGCAATACCAATTATTTTGTCATGGTGCCAGCCCTAAGGACCAACAGCTTGGGAACCAGTTGGGCCAGCGGCCCAACCCCCGGAGTTTCCGTCCCCATCAGCCAGTTCTATCTGGCGCAACCCGGGGTGGACAATTCCGCATCCATCAATGCCGCGCTGAGTTCTGGGCTAAATTTGATTTTGACTCCCGGCATATATCATTTGACGAACAGCATTCTCGTGACGCAGCCCGATACGATTGTCCTCGGGCTTGGATTCCCAACGCTGATACCGACTAATCGCAATCCCGCCATGGTGATTTCTGATGTCGATGGCGTGAAGGTGTCGAGTATTATATTCGATGCCGGAACCACCGCGTCACCATCGCTGTTGACAGTCGGACCGACGACCAGTTCCGTGGATCATTCGGCGGATCCCATCTGTCTATACGACATTTTCTGCCGGGTGGGCGGGCAGTTTGCCGGGACGACGACCAATTGCATGACGATCAACGCCAATAATGTCATAGGTGACAACTTCTGGCTGTGGCGGGCGGATCATGGCACTGGTGTGGGTTGGACCGCGAATCCAAGCCAGAATGGTTTAGTGGTGAATGGCAATAACGTGACCATATACGGCCTTTTCAACGAACATCACGAACAGTATCAGACGTTGTGGAATGGCAATTGGGGACGGGTTTACTTTTACCAGTCCGAATTGCCCTATGACGCACCGAATCAAAGCTCATGGACGCATAATGGTGTGAATGGTTATGCGTCCTACAAAGTCGCGAACACTGTCACGAGCCATCAGGCCTATGGGCTTGGCGTCTATGGTGTGTTTCAAACTTCAAACGTAAAATGCTTTAATACCATCGAGACTCCAACCAATCAGCAAGTCAACGTGCATGATATGATAAATGTTCTTATAGAAGCGCAAAGCGGCAGCCAAATGACTCATATCATCAACGGCACTGGCGCAACGCTCACCTCTGGCAACAGTACGGCAACGGCCAACTACCTGTGGCTGAATCCGACAAATATATACGCCAGCGCAGGTATGAGTGGCCCGAACTTCGCCGTTTCATTCCCCAGCGAGTCATGGCATGGTTATCAACTGCAGTATAAGAATGCATTGACTGATGCGAGCTGGTCGGATCTTGGCAGTCCCGTTGGAGGGAACGACACGCTACAGACGATCACCGATTCAACTTCGTCAAGCAACCGGTTTTACCGCGTTAAGGCATATTAATTGCCGTTCCTGGCCTCATCCACCGGGAGCATTTACATAAATCATATGGCGTGATTGGCGCGTAAAACGATGCCGTGGCAGCCGGCGGTCGAGGTGGCATTGAGGGCGGTGGACGGAACGGAAGTGCTGCTGCCGGGCAAACCCAAACCGGGACAAAGCAAACACGTCACGGCCAAACTGCGGGCTTGGTTGTGACTTGGGAAAGCGTGAACACGCGAGCCGCTTTCCAGACTGGTAGAATTTGTACCGATCCGAAATCTTCCGGGCAAGATCCGGGAACCACCTTGAAGCCTGCGTCTGGTGAAAAACCCCTCGGGCACAAACAACTCGCAACGAAGGCGGTGGCGTCCCGTGGTTATCAATCGCTGCACGCAGAATTTGTTCCCTCACGGTGGGCGCAGTTCGCCGGAGGGGCGGTCGTAGACACGCATCTTCCCCGGCGGACGCAGGCCGGAGGAGCGCAGGCTTGCACTGTCGCAGCGAGGTTGGCAAAAGTGCAGATGGAGACACGCCAAACCGACAGACCCGTTCATGCTTCGATGCGTTGCATCCTTTCAACGGTTGGCTGGTCCAGGTTGTAGAGACAGTCAAACAACGCGGCTTTGAAAGACGCGGGGCCGCGCGATTGTCGCGCAGCCAGTTCAGCCGCGATCCCATAACAAGCCAAAGCGCAAGCCGCGGCCTGACGGTAATCCGAATCCACGGAGGCAAAGGCGCCGATGATGGAAGCGGCCATGCAACCCGTGCCAACGACGCGCGTCATCAGAGCATCCCCGTTTTTGACGCGATAGATTCCCTGGTCGCCAGCCACAATGTCCACTTTGCCCGTGATTACCACCGTAGCTTGGCGGCGAACTGCAAGCTTTTGCGCCAGCGTCTCCAAATCAGTTCCGACTTCGGTGGCATCAACGCCTTTGGTTCGGATGTTTGCTCCGCTAACGCGGGCGATTTCGGAAACGTTTCCCTTGATGATATTGATTTTGACCTGGTCCAGCAGCTCGAACACCTTGCGATCGCGCAATTCCGTGGCGCCGGCGCCGCACACGTCCAGAATGACCGGGATGCCTTTCTGATTCGCACTTGCCGCCGCCGTCTTCATCGCCTCCACAAAATCCACGGTAAGGGTGCCGATATTGAGCACCAAGGCGGAAGCAATCCGGGTCATGTCGGCCACTTCCTCCGGCGCATGAGCCATGACGGGCGACGCGCCGAGGGTTTTGACGATTTGGGCGCAATCGTAAATCGTCACCCAATTCGTCAAGTGATGCACCACCGGGCTTTCCCGGCGCACTTTTTGCAATAAATCGTATGTCTTTAATTTTGTGTTCATGCCGGTCTTAAGCGTGGTCCCGCCGGTTTCCAACTGGAACCGCCTGCCGAAATATATCTCATCTTTGGCTGCCCACAGCGAGACAAACAAAAACTGTCCAACCTCGAACAAAATCAGGCTTCCCTTCGCCCGGTGGTTCGCGGAATGATGGACGGGCGGGTTAATAAGAGCGCAGTGGAATCGCTGTGGCATAGGCAAAGCAAGTCAAGCATGTACATATTGAAACCGGAATGTAACCGAAAATCTGTTGACATAATCCCGAATTCCGAAGTTGCCGACGGTGGCGGGTTGGCTGAGGCCAAGCCGGAGTGCGCCCGTCCTCGGGCGCAGCCATTGACTTCCTACCAGCGGTGGAACATTTTCCAACCACCGCCCATTCCACGTTGCTGCGCCCGGGGACAGGCGCACTCCGTTTACCCCAACTCCAAAATCGCTGCTAACGGAACAGCCGAACCGCCTAGATGTGAATACTTTAGCGCCTGAAAGTGCCGCTTCGCCGAAGTAGGATTCCGTTCGCGCAGACGCCGCTCGCAAATGTGTTTTTTTGGAGGGGCACTAAAGTTCTATTTCGGAATTCGGGTTTAAGGCTCCTGGCTCGGGTTGCCCTTGAAACGATGGTGATTCCCTGGTTCGTCGTAATCTCCGGTTGCGCCAGCGTGTTCACGTCCCCCGCCAAAGAGGCTTTGTTGTCGGGCGGCCAATTCGTTGATCAAAGCCGCCTCGCTTTCATATTTTGTGAATCCGTCTGGCGGCAAAAATAAATCTTCTGCTGGCATGACCAACTGGATTTTTGACAGTGCCAGCACGAATGAAGGCGGTCGGTTAAGCGAACGAATCCGCAATGGCAAATTGCCCAGGTCTTGAGCTCTTAATAACTGGATGATTAGTGTTTGACCATCACTGCCCATGACGGTCACGTTTGCCTTGTCAACGAGGTGACCTTCAATCCGTTCCGTTTGTCCAGCGATCACTTGCGTCAGAAGATTGGTAAAACGAACCGCTTTGTTAATCGGGGCATATCCCTGTAAGGCTTCACTAAAAACACAACCCTGGCTGGCGGCCGTGTCCCAAATCACGCCAAAATCGCCCGCCCGCACGGATTTGCTCTTTGACTTGCCGAAGGCAGCCTCAAGACGAAGTTTCCCTCCGCGCACAAGCATCCGCCCTGACAATTGCAATGGGGGTTCAGCGGCGTCCTCAAGTGTCATCGCGAATTCCGACCTGAAGCCGTCACCATTGGTCAACAACATGGCGGCCGGCCCCGTTGCCACTGATATGAGTTTGGGCAGCAACGCGTCGGCTTCTCCTCCGGCAAAACCATTGTGATGGCTGGTGTGAGCACATCCACTCGCCCACAGCGTGAACATCATCCCCCAAAGCAAAATTCCCAGGCCATGAGTCCACCGCTCCAACGAACTATTATTTGGATTTGCCATGGTCAATGTCTGAAATGCGATCAAGGGCCAGGCTCACAAAATGACGCGCCATTACCAGGAATGTTGGTCTCGTCTGTCGTCATGGCCACTACGGTCGTCAAAATTTCCATGTCCTTGAAGGCGGGAATCGTGGATGTCCCGCCCGGCCCTGGCATCGTGGTGCGTCAAAGCCACAACGTGGTCGTGTCCCAAACCTTCGATCACAAAGCGGCCATGATCCACGCGATAACCATTGGCCACCCTGCTTCCGCGGAACACAACCTCCAGCCGTTCGCGCGGCAACAAAAACGGATGCAAGTCGTAATCCCAGAAATGGTCATACGCCACGAAGGTGAAGACGTCCATGTCGAGGCCGAAATCCACGTCCAGCGCCAGATGTCCGTTGAAAAACAGGCCAATGCCCGCCTTGTAAGTTACGGATGGCGGCAATGGCGCCCAGCCGCAATAGCCATCCGCTTCGCGCCAGCAAACCCACGCTGGAGCCCAGTCATAACCCGGCACCCAGACCCACTGCGCGTTGAAGCGGCTCCACCGGCCATAATGAAAAACAATGTTGCCCCACTGATAGTCGGATTGCCACGACCAGCCGGTGTCAGTGTAAATCCAGTGTCCTTGATTGAAATAGGGACGCCAGGAAGGGTCGGTCACAACGACCGCCGGTTGCCAGCACAAACCAGAACCTGGAACTTGAATCCAAGCTCCATAAGGTGCCAGTTGAGTTTGAAAACTATCCAGGCTGACGGCGGGAACGGCGGCGGTGGGAACTGCAACTGCCGGAACCGGAGCCGGAGTTGGAACGGTGACGGGTGGAGCGACGGGTGCGGGAGCGGCGGTTGGAATTGGAGCCGCGCTGCCGGATAGCAAGGCTTTGATCACCGGTTGGGAAACGCCTTGGTTTTTTAGAAGAATAATCTGGTCCGCCGTCAGGTTGTAGCTCGCGCCGGTGGTTTTGATCTGGCTGAGAATCACGTCATCCGAGATGCCCGCCTGCGCGAGCTTGACGACGTCTTGAACTCCGGGTGGCAGCGCTTGCGCGTGGCCGGCATTTGCGCCCGCGCCCAACAGCATCGCCGCCGCCAGGCCGGTGGCCAGAGTGGAGACTGATTTGCGTGTTATCATTTGAATGTAGGTTTTCATAAGATTAAAGTTTTGTTGTTTTATTTATTGCCAATAATTTTATTCTGGTTGGTTGTCATTGGATTGGGGCCGGCTTGTCATCAAGGTTAAGTTTCATGGTTTGCCAAATAAATTTCAGAACCGGTATTTTAACCCGACCTGGAAGTAAGGACTGGAGCCAAACGAAAGAGTTTGGTCAATGCGAGTGTAATCAATCTCCCGCCCCAGAGAATAACCGCCTTCGACGCCAATCGAGAGTCCGCGCACAAGCCGATACTCCGCTCCGGCACCGATGTGAAAATCCCGATAGGTGCCCAGTGCGTGGTCAAAAGCCGGCTGACCGATTTTATCCCCCAGATTCTGGTCGGTCCGGAAAACTGTGAAATTGCCGCCGCCCGCCACGAACACCTCGAACTGGTTATCCACGCGATAGATCAGAGCCGGCCTTGGCCACATGAGGTTCAGCGTCAGGTTGGTGCGAATGTCCCACCGCAAACCGGCGGCGGGGAGGACGGGAACCTGACTATCCGGCTCGAAACCGATGCCGAAGCCCAGGGTCAAATTGGGTTTCCATTTGTAGGTGGCCCGGAACATTCCGCTGACGCCAACATCGTCGCCGTCAACGCCGTCGAGCCGGTAAAAGCGCGGACCCACGCTGCCGGCAAACGTCCATTGATCGTTGAAGCGGTAGCCGACACCCGCATTAAAACCGAGCGTGTTGATTTGGTCTGGGATCGGCGCGTTGGCAACCGTGCCAAGAAACAAATTACGCGAGCCTATTCCGACCGGAACAAACCACTTGTCGTTCACGGGAATTTCCGCTGCCACGTTGGCGTTGAAGGATTGGGCGTCGGAATTTCCTTTGATGCCCTGAAATGAAATGTCCCCGCCGCCAACATAGGAATAATCCAGTGAAGCGCCCATTGTCCAACGATTGCCTTGAGCCGCCATCCCATATGAAACATAGGAATAATCCAGTGAAGCGCCCATTATCCAACGATTGCCTTGAGCCGCCATCCCATATGAATTGGTGGCATCATTTGGCGGGGCGGCTGGTTGGCCGGCGGACGCCAGCGCCGATTGACCCGCAACGGAATAATTCAGGAGAGATAAGGCAGCAATGGCAACGGCCACGACATTTTGACTCATTTTCAAAACCTGTTTCTTGATGTATTTACAACTTGTTTTTGAAAATTCAGACCCCCTGGTCATTTTCCGTTCCGGGATGAAAACCGAACTGGAGCAGTTTGGCCTTCATGGTGATGCGGGAAATGCCAAGCCAGCGCGCGGCTTTGGCTTGATTGCCACGGGCCAGTTCGATGGCGCGCCGGAACAGTTCCCGCTCAACGGATTCCAGAACGCGCGCGTGGACATCCGTCAGTTCGCCGCGCTGGGCGGCCGCCAGCAAATCGTCAACATATTCTCCCAAAGGCCGTCTCGCGGAGCCGGCCAGGTCCGTGTCCTTGTTCAGGGCGGCACGCACCTGGTCCGCGTTGATGGTATAGCCTTGGGCGAGGAGCAGCGCCTTGCGGACAACGTTTTCCAGTTCGCGCACGTTGCCGGGCCAGGAGTGCGACTGGAGAAATTTCAGGGCTTCGGTATGGATGGACGGATGCGGACTGCCGAGTTCCGCTCCGTATTTTCTTAAAAAATAACGGACGAGTTCGGGAATATCTTCTTTGCGCTGGCGAAGCGCCGGCAACGCAAGTTCCACCACGTTGAGCCGGTAATATAAATCTTCGCGGAACAATTTCTGCCGGATGGCCGTTTCCAAATCGTGATGGGTGGCAGCCAGCACACGCACGTCCACGGAAATGGTTTCCCGGCCGCCCAGCCGTTGCAGGGTTTTTTCCTGAAGCACGCGCAGGAGTTTTACCTGCGTGCCGAGCGTGATGTCGCCAATCTCGTCCAAAAAAATGGTGCCGTGGTTGGCCTGTTCAAACCGGCCAATCCGTTGCGCCGTCGCTCCGGTGAAAGCGCCGCGCTCATGGCCGAACAATTCGCTTTCCAGCAGGGTTTCCGGAATGGCCGCGCAGTTGATGGCAACGAACGGCGCGTTGGCCCGTTCGCTGTGCTGGTAAATGGCGCGGGCAATCAGTTCCTTGCCGGTGCCGGTTTCGCCACGAATGAGCACGTTCACCGGCTTGCCGGCGACGCGGCCAATCTCCTTGTAGAGGGACTGCATGGCCGCGCTTTGGCCGACGATGGCATCGCGCGCCACGCCCGGTTCGCCGAGTGTGACCGGCTCGGACATCAGGCGGTTGCTGTCCACGGCGCGGCGAATCAGGTCGAGCAGTTGCGGGATTTCGAACGGCTTGAGCAGATAATCGTAAGCGCCGAATTTCGTCGCTTCAATTGCCGTTTGCGTGGTGCCAAACGCCGTGATGAGAATGATCGGCAGCCGGGGCCGGACAGTGTGAAGCTGGCGCACCAGCTCCAGCCCGTTCAGGCCGGGCAATTTCAAGTCCGTGATGACGGTGTTGAAGGAATCTTTCGCGGCCCGGGCCAGCCCGTCATCACCGCGTTTTTCAACGGCGACGTCGTAGCCTTCATCGGCCAGCACCCGGCGCAGGGTGTCGGTGATTCCGGCATCGTCATCAATCAGCAAAATTTTGGCGGTGGCACTCATTCGATTACTTGCGGCAACACAATACCAAAAGTGGCGCCCTGATTCACGCGCGTTTGATACTCCAGCACCCCTCCGTGTTTTTGCACAATCCGCGCCGCAATGGACAAGCCCAAACCCGTCCCGTTTTCCTTGGTGGTGAAGAAGGGGTCAAAAAGCCTTTCCTGCGCCTCGGTTGAAATGCCCCGGCCGGTGTCCCTGACCTCAAGAATGACGGTGTTCTTCCCGCCGTTCGGCAATGTTTTTCGTGCCTGGCGCGCCCGCAAGGTGATCGTGCCATCACGACCGATGCTGTCGGCGGCATTTTGCACGAGATTGATCAGCACTTGTTTCATCTGTGCCGTGTCCACTTTGACACGCATGGGGGCCGCCGGTTCCAGATTCACCTGGATGTTGTTCCGGGCCAGTTGTGGCGCAAATAAATGTTGTGTCTCCAGCAGGAGCAGGTCGGCGGCGATAATCATCGGTTCCGGATCGGCCGGGCGGGCAAACTTGAGAAAATCATTTACGATTCGCTCCAGGCGCAGGATTTCGCGCTCCACGATTTTAACATCGGAATATTCCGGCGTGGTGGGAGGGAGTTTTTTTTGCTGGGTGAACAAGGCGGCCTTGATGGCCGTGAGCGGATTGCGAATTTCGTGCGCCAGGCCGGCCGCGAGCAGCCCGAGCGCGGCCAGTTTTTCATTTCGCTCCACCAAGGCCTGGGTTTTCGTCAGTTTGCTGCGCAGCGGCGCGATCATGTCGCGATAAACCAGGACTGCCAGGGCGATGCCGAACAGAAACAGCAACGCCAGGGCGCCGAGTACGGACAGGCGGAGTTGCGTGAGCGTCTGGTGCGCTTCTGCGAGGAGTTGTTTCTTCAATTCAAGATGCGCCTGCGACAACTCCTGTCCCAGATCGAACAACCGCCGGCGTGCCGGGCCGAGCGTGTCGGCCAAATCGGCCGGCCGGCTGTCGTTCGGGCCGAGCGCTTGAATCTTCCCCTGCCATTCGCTGGCGGCTCGCGCGAAATCCGCATAGGTCAAAGCCATCTGTTTCAAGACCTCTTTTTCGCGCGGCGTGGCCGGCTTGGCGGTCTGCTCTTGAATCCACGAATCCAGTTCACGGCTGGCCTTGAGAAACTCCTGCCACGCGGCCGGCTCGCGCGTGTTCCGGTAGCGGGTCAGCCTGTCACTGACCTCGCGGAGCATATCCTTGAAATGCTCGGCCAGACCGAAACTTTCGGCGTCCACCTGGTTTAGTTTGGCCCGCAATTCCGCGCCTTGCCGCTGGGAGTTCAGCGTTACCAGAACAATCAACGTCCCCATCAACCCGACGGCCAGGCCCAGGATTGCCAGACGCAATTTGATTGCGGAATACATAATTAAAAAAACGGGAGTTCAGGTTAAACGAGAAACGGCCTGCCGCGAGCACAAACCCGGCTGAATTTTAAAATCGCTTGTCCGCCTGAAAATCCGGCTGCTGTTGGAATCAACATGAATTTCGTTTTGCAATTGCCGTGCCAACCCGGCCAGACAAAACGAGCTGGCACGAATGGAATTGGCCGTCGCGCCGGCTGGCTGCTTGATTTCAGCGGCCGGGCTGGAAAATGCCATTGAATGCGCCGCCGGTTTTGAGCCGTGTTTCAACGCGTCAGGAGCAAAGAAAGTTGGCACCCCAGCAAAGTCATTAAGCTGTTCACGGCTCTTTCGGCACATCGAAACCGGGAAATTCGGCGGGAAGAACCCAAAAAGCGCATTGGCACAATCTTCGCTAGACAGTCCCGGTCCGGCAAAAACGCGAATGGAAAAATCGGGTTTGAGTTGTGACTGGTGAGGGCGGTTTGAACTGAAATTATGAGCATCAATTTCCGGCGGTCTGACGATGGCCGAAATCCAAAGTGTTTATTTGTGGTGTGGAGCGAATCCAGCCCCGTTACAATTGTCGTGCGCCGGCGTCACCTGCGTTTGGCGCAAGCCGCGAAGAATCCTTCATCGGCCAAGAACGGAACTAATTTAAAAATTGAAAGCGCAAGGCCAGCATGGAAAATTCAGACATGAGAATCAGTTCCGTTGACGCTGTTTCAAGGTCGCTTATCATCACGTGATGAATTGCAAAACACGTTTCAATGTTTTTATGACTGGCGAAAAGAAAATTGAATGGAGCTAAAATGTCTGATTCAACACCACATCCAGCCCGCTCTGACGAAGCCCCAAACGTGCCTTTGCAACCTGCGTCCAGCAAGAAACGCCGCCATTGGGCATGGGTTGTGATTGCGTTGGTGATCATTCTCGCAGTTGGAGGAATTTTCTTTTTGCGACACCGGGGACAATCGCAATCAGAAACACAATCAACGTACGGACGTGGGGGTTCGGGTTCGGCAACCATCATGGTCAGCACGGCAACGGCGCAACAGGGTAACATTGGAATCTACGTCAACGCGTTGGGCGTGGTGACCCCGCTCAATACCGTGTCGGTGAATAGCCGCGTGCAGGGCCAGATCATGAAGGTGAATTATCAGGAAGGGCAATTGGTTCACGCCGGCGACCCGCTGGTGGAAATTGATCCGGGGCCGAATCAGGCGGCGCTGACTCAAGCCGAAGGACAACTCGCGCGCGACACTGCGCAGCTCGAAGACGCGCGGCTCGATCTGGAACGCTACCAGGAAGCGTTCGCAAGCAATGCGATTCCCAGACAACAATTAGATACGCAAGTCGCGGTCGTTCATCAGGACGAAGGCACGGTGAAATTGGATCAAGGCCAGCTTGACAACGCCAAAGTGCAACTCGCTTACTGCTATATCACCGCGCCAATTTCAGGACGCGTGGGCTTGCGCCTGGTTGACGCGGGCAACATCGTTCAAGCAAACAGCACGAGTCCTTTGCTCGTCATCACGGAACTTCAGCCGATCACCGTGATTTTCAACGTGGCGGAAGATGATCTGCCGCAAATCCAAAAACAATTGCGCCAGGGCAAACAATTGGTCGTGGATGCGTTTGACCGCGCGCAACTAAAAAAACTGGCGACGGGAACTCTGGAAACGCTGGACAACCAAATTGACCCGACCACCGGCACGGTCAAGCTCAAGGCCGTTTTCACGAACGACGATGAATCGTTGTTTCCGAACCAGTTCGTGAACGCGCGGCTGCTCGTGGACACGTTGACCGACGTGACGCTTTTGCCCAACACGGCGATTCAGCGCAACGCCGACAGCGCGTTCGTTTATTTGCTCGACCCGGAGCAAACCAACGAGTTGAAAACCATCACCATGCGAATCATCACGGTCAACACCACCGACGGCACGGTTTCGGCGGTGGAAGGAATTAATCCGGGCACGGTGGTCGTCGCGGATAATTTCAACAAGCTGACCGATGGCGCAAAGGTCATCGTTCGCAAGCCAGCCGGCGAAACCGGCAAGACCGGCGCCAAAAAAAAGCGAAAGACTGATTCGCCGTGAGTCCGTCGCGCCCATTCATTTTGCGGCCGGTGGCGACTTCACTGCTGATGGCCGCCATTTTGTTGACGGGTTTTATCGCCTATCAAATGCTCCCGGTTTCCGCCCTGCCCGAGGTGGATTATCCAACGATCCAGGTGGTCACCTTTTATCCGGGCGCGAGTCCCGATGTCACCTCGTCCGCCATCACCGCGCCGCTGGAACGGCAGTTTGGCGAATTGCCCGGGCTGAACCAGATGACTTCGATCAGTTCCGGCGGCAGTTCGATCATCACCCTGCAGTTTGTGTTGAACCTGAACATTGACGTGGCCGAACAGGAGGTGCAGGCGGCCATCAATGCCGCGCAAACGTATCTGCCCCCGGGTTTGCCCGCGCCGCCCATTTACAGCAAATCCAATCCGGCGGACGCGCCGATCCTGACGCTGGCCATATCATCGAAAAATTTTCCGCTCTCCCAGGTCGAAGATTACACCGACACCCGGCTCGCGCAAAAAATCGCGCAGGTGACGGGCGTCGGCCTGGTCACCATCAGCGGCGGACAAAAACCGTCCATTCGCGTCCAGGTCAATCCGGCGAAACTGCTGTCCTACGGCATCAACCTTGACGACGTTCGCACCGCGCTGCAACAGACCAGCGTGAATCAGGCGCTGGGAAATTTCGACGGCGTCCATCAGGCGTATGAAATCAACGCCAACGACCAGCTTTTGACCAGCAAGGATTACCAGTCGGTCGTCGTCGCGTATCGCAACGGCGCGCCGGTGGTGTTGTCCGACGTGGCGACCGTGATTGACGGGGTCGAAAACAACCGGCTCGCCGCCTGGAAGAACACCACCCCGGCGGTCATCCTGAACATTCAACGGCAGCCGGGCGCGAACATCATCCAGGTCGTGGACCGGGTGAAAAAGCTGTTGCCGCAGCTCAAGGCCAACCTGCCCGCGTCCATGGATGTTTCGATCCTCACCGACCGCACCACCACGATCCGCGCGTCGGTGCGCGACGTGAAATTCTCGCTCATGCTCACCGTGGCGCTGGTCGTGATGGTGATCTTTTTGTTCCTGCGCAACGTGTCGGCCACCATCATTCCCAGCGTGGCCGTGCCGCTCTCGCTCGTCGGCACGTTGGGCGTGATGTATCTGCTCGGTTACAGCCTGAACAATCTCACGCTCATGGCGCTGACCATCTCGACGGGCTTCGTCGTGGATGATGCGATTGTGATGATCGAAAACATTTTCCGGTATATCGAGCAGGGCGAGAAGCCGCTGCAAGCCGCGCTGAAAGGAGCGGAGCAAATCGGGTTCACCATCATTTCACTGACGATTTCGCTGATTGCCGGGCTGATCCCGCTGTTGTTCATGGGCGACGTCGTCGGGCGGTTGTTCCGCGAATTCGCCGTGACTTTGAGCGTCACCATTCTCGTTTCCGCCGCCGTCTCGCTGACGCTCACGCCGATGATGTGCTCGCGGTTGCTCAAGGCGAAGGCCGACCAGAAAAAACGGGGGCGCTTTTACGCGGCCTCGGAACGCGTGTGGGACCGCGTGAGCACGTTTTACTCGCGAACGCTGCAATGGGTGCTCAAACGCCAGCGGGCGACGCTGGTCGTGGCGGTGGCCACGCTGGCCGCCACGATTTTGCTCTACGTCATTGTGCCGAAAGGATTCTTCCCCGTGCAGGACACCGGCGTGATTCAGGGCATTTCGGAAGCCGATGAAAGCGTTTCGTTCAGCGCCATGGCCGTCCGCCAGCAGGCGCTCGCGCGGGTGATTCTCAAGGACCCGGCGGTGGAAAGTTTGTCGTCCTTCATCGGCGTGGACGGCATCAACACGACGCTCAACAGCGGACGCATTCTCATCAATCTCAAACCGCTTGAAGAGCGAAAAATCAGCGCCAGCGAAGTCATGCGGCGGTTGCAGCCCGAACTGGCGAAGGTGGACGGCATCACGCTTTACATGCAGCCGATCCAGGATTTGACGGTCGAGGATCGCGTGAGCCAGACGCAATATCAATACACGCTGGAGGACGCCAACGCGGATGAATTGAACCAGTGGACCACGAAGTTGATGGCCCGGTTGCAGACCCTCCCGGAACTCCGCGACGTGGCAACCGACCAGCAAACACACGGCTTGCAGGCGCGGCTCGTGATTGATCGCGTGACGGCGTCGCGGCTGGGCATCACGCCCCAGGCGATTGACAACGCGCTTTACGACGCGTTCGGCCAGCGGCAGATTTCCACGATGTTCACGCAGTTGAACCAGTATCATGTCATTTTGGAAACGCTGCCGGACTTCCAGCGCAATCCCTCCAAGCTGAACAACATTTATGTGCTTTCCACCTCCGGCACCGCGGTGCCGCTGGGCGCATTTACCCATTTTGAATCCGGCACCGCGCCGCTCTCGATCAATCATCAGGGACAATTTCCGGCGGTGACCATTTCCTTTAATCTCGCGCCCGGCGTGGCGCTGGGCGAAGCGACGAAAGCCATCGAACGCGAACAAAAAGCCCTGGACATGCCATTGAGCGTGCAGGCTTCGTTTCAAGGCACGGCGCAGGCGTTCATCGCTTCCCTGGCCAACGAGCCGTTGCTCATCCTCGCCGCCATTGTCACCGTCTATCTCATCCTCGGCGTGCTTTACGAAAGTTACATCCATCCGATCACGATTCTTTCGACGCTGCCGTCGGCGGGCGCCGGGGCGATTCTCGCGCTGTTGATATCCGGCACGGAACTCGGCGTGGTTGCGCTCATCGGCATCATCCTGCTGATCGGCATCGTGCAGAAGAACGCGATCATGATGATTGATTTTGCGCTCGATCTGGAACGGAAGGAGAAAAAGCCCCCGCAGGAGGCCATTTATCAGGCGTGCTTGCTGCGTTTGCGGCCCATCTTGATGACCACTTTCGCCGCGATGTTCGGCGGACTGCCGCTGGCGCTGGGCAATGGCGTCGGCTCGGAATTGCGCAAGCCGCTCGGCATCGCCATCGTCGGCGGATTGATCGTCAGCCAGGTGCTCACGCTGTACACGACGCCGGTCATTTATCTTTATTTTGGCCGGCTCGCGGCCCGATTTTCACCGTCGCGCGCGGCCAGCGTTCCTGAAGCCGCCCTGGCCCCGCAAACTCCATGAACATTTCCGCGCCCTTCATTCGCCGGCCGGTGGGCACGACGCTGTTGACTGCGGCGATTGCGCTGGCGGGTGCGGTCGCGTATTTGCAATTGCCCGTGGCGCCCCTGCCGCAGGTGGATTTTCCGACCATCAGTGTGGGGGCATCGTTGCCGGGCGCGAGTCCGGAAATCATGGCGTCGTCCGTGGCCGCGCCGCTCGAACGCCAGTTGGGCCACATCGCGGGGGTGAACGAAATGACTTCATCGAGCACGCTCGGCTCGACTTCGATCACGCTGCAATTCGATTTGGACCGGAACATTGACGGCGCGGCGCGCGATGTTCAGGCCGCCATCAACGCGGCGCGCGCGAATCTCCCGGCGAATCTCCCCAGCAATCCGACCTATCGCAAGGTCAATCCCGCGGACGCGCCGATCTTGATTCTCGCGCTGACGTCCGACATTTATAATCGCGGACAGCTTTACGACGCGGCCTCCACGATCATGCAGCAGCGGCTGCTGCAAATCCAGGGCGTCGGCCAGGTCAACATCGGCGGCGGCGCGCTGCCGGCCGTGCGCGTGGACGTCAATCCCCGGCTCCTGAACAGCTTCGGCCTTAGCCTCACGGACATCAGCACCATGCTCGGCCGGCAAAATGCGAATCTGCCGAAAGGCCAGTTGGCCGACGAGCACACGACGGCGGACATTCTCGCGAACGATCAATTGCTCAAGGCCGACGATTACAAGCCGCTCGTGGTCGCCTATCGCAATGGCGCGCCCATTCAGCTCTCGGACGTCGCCCAGGTGCGGGACGGGGTGGCCAACATTCGCACGGCGGGCTTTCTCAACGGCAAGCCGAGCATCCCGCTCATCATCCTGCGCACCCCGGGCGCGAACATCATTGAAACGGTGGAACGCATCAAAGCGGCGCTGCCGTCGCTCAAGGCGTCCATTCCGGCGGGGATGAACTGCCAGGTGGTGCTCGACCGCACAACGACGATTCGCGCGTCGGTCAGCGAAATCGAACACACCCTGCTCATTTCCATCGCGCTGGTGATTCTGGTGGTGTTTGTTTTCCTGCGCAGCCCGCGCGCGACCCTCATTCCCGCCGTCGTCGTTCCGGTTTCGTTGATCGGCACGTTTGGCGTGATGTATCTGTTCGGTTACAGCGTGGACAATCTTTCGTTGTTGGCGCTGACGATTTCGACGGGCTTCGTCGTGGATGACGCGATTGTCGTCATCGAAAACGTGTCGCGCCATCTGGAAAAAGGCCTGACGCCGATGGCGGCGGCGCTGCTCGGCGCGCGCGAAGTCGGTTTCACCGTGCTCTCCATGAGCCTTTCGCTCGTGGCGGTTTTCATTCCGCTGTTGCTGATGGGCGGCATCGTCGGCCGCTTGTTCCGCGAATTTGCCGTCGTGCTCTCGACCGCCATACTCGTCTCGCTCGTCGTTTCGCTCACGACCACGGCAATGATGTGCTCGCGTTTGCTGCGGTATCGCAAACCGGAGGAGCATAACTGGATTTATCGCCTGAGCGAAACGGCTTTTGCAAAAGTGCTCAATGCGTACGACCGGTGCCTGCGAGTCGTGCTGCGGCATCCGGCGATCACGCTGATGATTCTTTTGCTGACGATTGCCGTGAATATTTTTCTCTTTGCCGTTGTGCCGAAGGGATTTTTCCCGCAGCAGGACAACGGCACGATCATGGGCGGGGTTCAAGGCGCGCAGGACGCCTCGTTCCCGGCCATGCAATCGTCCACGGCGCGCTTTGTCAACATCATCAAGGACGATCCGGCGGTGCAAAATGTCGTTGCGTTCACCGGCGGCGGCGGCGCAGCCAACGGCGGGTTTGTCTTCCTGGCGCTCAAACCGCTCGCAGAACGCAAACTCCGCGCGGACCAGGTCATTGCCCGGCTGCGGCCCAAGCTTGCGGCCGTGCCTGGCGCGTCGTTGTTTTTGCAGGCCGGCCAGGATTTGCGCATCGGCGGACGCCAAAGCAGTGCGCAATATCAATACACGATTCAAAGCGACAACCTGAATGATCTGGTGAAATGGGGACCCGTTCTGCTGGCGCAGGTAAAAAAACTGCCCGGATTCACCGAAGTGAACACCGACCAGCAAAACAACGGCCTGCAGGCATCGCTCGTTTATGACCGCGCGACGGCGGCGCGACTGGGCATTTCCGCGCAGACGATTGACAACACGCTTTACGATGCGTTCGGGCAGGCGCAGGTTTCGCTGATGTTCACCTCCATGAATCAATATCCCGTCATCATGGAAGTGGCCCGGCAATTCTGGCAGGGTCCGCAGGGGCTGGATGCCATCTATCTGCGCGCGACCAACCATAATTCGGTCGTGCCGCTCAGCGCCATCGCCCATTACCAGCCCACCACCGCGCCCATCGCCGTGAATCATCAGGGCCAATTCCCATCCGTCACCATCTCGTTCAATCTCGTGCCGGGATTCGCCCTGAGCGACGCGGTGAAGTCAATTCAGCAAATGGAGCAAACAATCAAAATGCCCGAAACCGTGCATGGCAGTTTTTCGGGAACGCTGCAGGCCTTTCAAGAATCGCTGGGGAATGAACTGTATCTGATTATCGCCGCGCTGCTGGCGGTCTATATCGTGCTGGGAATTCTTTATGAAAGCTACATTCATCCCATCACGATTCTTTCCACCCTGCCGTCGGCGGGCGTCGGCGCGGTGCTCGCCCTGCTGATTTTCCGGGAGGACATGAACGTCATCGCCATCATCGGGGTCTTGCTGCTCATCGGCCTCGTGAAAAAAAATGCGATCCTGATGGTGGACTTCGCGATCACGGCGGAACGCGAGGAGGGAAAAAATTCGCGCGATGCGATTTATGAGGCCTGCCTGCTGCGGTTCCGTCCGATTTTGATGACGACCATGTCGGCCATCTTCGGCGCCCTGCCGCTGGTTTTGAGCAATGCGACCGGTTCGGAATTCCGCCGTCCGCTTGGCATCACGATCATCGGCGGATTGATCTTGAGCCAGGTGCTGACCCTGTTCACCACGCCGGTGGTTTATCTTTATCTTGATCGTTTGAGTCTCTGGTGGAACCGGATGCACAAAAGGAAGCTGGCGGGGATGGCTCCGCAGGCGGCATTCGGATGATCGCGCAGATGAGATATTCAATGAAAACCATGACCCCACTGCTCAAAACGGAAACCAGGATGATGCTGGTTGCACTTGCGTGCCCGGTTCTGTTTGCCGGATGCAGCTTCGCGCCGAAATACGCGAAACCGTCCGTCCAAACGCCCGCGGCTTTCAAGGAATTGACGCCGGCGCAATTCAAGGAAACTGACGGCTGGAAAACCGCCGAGCCAAAGGACGACGCGATTCGCGGCCAATGGTGGGAAATGTTTACCGACACAAATTTGAACGCGCTCGAAGAGCAGGTGAACATTTCCAATCAAACGGTCGCGGCGGCGTTCGCAAATTTTCTGTCGGCGCGCGCGGTCGTCAAACAGACACGTTCGCAATTTTTCCCGACGGTCGGCGTCAATCCATCGGTCACACGCTTGCGAACCACGTCAATTAACTCGCCCAATGACCTGACTTACAGCGAATACTCGCTGCCGCTCGACGCTTCGTGGGAACCGGATTTTTGGGGCAGCATCCGCAATACCTACAAGGCCAACAAATTCGAAGCGCAAGCGACGCTGGCCGTTTTGGAAAACACACGGCTGACGGTTCAATCCGAACTGGCGGCGGATTACTTTACGCTTCGCTCGCTGGATTCGCAGAAAGAACTTTTGGATTCCACCGTCCACGCTTACCGGGATTCGCTTGCGCTGACACGCGTGTTGCACAAGACCGGCATTGATTCCGACCAGGATGTCGCGCAGGCGGAAACGCAGCTCAACACGACCGAAGCGCAAGCCACCGATCTCGGCATTCAGCGCGCGCAAATGGAACACGCCATTGCCCTGCTCATCGGCCAGCCGGCCTCATCTTTTTCCATCATAACGAATTCGCTCGCCGCAAAACCAATTGCCGTTCCATTGGGCGTTCCGTCGCAGTTGCTCGAACGCCGTCCCGACATTGCCGCCGCCGAGCGGCGGGTGGCGGAGGCGAATGCGCAAATCGGCGTGGCGCGCGCGGCGTATTTCCCGACAATCACCTTGAGCGGTTCGGCCGGCTATCAAAGCAGCAGCGTGGCAAATCTTTTCAGCGGGCCGGCTTTTGTTTGGTCGGTCGGGGCCTCACTGGCCGAAACTATTTTCGACGCCGGCAAACGCCAGGCGGTTACCGAACAAGCCTGGGCAAGTTATCGCGGCACGGTGGCGAATTACCGTGAGACCGTGCTCGCCGCGTTTCAGGAAGTGGAAGACAATCTTGCCTCATTGCGCATTTTGTCACAGGAACTTCAACAACAAAACGCCGCCGTCGCCTCGTCGCAACGTTATCTCAATCTGGCCGTTGACCGTTATCGGCTCGGCGTTGACAGCTATCTGAACGTCATTACCGCGCAGACGACGTTGTTGAGCAATCAACGCACTGCGTTGAATTTGCAAATGGAACAAATGACTGCGAGCGTGCAATTGATCAATGCGCTCGGCGGCGGCTGGGATGTTTCGCATAGAACGACAGCGGCCATTCCTTGAACGCCACTTAATAATAGCAAATTGTCCCGTCCAGTCCCGTCTTCGGAAGGGGGCGGGGGAGGCTCGCGGCAGTGGGGTGACGACGGGCGCAGTGAATCGCACAAGATGGCGCTGGGGCATCCGCTGGAGGAGCCGTTGAAGATTTATCCGGTCAGCGACCCGGTGAACAGCCCCAAAACAGATGATGCGCGCTGCATTGAGCCGGTGCGGATTGACCGGGACTTTTTCGAGCGGCAATGGTGGGTGGATTCTTGATGGTTGAGGGTTGAAGGTTGAGAGTTGAGGGGGAAAAAGTGTCAAAAGTGAGGATTGACCCGTTTTTGAGTCTCCTCACCAGTCTTCGCGCCAAGTACTACGACCCGGCAGGCGTCGGCTGTTACTTCTTGAACGGGTGTTAGCCCAAGTTCGTCAGTTAATTGAGTGAAAGCGGGGATTTACTGGGGTTTTCTGCCGTCACAGTCCATTTTTCTCCACTACATATTGCATCACTTTGGGCGCGGTTGGCAGGTCCAGCCCCAGACGAAC
>Ga0208937_1000498_pt1 | contig 29522 bp, 34 predicted proteins | sample June2015DPH_11_5_FD_184705 | JGI IMG/M metagenome (GOLD analysis project Ga0208937, IMG submission 184705) | Peatland microbial communities from SPRUCE experiment site at the Marcell Experimental Forest, Minnesota, USA - June2015DPH_11_40... | ecosystem: Environmental > Terrestrial > Soil >...
AAGGCCGGTGTGTGGTTTCGGCGCGGTCGTCTGCTCATTGTCTCTCCTGATTCGCTGGGCACAGCGTGCCCGCTGTCAGGCAGAAACTCCACTTATCGGCCTGTGCAGATTTCCGCAGCCGGCTCTGACGTCCATACGAGTGCGCGGAGACTTCCGCATTTGGCGCTTCCTTCCACATTCAAGGGAGAACGCCGGACGTTGCGACCTGGATGGTGAATGCTGATCAGAAAAGCAGCGTTAGGAATCCGCAGAGCGCCACGCTGACGAGCAGCACCGACCATTCTGAAGTCTTCAGCCAAAACAATCTGCCCTCGTACACCGCGTGCGCCATCATCGTAGGTTCTCGCTGTTGGACTGGCGATTCTTGCACCATAGCACCTACCGCCGGTATTAGCTGTAGCGCGCGGGTCACACACCGGCTGAATCTTTTGCGCCCTGCAACGGGACGAATAAACAACGGTGACTCACCATCGGCGTGCTCGTGACCGAATTCTATTAGCTACTTGGTTAAAACGTAGCGGGCAGCGCGGCCAAGGCCCCAAACAACGACTGCGCCAACTAACGCAATGGGCGTAGATATAGTCCAATCCGGATGAGCTAGATTGGAAGTTGCTATGAGAATAAAAACCGCCCACAGCACTGCGGCTATGCACGCTACTCGATAAATTACGTTTCCAAGACGACTTCCCATTTACATCGTGTGAGATTCCGGCGCGTCGGTGCCTCCGCCGCTGCATCAGCCATGATCGCGCAAATGTGGCGAAAGGGGTGCGATCAATTGAGTTTGTGGTTAAAGGCAGACGTTAAGCGGATTTCAGCCACTTACAATGTGCCGCGCCTCATTGCGAGGGCCGCGCGCGCGTGCGCAGGATGGTTGCCAGGCACACAGCGTGCCGAACGCCTCAGTAGCGGCACCGGGAGATTGCGTACTAACACCTGGCCGCACCGCTGCCGTGCAAGACCAGAGCGTTGGACATGTTCAGTGGTGACACGACACCCGGATGACGCGGTAGAGACCCTCACGGCCCTGCTTCCACCGTTTTACTGCCGCACGGTCGCCGGAAAAGTTCCGCCGCCAGTAACCCTTCGGTAACACTGTTTCTGCGTTCGGTTGATAGAATGCGGTGGATGGCGTCTCGGGCTCGGCCCTAAACGTAGCAAGACCGAGCCGACGGCCCAACCGCGCCGCACACCATGAGAGAAGCGACGCACGGGATGATGAAACTTCAGCCCGCTGGGAACGAAACCCTCAAGCCGTGCGCTTTGCACGAGCCTCGACGTCCTCGCGATGGCGGCGCTCGTCCTGTTGCCGCGTTAAGTCGGCGTAGTAGTCAGCAAGGCGCTGCTGTTCTCGCTGAATAGGACTGGGCTCTTTCTGATCAGCACCGGCACCGCCGGAGTGAGCAGAGGCCCAGTTGGCGCTGAAGCGCGGGTCGTGCTGCGGCACCATCGACATCGCGTACTGCGCCGCCGCGGACGGATGCGGCGGCGGCCAGGCCAGCTGGTCATGTCCAGTGCGGCTATCCCTTCATGCCGGACAGGGCCGCGCTGCGCTGCCAGAGCAATAATGCAGATCGGTCGTCTTGGGCCCACGAAGACGGCGTAGTCGGCACGGATTTGTAAAAGTATTGTCCAGTCGTCTCGGCAATGTCTGGCGAGCAAGCGAGATAGACAATCGTTTCTGCGCCCTTAGCGGGAGATATTGCGAAAAATTTGGCAAGCCAAACGAGGCGCGACATCAAGGCACCGCTTTGGTCGCCAAAGCGTGTGGCGACGAACCCGGGATGAAGGCAATTCGCAGTGACGCCCGTGCCCTGCAGGCGGCGAGCGAGTTCACGCGTGAACAGGATATTGCATAGCTTCGACCGACCATAGGCTTTCGTAGCTCCGAAACTCTTTGCCGATTGAAGATCATCAAAATCCAACGTGGCGCCTTGGTGGGCGGCGGAAGCAGTGTTGATGATGCGCGCGGGACTTGAGGCTGAGAGCCGCGCACGCAATCCCTCTGTCACGACGAAATAGGCCATGTGATTGAGCGCGAAGGTACGTTCAAGTCCGTCTTCCGTGAGTCGGCGCGTAGCGAATAGTGCGCCTGCGTTGTTGATTAGGATGTCGATGCGCGGCTCGTGATCGGCGATTTGAGCCGCCACGCGTTTCATCTCGGCCAAGCGCAGGAGATCGGCAAAATGTATGGTGTGGGCGATGCCAGGCGCACTGTCGCGAAGCCGCGCGAGGGTCGCGTCCCCGCGAGACTTGTCCCGTGCGACCAAGACGATCCGGGCTCCCATTTTTGCCAGTGCTACCGCGGCGACTTCGCCGATTCCGGACGTGCCGCCCGTGATGACAACTGTCTTCCCCCTCATAAGCGATCTCGTCTGTGCTGACTGGCGGCGAACAACCACGTGGCATTGCAGATGTAAGACTTCAATCATCAAGGAAAAGATGCCCAGAATGGACCCGCATCAATGCAGAATCGGCCTGCTAACGCATTCAAGCTCTTGCTGCTTCTATGCCAGCGCCCGGCCAGGGCAATGCCACTCCGTTGGGCCAGAATAGCAGATGGCTGCGGCAGGTCGCGCAATCACTGCTGCCGAATCCGGCAATTGGCATTGGCAAATACGAGCACATTTGCACCAGCTCGCACTCGTCACCTGCAGGAAATACCCAGCTGCCGACCACGGAACCCTGCTCGGTCAGCTGGTCGACATGCCAGCGCAATGACTTGCCGCGTCGCATGTGGCGCGAAAGCCGCGCCTTCAATCCGCCCGGCCCCTTGGCGGAGCCGCAATAAAGATAGCGTCCGGCCGGCAAGGTTATCGGCGACTGGCCATTCAGCCTCACCGCCGCCTTATCGGTCAACTCGATCGCCATCGCATAGGCGCCCGGCAATGCCGGTGTCTCGTTGGCGTTCAAGCAGAAGCGAATTTCTTGGGTCATGAATGTGCTGCGCTGATTGTAATCGCTGAGCCCCATGCTACATTAGGGGCGCATCAAGAGAAGGGCTGGCGCCCTCGCCAACCTGCCACGCTGCGGCAAGGTGGTGTCCACACGGACAGTGGGATGTGGCCGTTTCGGCGGCAAATGTAGCAGAGCGGCGCCAGCCCTCGCTGAGACTGGGGGGCTCGATGACGGCGCCAATTTCTAACCACGACGGCCTAATAACGCGCAGAAGCATCCTCGTTGGTGCTGGTTCGCTGCTGTGCGCACCCGCCATCGTGCGGGCCACAAGTCTGATGCCGGTGCGCCGCCCGCCACCACCGTTCGGGCCCCAACATGCAGGATTCGTCGATCGTTTATATTTCCACACGCTCGACGGTAGCTTGCGAGCAGGATTGCGAGCAAGCCAAACGAGCATCCATTTCAACGGCACAATAATGCCTGTAGCCAAGGCTCAACGATTAGTCGCGCATGCGCAGGATTATGGATGGCTGCCACCTTACATTTCCATTTACCGAAATGATTGAGGTTCGGCCATGCCTTGCAAGACCAACAACCCTAGACGACCTCCGCGATCATCGCCAAGTGCTGCGGCGATGCTGCTTGCCGAGTGTTGTGCTCATTGTCCGTCTCCGCGATATGCAGTGCGATAATATTCGTCCTTGGCCGCGTATGCGGCTGCGCGATCGTCCTTGAAGGACGCGGCGTCCTCTTGCTGATCGGCGACGCAAGTCAACTCGCCGTTGATCATTTTCAGATGACCACGTGCGCCTTCGGGGCCAAAACGACACACGTCGCAAACGCGTTGACCCAGTGTTTCACGCTCACCGGCGCCAACGTTCTTATAGGCGACTTCGGCGGCGGCGTCGTAAACGGCATAGACGCTCATGTCACGCTGGATGCCGTCGGCGATTCGGTAGCCAGGCCGGCGCAGAGCCAACCCGGCATTGCCGGCACCATCGGTCACCTGCGCACGCCGAGCGGCGTTGCGAACAGCATGTTCGCCGACGTCGCGCTGCAGGGGGCTGAGGTCGGGGTTTGGTTGGCCGTCCATCAGATAAAGCGGCACGTGAAGAACTTCGCCATCTCTCAGGATGTCGTCGTCGTTATCGAGGTCGCGTCGTCGGTAGGTGTTGGCCATGGTAGTCTCCTTTGTTTGTTCACATAAACGTCGTCACCAGCCGCGCGGCAAGCATCACCACAACAATGACGCCGCCAGCAACAGCGCAGTTCCTGAAAGCTCTCGGTTTGTTTCAGAAGCCATTGGGCACACCGATAGATCTCATGTACTGAGACAGCCGCCAGCGGAAATTGGCATCGGACTCCTCCTGGGCCGCCCGGGCGACAGCGTCGGGAGTTGATGGCGACGGATCGTAACCGAGCCAAACCGCATCGGCACCGAACAGCGTGCGCTTGGCACCAGCGCGCACCAGCGCACCGGCAACACTTGTGGCCACATCGTCGTGGGCTGAGGCCACTTGCGGGCGGCGGATCACCTCGTGGCCGGATGGCAGCACGTGACGTTCCAGCGACGTGAGTTGCTGGCGCAACGTCGCGCTGTTGAGCATCTTAACCCGGCGGCCCATCAGCATCATCAAGAGGCGCCGGTAGTTCTCCGAAGTGTCGAACTCGCCCTCGATCGCGCGGACGCCGTTGCGCTGCCATTCATCGGCAAACAACTGGTGCGCAAACTGGTCTCCGGCGATCTCGGAGATGTTGTAGGACTTCAGGGTCTGGGCAAACTCGGCGATGACATCACGCGCCACGAAACGCGGCTTGCGCTCACGTATCAGATCATGCACCACATCGTCGCCCTGGCGGTGGGTAATGGCCATAGTGAAAGACGAGCCGCCCGGAACACCGGTGGCCCCGTCGAAGTAAGCCCAGTATTGGACATGCGGCTGTGGCGGCCGCTCGTAAGTTTCGAAGTCGGTGTTGTCCTCGACCACATCGAGCGGCACGAAGTCGGAAACATCTTCGCGCCAGATGTTGAGATATTCGGCGGACGCCTTGAGCCTGTCGCTGGCCATCGCCGCATCGACGACGGCTTGCGACAAACGCGGGTTCATGGTCTGCGACGTGGCGAACCAGCAAATATCGTTAGTGTCGTTGTTGCCGTGCAACTCTTTGAAGCGGCGGTACCCTGACCACAGATTTGTCGCGCATAAGCGGCTCGTTCGTAATCGCCCGCAACACGGCTTTCACTTACAAAGGCAAACATATCGACGTGAAGCAGATCGGCCGCGATCTTGGGGTGCGCTACGTACTCGAAGGCTCGGTGCAGCGCGGCGGCAATCGCCTGCGGATCAATGTCCAGCTTATTGATGCCGAAACTGGCAATCATCTGTGGGCTGAGCGTTTCGACAAACCGATCTCCGATCTGTTCGACATGCAGGATGAGATCGTGGCACGGCTTGCCAACCAGTTGGGCGCGCAGCTCATCGAGGCAGAAGCGCGACGCGCGCAGCGGGCGCCGCTTCCCGACTCGATGGACCTCTATTTCCAGGGCATGGTGTGGCTGAACAAAGGACACACACCTGAAGGTGTTGCGAAAGCAGGACATTTTTTCAAAAAAGCACTGGACCTCGACCCCGGCAATGTCGAAGCGTTGGTAGGCATGGTGTGGGCTGATGTTATTTCTGTCGGTACCTACATTACCGACGACGGCGATACGGTCTTTGCCAAGTCCGACAGGACCTTATCGGCTTCGCGCGTGTAGAAGCGCATATTGTCAAACATCACCTGCAGGGGCAGAACGCCGTCCGCCTCGGCCTGCGCTACGCCAACGATGGGCATGATACTCGGGCGCTTCAACACTACATGGGCCATAGAAATATCGCGCACACGGTTCGATATACCGAGATGGCGCCTGATCGGTTCAAGAATTTCTGGAAGGACTGAAAGCAAAGACCGGGCTAGAGTTCGTGCACGAAGCGCGCCTCGGTGACCGGGTCAAGCTGCCAAACAACGATGCCCGAAGGCGCACCGCGGGGGCGGCTGTACGTTGACTTAAATCAAAGCGCCCACAACGCCTTAGATGTTTTCATGGCGGAAGGAAAAGCCATCCAATCTTGAAGAATACTTGTCAGAGGAGCATGAAATCATGTCTTGTTGTTTTTCATACCGTTTTGGATTGACCTTAGCGGCAGCGCTGCTGCTTGCCATTGGGGGCATTGCGCATGCTGAAGTGGCGAGCATCTACGGAGGACATGATGGCCTTTGCGGTCATCGCACAGCGAATGGCGAGCGTCTGAATTGCTCGGCAATGACAGCGGCGCATCGGACGTTGCCTTTCGGCACGCGCGTTCGCGTTTGCCACAGCGGATGCGTGACGGTACGCATCAACGATCGTGGTCCGTGGGTCCGCGGCAGGCACATCGACCTGTCACCGGCAGCGGCACGGGCGATCGGGTTATCCCAGACTGGGCGCGTCACTATGGCGGTCGGATTGTAAAAAATTACGCGGCAACAAAACGTCTCGGGTCAGGGTAGTAAGTCGCGATAAGGGCGCCCGCGAGCCGGCAACCGTTTTACCTTGTCACCTTGTCGGCAAGGTCCGCTTTGAGACCGTTTCGGACCTGAAGTGATGCAGCCGCCGAAAGCATCGGTAGTGAATGACCCATATAAGAGTGCGCCAGGCAAGCTGGCAAACGGGCGCAGCGTCAAATACGAGGAGGTGTATCTGCGAGCCTACGATAGCGTCAGCGAGAGATCGGCCGTTACCTAAACTTTTATAACGGCCGGAGGCCACACTCGAGCCTTGACGGCATGACACCCGATCAAGCTTACTTCAGCCCGCTGCCCCTCCGCTTGGCAGCCTAACCCCGGCAGACGCTCCACTTATCGACGCGGAAAAATTATTCAGATAGCCGGGACCACCTCAGTCGGCCTGATCGGATAGCCGGGGAAAATGATTTTCGGGATTTTAATGGGCATGGCCGCTCAAAGTTGATGTAAATCAAAAACCGGTAACCGCAGCAAAAAAGAACCAAAAAGCCTGCGGGTTCAACCGGTCAATGCAACACCGCTCGTAGTCTATCGGCAGGAGTTTCAAAGCCCAAAGTCTTTCGCGGGCGTTGATTAAGCCGCAGTGCGATCCTGTTCAGGTATGCCTGAGAGAAACGCGACAGATCTATTCCCCTCGGGAAATACTGTCGCAGCAAGCCGTTAGTGTTCTCGTTGCTGCCGCGCTGCCAAGGACTGCGTGGATCGCAGAAATAGACCTGCACGTTGGTAGCGATGGTGAAGCTCTTGTGGTCAGCCATCTCCTTGCCTCGATCCCAGGTCAAGGAGCGGCGCAGCTGCTGAGGCAGCTTGCGCACGTGTTTACCGAGCGCGCCTACCACGGTCGCCGTGTCCTTGCTCGGGACCTTGAGAAGCATCGCAAAGCGAGTATGGCGCTCGACGAGCGTCACGATGTGTGTGTTGTTTGCTCCGGAGAGAAGGTCTCCTTCCCAGTGGCCTGGCACAGCGCGGTCCTCGGCCTCGGCCGGCCGCTCGCGGATAGAGACGGTATCGACGATCTGCCCCAGTCCGCTCTTCGTGGTGCCGCCCTTGGCCTGGCGCATCTGCCGCGCTGTTCGCAGGTGCGCCATCAGCTCCTTCTTCAGCACGCCGCGTGTCTGAATAAAGAGACTCCGATAAATCGTTTCGTGAGATACCTGCATGCCTCGGCCGGTAGGGAATTGCCGCTTAAGCCAGCCAGAGATCTGCTCCGGCGACCACTGGAGTGTGAGCTTCTGCGCGACGCGCCATCGTAGCTCGGCATGGCGCGCCAGGCGACAAGGCTTCGGGCGCAACGCCCGCTCCCAGGCGCACGTATCAGCCTCGCTTGCGCGGTAGGCGCTGCTGCCGCCATTACGCCTTATCTCTCGACTTACAGTCGAGGGCGATCGCCCAAGCCCCTGTGCGATCCGCCGTATCGACCGGCCGGCGGCAATGCCACGCGAGATCTCTTCGCGCTCCTCAAGCCTCAGCGCTACCAAAGCTCTCCGACGTGGTGTTGGAGCGATTCCACCATTGAGAGCCAAGACCCGATAGACGCCGCTCTTGTTCCTTCTCTCAAGCGCCCGTGCGATGTCGGCCACACATTGACCGCCCTTCCAGCGCTCCCACAGCTCAGCCTTCTGCTTTGGTGTGAACCATATCCGTGCATTCCCCTCCATTCGCATACCTCCTCATCTGGCAAGATTAGAAGGTGTTGCGTCGATCGGTTGAACCCACCCCTAAAAGCGTTCATGCCGCGTCAAAATCGTCCCACCTCCCGCGCCAATTGACAATAACACGAACTATTTCCGTTCGATTGCCCCCATGAACAACGACCGTTATTCGATAGCGACCCGGTGAAACAAAGAAATCTAGCCATGACTGCGGATGACCTATACTCAAAACTTCGAGTTTATTAATGCCTTCGACCGTGCGGAAAAGATCTAAGTCTTGCGGAAGATTTGGCGCGACAATTTGCTGAATTTGCACATGCTCTCTAGGTGCCCAAACTAACTGACAGGTGCCGTCGAGACGCTCCATCACTCTATCTTGGACGTCTAATTTTTCAAGCGCGGCGATGGCACCCGTACAAGCGGTGACATTTCGGCGAACGGATTCGACGTGAATATGGGCAAACGTCGTTCTGTTGGGGAGCTGCTGACCAGTGCGGATATTAAATTGAATAACTGCCGCCTCCACGTCGCGCTGAAAATTAAAGCTGGCAGAAAATCTTCGAGGATGAAATACAGCCCAAATAAGCGGAATCGCAATCGCGCAGATACAAGCGACGCCAACGGCCGCTCCGGCGATCCTTAGAAGCGTAACGGTCGGTTCGGGGGGATTGGTGCCCCACCAGCCCATAACGCTGCGCACCCACCAATCGGCGCCAAAACCGAGTGCGGCGAATACGGCCAAGACAATTGTGATCGCAACTCGAAGAAATACTCTCCAGAAATTGCCCATAGCCGCCCTTCACAGTTTTAAACAAGATCACATTTGGACACGATCGGTCCTGACGGTTATAATGATAGCAAAAAAGTATACCACTTTGAACCATGTGGTTATGAGCGGGGAACGATGTGGAAAAGAATTAAACGACGAGTGTGGATCGAAAACGGTCTTCATTTTGATTACGAAGGTAGTCGCCGCTTGCGTCGTGCGGCCCCAACCATCCTCAGAAAGACATTTTTGGCTATTATAACTCTCGGCGCCTGGCTAAGGCCGCACAGGCGAATTAATCTGGCGAAACTAGCGGACGTGCGTTGATGCCGACAAATAGCCGGCGGCTTGCATGCGCGCTTTCGATCGTGGTGGCGGGCTTGGCGCTCGCCGCACCGGCAGGGGCGCAATTCGCCGGTGGTCGCTCGGCTTTCAATCAGCGGCCGAGCCCCGAGCCGGTTCAGCTTTGGGGCGACCGCCGCAATTTCTATGCCCCGTTTTGGCGCGACCGCAGACCGTCTTATCCGAACAATTCCTACGAGCCTTACGATCCGTTTTATCGACGGCCGCAAGTCTACGAATCCATCAAGCCACCGGCGCCACGCAAGGTGGAGACGCCGTCCACTGAGACTGTTGTGGTCATCGGCGATTCGTTTGGCGATTGGCTTGGGTACGGACTCGAACTGGTGTTCGCCGAGACGCCGGAAATCGGCATTGTTCGCAAAATCAAGCCGGATTTAGGTCTGGTGCGCGACGACGCGCGCCTCGACGCACCGGAATGGTCGCATGCCATCAGAGATCTGCTGGCAACGGAGAAACCCAGTGTCATCGTCGTGATGCTCGGGGTGAATGACCGCTTGCCGTTGCGCGACCGCGTGCCGGCGACGAAAGGAACTAACACACCACCACCCGACAACGACCATCCAGCGGCCACCGCGGCCGAAGCGCAACGCCCGCCGCCGGGTGGTAAGTACGAGTTTCACACCGACAAATGGGCCGAGCTTTATGCAAAGCGCATCGACGACATGATCGCTGCGCTCAAAAGCAAGGGCGTGCCCGTGCTCTGGGTCGGGATGCCGGCGATCCGCGGCACCAAGTCGACGAGCGACATGAGCTACCTCAACGAGCTTTACCGCGCGCGCGCCGAGAAGGCCGGCATCATCTACGTCGACATCTGGGACGGCTTCATCGACGACCAGGGACGCTACGCGCAGCAGGGGCCGGATTTCGAGGGACAAACGCGCCGGCTGCGCACCTATGATGGCGTGCATTTCACCAAATACGGCGCGGAGAAGCTCGCCCATTACGTCGAGCGCGATTTGCGCCGGGTGTTGGCCAACCATGTCCTGCCCGTCGCATTGCCGGGTCCGGAGGAGCAATCACCCGCAAATGGCGCCGCCGTCGGGCGCCCGGCCATCGGCCCGGTTGTTCCTCTCAGTGCGATCGGCGGCGGCGAGGGCGGCGACCTCTTGGGCGGCACAAGCCAGCCGGCGAAACGGGAAGCCGATCCGCTGGCGACGCGCGTGCTCCAAAGCGGGGACGCGATCGTCGCGCCGCCCGGTCGCGCCGACGATTTCTCCTGGCCGCGCGCCCACACCAGCGGCGCTGCGGATGTGGGGCCGTCTCCCGATGCCACGCCGCCCAAGGGTTCAGCCGGTGAGAACGACGCATATGATAGGAAGAAGAACGAGACGAAAAAGCCCGAGACAATGAAGTCGAGCGACGCCAAGAATCATCCGTCACCGTCCGTCGTGCCGCCGCCTACGCCCCGTGTTACGACCGCTAGGCCGCGCCGTGCCGGCGACCAGCTCAAAGGCGCGCCACCCCGCCCGCCTTTGCCGGTCGGCCCCGCCGCTTCGGATTCAAGGTGAGGCTCAATAGTTCACTCAATGCCTGCGCAAAGTCTCTAACCGCGAAGACGACCGGATTCTCGCGCACGCCCATGTTGAAGCAACATAACCCCGATCGCACGAAGTAAAGTCAGGGGTCGATCCGGCACGACTTATTCCCACATTCCGCTGCGCTCCAGGCAGGTTACTTGGTCACTGGGGAATGGCTTCCACCCGCACCGACTCCGCGCGCGACCCGACCGTCGTCGCGCGGTGCAGGTTGGGCTCGACGGTCGCGATACTGGCGCCAAGCCGCGCGCGGTAGACCTGCAGGTTCTCTATTACACGCTGGACGTAGTTGCGCGTCTCGGCGAACGGGATGCGCTCGACCCAATCGACCGCATCGACCGTGGGATCGCGCGGATCGCCGTGCTGCGCCGCCCATTCCTTGACCCGGCCGCGGCCGGCATTGTACCCGGCGAACGCCATGATGTAGGAGCCGCGGTACTCCTTGAGCAGGGCAGTAACCTCGGCGGCACCCATCTGAGTGTTGTAAACTGGGTCGGATACGAGCTGGTTCCAATCGTAGGTAACGCCGAACCGCTTGGCGGTATCGCGCCCCGCTTCCGGGGTCACCTGCATCAGCCCGACCGCTTTGGCCGACGACATGTCGTGCTGGTCGAAGGCGCTTTCCGTGCGCACGATCGAATAGACGATGCAGCGATCGAGCTGGGGACCGATCGGGCTGTAAAGCGGCACGCCGATGTCGGGAAAAGCGTACTCGTCCATCGCCAAGCCGCGCGCGAGCGCCGTCTTGCCGATGAGCAGCATCGCCCGGGCATCGTTATAGTTCGCGGTGAGTTGGCCGAGCGCCGCAAGCGCGGCAACGTCGCTGCTCTCTTCGGCGAGGTCGGTCATGAACGACACGACGAGGTCGCGCTCGCCGATCGCATAGAGAATGTCCGCAGCGCGCAATAGTTCGTGCGCGGCGCCGTGCACCGGTTGCTGCGGCGGGCGGCGCAACGCGATCTCACCGAGGCCAAGCCGGGCACGCGCCAGTTGGCCGTAATAGGCGGTGGGATAACGGACAGCGTCCTCGTACTGCGCCCGCATCTCCTCGAATTGGCCGGCCGCCTCGGCGGCGCGGCCGCGCCAGTAGGCGGCACGGGCGCGGACGATGGGATCGGCTGAGCCTTCATCGACGTGCGCGAAATGCGTCAGCGCGGCGGCCGGATCGTGGAGAAAGCGCAGCGCAATCCAGCCGGCCATGAAGTGGAATTCGGCACGGTAATAGCGATTGGCCGGGGGCACCGCCTCGCGCACGACCCGATAGGCGGTCTCTGCGTCGCCGAGATCGATTAGCCTGCGGGCAAGCACGCGACGCTCGCGCCACCATTCGTCGGTATCCTGACCCTGCAGATCCTCGCGTGAAGCCGCGAGCACCAGCTTGGCCGCCGCCGCGACGCCGTCGTGTCGCAGCAGCCAATGAAGGCGGCATAGCGCATAGCCTAGATCCTGGCGTGCTTCGACGGGAACCGCGGCAAGCAGCGCCTCGCTTTTGTTGGAGTTCGCCTCGACGGCGGCGCAGGCCTTGATGATCGCCACTTCGTGGTCGCCGAGGCGCTTGGCAGCGCGCATCGCCGCACTGAAGTCCTTGGCGCCGATGCGCCGGTCCATGCGCGCCCTGTGGTCGGCGGGGGTCAGCTCGTCGCGGAACGCGTCGATCGTCGCGGCTTCCAGTTCGGCCGAAAGTTCGGCCGACTGCCATACCGCGCGGACCTCGCGCTCGGCGCGGACACGGTCGCCCTCGCCTATCAGCACGCGCGCGAGCGCCAGCCGGCCCACTGTGCTGGTCGGTTCTCCGCCGAGGAAGCGGCGCACCGTGGCGGCGTCGCGCCGCTCCTGCCACAGCCTCGCCTCCGCGCGCCGGCGCAGCAGTGGAATGCTTGGCCAGTCGGGATTGGCGCGAATGAAAGCGGCGTAGCGCTCGAATCCGGCTTCGCTTTCTGAGTGACGCAGCAGCACCCATTCGACGAGCTTCTGCGCCAACGGATCGCCGATCGACGTCGCGAGCTCGGTCGCTTCGCCCGGCTTACGCTGGCGCACCAGTTCGATCGCTTGCTTCACCGCGGCGAGATCGGGCGGTAGCGACGCCGCTGCTGGTCGTTCAACCGGCAGGGGGACGCTCGGTACGATCACATGCGCCGTGCGCTTCCGCTCACTCTGGCGCGCCGCTGCGCTCCGCTTCGCGTCCGGCGTCGAGCCGTGCTTGTGGTGCTCCGCCTCGGCCGTCTTGCTCTGGTGCGCCGGCACGTGCTTGTGACGCGGAGCGGCGAACGCGTCAGCATTGCCGAGTGCGGCCATGGCCGAAGCGAGCAGCCAGACCAGGGCACGCCGACGCGTTCGCGCCAGCCGCTGCTGACCGGCGGCTCGCGCGTTCGCGCCGCGACCGAGAGCGGCACCGCTTATTCGAACTATGCTTGGCTCCGAGGCGCGAATGGTCTCGGTCCTCCCCCCTGCGGCGACGTCAACCTGAATAGAGCGAACAACTGCGCCCACATCGAGATTCTGGCGTTGTGGTGACCCGACGTATGGTCCGGCCGTACGGCCGAGACCAATTTCGCACACCATCCCTTGCCTTGCTATGGGATCATCGTCGGAGGATCACGCTGGTGAACCCACGAGTGATGAATGCCGCCCCGTGCCGATGCCGGTAAAGCAGCGATCGGCTCTTCGAATCGGTCAGTTTGCGTGCGCCGACGAAATACGGGCCACCTAGACATTGGAGGCGCCGAAGGTGTTGCACCCAAGACACATCGTAAGTTTATTTCAATGGCTCTGATCAGTGGCGTAATTCTCGTAACTTATGACCGTTGGCGCGCCTGCGCACAGTTCGAGAAAGTGAGATTTTTGACGCCGGTCATTCGTGTATCGCGGATGCGGGAGGCGGCGATCCCACATACTGACCGATCGTATGCACGACGCTGTTTTCGGGCCGCGTGTTGTTCGACGACAGCTTATCCTTCTGCATGACCATTTCGTCGTACTTCGGCAGCGTCGTCAGCATTTGGCGCGGCACCAAGTGGACGACCTTGTAGCCGCTTGCCTTGAGTTGCCGCAGCAGCTCCGGCATTGCCTCGGCCGTCGCACGCTGGAAGTCGTGCATTAGGATGATGCCTTTGCCGCGCTTTTCCAGCTTGCTCATCACCGACTTGATCACCTGCTCCGGCTTGTGAATCTTAAAGTCGAAGGAATCGATGTCGGTCGAGAACGTTGCGATGTTGCGCTCGCCGAGATAGGCGAGCAGCGCCGGCGGATGTTGCAGGCTGGGGAAGCGGAAGAAGGGCGCGATCGGTACGCCGGCGGCCATGTGTACGGCGCTGGCGCCCATCTCGATTTCCTGCTTGGCCAGATCGAGATCGCTCGCATAGGGGTTTCGCGCTAGGTCCTTGTGCGACCAGGTGTGGCTGCCGACCGTCATTCCTGCTTCGATCACTTGCTTAGTGATTTGGGGATGCCACATCGCATGCTCGCCGATCTCGAAGAATGTGGCTTTCAGACAATTATCGGCGAGCGCCTTTAGCACCATTGGAGTGTTTTCCGGCCAGGGTCCGTCGTCGAAAGTCAGCGCCACCTCCTTATCGCGGAGGAAATCGTATTGCTTGAAATGCTCAAAGCCGAATCCGGGGCCGCCCGTGGTGTCAATCTCGACGATGCGCGACAGGCCCATGCCGCCCTGCTTATCGCAAGCCGGGATGTTGCCGGTCGGGACGCCGGCTCCGCTCGGGCTCGCAGCGGCGACGGTTGAGCCGGCGGCGGCGTTTGCGTTCGAAGCGGGCGCGTTTTGTGCGGATGTGCTCTGGGCTGGCGTGCTTTGGGCGACGCGCGTTGCGGCGGCTAATGCGGACTCTATAGCTGCAGGCGATGCCGTCGCCGCGGTTTTCGCCGGCGTCGCGGAAACCTGCGCTTGGGCGGTATGGTTGACGGTCGCGGGCGCCGGGACAGCGCTTGTGTTCGATGCGACGCGCACAGCCGGAGCAACGGCCGAAGTTGGGGCGGCCACCTTCTGTGCGGAGACGACCCCCAAGGCCGCGAGACCCAGGCTCATCAACGCGGCAACCACAACAATGACGCGGCGCATCGTGTCCCTCTGCCACCAGCGGATCGATTCACGCAAAGTGAAGGCACAATCGGCGAGCGAGTCAACGGCGGAAACAGCTAATCTCGCGAAAGATGCGGGTTGTGGTTTCCGCGGCAAGTGACGCTGCTGGAATACCGTCGGATCGCCTTGTTTTATTTGCCGAATTGATCCTTCCGGCGCGGGCCACGACCTTGGCCATGATTGTAATCGCTGAGCCCCATGCTACATTAGGGGCGCATCAAGAGAAGGGCTGGCGCCCTCACCAACCTGCCACGCTGCGGCAAGGTGGTATCCACGGACAGTGGGATGTGGCCGTTTCGACGGCAAACGTAGCAGAGCGGCGCCAGCCCTCGCCGAGACTGGAGGGTTCGATGACGGCGCCAATTTCTAACCACGACGGCCTAATAACGCGCAGAAGCATCCTCATTGGTGCTGGTTCGCTGTTATGCGCACCCGCCATCGTGCGGGCGGCGAGTCTTATGCCGGTGCGCCGCCCGCCACCACCGTTCGGGCCTCAGTACGCGGGGTTCTGCGAACGTTTACTTTATCACTCGCTCGACAGCGACTTGAGAGCAGGCCGAATGAGCACGGTTCTTAACGGAGAAATAATTCCTGAAGCCGACGCCCGACGGATGGTCGCGCATGCGCGGGATTATGGATGGCTGCCACCTTACATTTCCATATACGGAAATGATTGAGGAGCGGCGCTACATGAAAGGTATCGAAAATGAGCAAACTTATTAGCCAAGTGGAAGGACCAGAACACATATCATCTCCGATCGCCGTCCTTCATATTCCGCACTCTTCTCCGCACAGTGAACCCCAGCGTCACCTCAACCGATCGCGGATCTTGTCGAGGCCCGCGTGTGCGCAGCCGTCGTCGAGCTTTGCCCCGGGTGCGCCTGCCGCGCCGATGGAACCGATGACCTCGTCGCCCAGCTTGATCACTACGCCGCCACCAAAGAACATGACATGCGGCAGCTTTGCGAGCGGCGCAATCGAGTCCTCGCCTTTCGCGCGTTCAGCCAAGGCGAGTGTGTCGTTTTTAAAGGATACGCTCGTGTATGCCTTGTCGTGCGCGCTATCGAGCGTGTGGATGCCGGCACCGTCGCCGCGCAGCGCCACGATGGCGGCGCCGTCGGCATCGAGCACGACCGCGGTTTCGTGGTAACCCTGCCTGGCGCAGGCCGCGATCGTCTCGTTCGCCGCTTCAACCGCGAGCGCCGCGGGAATGCGATGCGTCAGCAGTGTATCCGCCGACGACGTCGACGCACCGATGAATGCGCAAGTCGCCATCATCGCCATTTTGGAAACGCGCTTCATGGTCTGCCTCGCTTGACTCGCTGGGCCAGCCACAGCGATGGCCGGGCCAGTGATCGCGCGCACCTTAGCATAGCGAGCAGAAAATAGACGAAGTGTACGCTGTGCCACTCTCTGCTCTCGATGGCGGCGGTCAACGTCCATCCTTCCAGGCGTTTTGGATGCGATTTTGATAGTCGAGATACGCCTGCTCGCGAGCATCGGTGACGGGCATGGCGTCGCCAGCATTGTTATCGGCCGCACAGGCGCTGCCTTCGGTGCCAGAGCGTCCACCCCCGACATCATCAACCCTTCCGCCGGCGAATTCCCGTTCGGTCGCGCCAACATTCTTGTAGGCCGTAGCGATCTCGGCGCCGAAAGCGGCATAGACGCTCATGTTGCGTTGGAAGCCATCAGCGATTCGGTAGCCAGGCCGGCGCAGAGCCAACCCGGCATTGCCGGCACCGTCGGTCACCTGCGCACGCCGAGCGCCGTTGCAAACAGCATGTTCGCCGACGTCGCGCTGCAGGGGGCTGAGGTCCGGCTTTGGTTGGCCGTCCATCAGATAAAGCGGCACATGAAGAACTTCGCCATCTCTCAGGATGTCGTCGTCGTTATCGAGGTCGCGTCGTCGGTAGGTGTTGGCCATGGTAGCCTCCTTTGTTTGTTCACATAAGACGTCGTCACCAGCCACGCGGCGATCATCAACACAACAATGACCGCCAGCGCTGCAAGCAACAGTTCATCGGGGTCGTCCGATCGTCCGTGGTCATGCTCTTCTCGATGCAAATTCCAGGCCGCTCATCGCATCCGCGACCAATCGATCACGCGGCCACTAGTGCTGCCGCCGAGCACTTGCCTGAAATACTCCCGCTGCCTCCACTGGCGATTCGCCTCCGCTTCGGCCTCAACTGCCAGCTCGTCTTCGGTCTTTTCGGTCTCTACGTCCTCCTTTTTCTTCTTGCCCATCGCCTCCAAAAACCATTCAGGTCTTTTGATTGAGTCGCGAGCCCTACGGTACTCCTCGTACGTCTGGTGACGATTTTGCGGGCCGGACGCGTCGACGTCGGTATCGTTGACACAATCCCAGTTGATGCCGGGTTGCGCCGTGCTGGCGGCGTGGGCGGCCATCGCCAGGGCGACGATGACGTCGATGTGGTGCGACTGTTTGGTCTTGTCGATGCGCCAGCCTCGACCGCTCTCGACCGCGACCGCGCGGCTAGCGGCGAGCCTCATCTTGCCGTCGGGATAGAGCAGAATGCTTTGACTCTGGATCAAATCGAACAAACACTGGGTGGCCATAGTCAAGTTGGCGGGACTCTGCGGAAACTCGACCATCGGAAGGCCGCGCCGGACCAGGCGTTGCGCGGTGGCGACCATCTGCCAGGGGTCATAATAAATTGCCCTGAGCTGATAGCGCTGGCTCAGAGCCAATAACTCCGTTTCGATGGTACTCTCAAAGTCAAGCGGCGCACCGGCCTGCGGTGTGAAGACAACATGATGCGCCAGTCGCATCTGCTTGTTGGCGGCATTGACGTTGTTGACATCGTAGGCAACGAGAACAATGGCGGTGGAGTCTTTTTTATGTCCGGCGTCCACAGCCGCGAAACAAGGCGGATGTTTGGTGGGCGGCAAATGCCCCAGCTCGGGGCGGACGCATGCGTCCCAGTTCGCCATCGGGATGAATGCGGCCTCGCTGGAAGTGAAGCGATTCTCGATCATCCGCAAATATTGGTTGGGTGGCAGGTCACGGCGCATGGTGCCGAGCCACTTTTCGTCTTGCCAATGGCACAACGGCCGATGCGACCAATGCATGACCATGCCGTCACCAGCATGCAGATCGGTATCAACTTCGGGCAGCTGCAGGCCGCGCTGATACAACTCATACAGCAGCTCGCCTTCACCGGAGAAACCGGCGTGCGTCTCGACGAGGCGGCAACTGATCTTTTGCGTCGGAACCGGAACCAGCTCAGAAAACAGACGGCGCGTACGTTCCGAAGTGTAAGCCCACAGCTCCGAAAACACGCTGATGGTCGGATGGCCGCCGGCGATCGAGGCGTAGTCGCTGGCGATGGCGGTTATCTGCGATTGCGTGGCCTCAAAGACTACCTTGTCCTGCGTGATCCTGGCCAGCGGCCGCAGCAACGGATTAGCCTCGACGATGCGACAGCAAGCCGTGAAGCAGCGGTTAATAGATTGCTCTCGGTCATTGGCACAAATGAAAGCCTCTGCGTAGCGGCCACCGAGCAGCAGGATAACCGCCAACGCCAGCAACCCCGACAGCTCGGTTTTGCGGCTCTTCTTGATCGCTGAGTACAGCAACAGGGTGTGCAGCAGCCGGCCGTCGGCATCCAACTGAAACGCGTATTTGATGAAGGCGCGTTCGCTGTCATTGAGCCGGTACGGCTGACCGTCGTACGGGCTGACCAGGCACTCTTCGATGAAGGCGGCAAGGTCGCCGCGGTAGCGGGCCAGCGTCGCATCGTCGATCTGGTCGAAACTGCGGACAACGCTCGTCATCATGTCGCAGCCTTCTCGCGCTGCTGGTGCTCGAAGGCTTCACGCTTCGCCGCGCTCTTCGCGGCGTCCTCGGCTTGCTGGCGGATGGCGCCCTCACGCAAGAGCTGGCCGAACCTCTTCCCAGCGGCGTCCGTGACGTCCTTCGTTTCGCGCTCGATGCCTAACGTCGCAAGCAGACGACGCTGCACATTGCAGGCCGCCCAGTAGTCGGCCAGCGGCACCGACTCGCCGGCGATCCATCGGGTTTCAAGGTCGGCAGCGATGGCACCAACCAAGGCAGCGCGCATGACCAGCTGGTGCTGCTGGGCCGTCAACTGGTCGTCGCCGCCAAGGCTGGTCGACAACGTCTCGACCAACTTGCGGGCGGCTTGCGCCGCCGCAGTGCGGCAATCGAGGTCACCGATCGTCAGCAGCCGGTGCTTGCCTTGGCGGGTCCGGCCTTGGCGAGACTTGTTTTTCCGAGTGGTGCGGGCGGCGTCTCCCCTAGTTTCAAGGGACACCACCGCAACTGTGCCGTTAGCCTGCTGCACAGCGGTGTCAGCCTGCTGCACAGCGGCCGTATCTGGCGGTATTTCAAGCGCCGTTTCCATGGTCATGCCGCGAGCCAACTTCGCGCCTTGGTTGTAGTCTTAAGCCACTGATAGCCGCCATCAAAATGAGGTCCTAAGCGGCCGATTTTGCTACCCCCACGTTACCCCCGATTCGGCCACAAAGTAGAACTACGCCAGATATCCCAATTATGCAAGGGTTTATTAGCTAAGGTCATGTGACTGTCTGTCACGTGCTGCAACCCGCCGGTGACCCTCCGCCGCCGCGTCTGAGCGGTAGGCCGAGATGGGGGATGCAACCTGCAGGGTGCGGCAGCAAGAAGCGATCGTTGGCGGTAGATCACAGGTTCAATGGGGAGAACTTTTTTGTGTGTGAAGGGCGGCCCAAAGCGAATGTCCGCAGTTGGAACAGAAGCCGACATTGCGCGGAGGTTGTGAATGAGCACCTGCTCGTCACGCCTCGCTTATCGGCGGTGACCGCCGCATCGGTTCCGGCAGCTTGGCGAAGTTCGCCGCCAGCCGCCGCGCGCGATCAGGGGATCACGCCATTTCGTTCGTCGCTTCGGCGAGGGCTTCCGCAAAGGCCCGTGAAATTCTAATCCGGGCATCGGCATCCCAGCCAGCGTCGGGGAGGCTAGGCCGGGGGGCAAGCCTCGCAGCCGCGGCAAGGGGTTCGATGGCATACGGCGGCGGTGTAGCAGCGGCCGCGCTCAGGCGGCTTATGATGCGTTTGTGATCCTCGCGGCACCCTGAGCGGATGGCATTAAGTGCGGCGTGGGCTTGTTCTCGGATGAGCTCGAAATCATCGTGGCCGGCGATATACTCGGGGCGCCTCGCAGCGCGATTAACGTGCACGGTACAATCGTCGGCGGCGCTAGTAGTCGGCATGGCATTACGCCGAGCGTTGTTGCTTTCGGCATCCGTCTGACACGGCGTCTTGGCGTCCCAAGCCGACGGCAGCGCGCGCAACTCATGGGACGCTCCCTGGGAAGCGTGCTTGTCGGTTCCACGTCGTAGGAGGTAGCGAAGGACAGGCAAAAGGATCAGCATCGGCGAATCAACGGCGGATCATCTTCCCTGCAAACCTAGCTTTCAAATCGTTAACGAATTGGAAACCATGCCACCGCCACTGCTCTTCGATCATCCAAGGCGGCGGGAAGCGGCGGGCGGCGGGCATGTCGAACGCAGCCGCTGCGGGTCTGGCACATCGCGGGCGCGGCATGGGCGACCGTGGCGCGACGAGGGTGAATCGAAATAAGGCTGTGACGCGCGGCACACCTGGAACCCGCCCGTGTGCTATGGTCTCGCCAAGAGCGTGGGCCGTCCAAGGCTCGTGTTGATTGGTATGGCACCTATGGTTCGCTTCATGATCGCCGCGATGATATGGGCGACGGCAAGCGGCGCGCAGGCGGCGCAGGTCGGCAGTGTTCAGCAAGGCCTCAGGCTCGCGCGTGAGACATGCGCCCAATGCCACCTCGTGGATAAAGTGACGGGCCGCTCGACCGACGCCAATGCACCCACCTTCGAGGCCATTGCCAATACTCCGGGCCTGACGAGCGCGGCGCTGGCTGCCGCACTGCAGACCTCGCATCGCACCATGCCGAACGTTGTGATCAAGGGCGACGATGCCGACAATGTCATCGCCTACATCCTGAGCCTGAAAGAAGCTGACTGACCTTCAGGCCGGTCCTGCCCGACGACGAGCCACATAAGATGATGGCTTTCCCGCGATGCCGGTTAGTCGCCGAGCGGCGGCGTCGGGATCGAACGTCTAGGCGAGCGAGCAACTCGCTCAGCGCTCCAGCGACTTCAAATACGCGATCACGTCGGCGACTTGACCAGGATCGAGCCGGAATTCAGGCATCGACGGATGACCAGTGATGATGCCTTCGGCGAGCGGTTCCTCGAGGTTTTCAACCGGATAGCGCTCATGCAGAGTGCGGAGCGGCAGCGCCGTCACGAGTGGGCTTGGGCTCACCTTGTCGATTGAATGACAGTGCGCGCAATGGGTGCGCACGAAGACGAGCCCCCGTTGCGCGGCGGGCGACAGCGCTTCTTCGCCTCTTGCGAGTGACGGCAACAAGGCTGAGATGGTAGCGCTAGCGGCCAGGATGGTGCGGAACGTGCGGAGTGTGCGGGGCATGAGGGTCACCATTTTCGCAAGAAATCCTCGGTCGACCAGGCCGCGGAAAGCGGCGTGGCGTCACGCGGGCTTTGGTCCGTAATGGAGCCGCTCAATCTCGTGCGCCCTATAGACCGGGCCGCCGATCACCTTAACGGTCGCTCGTATCTTCTGTTCAGGCGCCAGCCGCTGCCACGCCAACACGGCCTCTTGCAATGTGGGGCAATCAGTCAAAACGCCCGCACCGTCGTTTAGGGTCGCAGGTTGCCCGGCGTCGACATAGATTTTGTAATCATCGCTCATCAACGTGCCCAATCTTCCTCCGCCTCTCGCTTGACGGCTGGCGCGGCCGGGTGATGAGGCGCACGCCAGGCGGCAATGCTCGCCTCGCGCGGCTTTCTTTAGTTGCTGTCTACCTCTGAAAGCCAAAGGGCCACGCGACGTTGACCGGCAAGAACCTTAACTCCTGACCAGTCGATTTGGGGGTCTGTCCAGCGCCATCCGGCGATTTTCTCACTGTAACGGATGAGCTTTTGCAGTTCCATATTGCCGGATGCAGCGACCCAATTTGGATCGGTTGACCCGGTCGATTTATATTCCGTCAAGACAATCGCGCATCCGCGCGGCGGCCTGACATGTCGAACCAATTCTTCCAACATCGCTTCGGCGCGTTTCATCGCAAATTCCCTTTGCTGCAGAAGGGTAGCACAACCATTTCGCGCCGTGATCGCTGCGCCCCCAACTTACGACCGCCGCAGCAGATCCGGCAGCTTGCCGCAGTTGGCGGGGATGCGCTGCGCTTCGTCCTTGATGATCCGCTTCATCGTGTTTCGCCGGCAGGCTCGTTTTCCCCGCCGGCGCTACCTATATGTACCGGACTGACGAATAGGCTCCTCGCGTACCCTATTGGGGTTTGTGGTCGTGCGACCGATTGCTATTAGTGCGGTAGCCTTCATCCTTCCAGCTTTCATGACCGACGCGGAAGCGCAGCGGCCAGTGGTTGCGCCGGCACCCTATTTTTCGGCGCCCACTCCGTACACGGCCCCACGTTTCGCCGTACCGAACGTCGCTGCCCCCATGGCCCCAATACCGCACCTTGCCGCACCTAACATCGCCGCCCCGCAATTTGCTGCTCCGCACATTTCCATGCCACACGACGGTCGTTGGGCGACCCCGGGCACGATCGGAATTGTCGGTCATTACCCCGACGGCCCCTACCGTAATCCGGCGCAAAGCGCGCCGACGGCGGCGTCCAACATCAATCCCGCGCTCATCTTGCGCAATCCGGCTTTCTCGGGTTTATCCTCACGGAACCCTGCAATAAGGTCTATGAGTCGATCTACCTTCGGCGGCAACTTCGGACAGTCCGATTTTGCGCGGGCGTGGGACCGTCCCGGCAAGCACCGCCATTTCGGCTTCGTGCTCGGCTTCGTGGGCCCGCTGTTTTGGCCTTATGCCTTCGAAGATCTTAGCGACTACACGTTTTTGCCTTACGCCTATGACGCATTCTGGCTCTCTGCGTTCGACGATGTCTTCGCAGGCATCTACGGTGGTTACGCACCCGGTTACCATCCTTCGGAAGTCGCGGCGCTGACGGGCGACAACTCCCAGATTTGCTCGGGTCAGGCGCAAGGCCTCACCGATTTCCCGATTGAGCGGATCGCGAAGCAAGTTGATCCTGACCAGGACCAGCAGACCTTGCTTGACGGTCTGAAAGCCGCCACCGCCAAGGCCATAGGCATTCTCCAGGCGGCCTGTCCGAGCAAACTACCGAGCACGCCAACAGGCCGGATCGCAGCAATGCGAACGCGGATCGAGGCTATGCTACAGGCCGTACAGGTTGCGCGGCCCGCGCTCGACAAATTCTACCAATCTCTGAGTGATGAACAGAAGGAGCGGTTCAACGTCATTGATCAGGACGTCGAAACGACGGGTCAACGGCAGGCCGAGATCGCCCTGTGTCGGCGTGCAGAGCGGGATCCCAGGCAGCTGCTCGATCGAACCGAACATATTCTGCGGTTGAGTGCCAATCAGGACGCGGCGCTGATGGATCTCAAAGAAGCGTCGGTGAAGGCGGCTGATATCCTGAAGGCGAACTGCCGATCGGAACAGCCACTTACCCCGACGGGTCGTCTGGCAGCTATGGAGGAGCGTCTCAATACGATCCTACAGGCCCTGGATTTGGTCCAGGCGCCTTTGGAGAATTTCTATAACTCGTTAAACGACGAGCAGAAGGCGCGCTTCAATAGGCTCGGCGCGCCTTCCATATTCTTCTCTCTCTCGGAATAAGCGGCGAGCCACTTTATTGGCCTCGACGCGTCGCACTGGTTTTGGTGCCCACGCAAGCCGTGACGATCAAGATCGCGCCTCTTTTATGCGATTGCTTGACTGCCTTGGGTATGAAGCCGACCTCGCCGCCGTGAGCCCGCGTGCGACGTCAAAGCCCGGCTCGCCATGCACCGCGCGCAGCCTTTCGAGAAGCCGGTCAATGTCGCCGTCGCCAAACACGTCCGGCAACGCCGGTTCCTCAGGCAATCCTTTGAGCTTGGCGTCGGACGCTGCCACGGTTCTTCACCCGCACCGTCAAAACCGACGTCGTGAGGGTCTCATTACAAATGCGAACCTACGCGGTCAGCCCAACGCGGTCGAGGCGACGCCAGGACGCACCACCGGGCCATTTTTGGCCCGGCGCGGGGGTCTTCTATGGGCTGCCGTCCTTTCGCCGCAGCAGCTCCGCCAGCTTGGCGAAGTTCACCGCCATGCGGCGGGCCTCGTCGCGCGAGATCAAACGAGGCGCGAAGTTCGGTGACGACCCTGTCGAACGCAGCAGCATACGTCGTCGCGAGTGAGGGGGCAGCGATGTAATTCGCTTCCCATCCATAGGTCTTGCTTGGGGAGACCGTTACGCTCTGGAAGTTCATGCCTGCTTCGAGGCCCCGATCCCAAATCATGGCCTCAAGCTCTTGTCTCGGCTTCTTCGCTTTTACCTTCCCGGGGCCTACCCTGGCGAAAATGTTGACAAAATTGTCATTTTACCAACACAGCGGCGCGTGAGAACATGCCGCTTTCTCTGACACGGAGGCCACTATGGCGCGGACGAAGCAAGGTTCCAAACGGAAGCGTCGAAGGACAGCCTTGGTGTTGGGGGCGGCCGGGGTTTCTTTGACCATGGCGGGTGGCGCATCAGCAACCGCGCCCGCAACGAATGTACTGTCGCAAAACACCGCATCGGGAATTGTTCTCGTTGAGGAGGAAATCTCTGACGTCAGCTTGGCGACCTTCTACGTCTTCGACAAAGAAAACGAGTCTCCGCCTCGCCGAGGCTTGAGACTTGCAGCAGGTCACGGCTGCGGCGGCGGAGGTGGTTGCGGCGGCGGGGGTCATGGCTGCGGCGGCGGAGGTGGCTGCGGCAGCGGGGGTCATGGCTGCGCGGCTGGCGGTTGCGCGGCTCATGGCTGCGCTGGCCATGGCTGTGCGGGTCGCGGCGGCAGAGGCTGTAGGGGCTGCGGCGGCTGCGGTTGCGCTGGCTTTTGGATTGGAGGCTGCTGGGGCTGCGCCGGAGGAGACTACACAAACTGCTGGCAATGGGATCCAGCCTCGGGCCAGTGGATCTCCGTCTGCTATTAACGGCAAAATCAGGCCATTTGCGAACAATGCGCCGGGCCTCGTCGCGGGTCAGCCGGTTGGACCTCTGCAGCATAGTGTAGGAAGAAAGGCGCGGACTGCTTAGAGGTCTTTTTTGTGTCAGGATCGATTTCGCTAAAAGTGCTGATTATCAGTGACGGCGCGGCATTTTGGTCACACATCACAAATATGATGCTTGGACAAGGCCGTGCGTCTCTACGGGCGGCTGCCGCGACCGTCCGTTACCTAAGCAGCCATAGGCAAGGAGTAGGGTGATGAAAATGATCGTTATTACTGTTCTGGCCGCGCTGGCAACGGCCGCTGCGACTGCGACCGCTGTTTCGGCCCAGGCGCTAAATCTCTCGGGTCAATTTCAGTGCGTAAAGATGTGCGCAGCTGGTCCGCCAGCGCTAGCCTACATAACGCAGACCGAGTGGCAGATGAACCTCGTGAACGAAGCGGGTATCCCGTCACGCGCCTGGATTGATTATCCTGGGCACATCTGGGTGCAGAACTGGAACGAAGGGGCGATCTATTCACCCGACGGCATGATCATTCAATTTGACCACGGAACAGTATGGCAGCGAGTTGTTTGGTGACGGCGCGGGGCCCCGCCCTACTTTCCGCGCAAAAGGGTCGGCAGCTTGGCAAAGTTCGCCGCCATGCGGCGGGCCTCGTCCCTGGTGAGCAGCTTGGCCGCTGAGCGCCGACCGGGCTCTTCCCTCGAAATAGAAATAGGCCAGCGCCTGCCCCGGTCGCATCGCGAACGATGAACGACTCAGCACGCTCATCCTGACTTTTACGGTATACCAGTTCCTCTGCGGCCATTTTGCCGAGGTCAGGAATGTCAGGATTATCGGTCTTGTTTTGCGCGGTAACGCTGCACCACGTTGGTTAGGCCAATACACTTTTGGTGCTGCGGTGAGAAGGCGCGAGCGGCGGTTGGCAAGGTTGACCGTGAAGAAAAAGGCAGCCGCCGCAGAGGAAAATGCGTCGCGTTGTTCAATAATACCCTAACACTTTCTTGGCTGTTAGGTCATAGCGACACCACATCCCTGTTGGTCGGAAAGTATGCAGGCGTACTTCGCCACCAGCCAGCGTCAACTGGTTCCATTGAGGTGGGTTAGGCGGTGGCTTGGAATAGGTAGCTGGGTCCGATATTTCCTTTTGAAGTCCTCGAAGCTTAGCGTCAATATTGTTCCAGTCGTCGTTGCAGTGGACAACAGCCTCTTTTACCCACACAGGCAGGTTGTCACTGCAGTCCAGGGTAGAATGGTCACGGTCGATACCCGATACACCTATTACCGTGATCGTTCCGCCAGTAGCGCTGCACCAGAGCGGCTTCGTGGGTAGTGTCAAATAATAAGTTCCGAGGACAGCCACGGCCAAGATCATGATCAGTGACAACCAGAGCCTGCCCCGGTTGGGCGAGCGCGCCGGTTTATCAGCGTCCTGCTTAGGAGCACTGGCATCGTCGTTGATACTGTCGGCTGCGGGGTCGAGTGAAGCCCAACCGAGAAGTCGGTGAATTTGAGGATCGGTGTCGGCCATCGGATTTCTCCTTTTGTCGGAGCTGAGGCCGCAAAACCTTTGCGATTTTGACGAATGCTATCGGAGGCATCGAGGCGAGGTGTTGATCTGAATCAACGTAAACCTGGCGGAAGTGCTGACTTAACCTGGATCGCATCACTTTCAGTCCTCTCGCCGCAGCAACTCCGGCAGCTTGGCGAATTTCGCCGCCATGCGGCGGGCCTCGTCGCGGGTCAGCAGCTTAGCCGCAGAGCCGCCTACTTTTAAAGCGCGGAGTTTGACCCATCAGAGCCACCATTTTTAGGTGGAGCGACCCACAACCGATCCTCGCGTTTTTGCGGCTGATTGCTGGGACGATCGTATCGCAGCTCGCGCGGAACGATGCGTAGTCGTCGATGAAACAGCGACACGTAGTCGAGATCGTCTTGAAGGTCTCCCTTCGGAGGTGATTTGAGCCGATCTGCCAACTCGATAGCTGCACCGCCAGTCGACGCGATTGGCAGTATTTGGGCGTCAGGTTGGAACTTGGTGAACAGGTCAAACTCCTCGACAATGCCTTCCATCCCCCCTATAAAAACAGCTGCCTCAAAGTTTTGCTCCTGAAACATGCGCTCCCGCATCAAACGTAAACTGTCAGCACGATCGTCGTTGACAGCATCCGTAAACCTGACGTTCTGAAAGCGTTCATTATCTTCTGGGAAGTCGTCTTTGAAATATCTGCTTTGATACAGCTTAACCCACTTCCCATAATCGACCCCTATGCTTTCTGCGACCACCCAAATCATCGGCGTGATGGCCGGATGCCCACCCCACACAAGCATCCTCCGGCCAAGCGTCACGTAAACCAGCGCACCTACGGCCGCCGTAATCGCAACCGAATCTGCTGTGCTCGCATATCTTGGCGACTGCTTTGGATCCGGTACGCTCGCTGAAAGGAAAATCGCTTCGGTCACGTTAGCCTTCCCACGCTGCAAGCACCCAACCAGCCTCGGAGACCTTGATCGCTCGAACTACACTAATATTTTGGCCCAGCCAGTTCAAATGGTCCATCCAGGCATTCGCAATCCCGACGTGGTCGTAGATAAGCACAGGTGTCCCAGTTTGTTGTGCGCGGTGCGCCTTGTTCATGATGTCGTTAAGGAGTTCGGCGGTCGGTATTCCGACGGCGGGATAGGCCCAGACCTTTCGGTCATCAGGCAAGTTGATTGCAATCGCACGGTGCGAACCGATGCCGACCACGCGACCGCCAATGCGGTCCACATCGGCGCGTAGCTTGCCCGTAATCGACATGTATCTTGAAGCAATGCTTCGGCTTCGTAATCTCTCAATCTTGAGAGCAATGTGATCTGCGGTTGCTTGTACGATTGGGCCATCGGCTCCGCTGAGATCGGCGGCTTCCAAATACACCGTTTCCGACATTTCCATAAGCATACTTGGGGTATGACCTGGCCAGACAACCCGCAAGATCTGGATTTCTTTAGCTCTCGCTCGTCCGAGTTCCTGTCGGGTCCACTTATTGTTAAAGTAGGTGGAAGTATCCAGCATGACCATCACGTCTGAGTCGCAGAGTCGATGCCACAGAACGTCTTGAAATGGATCGCCCGGTCTAATGTCGTGCGTATCAAGGAAAACGTCGAAGCCGCGAGAGGCAAGGAGATCGTGCAGCTGCAAAGCCGCGCTGCGAGACTCGACCCGGCGATAACTGACAAACACTCTACGCTGGCGACGCAGCAAACCAACACACTCCAATAACACCACTGCCAGCTCCGTCATGTTTGGATCATCGGCACGTCTCCGCAAGCCATTCAAAAAATGCAGTTGCTGAGGGATCTGTGTCCCGAAGTTTCCGGCCGAAGCTATTGTCGGAATGATCGGCGCACTCGACCCGATAAGTTCGCCCACTGATGGCAAATCCGGCGATGCAGCGCCGCCAAAATACGTGGCCGCAAACGCCGCGTGTCGGTCTCGATTTGCCACGCTTGCGCCGTCATGAATAACCACGTCGGCACCGATGGCCAGGCCGAAGTCACCGACCATCTCCCGAATGGTTTCGGCGAGGCGCACTCGGTCCGAGTGCGCCACGTCGCCCAGAATAGCAAGTTCGTACAGGCTCAAAGGATAGTCGTCCGTTCCAAGTTGGTCGGGGAAGCAAACCTCATCCGCGAAATATCAATATTTGTTTCTGATTTTAATGGCGTCCTCCACCAGCTTTTCCATGTTGTCATTTATGCTCGCGTACACCGCTTTGCTGTTTGCGCCGGGAGGATCATAGAGGGTGACGATGCTTCCCATTGGCTTACCGTTGACGTTAATGCCATCAAAAGGGCTGTTACCTCTCGTGGAAGTCGACTGCGAGATCAAATCTCTCAAGCCGTGAATGCGGACTCCGACAACGCCGAGCTTGTCATTCCAGGCTTTAATGATTTCGTAGTTTACCCAGGGCCGCTTCGACGTATTCGTGCCGACGAGGACAACGAGACAAGTTTTCCCAGCCATCTCGTCGTTAATCCATTTCTTTATGGCCGTGTCTCCGCCCTTTTTAACCTCTTCCCACTTTTGGCCCGTCAATACGCGCTGCCCCTCAACCGCGCCCATATTTATAACTTGTTGGATCCGGGACGAATCCTCCTTGAAATAGAAGCTCCAATAAACCCTGCGCGCCATGGTCGTAACTCCACAAGCTGGTTTATTTTCGGCGATGAGATTGTATGATTTCCTTCGGTACGTCCAGGGGTTGCGTCAAGCTGTGACTTCCAGATGACGCCGATCACATTGTAGCTCAGCCCTGCCGCCGCAGCAGCTCCGGCAGCTTGGCGAAGTGCGCCGCCGGGCCCTTAGGATTGTTTTGCAAAAAGGCGCTAAACCCCTCAAACAGTGGATCGCTGAAACAAGGAGGTTAATCTGCATCGATACTCCACCGAGGTGCAGATGGATTATTGGCACAAGGGCACCTCGAAAAATAGCCGCCTTAGCCAGTTTGTGCGAGTCTGACTGATGAGGACAAGATTCGCAGAGGTGGGGCGATGGGACAACTCGGATTTTTCTAT
>Ga0208937_1000500_pt1 | contig 29321 bp, 32 predicted proteins | sample June2015DPH_11_5_FD_184705 | JGI IMG/M metagenome (GOLD analysis project Ga0208937, IMG submission 184705) | Peatland microbial communities from SPRUCE experiment site at the Marcell Experimental Forest, Minnesota, USA - June2015DPH_11_40... | ecosystem: Environmental > Terrestrial > Soil >...
GCCTTGTGGATTTGTGGACAACGCAAAGAAGCGTTGCCCACAAGCTCCACAACGCCAATAACAGTAGCAAACGGAAGCGGACAAATGATGTGCTATCAAAACCGGACAAGTCCGAGTGCTATCGACATGGTATAAGCACTGAATTGGAGAATGTCGTCGCGCAGTATCCCGGGGTCCTGCAATGTGCGGTCATCGGCATTCCGGACGCACGTTGGGGGTGAAGCGGTCCATGCAATCATCGTCGTAAAGGCGGGCACGACCGTCGACGTGGCCGATCTCATTGCGTTCTGCAAGGAGCGGATCGCGGGGTACAAGTGCCCGCACAGCGTCGATGTTCGCACCGATCCTCTGCCGATGTCCGGCGCGGGTAAGATTCTCAAGCGGGAGCTGCGTCGCCCCTTCTGGGAAGGTCAGGAGCGACACGTCGCCTGACCTCCGCTTCCTTGAGGGGCTCAGGTCGAGATCGATCATAGCAAATCTTGCAGTGCATGAGTCTGAAAGTGGCCCATAGCGACATGCGCTCCCAAGGCTGAGCATGTCCGTTATTGGGATCGAAGCGGACTTCAACGCAGCTCAATGCCTACGTGAAAGACATCTACTCTTTACCTCTGAGAACGGCATTTATCGGAAGTCATTTCGGTGCGTGCGTAGCGACCGGTAATAGGGACGTCGGGTGCGCGCCATTTACAGCCTGACGGCGACGATCGCTTCGATCTCGACCGAGATTTGGTTAGGCAGCATGACGTTCCCGACGGCTGATCGTGCATGGCGACCGGCGTCGCCGAAGACTTCCACGAACAGATCCGAGCAGCCGTTGATAACTTTCGGCGAATCGTTGAAATCCGGCACCGCATTGACCATGCCGAGGAGCTTTACGATGAAGTCGACGCGGTCGAGTGAACCCACTGCCTCGCGCATCGCGGCAAGGAGCCCGAGGCCGACGAGGCGGGCGCGCCGATAGCCCTCTTCGACACTAATTTCCGCGCCGAGCTTACCGGTCAGCAGGCCCCCCTTCGCGTCGCGCGGACCCTGCCCGGCAAGGAACAGCAGGCTCCCGGCGAGCCGGTAGGGTAGATAATTGGCCACCGGCTTTGGCAGTGGCGGCAACGCTAGGCGCAGTTCCTTCAACCGCGCTTCCGCACTCATGGGCCTCTCCTTTCAAGAAAACGTTGCTGGAGATCATGGATTAACTCACCCCGTGCGGCAACCCTGACATCGGAAAGAGGAGACTTGGAAATGAGAGGATTGGGAGATTTTCAACGAGCCTCGTGAAGGCCGGCATTGCGGTGCGGGTCGGGGCGCGGCCAGTACAAGCACGAGGAAAGCGTGCGCCGGTATTGCGAGCATGTCCGGCGGACGGCCTCGCAGCGCGGCGGCGAGGCCAGCCTTGCGGCGCTCCGCGACGAGCGCATCAGGATCGCCAAGGAACAGGCGGACGCTCTGGCGCTCAAGAACGCCGAGGCACGGGGCGAGCTATTGGACGCCAAGGCCGTCGAGGCCGAATGGGCAAGCGTGCTGCGCACGGTGCGCGCCGGTATGTTGGCGGTGCCGAGCCGTGGCCGGCGCCCGGCTGCCGCATCTAACGCCACACGACGCGGCTGAAATTGACGCTGAGGTACGCGCGGTGTTGACAGAGGTTGGCAACGATCATCAGCACTGATCCAAGTGAGGCTAGGCATGGCCGGCAAGTTACGTCCCATCAAAGCGATCCACGAGGCCGCTCACGCGGTCATCGCGAGGAAGCTGGGCATTGAGGCGCATTTCGTAAGTATGCGCTCGACCGCTCATGGTAATTTAGGCGCCGTTGATACTGACTCCGCATATTGGCTTGCCAAGGGGTTGGATATACCGGGACAGATCGTGGCCTATGAGAACGGAGCCAAGGTGGCGCCCGCCGGCCTCTCTGCTCAGGCGCGCTTGTACCCGGACTCGGTTTCGGCTGGGATCGTTGAAACTGAGGGCGACATTGCAACCGCGCAAAGTATTGCGCGCACAATCGTTTGGATCAGAGCCGGCAATGTGCTGCCGGACGACGATCAAACCGAAGTCTTGCTCAGCACCGCCATGTTGCACGATGCGCAGGACGTATACGAGCGACTAATCAACGAAACACACGCGCTCGTTGACACGAACTGGCCGGCGATCGGGCGCGTGGCGAACCATTTGGAAAGCCACGACCGCATTGACCAGACCGAACTTGACCGCTTGATCGCGGTCGCCGAGCGACATTGACCTGACAGTTCAAGCATCCTGGCCAGCCTGAGGGGGCTTGCCAACACTCCTACCACCAGTGATGGGTGGCATTGAGCGTGATCCACATTTCATAGACGCTCTTCGCGATGGCCGGAAACTCCATATCATTTCCACCGGGCCCCTCAAGGACCACCCTCTTGTTGTACGGGCCGAGGAAAACACCTCTGTGACGTTCGCCACGGGGGCCACGACTGTAGAGGCCCCCGAAAAAGCCGCCGCCGGCGGCCACGACCCTCGTGTTGGCCGCATGGCTCGGCGCATTTGCAACCGGCCTGATCGTCCTTAGCGTATGATGTTTGAAAGCGTTGGCAATTCCGCGAATGCGGCCAAAGTCGGCGTTGATCTGTTCGAGCGAGTTTGCAAATTCCGCGGGCGACGAAACTGCTACGGCCTTTCCACTGCCACTCGGGTAGGTGAAGGCGGCGCGAACGGCTGAGTCGTGGGTCTGATAAACCCAATCATGCAAATGAAACAGAGCGTTGGCGCAATGCAGCGCTCGACGGAGATCGCCCGGATTATCCAAACACTTTCGATAGTCGTGCTCTACCATCCCGGTCCAGTAGTCCGCCGCCGAAATGAATTGCTCGACAATTGGCATTTTAGTCCTCTCTATGATGATCCGGTCACGCCTGTATTTATGCGCCAGGATTCCCGGCTGACGAAAATGCCGACCCGGAAGTACCTGCGATGCTTCGTGAATCTTTGTTCATCGGGCGACAATATGGATGAGATCGTCTCGATTTTTCGATCCGAGCATGAACCGTCGTGCCAACCACGTAGACGCAACGCATTATTGGCCTTCCCATGCCATTCCCAATAGCCAAAATTGGGAAGATCATCTGTCTAGGACGTGGTCTAAGTATTTGAATTAATTGGTGGGCGCACAAGGACTCGAACCTTGGACCCGCTGATTAAGAGTCAGCTGCTCTACCAACTGAGCTATGCGCCCGAGCCGAGGAAGACCCGGCCGAGGCCGTACCACCATTGACGGGGCGCCGCTTGCGCGCCGCCGGACGTTCGCGCTTCCACCGTGCTGCGAGAAGCCGCACGGGCGAAACAGCGACGCCTCCGCGCAAGCACATCTAGGACATTGCCGGCGGAATTCCAAGCGGGGATTGCGGCGCGAGATAGAGCTCGCTTTGGCCTGGCCGCGTCGGCCCTCGGCCCCGATCGGCGACGAGTCCGGGGCGAAGGCCTGCGGCACCGCAGCAATCGTGGACCGCAGCGCTGCAGGCTTGCTGGAATCGGCAAAGCCGGACAGAATCGCCGTTGGTCCACAGGGGAACGAACTCATGCGTCTGCCGTTTGTCGCCTTCTGTTGGCTGGCGGCGGCGGTAAGCGGTGCCGCGGCGCAGACGCCGACGGTCGCCGAACAGACCGCGATCGTCACCGGCATCACCATCACCAAGGTCGGGACCTACACGGCGCAGACGACGAGCGCGCCGGCCCGGCCCGGGCAAGATACGCCGACCGGGACCGTCGGCACCGACGTCAATTGGCATTTCGTGTTGGATTCGCCTCACGTGGCCGGCAAGGCCGGAACGCAGTTCGGCATCGAATTCCGGCTCGAGGGCACGCCCGCGGGCGACGGCGTGACGCTGCATGCCGCGTTCACGTTTCCGCCGCAGGGAATTCGCAATCCGAATACCGGCGACATGATGCACACCGCGAAAGTGGCCTTTCCGAACATGAAAATCGGCGCGCTCTGCCTTATCGGCTACGGCTTCGACAACGGCTGGGAGATCGTGCCCGGCGTGTGGACCGAGCAGATCTGGTATCAGGATCGTATGCTGGCCGAGCGCAGCTTCACGGTGAGTAAAGCGCAATAGAGCGAACTGAATCAGCTCGCCAATGCAAAATAGGGGCGGTGCCGTGCGATTTCCAATCGCGCTAATTGTGGCCCTTGCAACCGCGACCTTTGGCGCCGCTAGGGCAAGTGGTCAGGTATCGGATGATATCGTCAGAATTGGCGTGCTCAGCGACCAGTCCGGCCTCTACGCTGACCTGGGCGGCCCAGGTTCGGTCGTCGCCGCACGAATGGCGATCGAGGACGTTGGCGGCGCCGTGCTCGGCAAGCCGGTCGAGGTCATATTCGCCGATCACCAGAATAAGGCCGATATCGGGGCGGCCATTGCCCGCCACTGGTTCGATGCTGAAAAAGTGGACATGGCCATCGGCTTCGACAATTCGGCTGTCGCGCTTGCCGTCGAACAACTCGCGGCCGAGCATAATCGGATCGCCATTGCCGGGGCAGTAGGCAGCACAGCCTTCACGGGCAAGGCGTGCACGCCAACCGAAGCGTCCTGGATCTATGACAGCTACGCGCTGACGACGAGCTTGGCCCGATCTGTGGTAGCGGAGGGCCGCGACACCTGGTTCTTCCTGACTGTCGATTACGCGTTCGGCCATTCACTCGAAGCCGACGCTACGAACGCGGTGCTCGCCGCCGGCGGAAAGTACCTGCTGCAAGCGCAGGCGTCTGGCGCGAAGGTTGTGGCGTTCGCTAATGGCGGCGGCGACATGATCAACGCCCTCAAACACGCCAACGAGTTCGGGCTGACGCGCGGCGGCCAGAGCGTTGTCGCGCTGCTGGTGTTCATTTCCGATGTTCACAGCATTGGACTTAAGAATGCACAGGGGTTGAAATTCGTGACCGGTTTCTACTGGAATCGTGACGAGGAGAGCCGATCTTGGTCGAAACGCTTCTTTGCGCGGCACGGAGCCATGCCGACCATGGCTCAAGCCAGCGTTTATTCCGCTATTCGTCATTATCTCCGGGCAATCACAGCCGCCGGCACGGACGAAGCTCAAGCAGTCATGGCCAAGATGCGGGAGATCCCGGTCAACGATTTCTACGCCAAGAACGGCCGCCTTCGGGAAGACGGCCGCCTGGTCCACGGCATGTATTTCGGTCAGGTGAAGAAACCCTCGGAATCGAGGGAGCCTTGGGACTATTACAACATGCTCGGCACCGTCCCAGGTGTTAGCGCATTCCGCTCGCATGAAGACGGCGGTTGCCCGCTGGTGCGGCGCTAATCCCGGTTGCCGGTGATTGTGGATTCCGGGGTCACGGGCCATTGGCTCGTGCCCCGGAATGACCAAAGAGGTAGCTACACCACATCCGTCGAATGAATGCGACGCTCGACGACGGCGATCGGTTCGAGCTTGCCGCGTTGGCGCCGTACCATCAGCTTGTTGAGCGCCGCCAGATAGGCTTTGGCCGAGGCGACCAGCGTGTCGGGATCGGCGCCCTTGGCGGTCACCGTGCGGCCGTTCTCCGACAGCCGCACCGAGACTTCCGCCTGCGCGTCGGTGCCCTCGGTCACCGCGTGCACCTGATAAAGCTCCAGCACCGCCTCGTGCGGCACCATCGCCTTGATGCAATTGAAGGTGGCGTCGACCGGGCCGTTGCCGTCGCGCTCCTCGATCAGCGACTTGCCGTCGACGTCGAGCTTCATGGTGGCGCGCTGCGGCCCGTGGGTGCCGGCGATGACCGAGAGCGAGACCAGCTTGATGTGATCCTGGGCGGTCGCGATCTCCTCGTCGACCAACGCCTCGATGTCCTCGTCATAGACGTGCTTCTTCCGATCGGCCAGCGCCTTGAAGCGCACGAAGGCGTCTTCCAGCTGATTGCCGGCGAGCCGGTAGCCCAATTCCTCGAGCTTGTGCACGAAGGCATGCCGCCCGGAATGCTTGCCCATGACCAGCGAGCTCTGCTTCACGCCGACGTCCTCGGGCACCATGATCTCGTAGGTCTGCGTGTGCTTGAGCATGCCGTCCTGGTGAATGCCGCTTTCGTGGGCGAAGGCGTTACGGCCGACGATCGCCTTGTTGTACTGTACTGGGAACGAGGTGACGGCCGCGACCAGCTTCGACGCCCGCATCAGCATCTTGGCGTCGACGCCGGTCCAGAACGGCATCACGTCGTTGCGCACCCGCATCGCCATCACCACCTCCTCGAGCGCGGCGTTGCCGGCGCGTTCGCCGATGCCGTTGATGGTGCACTCGATCTGGCGGGCGCCGGCGCGCACGCCGGCGAGCGAATTCGCCACCGCCATGCCGAGATCGTCATGGCAATGCACGGAAAAGCGCGCCTGGTCGGAATTCGGCACGCGCTCGCGCACCATCTTGATGAGCGCAAAATATTCCTCGGGCACCGAATAGCCGACAGTGTCGGGAATGTTGATGGTCGTGGCGCCGGCCTTGATCGCGGCCTCGACGCAACGGCAGAGGAAGTCGTGCTCGGTGCGGGTGCCGTCCTCGCTCGACCATTCGACATCGTCGGTATAGCGCCGCGCGCGCGTCACCGAAGCGATCACCATCTCGTAGACCTGCTGCGGCTCCAATTGCAGCTTCCACTTCATGTGGACCGGCGAGGTGGAGAGAAAGGTGTGGATGCGCGAGCGTTTGGCTGGCTTGATGGCTTCGCCGGCGCGGTCGATGTCGTTTAATCCGGCGCGGGCAAGGCCGCAGACGACGGCATTCTTGGTGCGCTTGGCGATCTCGTTGACGGCGGCGAAGTCGCCTTCCGAGGCGATCGGAAAGCCGGCCTCGATGATGTCGACACCCATCTGGTCGAGTAGCTCGGCGACTTCGAGCTTCTCTTCGTGGGTCATGGTGGCGCCGGGACATTGCTCACCGTCGCGCAGGGTGGTGTCGAAAATAACGACGCGGTCCTTCTCGGACTGGGCTGGAGCGGTCATGACTTAAGTCCTTTTCGTCTGCACCCGCCCGGCACTGTATTGGGCTTTTGGGCGCTCGTGGGTTCCGTGGCTCGATTCAACCCCTGAGTGCCCAGGCGCAGACGCCCGGCCGGCCCTCAGGGGGCGATAAGGAGCAGGAACCCGCCGAGAATGAGGGCGGCGCCGGAGGCGGCCACATCGGTCGTCCGGTTCATCGCGCGGATATGGTGGCGGGTCGCCATCATCTGCCCTCGGGTCCCAGCGTTGCTGAGCGCGGTAAAGGCCGCGTTAACTGATATGGGACCGGCTCCCTTGTAGCGGAAGAAGGTTCGCCTGCGCAAGCTCCCGTGCGGCTGGGTTCCCCGCGACTGGTCTCGCCAGACCGGCGTGTCCACTCATTGCCGCCAAGCTTGCTCCAGGAACGCGACGATGAACGCCGGCATCCGCGGATCGAACTCCGCCCGCCCACGCACGATGCGGACGTCGGATAATTCCGGCTGCGGTCCGCTCGCCAGATGGCGCATGATCGCCGAGCGAAGCTCCTCGGCGCTTTGCCGTGCCGTGAGCCGTTTCATCAAGGCGAAGTAACCGCGGTCGCGCACCAGGCACCAGCCCGGCGCGACATCGAGTGTGGCGATGTCGATGCCGGTTTCCTCCAAAAGCTCGCGGGCGAGGCTGCCGGCAAGATCGAGCGTGCCGCCGGCGGTAATGTCCTCGGGGTCCGGCGTCCCGCAGGGAAAATAGAGCTGCCCGGCTGCCGCCGTGGAGGGCGCCATCTCGCCGAGGAGATAGGCGCCGTCGGCGGCCCGCAGCGCCGCCGCGGCAAAGACATTGAAGACGCCGGGGTCGGGAAGGCCCCAATCGCGCCAGGCGAGAAAGCTGGCGTAATCCGTCTCGAAGCAGGCGCCGCGCAGCACGCCGTGATCGATTTCGTAGCGATGAACGAGCAGCACGCGGCCGTTCCATAGCGCGGGCCGCTCGCGCTGACGTGACGCAAAATGCCGGTCGATCGCCGCGCGCCGGGCGCTCGCGAACTCCCACGACCAAGGCTCGACCGCGATCTCGACGCGATCAAGCTCGATGATTTCGGGCTTCGGCATGCTGAACGACATGGACCGTCATTCAGCATGAACTCGTTTCGCTGTCATTATCACGGCCGCAAAAAGCGCGCCGATATGTCGTTCGCAGCAGGCGCGAAAAAAGGAGCGGCACCCTAAAGTGCCGCTCCCGCATCCGTATTGGCCCACAGCCGTCGAAGTTCCTTCCGGGCTGAACGACTTCGGCGATCGAGCTTTCGACTTGCTGGAGTGGTCGGATAAGACGCAAGGTGGAATACTGGCCTGGATATCTCGTATTCAACGCTGTATAAATAATGTCGATGCAGCGAGCATTCAGATCGATAAAAAATAAGGGGGAAACGGGGTGAACGCACCGGTAGCAAAATTTCTTATCGAGGGGACTTGGCGCGGACGCGTATTCGGCGCGGAATGGCGCAACGCGGCCGGCGGATCGTTGGACGTTCTGGAGCCGGCTACAGGCGCCACGCTGACTCGCGTCGGCAACGCCACTGCGGCCGACGTGCGGCGCGCCGCCGCCGAGGCGCGCGCCGCGCAGCCCGGCTGGGCCGCGACGCCTTATGAGAAACGCGGCGCCATCTTGCGTAAGGCTGCCCGGATTTTGGAAGAAAATCAGGAAGAACTGATTCCCTGGATTGCGCGGGAGACCGGCGGCATCCCGGCCAAAGCCGGATTCGAAATCCATATGGTGACGGAAATCCTCTATCGTTCGGCGGCCATGTGCACCGAGCCGCAGGGTCTGGTGCTGCCGTCGGATCCTGGCCGCATCAGCATCGCGCGCCGGCTGCCGCGGGGCGTCATCGGCGTGATTTCGCCGTTCAATTTCCCGCTCATTCTGTCGAGCCGCGCGGTCGCGCCCGCGCTCGCGACCGGCAATGCGGTGGTGCTCAAGCCCGATCCGCGGACCGCACTGACCGGCGGATTCATCATCGCCAGGATTTTCGAAGAAGCCGAACTACCCAAGGGAGTGCTTCAGGTGCTCCCTGGCGGCGCCGAGGCGGGCGAGGCGATTTGCACCGATCCCGACATCGCCATGGTGTCGTTCACCGGGTCGAGCCATGTCGGGCGCCGGATCGGCGAACTCGCCGGCAAGCATCTGAAGAAAGTGCAGCTCGAACTGGGCGGCAAGAATGCCGTGATCATCATGGAGGACGCCGATCTCGATGCGGCGGCTTCCGCGATCGCTTTCGGCGCCTGGTTCCATCAAGGTCAGATCTGCATGACCACGGGCCGCGTACTGGCTCAGGATCAGATCGTTGCGCCGTTGACCGAAAAACTGGTGGCGAAAGCGAAGCACCTGCCGGTCGGCGACCCGCTGGGACAGGTCGCGCTCGGACCGGTGATCAGCCGCGCCCAAGTCGAGCGCATCCACGGCATCGTCAGGGACTCGGTGGCGGCGGGCGCGACGCTGGCGGCGGGCGGCACATTTGACGGACCGTTCTACCGCCCGACCGTGCTGACCGGCGTGAAACCGGGCATGCGCGCCTTCGACGAGGAAATTTTCGGGCCGGTCGCCGCGATCACGCCATTCGCTGGCGACGACGAGGCGGTGGAGCTCGCCAACCGCAGCGAATACGGGCTGTCGGCCGGCGTGTTTTCGGCCGACGTCGGCCGCGCGATTGCGGTCGGCAATCGCCTCAACACCGGCCTCCTTCATATCAACGACCAGACCGTCGCCGACGAGCCGCATGTGCCATTCGGCGGCACCGGCGCCTCCGGCAATGGCACACGTATCGGCGGTCCGGCCAATTGGGAGGAATTCACCCAGTGGCAGTGGATGACGATCAAGGAGAAGCCCAACCCGTATCCGTTCTAAGCCGTCGACCACGAACGGTGAAAGCGTCCAGCGGCAAGCCCGCCACCGCCGGACGCAAACAAACGGCGTGCGCTCCGAGGGGCAACATTCGGCCGGAGAATTAAAAACACCACGAGGAAACGCGATGGCACCGAAGGCCATCGCCGCAGGAGAGGGAACATGCATACACAATTGCGCCGGACCGTCTCGGCCGCGGCAATCGCCGCGCTCGGGACGTTTGTCGCGTGGCCGGCCGGTGCGGCCGACGCGCCCAAGAGCATCCGCATCGGCTACGCCATTTCACTGTCTGGCGTGAACGCACAAGGTGCCGCCACCACCACGCTGCCCGGATACGATCTGTGGGTGAAGGATGTGAACGACAAGGGCGGCATCTTCGTGAAGGAATACGGCAAGCGTATTCCGCTCGAGGTAGTGGCGAAATACGACGACACCAGCAGCGCCGAAACCTTGTTGCGGCTCGAAGAAAAGCTGATGAGCCAGGACAAGGTTGACTTCGTGCTGGCGCCCTGGAGCACGGGGTTCAATCTTGCCGTGGCGCCGATCTTCGCCAAATACGGCTATCCCGAGCTCGCCGTGACCGCTAACTCCAATGACGAAGAACAACTGGTCAAACAATTCCCGACGCTGTTTTTCTTCCTCAATCAGCCGCCGCACTTCGGCGGGGCGTTGATCGAGGTGCTCAACAAGTTCAAGAGCGAAGGTAAGCTCAACAACAAGGTGGTGTTGCTCAGCGTCGGCGATCAATTCGGCGCGGAATTCGCCGCCGGCTTCGGCGCCGGATTGAAGGCCACCGGCTATGACATCGTGCTGCAAAAGAGCTATCCGCTCGGCGCCGCCGATCTCACCAACGAAATCAAGGAAGCCAAGGCGTCGGGCGCCGACACCTTCATCGCCGGCAGCTACCCGCCAGATACCTTCATGCTGACCGGCACCGCGATCACCCAGGACTACAATCCGAAGATATTCTACACCGCCGTCGGCACCGCCTTCGCCGAGTATGGCGGCAACTTCAAGGAAAAGGTCCAGGGCGTCCTCGGCATCGGCGGCTGGGATCCGAACCTGCCGGGCGCGCAGGACTATTATAAGCGGCAGCTCGCCGTCACCGGCCACGCACCTGATGGATGGGCGAGCCCGGTAACCTATGCCAGCCTGCAAATTCTCCAGCAGGCGATCGAGAAAGCCGGGACGCTCGACCGCAAGAAGGTGCTCGACACTATCGTCAACGGTGGGCCGTGGGATACCATCGTCGGCCCGGTCGATCTCAAGACCCACATCCGCGAGCATCAATGGGGCGCCGGCCAATGGCAAAACGGCCAGTTCGTCGGCGTGTCCCCGAGCGATATGCCCGGTGCAAAGCCGGTCATATTCCCCAAACCGGCGTGGTGAGCCTCGTCGAACCGTCACCGCATGACGTAAGCCTGATACAGGCGCGAAGGGCCGGTTCGGCTTGCCCGGACCGGCTCATTTCAGCTAACGACATCATCTGATATGTCGGCGATCGAAGTCATCCTGGGCGGCATCATCCTGGGCGGGCTCTATGCGCTCGTCGCCATCGGCTTCAACCTTCAATACGGCATGGCGCGCATCGTGAACCTCGCCTATGGCGAGTTCCTGATGGGCGCGGCGTTCGCAGCGTTTTGGTTGTTCACGCTGTTCAGCATCAATCCTATTGTCGGGATGCTCTTCTCGGTGCCAGTGACCTTCGGCGCCAATTGGCTAGTTTATCGCGTATTGATGACGCCGCTAGTGCGCCGCGCGCGCACACGCCAGCAGCTGGAAGGCGAGACCATTCTCGCCACCTTTGGCTTGTTGTTCGTGCTGCGTGGCGCCGCGACTCTCGCCTTCAGCGCCAACAACCGATACTACGACTATCTCGGCGTTCCGGTGCACATTTTCGGCTTTACCTTCGCCGCCAATCGCGTGCTTGCTTTCGCCATGGCGTGCGCGCTGGCCGGCGCGATCTGGCTCGGTCTCAACCGCACACGGTTCGGCGCCGCACTTCGGGCGCTGGCCATCGATCCGATTGGAGCCGAGCTCGTCGGCATCGATGTTCGCAGCCTGTCCGGCTTGGCTTTCGCCGGTGGCGGCGGCTTGGTCGCAGCCGCTGGCACGCTGGTGAGCACCTTCCTCACCTTCAATCCCGCCATCGGCATCGAATTCACCATGAAGGCGCTGGTGGTGGTGATCATGGGCGGAATCGGCAACATGGGCGGCAGCTTGGTGGCGGGCTTGCTACTCGGTGTCGCCGAAGCACTCTGTTCGTATTTCGTCGATTCAGGACTGACGTTGGCGGTGGCTTACGCCTTGTTCCTGATCGTGCTTGTGGTCAGGCCGCGCGGCCTGTTCGGAACACCCTAGCATGAGCGAGGATGCACGGATCCGCTACCGCCGCGCAACCGTCGCCATCGGAGCGATCGTGTTGCTTGTCGCAGTGCTTGCGACTGCGCCTTGGCTTTTGTCGGACTACCAATTGTCGCTGATGGTCAACGTCATGGGCTACCTCGTGCTGACCATCGCCTGGGCACTGTTTTCCGGCACGACGCGACTGGTATCGCTCGCCACCGCGGCCTTTTTCGGCGTCGGCATGTACACGGTCGCGATGTTGGTCAAGGTGCTGCCGCTCTATGCCACGTTCGCGGTCGCCATCGGCGTCGGGGCCGCACTCGCGTTGATCGTCGGCGTGCTCACGTTGCGTATTTCCGGGATTTTCTTCGTGATCTTCGGCTTCGGCCTCTCCGAGATGATCCGCGAGCTGTTGGTGTGGTGGGAGATCAACCAGACCCACACAATGGGCCGTTACGTTTATGTGCCGTTCGACACCACCATGATCTACGAACATCTCCTCGCCCTTGCCGTCGTCGTGTTCGCGGTCGGCTGGCAGTTGCGCCGCACCCGTCTTGGCCTCGCTCTTCTGGTGATCGGCGAGGACGAAACGGTGGCACGTCAAGTCGGCATCAACGTGCCGTTCGCCAAGGTCACGATCTTCATCGTGTCGGCCATGTTCATGTCGTTGACCGGCGCGCTGATGGCGCCGCGCTTCGGCTTCATCAATCCTAATTTCGCCTTTAACCCGCTGGTCTCGTTTGTCGTCGTCATCATGGCGCTGCTAGGCGGCCTGCAGCGGTTGTGGGGGCCTGTTCTCGGCGTTATTCCGCTGATCATCCTGTCGGAGCTGTTACAGACCGAGTTCCCGTTCTGGTACAGCGTTTTGCTTGGCCTCGTCTTCATGGTGATCGTTTATTTTCTGCCGCGCGGCTTCACCGGACTCATCGAGGACGGCTGGGCAGCGTTGAGCCGGCCGCTCGAATTGCCGCGCGGACTAACCGGGCCGCTGCTCGACGCTTGGGCTTGGCTGTCGCGGCCGATCATCCTACCGCGCGGCATCGCCGGCGCGATCGAGGACCGATGGACCAAGATCATGCCCCGCATGCCGGAGAAACGCTGACGCCATGACCGCGCTGCTGGAGGTCGAGAGCTTGACCAAGGCGTTCGGCGGATTGGTCGCCGTCAACGCCATGTCGCTCTCGGTGTCGCCGGGCGAGGTCTTAGGACTGATCGGTCCCAACGGTTCGGGCAAGACCACGCTGCTCAATCTCATCGCCGGCGCCATCCGGCCCAATGCGGGCAAGATCCGCATGGCCGGCGAGGACGTGACCCGGCTGTCCAATCATTTGCGGGTGCGCAAGCGCATCAATCGCACTTTTCAGCTAGTGCGTGCGCCGCCCAACATGCCGGCCATCGGCACCGTCATGGCGGGCGTGCTCTATGGCGCCGGCGAACGGGTGCGTTTCAAAGATGCGGGCTACGAAGCGGCTGGTTGGCTCGGCGAGATGAACGTGCTGACCAAGGCGGATCGGCGGTTCGATCAACTCACTTATATCGAGCAAAAGCGTGTGGAGCTGGCGCGGGCTCTCGCTACAAGGCCGCGCGTGCTCCTGCTCGACGAATGGCTGTCGGGCTTGAGCCCGAGCGAGTTGGAAGGCGGGATGTCCGTAATATGGAGCTTGGCCGCGCAGGGCATCGCCGTGATTCTGGTCGAGCACGTAATGACGGCCGTGCGCGCGCTTTGTCATCGTGTCATTGTCATGAATGCCGGATCCAAGATCGCCGAGGGGCGCCCAGAGGAGGTGCTGGGCAATGCCGAGGTCATCCGCGCTTATCTGGGCGACGAAGATGCTTGAGATCGATGGCCTCGACCATTCCTATGGCCGGCATCGCGCGCTGCACGACGTCTCGATCCGCGTCCGTAGCGGCGAGGTCGTGGCCATCCTTGGTGCGAATGGCGCCGGCAAGACCACGCTGCTCAACGCCATCGCCGGCCTGTTGCGGCCGTCCGGCGGCTCGATCCGCTTCCGCGGCAACGAGCTGATCGGTCTCGCCGCCCATCGTATCGTCGAACAGGGGATCGCGACCGTGACCGAAACCCGCCGCCTGTTCGGGCCGATGTCGGTGATTGAGAATTTATCGCTAGGCGCCTTTACCCACGCTGCGCGCGAGGCGGCGCCGGCACAAATGGCGCAGGTGTTCCAGCTGTTCCCGCGCCTCGCCGAGCGCCGACGCCAAGCGGTACGCACGATGAGCGGCGGCGAGCAGCAGATGGTGGCGGTCGGCCGCGCGCTCATGGCGCGACCGTCCCTTTTGTTGCTCGACGAACCCTCGCTCGGGTTGGCGCCGCTCATTGCCACAGAGCTGTTCGCCGCGCTGGAGCGCATCGCACGCAAGGGTGACACCAGCATCCTGATGGTCGAGCAGAATGCCCGGCGCGCGCTGAAGATGGCAGACCGGGGCTATTTATTGGCGCTGGGCCGTATCGTTGGTGAAGGCAGCGCCAAATCGTTGGCGCAAGATAAAGCGGTGGCGGAATCCTACCTCGGTCTGTGACATCGGAATGGGTCCATTCGCGGCGGGGCAATCATGGTCGCGAGCGCGCCTTAACGCAAAATGCAGTGGATCAGTTGCGCGACCGATCGACCAGCGCCCGCTCCTTGATCCACGGCATCATCTCGCGCAGCTTGGCGCCGATGGCCTCCGCCGGATGCGCTGCGAGTTTGCTGCGCATCGCCTTGAACGAGGTCTGATTGACCTTGTTCTCCAGCATCCAGTCTTTGACGAACTTGCCCGATTGGATATCGGCGAGAATATTCTTCATTTCGGCGCGGGTCGCGTTGCTGATCACGCGCGGGCCGGAGACATATTCGCCGTACTCGGCCGTGTTGGAGACCGAATAGTTCATATTGGCGATGCCGCCCTCGTAAATCAGGTCGACGATCAGCTTCATTTCGTGGATGCACTCGAAATAGGCCATTTCGGGCGCATAACCGGCGCCAACGAGCGTTTCATATCCGGCCTTCATCAGCTCGACGACGCCGCCGCACAGCACGGATTGCTCGCCGAACAGGTCGGTTTCGCATTCCTCGCGGAACGTGGTCTCGATGATGCCGGCGCGGCCGCCGCCGATGGCGGCGCCGTACGATAGGCAGAGGTCATGCGCGTTGCCGGAGGCGTCGCGATGCACCGCCATCAGCACCGGCACGCCGGCGCCGCGCAGGTACTCGGAGCGCACGGTATGGCCCGGGCCCTTGGGCGCGATCATCATCACGTCGAGGTCCGGCCGCGGCTCGATCAGGTTGAAATGGATGTTGAGCCCGTGCGCGAACATCAGCGCCGTGCCCTGTTTCATGTTGGCGTGCAAATGACCGTTATAGATGTCGCCCTGCAGCTCGTCGGGCGTCAGCATCATCATCACGTCGGCCCACTTGGCGGCCTCGGTCACGTCCATGACTTTGAGCTTCTCGGCCTCCGCCTTCTTGACGCCCTGCGAGCCCTTGCGCAGCGCCACGGCGACGTTCTTGACGCCGGAATCGCGCAGGTTGAGCGCATGAGCGTGGCCTTGGCTACCGTAGCCGATGACGACGACCTTCTTGCCCTTGATCAGGTTCAGGTCGGCGTCACGGTCATAATAAACGCGCATAATCTTTATCCTTTTTTGCGGTACCGCCGCGGCGGGCGGCGGCGAAGAAACCGCATGTTTCGTGGCCAAAAGCGCCGCCGAGGTCAAGCCACTTTGCCAGCTTTCGGCCGTGTGCCGACCGCCGAGCTGTGCGGCGCCGGGCCGGCTAGCGGCTCGTCATCTGTACCCTGCCGTTCGCTCCGCGCGCTGCGACTGGCGGCGTCGCCACGCCGTCGAACTGCTCGCGCGCGCGGGCGATCTTGGGCTGATTGCGGATCGCCCAGGCGCCGAGCGCCGAGACCGGGTTCAACAGATCGCGGCCGAGCGCGGTCAGCGCGTAATCGACCCGCGGCGGAATGGTCGGGAACACCGTGCGGGTGATCAGACCGTCGCGTTCGAGCCCGCGCAGCGTCAGCGTCAGCATGCGCTGCGAAATACCGCCGATCTGCCGCCGTAACTCATTGAACCGCAACGGCCCTTCGCCGAGGCGGCTGACCACCAGGACGGACCATTTGTCGCCGATGCGGGCCAACACGTCGCTGATGGCGCGGCAATCGGCAGGCAAATGCATGTGGCTTGGTTTCATGAATGTGCCTTCTTGCACCTAGACAGCCCAGGCACCTATTTAGCGTCAGTTATGCATTTTAACTAGAGGACAGTTTCATGGCAAAGCCGCACCTTGCCGTCGTCGTCGGCAGCAACCGCCGCGACTCGATCAACCGCAAACTGGCACTGGCGCTCGCCAAGCTCGGCGCTGACAAGTTCGACGCGAACTTTGTCCGCATCGACCATTTGCCGATGTTCAATCAAGACCTCGAGGGCAGCTTGCCGCCTGAAGTCGTGCGCTACAAAAATGAGCTGGCGCAAGCCGACGGTATCCTGATCGTCACGCCCGAACACGATCGATCCATTCCGGCGGTGCTCAAGAACGCCATCGATTGGGGCGCACGGCCCTACGGACAGAATTCCTGGGCCGGCAAGCCTGCCTTCATCACCGGCACCTCGCCGGGCGCAATCGGCAGCGCAATCGCGCAACAGCACCTGCGGTCGGTGATGGTCAGCCTGGGCACCATTCTCCAAGGCGGCGAGGCCTACGTCACATTCAAGCCGAATTTGATCGACGAGCATGGCAATATCGCCGACGAGAGCACGCAGAAATTCCTGCAAGGCTTCGTCGACCGTTTCGCCACGCTGGTCGTGCGCCTGGCGCCGGCGGCAAAGCGCTCTGCGGCGGCGTAGGAAAGTTGGTCCGTCACCTGAGGTGACGCCATAATGTCCTACATCCCCTCCGCCCCGCGGGAGATGGCGACGATGCCGGTGCGCGAGACCTCGACCAGGCCGAGCGGCAGCATCAAGCTGACGAAGCTTTCGATCTTGTCGGAAGCCCCGGTGATCTCGAACACGAAGCTTTCGTTGGTGGCGTCGATGACGCGGGCGCGGAAAGCGTCGGCTAATCGCAACATCTCCATGCGGTGCTCGCCTTTGCCGCGCACCTTGACCATGGCAAGCTCGCGCTGCAGCGCCGGACCGGCCGTCGTCAGATCGACGACGCGGTGCACCGGCACCAACCGGTCAAGCTGATTCTTGATCTGCTCGATGACCATCGGCGTGCCGCGGGTGACGACGGTGATGCGCGACAGGTGCTTCTCGTGCTCGGTCTCGGAGACCGTCAGCGAGTCGATGTTGTAGCCGCGGCCGGAGAACAGCCCGATCACGCGCGCCAGCACGCCCGGCTCGTTGTCGACGAGCACACAGAGCGTGCGCGTCTCGATGCCTTGCGCGGCGGCGGTTGCTGCCGGGTAGTGGGAAAGGGTGCTCACGGGTGCGATCCTTGGTTTGTACGTTCCTACTCAATGATGCCTGGCACGCGCCTGAACTCGACTTCGTTCTGCGCCATTTTGACAAAGTCTAGCTTCTTCAACATCACTTCTGACTGCGTTTTCTTCACCGCCGCTTCGTTTTGGAACTCGACGCTGTTGATCAGGTCATAAATTTCCGCCAGATCGTCCAAAAGCGGCAGCTGAAATTTCCGTCGCCGCATTTTGCTTCCAGCTGGGACGCTTGCGTCGCCGGTGTGTTCTGGGCTCCGATGACGTCGCGCGTAAATTTCGGAAAGTAGAGTCGTCCTTTATCGATAGCGGCAGCCAGCTTGGCGAGATGGTCATCGCGCTGGATCGAATATTGCGCCGCATCGGTGGTTGGAGTCCGCCTGCGCAGAAAAAACTCTATTTCCACGATTGTATCGATCGTCGTTTCGATCCATCGGATCAGACCGGAATCACGCTGCGCCAGCAGGGACCCCCTCCTCAATCGAGTTTGATGACGCCATGTCCAGATCGAGAATATCAGCGCGAACAGGGCGATGAGCGCGCTGGCGAGATCGATATGCAGCGCCGTCTCGGGGCCCACCGGCGGCAGGCCAAAGAGGCTCAAAAGCCAGTTCATGGCTAAACCATCAGTTTGCCGTGCTCGGTAATGGGGTCCATCTCAGCGCTTGACGCGGGCGAATGCCCAATCGCGGCCGAGGCCGCGCTTGAGCGCCAGTTCGATCCACAGCATGGCATGCGCTTCGAGCAGGCGGGCGTTGCGCAACGGCCCGGCATCGACCACCTCGAAGCCGAGCGCGGCGACAAGTTCGATGACCTTCGGCTTCGCCGCCGCGTCGTCGCCGGCGACGAACATCACCGACCTGACGCCGTGGAAGACCGGATCGGCCATATTGGCGTAGCCGGTGGTGTTAAGCGTCTTGAATACCGAGGCGCCTTTGGCCCAGCCCTGTACCTTCTCGCCGGCGGAAATGCTGTGCCCGATCTCGAGGCCCAGACCATCCGGTCCCATCGCCAGCGGATTGGTGGCGTCAAGCACGATCCGGCCGCTCAAGTCGCCCATGGCGCGGATCGCCGCTTCCGCGGCATTCCACGGCGTCGCCAAGACGATGAGTTCGCCGAAGGCCGCCGCTTCCGCCGCGCTGCCGGCGCGCGCCTTGCCGCCGAGCTTCCCCAGCAGCGCTTGCGTCTTCTCGGATTTCGGGTTGTTGGCGCCGAAGAAGATGTCGTGCCCGGCCTTTTGCGCCCAGGCGGTGCCGAGCGTGCCGCCGACACTGCCGGCACCGATGATGGCGAGTCTCATTGCGCGATCCTCTTTGTTGTGTTGGCTGCGCCCGCGTCTACACCATCACCTTGCCTTGCTCGGTGACGGCGTCCTCGGCGCGCATCGCCGCGTCGCCGAGCAGCATCTCGTTATGGGCGCGGCCGGACGGAATCATCGGGAAGCAGTTTTCCGCCGGATCGACCACGCAGTCGAACAGTACCGGCTTCTTCACCTTGATCATTTCGCGGATCTTCTCGTCGAGATCGCCCGGACGTTCGCAGCGGATGCCGTGCGCGTGATAGGCCTCGGCGAGCTTGACGAAATCGGGTAGTGCCTCGGTGTAGGAGTGGGAATAGCGCTTGCCGTGCAGCAGTTCCTGCCACTGCCGCACCATGCCCATGTAGCGGTTGTTGATGATGAAGATCTTGATCGGCAGGTCGTACTGCACCGCCGTCGACAGTTCCTGCATGGTCATCAGCACCGAGGCCTCGCCGGCGATGTCGACGACGAGCGAGTTCGGATGTGCGAGCTGCACGCCGACCGCGGCCGGCAGGCCGTAGCCCATGGTGCCGAGGCCGCCCGAGGTCATCAAGCGGTTCGGCTCCTGGAACGGATAGAACTGCGCCGCCCACATCTGATGCTGGCCGACTTCGGTGGTGATGTAAGTGTCGCGATCCTTGGTCTGCTGGTAGAGCCGCTGGATCGCGTATTGCGGCTTGATGATCTCGTTGGAATTGGTGAAGGCGAGCGATTTTTTCGCCCGCCACCGTCCAATCTGCTCCCACCAGGCTTGCAGTGCCTTCTTATCCGGAACCACCGCGCTCTGGCGCCACAGCCGCACCATGTCCTCGAGCACATGCGCGCAATCGCCGACGATCGCCAAATCGACCTTGACGTTCTTGTTGATCGAGGACGGGTCGATGTCGATGTGGATCTTCTTCGAGCCGGGCGAAAAGGCGTCGAGCCGGCCGGTGATGCGGTCGTCGAAGCGGGCGCCGACGGCGATCATCAGATCGCAATCGTGCATCGCCCAATTGGCCTCCCAGGTGCCGTGCATGCCCAGCATGCCCAGCCACTGCCGGTCGGCGGCCGGAAAAGCCCCGAGCCCCATCAGCGTCGAGGTGATGGGAAAGCCGGTGAGCTTGACCAGTTCGCGCAACAGATCGCTCGCCGCGCGGCCGGAATTGACTACGCCGCCGCCGGTGTAGAGCAGCGGGCGCTTGGCGACCGCCATCATGTCGACGGCCTCCTTGATCTTGTCGAGGTCGCCCTTGAGCTTCGGCCGATAGCCGCGATGCGGGAATTCCTTGGGCCTGGAATAGGCGCCCTTGGCGAACTGGATGTCCTTGGGAATATCGACCACGACCGGACCCGGCCGGCCGCTGGCGGCGATGTGGAACGCCTCGTGCAGCGCGCGCGGCAGATCGGCGATGGTCTTGACCAGATAATTGTATTTGGTGCACGGCCGGGTAATGCCGACGGTGTCGCACTCCTGAAAGGCGTCGTTGCCGATGAGATGGGTCGGCACCTGCCCGGTAATGACGACCAGCGGGATCGAATCGCACAAGGCGTCGGTCAAGCCGGTGACCGCGTTGGTCGCGCCGGGTCCGGAGGTGACCAGCACGGTGCCGACCTTGCCGGTCGAGCGCGCATAGCCCTCGGCCGCATGCACGGCGCCCTGTTCGTGCCGAACCAGGATGTGCTGCACCTTGTCCTGCTGAAACAGCGCGTCGTAGATCGGCAGCACGGCGCCGCCGGGATAGCCGAAAATATGCTCGACGCCCTGATCGGCGAGCGCTGCCATCACCATTTCCGCGCCGGTCATCTCCGTCATGGTTTGCTCCACTCTCTCAAACCCACCTTCGCATGTTCAGGTTTAGAAAATAAAAAAGGGGCTCAAGAGCCCCTGGACTGCGCACCGCCGCGTCTCGCGGGTGGATCATCCACCCGCGGCGGTGCGCCTCGCTACGAGAACCAGTGAAGTGACAACGAAAGTGCGCACGGACGTGCCCTTGCTTCCCAGGTGGCTTTTATAAGCATTGTGGCAAGGCGGGTCAAGGCAAATGCGGCTGGAATTTGACGCCGCATCCGGCGGTGCGCTTCAAACGTGCGTTTGAAATCGGTGCGGCGCGCAAAACTGCCGCTGCCAACTATTGCTCGCTGCCACAGCGCAGCCGTGATTTCGCGCGGGAGCGGTCAGCAAATCGCCCCCGCCGCCTGCTCTGTTCGGCTGCGGCTGGCTGGCGCGGCGCAACTGCCGGCGCCGCCGGCATTCTCCGCCGGAGGCGAACATGTCTGCGGCAGGCCTGATGATGGAAGACGGCGGTACGGCCGACTTGGGCGCGGACGACTTGGCTGCGGCAGATTGCGCTGGCGCTTTGCGCCGCGCCACCGCCGCTCTTGTCGCCGTGTTGGCTTTCGCGATTGTTCTCGTGGTGCCGGCTGTCGCAGTGCCACGGCCGAGCGCAGCGCTCAATTCGACCGATGCGATCCTCAAATGGATCAACGCTTACCGCGCCAAGCCGGAGCCGGAAGCGCTTCCCGCCCTGGCGCGGGTGTTGAGCGAGCGGCAAGCCTTCAAGGATGCGGAGACATCCGGCGCCTATCTCGGCTTCATCGCCGGCGTGCTCGGCGCCAATCCGGACCGCGCCGCCATGCTGGTCGCCAGGATGCTGCCGATCGCGCCGGCCGATCATTGGGTGCTGGTGCGCGCCATCGCTTATTCCGGCCTGCCCAACTGGAAGGAACTGCTCGCCACCTTTGTCGACCGCATGCCGACGCGGCGCGCCATGATCGACAAATATCTCGACGGCAAGCTGCCGACGCTCGATCAGATCGACTACCAGCCCGTCAAGCCCGGCATGCTCGACAAGGTCAAAAGCGTGCTGAAGATCGGCAACGATCGCAAGAAAGCGGTGGCGATCGCGCCAAGCCCGGAGCTGATCGACGTGTTGTGGGGCAGTTATCTCGCCACCGGCTCCGATCAGCCGATCACCCGCATCATCAAGCTTCTGCCGCTGGCCAAGGACAAGGACAGCGTCGACAATCTCACCACCGGCAGCGCCGCCAAGTTCACGCTCGCCGGCAACGCGGTGCGTGACCTGCGTCTGCTCGCGATCCTCAAGCGCGAGGTCAAGAACCAGTCCGAAGCGGTCGTCGCGATACTCAACGAGGTGATCGAGACCGCGGAAACCGTCGACACCGCGCGCATGCGCAAGGAATCGCTCGCCGCGATCGACGAGCTCAAGCAGAAAGGCCCGGATTCCAAGCGCGAGCTGACCGGCTGGGGCCAAGTGGGGCAGGGCGCCTTGGCGATGGGCTGCGTCGTCGCCGCCGCCACCGGGCAGATCGAGCTCGGCATCCCCTGCGTGGTCGGCGGTGCGGCTTACTCCGCCGGGATGCAGTACATCTCACACTGAGTATGATCCGGAAAAGTGGAAGCCGGTTTTCCGAAAAGATCATACTCCCACTAAAATAGCCGTAGCGCTAGCGCGGCGACGTGAAGTAATCGATGCGAACCGGCTGATCGAAGCGGCCGCCATGCGCCGCGCTCCTCTCGGCGAAGCGGCGACGCACTTCCGGCGCCAGCACGGCTTCCTTGCTGTAGCCGTTGAACCGCATGTTGGCGATCATGCGATCGGCAAAGGTGTCGAAATCGCCATAGCTTCGCTGATCGGCGTAGCTCAGGACCTCGGCGGCCGCGAAATGCGGCCGGGCAAAACGGTCGAGCCCTACCGCCGCGGCTTTGCGCACCGCCGTCTCGTCATGGAACGGCGCAACGACATAGTGATGCGGGCCTTGCGCCAGCGGCTCCGCCACATAGAGCCGGCCCGACGGCCGCAGCACCCGTCGCGCCTCGGCGAGCGCGGCCTCCAGCTTTTCGCCGGGCACATGGTGCAGCGAGAACACGAACAGCACGAGATCGGCCTGGTGATCGGGCTCGGGGATAGCGTCGGCCGCCGCCTTGACCAGACGATAGCTGCCGGCGCCGTGCTCGGTCCACGCGGTCCCCGCGATGAACGGATCGCAGCCGGTGACCCGCGCGCCGAGCGCCGCGAGCGCCCGCGTCAGGCGTCCCTCGCCGCAGCCGATATCGATGATGTTGAGCCCGGCGACCGGCCCGACCGTCGCCAGGAGCGCATCGAAATGCGACACGGCGCCGAGATCGCGACTGGAAGACTGTGCCATGGTTTCATCTGCTCCCGGTCTGCATTCAAATAATCTTATCATCCCGCCAATTCTCGCAACTGCGCCGCGACGGCGCCGAGCGCGCCTTGCGGCTCGACCCAGGCGAAGTCGGGAAGCTGGTTGCGGAACCAAGTCGCCTGCCGCTTGGTGTATAGGCGGGTATCGCGTTTGCCTCCTTCGACCGCGTCCGCCAGCGTGATCGCGCCGTTGAGATGGCGGATGAGCCAGGGCACGCCGTGCGCCTTCATCGCCGGCAGATCGGGGTTGAGGCCGCGCGCCGCCAGCGCCCGCACTTCTTCGAGCGCGCCGGCCGCGATCATGGCATCGAAGCGTTTTTCGATCCGGCGCATGAGCTCGTCGCGGTCCGGCATGAGAAAGATCTTGGCCGCGCGCGACGCCTCGAGGCGCGCCGGGTTGCCGGCGTCGTGCCACGCCAGCAGCGAACGGCCGGTGGCCAACACCACTTCCAGCGCGCGGGTGACGCGGGCGCGGTCGCCGGGCATCAGCCGCGCCGCCGCGGCCGGATCGCGGCTTTCCAGCTCGGCATGCAGCGCGGCGACGCCGTCGCTTGCGAGCCGCGCCCGCACGGTATCGCGAATCTCTTTCGGGATTGGCGGCACGGCGGCTAGCCCGCGCGTCAGCGCATTGAAATAAAGCCCGGTGCCGCCGACGAGGACGGCCGCGCGTGATTCGTGCTGCGCCGCCGCCAGCGCCGCGGCGGCCTCCTCGCACCAGCGCCCCACCGAATAATTTTCCGCCGCGTCGACGTGGCCGTAGAGAACGTGCGGCGCGCGCTGCTCCTCCGCCGGCGTCGGCCGCGCGGTGATGATACGCAGATCGCGGTAGACCTGCATGGAATCGGCATTGATGATGACGCCACCAAGCTTTTCGGCCAGCGTCAGCGCCAGCGCCGATTTGCCGCTCGCGGTCGGGCCGGCAATCAGAATGATGTCGGGCGTGCTCACGGGGTTGACGTAATGCGCTTTTGCGCGAATTAAAATCCCGCACGCGACCGCCTGTAGCGGATGGAGTGAATTCCCTTGTCCCTGATAAAACCCTTTCGCGCGCTGCGGCCGGCGCCGGGACGCGCCGCCGAGGTTTTGGCGCCGCCCTATGACGTGCTCTCCAGCGCCGAGGCGCGCGAGCGCGCCGCCGGCAAGCCGTGGAGCTTTCTCCACGTCTCCAAGGCGGAGATCGACCTCGATCCGGCGGCCGATCCCTATGGTGGCGCGGTCTATGCCAAGGCGGCGGAGAATTTGCGCCGCATGATCGCCGCCGGCGTTCTCATTCGCGACGACAGGCCCTGCTACTACGTCTACCGGCTGACCTGGCGCGGTCACGTCGAGACCGGCTTCGCGGCGGTCGCCTCGATCGCCGCTTACGCCGACAATCGCATCCGCAAGCACGAGCACACGACGCCGGCCAAGGAAGACGACCGCGTGCGCCAGATCGAAGCGATCAACGCGCAGACCGGCCCGGTCATGCTCGCCTATCCGGCGGCGCCGGCGATCGACGCTATGCTCGAACGCGCCGCCGCCGGCGCGCCCATCGTCGACGTCACCGCCGATGACGGCGTGCGCCACCAGCTCTGGGTGATCGGCGACGCGCCGGCCATCGCGGCGCTGACCGGCGCGGTCGAGGCGTTGCCGGCGCTCTATATCGCCGACGGCCATCACCGCTCCGCCGCGGCGGAGCGCGTAGCGGAAGCGAGAAGCGGTGCAGGCGCGCACGGCTATTTCCTCGCCGTGCTGTTTCCGCAGGCCGAGATGACCATCCTCGACTACAACCGCGTGCTGCGCGACTTGAACGGGCGCAGCGCCGAAGAGCTGCTGGCGGAACTGCGCCGCCGCGCCACGGTCGAGCCGAGCGACCGGCCGGTGCGGCCGGCGGCCGCCAACGAGATCGGCATGTTTCTCGCCGGCCGCTGGTACCGCGTCACGCTGCCGCCGGCGCGCGCCGAAGACACGGCGCAGCCGGCCGGGGCCGCCGATCCGGTGGCGCGGCTGCCGGTGACGCTGCTCACGCGCCAGATCATCGAGCCCATCTTCGGCATCACCGACCAGCGCCGCGACAAGCGCATCGATTTCGTCGGCGGCGGCCGCGGCCTCGGCGAGCTCGAGCGGCTGGTTTCTTCCGGCACCATGGCGGTCGCCTTTGCGCTTTATCCGACGCAGATGCGCGACCTCATGGCGGTGGCGGACGCCGGTGCGGTCATGCCGCCGAAATCGACCTGGTTCGAGCCCAAGCTCGCCGACGGCATGGTCAGCCACGTGCTCGATTGAGCGCGTGGCGTCTCGCGCGCGCGCTACCCCGCCCCCTTTCGCTCGTCACCACCGGGCTTGACCCGGTGGTCCATGCTGAAGTGAGACTAACGAGACCACGCGGGGAATCTGAACAAGCTTCGCGGCCGCATGGATTGCCGGGTCAAGCCCGGCAATGACGAAATAAAAATTCGCTCTCGCGACGCGCTCCGCGCCCGAGGTTTGCCAACCACCACAACAACAAAGCTCTCTTGATTCGCCTCCGGCTCACGCATGATCCCGAAAAGTGGCGTCCGGTTTTCGGACAAGATCATGCGCAGGAAAGAGGGAGGCGGAGCGCCGAAAGGCGCATGCCGTCCACTGTCCGCGCCACACAGAGAAGTGTCGCCACTTACCTGTGCACGGGCGCGGAAGCGCGCCAAACCGGGGCGCGCTCGCCTTCCGGCGCTCTGCCGCGGCACTCGCCAATCCGGCCGTAGCCGGCTGACTCAGCTCCAGAACCACGTTTCCTGGGACGGGGCAGAAGCAGGTGTTTTGCCTGCCTCACGCTTGTCCAGTCCAGCGGGCTCCCCGCAGACCGGTCCTTTTGCCGGCCAAGTGGTGCCCCAGAGCCGCCCGGGTGCGGATTGGCAATTCCGCCCGCGGGGACCGCCCCCGCTCCACCCTTCAGGCATGCCTTCCGGAAAGGCGTCCCTCGATTGAGCGAGATTCGCCGTATGTAACCGATAAGGGGACGGATGTCAATATAAATGTGACGCACTTAACCCGTCATGGCCGGGCTTGTCCCGGCCATCCACGCCTTACTGCCCGGTCGCTTGAAAAAGACATGGATGCCGGCCGTACGGCTGCACAAGGCTGGGCACGACGAGCAGAAAGGCCGTGGGTCGTGTGCGAACCGCGCGAGCTGTAAGCCAGAAGCTGCGCAGGTTTTTGGGGAAGAGCTTCGCGCTGCTGTTGACGGGCGCCAGAATCGTCTAGGTTGCATCAGGGAGGCGGGATGCAACCAGGAGATTCGCGGTGAGATTTACGGGGACCGGAGGACGCAACGGGAAGAGTGGATCGCTTCGCTTCGCTCGCAATGACGGTGGCTACCCGCCGCCGGCGCGTCGGTCGCAAAGGCGCGGCTAGTGTTGATGGCCACCGCTGCGTTGTCGCCGCGCGGAAAATGCCATAAGTTTTCAGCAAGCTGCGGCTTTGCCGCAGCGATGCATATTGCCATTGAGCGGGAGGACAATATGAAAGCCAAATACACGATCGCGTTGGCGATGATCGGGAGTTTTGCACTTGGTGCCGCGGCAGTCCAAGGGCTGCACGCCCAAAGCAAACCGCCGGCGTACGTGATCGCTGAAATCAACGTGACGGACAAGGACGGTTACGCCACGAGCCAGGGCATCGCCGCCGGGACGTCGATGCTGCGGCTGACACGAATTGTTTGCTCGGACATGCGCGCCTCGGAGCGGAGTTCAGTCCGAGCATAGGCAGCGCCGGGCAAAAGTCCCGCGCAGCTTGGACAGGCGCCAAGCTAGCGGCGCGGCATTGCAAAACCCTTAAAACCGGGCTTTGCCGCGCCGGGTCCCCTGATTGGGAGACGTCTTTACGCGCGTTTGACCAGTCTCAGGATCACCAGCAGGATCACCGCGCCGATGAAGGCGTCGATAATGGCCGCGACGATGCCGACGCCAAGGTGGATGCCGAGCGCCGGCAACAAATATCCGGCAATGACGGCGCCGATAATGCCGACCACGATATCGCCGATGAGGCCGAAGCCGCCGCCCTTGACGACCATGCCGGCAAGCCAGCCGGCGATCGCGCCGACGATCAGCCAAACAATAATGCTCTGCGGTTCCATGTTTCCCCCTGATCCCTTGCCGGCAAGGGCTTGCGCTGCGCGCGTTCAACGACGCACGCCGCCAACCATAGGGGCTTGCCTTGGCGCTGTCAGCAGCAGCGGCCGATTTGCCGGCACTTATGCACCTCAAGTAACTTATTGCGCTGCAACATCAGGTGCGGCAGACTGCCGAGCGACGAAAACCGATCGAGGATATCGCGATCAGCGGTTTGACAGGGGAGCCCCCCATGGCCGTCGCGCAGAAGAAATCTTCAGCGGCGCCGCTGAAGGATCTCTATGACATCGGCGAGGTGCCGCCGCTCGGCCACGTGCCGGCGAACATGCACGCCTGGGCCATCCGCAAGGATCGCCACGGGCCGCCGGAACAGTCGATGCAGCACGAGGTGGTGCCGACTTGGCCGGTCGGCGACGACGAGGCGCTGGTCTATGTCATGGCGGGCGGCGTCAATTACAACGGCGTCTGGGCCGGGCTCGGCACGCCGATCTCGCCGATCGACGTGCACAAGAATCCGTTCCATGTCGCCGGCTCCGACGCCGCCGGCATCGTCTGGGCGGTCGGCTCGAAAGTGCGGCGCTGGAAGGTCGGCGACGAAGTCGTCGTGCACTGCAATCAGGACGACGGCGACGACGAGGATTGCAACGGCGGCGATCCGCTGTTGTCGCCGTCGCAGCGCATCTGGGGCTACGAGACGCCGGACGGCTCCTTCGCGCAATTCTGCCGCGTGCAGTCGCGCCAGCTGATGCGCAAGCCGCCGCACCTGACCTGGGAAGAATCGGCCTGCTACACGCTCACCCTGGCCACCGCCTATCGCATGCTGTTCGGCCATCCGCCGCATATCCTCAAGCCCGGCGACAACGTGCTGGTCTGGGGCGCCTCCGGCGGGCTCGGCGTGTTCGGTATTCAACTGGTCGCCGCCTCCGGCGCCAACGCCATCGGCATCGTCTCCGACGAATCGAAATCCGAATACGTGTTCAATCTCGGCGCCAAGGGCGTCATCAACCGCAAGGAATTCAAGTGCTGGGGCGCCATGCCGCTGGTCGGCACGCCGGAATACGACGCCTGGGTGAAAGAGGCCCGCCGCTTCGGCAAGGCGATCTGGGACATCACCGGCAAGCGCGACGTCGATATCGTGTTCGAGCATCCCGGCGAGGCGACGTTCCCGGTGTCGTGCCTGGTGGTCAAGCGCGGCGGCATCGTGGTGTTCTGCGCCGGTACCTCGGGCTACAACATCACCTTCGACGCGCGCTATGTCTGGATGCGGCAGAAGCGCATCCAGGGCTCGCACTTCGCGCATTTGAAACAGGCGAGCGCCGCCAATCAGTTCGTCATCGATCGCCGCATCGATCCGTGCATGAGCGACGTGTTTCCCTGGGAGAAGATCCCCTACGCGCACGAACTGATGCGCACCAACCGCCACAAGCCGGGCAACATGGCGGTGCTGGTCAACGCGCCGCGCACCGGCTTGCACACTCTCGAGGACGTCATCGAGGCGGCGTCGATGCCGGAGTTAAGCCGGCAATCCGCCGTGACGGCTTGAGCCGTCAATTGCCCCGCCGGGCTACGTCTTGCTCTCGCGCACCCGCGCGATCGCGGCGTTGATGCCGTTGAGCAGGCGTCGCTCATCTACGCGCGGAGCGCCGCGCGGCTTGTTCGGCAGCATCGGCTTGATCGCGACCCATTCAAAATCGGTGAGTTCGTAGCGCATGATCCGAGGCTCCAGTTTAGGAGCTTGAATCACGGATGGGGCGGCATCATCAACCCGAAGAGGCCCGTCGCGGCAGATGCCAATGGCCTGATCTTACTTCCGCTTTCAGAGCACAGCGGACATGGCCGGACTTGCTACTGGTTTGCCCCGGTCGCGAATGACCTAGGCTGTGTAAAAACGCAGAAAATTGAAAAGGGACGAGAATGATTTTTCTCAGGTCTATTGAAATCGGACTCGCTTGCGAATTTTTGCACGCCTAACGGTGATTTGGGGGAACGATTGTTCTACCGCGCTTGTGCGTCGCCGCGTTTTTACACAGCCAAGACCCTTAGGAGACATTGAGGGGATTAACCGGAAGGCGTCCTCCGTACTCCATCGTCCGTCGCCCGCACCCATCCCCGTGTCACCCTGCAGCCGCGACCTTCGCGGCATCGCGCAACGTGAAGTGAT
>Ga0208937_1000502_pt1 | contig 29269 bp, 24 predicted proteins | sample June2015DPH_11_5_FD_184705 | JGI IMG/M metagenome (GOLD analysis project Ga0208937, IMG submission 184705) | Peatland microbial communities from SPRUCE experiment site at the Marcell Experimental Forest, Minnesota, USA - June2015DPH_11_40... | ecosystem: Environmental > Terrestrial > Soil >...
GAATGAATGGCGATGAGCCGGCCGCCGGGGCCGAGCGCGCGCGCCAGCGGCGCGATCACGCGCTTGGCCTTGAACTCCAGCGGGGCGCGGGCGCGATAGGGCTGCGAGGCGATCACCAGGTCGTAATTGGCGGTGGTGCCGCCCGGCCTGGGAATGATCGGGTCGAGCAGGAAGCGGTGGTCTTCGCGATAGATGACGAGCACGACAGGGCGCTCATAGATTGGATTGCCGGTGCGCGGGCTGACGCCAGCTTTCCAGTTGTGCGCCAGGAAACTTTCGAGATCGATGATTTGCTGCTCGAAGCGGTGGGCGGAATTGCCGGTAAGCGGCAGCTCGTGCCAGACCAGGCTCGACGCGGCATTGAGCGATTTGACCGCGAGCCAGGGCGCATCCGCATAGGCGAGATTGGTCAGCACCAAGACCGTCGCCGGATGCTCGAAGAAGCGATCCGACATCTTCTGCAGCGTGAGCCGCACGTCCTCGAGGCTGATCTCCTTGCCGACCATGTAAAACGGCATGTGGGCGAAGCGGTCGTGCATGGCGCGCATCACCCGCACCAGCACCGTGCCGTCGCCGACGCCGGCGTCGAAGACGCGCACCGCCGGCGGCCGTGGATGAATATGGCTGAGCTCTTCGGAGACGCGGCTCGCCACTTCCCACTTTTCGCTGCAGGTGTTGACGAAGAGGAGGTACTTTTGCCGATTGTCGAAGAAGCGGAAATTGCGTTGCGGGTCGCCCACCTTGGCCGCCGCCGCGGCTGCAAGCGGCGGAAGCGCCGGGCGGGTTTCGCGGCTCCGTTCGATGACGATGGGACGTGGCCCGTCGGGAGGGTGGGCAGCCATGAAGCCGTGGATGCGGTCGAGCGTATCGGTCGTGATTCGACCGCCATTGCGCAGCCGGGCGGGGAGCTTGCCGTCATTGACGGCGCGGCGCCCGAATGTCGATTCGGCAAGCCCGGTTTGGCGGCAATAATCGCAGATTTCCTGAAGCAGTTGCTGGGCTTTCATGGCACCGCCGCTTCCTATTGGTTTCCTCGACCAAGGCGCGCGGCCATTTTGGGATTGCTTTGCGCGCGTTCTTCAGGGGCGAACGAACCAATTGGGGAGGCGGGGGTCAACCACAAAATTGCCCACCACTAGAGTGGGCAAGATAGTGGGATATATCTCGCGCTGAGCGCCGCAAAGATCGCGAGGTCGGTTCCCCCTCGCCGGCCTCGCACTTTTGGTGCTCGGCCCCCTCTCCCCACTGGGGAGAGGGGGAGGGTCGGCGCCCCGTCAGAAGGATCGGCCGCTGGGCCTGCGAATCGCCATAATTCCTGCGTTTCCGCTCGCGTCGGGCGCGCACGCTTCTGCGGGGCGCGCCGTTGGTGTATCGTGTAAAATGCTAGTTGGACCATGATCTTGCGAAACAGGCTTCCACCCCGAAGCAAATCTGGGGGCAGCTTTTCCGGATCACGCTCTGGGGACGCAGATGTGGGGTCGAAAAGCCAAATCATCGGCGCCGACGAGCGAGGCGCAACCGCCCTCGCCGCTGAAAGAGGCGATGCATCAGGCGCGGGTCGAGGCGGCTGAGCGCACCAGCGTGGTTGTCGATTTGCGCGATGCGGAAGTGGCCCGCCTCGAACTGCTCAACGAGGCGCTCGATTCGCTGTTTGCCGAGATTCCGCTGGAGGTCGAGCTGTTCGACCGCGGCTTGAGCCGCGGCGACACGCCGCGGCTGTGGATCGACGCCGTCGCCCATGTCGCCATGGCGCGCGACAAGCGCGTCTACCGCTTTTTGCACGATACCCGCGTCGGCCGCCACGTGCTCGCGGAGTCGCACGATATCCCCGATATCGTCCAGGCGGTCACCGGTTACGTGGCGCGCCGCCTGATCGAGCGCGAGCGGGCGCTCGATGAAGATCCCGATTTCATCACCCGCGTCGGACGGCCGGAGGCCGCGCGCGAAAGTCGGCGGCGTCGCCGCCGCGGACTGATCACGCTCGCGCTCGGGTTTGTTTTGGGCGTGGTGACGCTGGTTGTCATCGCTCTCTTCGCCGCCAGCAGATTTTAGATCGCAGTGACGGGCCGCGGCTTACGCGGGCACGACCGGACGCAGGATTTGTCGATTGACTTCGCGGACGCCGCCGTCGGTGCCGCGTTGCCGCGCGATCATCTCGCAGCGCCAGCCGCTAGGCTCGCCATCGATGCGAAAGAGATTATAGCCGGCGCCGTCTTCGTCGCCGTGCGCTACGCGCGCCGAGGCCGACGGTGCGCCGACGACGGGAATCGTCTGGCGCGGACCGTCGAGCCAGATGAGCGAGCGGCGGTGGTCGTGGCCGTGGAGGACGAGTTCGGCCCCCTTGGCGGCCAACACGCCGCAAAACTCGGCGCCGTCGGTGAGCCGCCGCAAATAACGGCTGGGCGGGCTCTTGGGCGGATGATGGATGAGCACGACCCGGAACAGATTTTGGGTTTCCTCGAGGGCCGCGGCGAAGCGGACGAGCTGCCGCTCGCCGAGCGAGCCCGTTGCCATGAATGGTCCTGTCGGCAGCGCCGAGGAGAGCGCGATCAGCGCGACCGCACCGCGCCGGCGCAGGAACGGAAAGGTGCCGCTCTCGGCGCCATCGTCGCCGCGCATGTATTCGCCCCAGTACTTGACCGGCCAGCGCTTCGCCCCCGGAACATAGATGTCATGATTGCCGGGAATGACGGTGACATCGGATGGCGGCCCCAGCTCGTTCAGCCACGCTTGCGCCTGCACGTATTCAGCCGGTACCGAGAAATTGATGAGGTCGCCGGTCACCGCGATATGGTCGGGGGCGGACGCCTTCAGGTCGCGCGTCAGCGCCTCGATCACCTCGCTGCGGTGTATAAATTTGCGCTTGCGGTGCCAATTGATGAAGCCGAGGCCGCGCTTGCCGGCGAGCTCCTTGAGCAACGGCCGCGCGGCAAGATGCAGATCGGAGAGGTGGCCGAGCACGAACATGGCGGCATGATGCTACGCGAATCATGCCGGGAACAATGGCACCGACAATGCGCCGCGCGCTTCACGAACTGCCGATGAGGATGCCGACGACGAAGACCAGCACGCCGCCGACGACGATCTGGAAGGCGGCCTGCAGGAACGGCGTGTCCATGTAGCGGGTGCGGATCCAGGATATCGTCGCCAATTCCACCGCGACGACGGCGAACGCGACCGCGGTCGCCACATAGAAATGGGGAATAAGATAGGGCAAGGCATGGCCGAGGCCGCCGAGCGCGGTCATGACGCCGCACACCGCGCCGCGCACCAACGGCGCGCCGCGGCCGGTGAGCGAGCCGTCGTCGGACAAGGCCTCGGCGAAGCCCATCGAAATGCCGGCGCCGACCGCGGCGGCAAGCCCGACCAGAAACGTCGACCAGGTGTTGTGGGTGGCGAACGCCGCCGCAAATAGCGGGGCGAGCGTCGAAACCGAGCCGTCCATGAGGCCGGCGAGCCCTGGCTGCACGTATTGCAGGACGAACATGCGCCGTGCGGTCTGGTCCTCGGTTGCGCGCGCGCTCGGGGTGATCTTCTCGCCAAGCTCGTGGGCGAGTATTTCGTGTTTGTCCTCGGCTGCGGCAAGCTTGTTCAGCAGACCGCGCACGGCGTCATCGCGCGCCGCTTGCGCCGCGCGCCGGTAAAAGCGCGCGGTCTCATATTCCATCTCTTCGGCGAACTTGCGCGTCGCGTCGATTGCCAGCGGGCGGTTGAGCCAGATTGGACGGCGCGCAACGAAGCCCTTCACGTCTTGCCGCCTGATTAGCGGCAGAAACTCGCCGAATTTCTGGCGATAGAGAGCAAGCAACATGTCGCGATGCCCAATCTCCTCCATCGCCATCTTGTCATACATGGCCGCCGTGTCTGCATAGGAGCCGCGAAGCCCATCCGCGAAGGAGCGGTAGATACGGTTGTCCTCGTCCTCGTTTGAAATAGCGAGGGCCAGAATTTCTCGCTCGCTGAGGTCGGCAAAACGCTTCACGGTGTCGCCGCGATGATCCGACGGTCCACAAAGGTTGATATTAGAACGCTTCTAAACACCAGACCAGAGCTTGCCCGGCGATTCGGCGATTTCGCGGAAACTGACGTATCGTCGTTGCGCCATGCAGCTTGAATCGATCCGCCGCCCCTTCGAGCCGATCATCCGCCGCGTCCTGCATTTTTATTGGCGCTTGGCGCGCGGACTCACCGTCGGCGTGCGCGCTCTCGTCGTCGACGCCGAGGGCCGCGTGTTCCTGGTCAAGCACAGCTACGTTTCCGGTTGGCACCTGCCGGGCGGCGGCGTCGAGACCGGTGAGACGCTGATGATGGCGCTGGCCCGCGAATTGCGCGAGGAGGGCAACATCGAACTGATCGGCGCGCCGACTTTGTTCGCGATCTATTTCAATCGTCGCGTCTCGCGGCGTGACCATGTTGCGCTCTACGTCGTGCGCTCGTTCGGGCAAACCGCCCCGCCGCAAGCGAACAATGAAATCGTGGCGCACGGCTTTTTCGCACCCGATTCGCTGCCGGAGGAAACGACAGCGTCGACCCGCCAGCGCGTCGCCGAAGTGCTCGCCGGACGCCCCGTCACCGAGCTGTGGTGATTATTACTACGGCCACAACAGCTGTTACTACAACTACGGCTGGTAGCTAAGCCGAATGACAAAAGCCGCGCCCGTCTCGGGCGCGGCTTTTGTTATCGAGGATTACAAGCCGGTATGCCCATGCGCACCGCGATAGTGCGTTCAGCCGAACCGCCCGCGGTCGTGCGGCAGCGTGAAGTCGAGCAGCGGCCCGATCGGCACGATGCCGGTCGGGTTGATTTTGAGATGGCTGCCGTAATAGTGCCGCTTGATGTGATCGAGACTGACGGTATCCGCGATGCCCGGCACCTGATACAGCTCGCGCAGATAATTCCACAGATTTTGATAATCGGTGATGCGCCGCAGATTGCATTTGAAGTGGCTGTAATAGACGGCGTCGAAACGTACGAGCGTCGTGAACAGCCGCCAATCCGCTTCCGTGATCTGCCGCCCGACCAGATAACGCTGCCGTGACAGCCGCTCTTCGAGTTGGTCGAGCGTGGCAAACAGCACGCGCGCCGCTTCCTCATAGGCCGCTTGCGTGGTGGCGAAGCCGGCGCGATAGACGCCGTTGTTCACGTTCGCATAGACGACGTCGTTGATGCGATCGATCTCGGCGCGCAGCTCGAGCGGATAATAGTCGGTACGCACATCCGTGAACGCATCGAATGCGGAATTGAGCATGCGAATAATTTCGGAGGATTCGTTGTTGACGATGGTGCGCCGCTTCTTGTCCCAAAGCACCGGCACGGTCACGCGGCCGGTATAGCGGGGATTGGTGAGCAAATAGATTTCGGCGAGCGTCGACTTGCCGTTGACAGTGTCGAGCGTCGCGCCCGACCCGGTGCCGAACTCCCAGCCCAGCTTGCTCAGTACCGGCTCGACCACGGAGACCGAGATTACGTCCTCAAGCTTCTTGAGCTTGCGGAAGATGAGGGTGCGGTGCGCCCACGGACAGGCGAGCGAGACGTAGAGATGGTAGCGGCCTGCCTCGGCTGGGAAACCGTCTTCGCCGGTCGGGCCGGCGCTGCCGTCGGCAGTGACGAAATTGCGAAACGCCGTCGGCGGCCGAACGAAACGGCCATCCTTGTTGCGCGACGGATCGTCCTGTCGCCAATCGCCTCGTTCGAGCAATCCCAGTGCCATGTCGCCTAGCTCCAACTGTAATCTCGGGCGTATTTAAGTATTGATCGCGCCCGCGACAGGGTTGCCCGCTGTCACGCGAACGCATGGGTGCCCGCCTGGCTTCGCCTGGATGTGGTAGTTTCCCCTTATGATTCCGACCTTCGCATGGAGTTGCCGCGTCCGTTTGCGGCCTTCGAAATAAGGACCCTAGTGGGCGGCGCGATGACCGAGAGTTCGTTGACCATCCTGCCCGAAACCGAGGGCGACGCGCCGGCGATCGAGCGCCTGCACGAGCGCACGTTCGGTCCGGGCCGCTATGCCAAGACCGCTTACCGGCTGCGCGAGCGCGTCGCTCGCAGCATCGATCTGTCGTACACCGCGCGCATCGGCACGCTGCTCGTCGGCTCCGTGCGGCTTTCGCCGGTCCGCATCGGCGAAACCAAGGCGCTGCTGCTCGGACCGCTGACGGTGGAACCGCCGTTTCGCGAGCGCGGCGTTGGTCAGGCCTTGATCGCGCGCGCTCTGCAGGAGGCGCGTGCCAAGGGCCACCGGCTGGTCATCCTGGTCGGCGACGAGCCGTATTACGGCAAATGCGGCTTCAAGACCGTTCCGCCGGGCCGTGCCGTCATGCCGGGGCCGGTCGATCCGGCCCGGCTTTTGGTCGCCGAATTGGTCGACGGCGCCTTTGACGGCGTCTCCGGACCGATCCGGGCGGAATAGCCAAGCGTGCAGGGCTTGGGCGTGGACTCATCGAGGCGAGGCTACGCAGTGTCACGTCGGTTCGCCGGCTGATTAACGGGCAGCGTTCATGGCCCGCCCGCTCCAAACGACCGGGAGTTCGTCGGTGTCCTTTCTCGGAAAAGCCAACTCCGAAACGAAGGCAAGGAGGTAACAACCGATCGCGATCAAATATAGGAACCGGAAACCAAAATACATCGAGTTATATTCCAACAAGCCGCCGCAGACGGCCCCCAATAGATTCATCGCCATCATTCCCGAAACCCGTCCCTTGCTTGAGAGCAGAGTCGAGAAGACAATGCCTGAAAACAACAGCGGCAGGGTCAGCACAATGCAGGTTTCAAGGCGCCCGAGAGGCGTAGAGGCAAACCCGCCCGCGCGCGCAATATACCAGCCAACGGACAGTGCCGCGAACAAGAATAGATAGGGGGTCAGGGGACGCCTTATATTGAGCCACTGAACCGCGCAATTCCCCAGAAACGCCATTGTCAAAATGCCCGCGATCACAATGCCGATCACCTGCCACGTATTCCCGAAGGTCAGGCCCATTTCTGTGATTCCCTTGGTTTCGATCAGCATAAAACCAGCACCAAGGAAGAAAAAAGAGAGATGACTGAATTTCGGCCTTTCCGGGAGGAAGTTTACAGCGATGAGCAGGGAAAGAGCTAATAGCTGAAATACCATGATCAGGTACGATACGGGGTAGATGCGTTGCGGCATATAGAAGAACGGCCAGTCGTCTGTTGAGACGTCGGCGTGAAGCGCTGGATCAGCATAAAAAGCGGTCTTGTCCGTGAACCCCGCCTCTTCCACCAGTTGTGGAGAAATGACCCACTTCTCGTTATCTGATTCCAGGAAAATAATCGAACCACCGAAGCCGGCCTCCAGGCAAATCGGAGGCCTTCCGTCAAAAGCCTGTTGCAACATGAGATAGATCTTGCGGCCCAAGGCGTCCGATAAGACGCTAAACGACAGCGAAAGCATGCCATCGGGTTTCAGCCGGGCGCGAGCTTCACGCAAACCCTCGACGGTATAAACGAACGAATCAAGACGCACGCTCGAACCCTGGCTGAGCAGGGTGTGCGAATCGAGCATGCCGTAGACGACCAGGTCGAACTTTTGCTCCGTGGTCCTAAGAAACGAGCGGGCATCATTGACTACTGCATGAACCCGAGCATCGTTGTAGGGCTTTTCGGGGTGGCTCAACTTGCCAGTCAGTTGGATGACCGGGTCGATTTCAATTGCTTCGACGTGTTCAGCGCCGGAGCGCAAAGCGGCCGCGACGTCGTTGCCGGTTCCGGCGCCTACAATCGCTACGTTCGCCAGTGTTGGATGGGCTTTATAAGGGAAATTATAGTATCCGCGAGCCTTGCTCCATCGCGTACTCCCGGCATCAGAGAGGTCATAAACGTTTTGATAATAGTGGCCTGCGGCCCTAATCAACGTCAGACCCGTATCCTCGCTGCGCCCGATCTCCAATAGTTGGTAGGGGGAATAGACTCGGTTCCAGAGAGGATTTACCGGCCAGGCCAGGACGATCGTACAGACCACCGCGAAGGAAAGTCCGACCATCATTAACGAAGGCGTTTTCAGCGTGAATAACAGAATTGCAAGGAAACACAGTGCGAACCAAGCAAGCGGAGGCGTCCATAAAAAACTCGCCACGAGCATGAGCAGGACGCCAAGCAAGCTGCCGAGCAAGTTCAGTCCATACGCCGGCAATTTGCTGCGGCGTTCCATAAGCCGGCCGCATAGTTGGCCGACAGGTATGAAAGTTAAAGCCGTAATCAGGAAAACAAGCGCAAGTAACCCATACAGCAAGAGTATTTGCGACAAATTGCCAACACCGATTCCCATGGTGAGTTGCTCGCGGAATGGAACGGTGTTGAGGTCGATGTCCAGCCCATACCTGACGATGGTCATGAAGCCGAACTGCCAGGCGAGTAACGGAAGCACAATCACGAGCGGAATTCGGTCCCGCGTGGCAAGCGCGTAACCCAATCCTAGGCCAACAAAACACGCCAGCAGACTGAAATTCTTATAAAAAGCAAAAAATGGAAGAATCGAGGATTGCCATCTTATGATGCAGAGCTCGAGCAAAAGACTGAGCGCTGCCGAGAAAAGAATGGCGGCATCAGCGTACTTCGCATTTAGCGTATCTAGGAACCTTGCCTGCGCCAGGGCGCTGGCGTCAATGAAGGGCACAAGTTTCTTCAGCGCATAATAGAAGGCCGCAGTCGCGATCGTGGCAACACAGACCAGCAAGAAGCCTGTGGCCACCAACGAGCCCGACCAAGCTCCGGCGGATCGAGCAATGATTGCCAATGGGTGCACTGCGATGGTGCCGAAGCTCCCGAACGCTATGATCGCCATAAGCCGCATGAGCGATTGCGTCATCGTAGATGGTGGCGCAGTTTGAGCATCGCTTCGCAAATTCACGCAGCCCCCTAATTCCGCTTAACCACCATTCCCCCGATGACCGCCGATCTGCCATGAATATTCGCGTTTTCCGGCCTTTCTGCAATACACAGAGGCGCGGTGGACGAACTAATGCCGCAGCAGGCAACGAGCGCGTCGCGCCCAGCATCGATCTGTCGTTCACCGCCCACGTCGGTACGCTGCTGGTCGGCTCGGTGCGGCTGTCGCCGGTCCGCATCGGCCAGACCAAGGCGCTGCTGCTCGGGCCGCTCACGGTGGAGCTGCCGTTTCGCGAGCGCGGCGTCGGCCAGGCCTTGATCGCGCGCGCCTGTTCCGCCGGGCCGTGCCATCATGCCGGGGCCGGTCGATCCGGCACGGATTTTGGTCGCCGAACTGGTCGATGGCGCCTTCGACGGCGTTTCGGGACCGATCCGGGCGGAATAGCAAGACGTGCAGGATTGCGGCCTGAACTAGAAAAGCGCAGGCAATTTCTGCATTTGAGGGCGGAACCGGCACAGAATTGCCAGCCGCCACGCCTGCTTCTGGCCAACTGAGACGTGTGGCGCTGGCCGCAACAACCGGCGGCGCGGTAGCGGAAGCCATATTTCCATCCCCTGAGTTGTGTGAGAAGATAAAAAAGTTCTGGCGTTGGGGGGATATGCCCGTGCTCGCACCGACGGGGACCAAGCGGCGTTTTCAACTTGTCCTGATCAAACCGTCGCATTACGACGACGACGGCTATGTCATCCAGTGGTGGCGATCGTCGATCCCATCGAACACGCTCGCCAATCTTTATTCGCTCGCGGACGACGCTGCGCAGCGTGGTGTTCTTGGCGCGGACATAGAAATCGTCATCAGCGCCGTCGACGAGACCAACACGCGCGTGAAGGTCAAAAAGATCATCGACCTATTCCGCGACAACGACGGTTTTGGCATGGTCGGCCTGGTCGGCGTGCAATCGAACCAATTTCCCCATGCGCTCGATCTCGCGCGTCCGCTGCGTCAAGCCGGCATTCCCGTGGTGATTGGCGGTTTCCACGTATCCGGCGTGTTGGCGATGCTGTCGGAGATCCCGCCTTCGCTGCAGGAAGCGCTCGACATGGGCTGCACGCTGTTTGCCGGCGAATGCGAGGACGGGCGGATCGACCAGATCTTGCAGGATGCCGCAATCCGGAGACTCAAACCGATCTATAATTACATGAGCGATCTGCCGTCGCTGGAATCCGCGCCCACGCCCTATTTGCCGCGCGACACGGTGCGGCGCGTGGTTGACCATCATGCGAGCTTCGACGCCGGCCGCGGCTGTCCATTCCAGTGCTCGTTCTGCACCATCATCAACGTGCAAGGCCGCAAATCGCGGCGCCGTTCGTCGGACGATATCGGACAACTCATCAAGCGCCACTGGGCCGACGGCATCCGGCACTTTTTCATTACCGACGATAATTTCGCCCGCAACAAGGATTGGGAGCCGATCTTCGATCGGCTGATACAGATTCGCGAGCAGGACAAGATCGACCTCCGCCTGATCATCCAAGTCGACACACTCTGTCACAAAATCTCGAACTTTATCGCCAAAGCGCGGCGCGCCGGCGTCACGCGCGTGTTCATCGGCCTGGAGAATATCAACCCCGACAATCTTTTGGCCGCCAAGAAGCGGCAGAACAAGATCACCGAATATCGGCAGATGCTGCTGGCCTGGAAGCGGGCCGGTATCATCACCTATGCCGGCTACATTCTCGGATTTCCGGCCGACACGCCGGAGTCGATCCGACAGGATATCGAGATCATCAAGAAGGAGCTGCCGCTCGACATCCTCGAGTTCTTCTATTTGACGCCGCTGCCCGGCTCCGAGGATCACAAGGTACTATGGCAAAAAGGGGTGTGGATGGACCCCGACATGAACAAATACGACCTCGAGCACGTCACCGCGGCCCATCCGAAAATGACGCGCGAGGAATGGGAGAAGGCCTATCACGCTGCCTGGGCCGCCTACTACACGCCTGAGCACAGGATGACCATCCTGCGTCGCGCCGCTGCGTCCGGCATGGGCATGTCGCGGCTGCTCGCGGTGTTGTTCGCGTTTTCCGCTGCCTTCCCGGTCGAGAAGCTGCACCCGCTGCAGGCCGGCGCCTTCCGCCTCAAGTATCGTCTCGATCGCCGGCCGAGCTTTCCGATCGAGCCGGTCTGGGCGTTCTATCCGAAATATTTCTGGGAGATCGTGTCGAAGCACGCCCGCCTCGCCAAGCGTTGGATCGAGCTCGATCGCATGCGCCGACGCGCCGTGCGCGAGCAGAAGATCAAGCCCTATATCGATCTGGCTTTGACGCCGGTCAGCGAAGAAGAAACCGAGACGCTCGAAATGTTCACGCACAACGAGGCGGCGCGCCATGAAGTCGCCCATGTCCGCAAGGTCGACGAGCTGACGCACGGCAACAACGCGCGGGCCGTCGCGTAACAGACTAGACAATCAGCTTTCGAGCTTACCGCCCCTCGCGCGCCCAGGTGCCGGCGAGACTGCCGAGCAGCAGCAGCAAGCCTAACAGGCCGGCAAAAACCGGCAGCACGCCGATGCCGCGGACGACGCTGGCGTCGCGCATTTTCAGGCCGATCCAGTCGTCGCCGTGGTAAGTGTCGCCGGAGCGCACCGCGATGATGCGCGGCACGCTCACGCCGCTGCCGTTATCGAGCCGCCGGGAATCGCCGCCGGTTGCCGCGGCGATGGGCTGCAGCACGTCGGTGGTGGAGGTCACTTCGGCGAACTCGCGCGGATTCGCCGGACCGATGCTGACCAGAGCATTGAGCTTACCGTCGGTCGCGCGCCACAGCCCAAGCTCGTTCGCCGGAACGCTGCCTTGCCACGTGCCCGGCTCGACCGGCGCAAGCTTGAGGGTACGCGTCGTTGCCGAGGGCGAGGTCAGCGTCACGTCGGCGACCTCCTCGGCCATGGTTTGCCGCCGCACCAGGAGTTCATGTCCGCTCGCGGTGAGGCGCAGCGCTTCCTCCTCGAGATCAGGTTCTTTCATCAGCCAATGGGACAGCCGACGCAGCAGATCGAGATGCGGACCGCCGCCTTCGAAGCCGCGCGCCCACAGCCAAAGCTGGTCGGACAACAGCAGCGCCACGCGTCCCTCGCCCTCGCGCGAAAGAATGAGCAGCGGCTTCTTGTCGGGTCCCTGCATCACCGCCGTGCCGGTGGCATTCCTGGTGTCGACGAGGCGGAACCATCGGCTCCAGTGCGGCGGATCGCTGTCGGAGCCTTCGAGGTCGCGTGTCACCGGATGGCGCTTGCCGAGCTCGGTGAGGCGGGCGTGAAAGCCTCGTTCGGTGACGTTGCCGCTCGGCTCCGCCGGCAGGATGGCATCGAGCGGCGTGCGCCAAATGCTCGTCGGGCTCGCGTAATCGGGGCCGGCCGCCACCAGCACCGCGCCGCCGTCGCGCACGTAGCGGGTGATGTTGTCGAAATACATGATCGGCAGCACGCCCTGATGCGCGTAACGATCGAAGATGATGAGCTGGAACTCGCCGATCTTCTGTTGGAACAATTCGCGCGTGGGAAATGCGATCAGCGACAGTTCGTTGATCGGCGTGCCGTCCTGCTTCTCCGGCGGGCGCAGAATTGTGAAATGCACGAGATCGACCGAGGCGTCCGACTTGAGCAAGTTGCGCCAGGTCCGTTCGCCGGCGTTCGGTTCGCCGGAAACCAAAAGCACGCGCAGCTTGTCGCGGACGCCATCGATGCTCACCACGGCGCGGTTGTTGACGGTCGTGAGTTCGTCTTGCAGCGGCGCGGCCTCGATCTCGACGATGTTGGCGCCGGCGTGAGGGATCGGAATGTCGGCTTGCTGCGGCCGGCCGACGGCGACGGTGCGCGTCTCGATGACGTCGCCGTCGCGACGCACCGTGACCTGGGCCGTGCCCCGGTCGGCGCCCTGATCCTCGACGCGGTAGGTGACGGTTTGCGACTGCCCGACGATGCCGAAACGCGGCGCGGCGATCAGCGCGACGCGGCGGTCGCGCTCGTCCTTGCTGCCGGTGATAAGCGCATGAACGGGTCCCGCGAAGCCGAGCGCGCCGGCGTCAGCCGGTACGTCGTGGACCCGCCCGTCGGTGATCATGATCGCACCGGCGACGCGATCGGAAGGCACGTCGGCGAGCGCCGAACCGAGCGCGGTGAATAAGCGCGTGCCGTCGGTCTCGCCGTCCGATTGGCCGGCTTCGATCACGCGCACGTCGAGTCCGGGAATCCGGCTCAAGCGCCCGACGATGGCGGTGCGCGCCTCTGCGGTCTGCCGCGCCCGGTCGCCGAAATTCTGGCTCGGGCTTTTGTCAACCACGACGACGGCGACCGAGCTGAGCGGGTCGCGGTCTTCGCGCGTCAGCGAAGGATTGGCGAGCGCCAGCACGACGAGGGCCAGCGCCAGCGCGCGAACGACGGCGCCGCGGCTGCGCGATACAAACAGCAGCAACGACAGAATGCAGGCCGCAGCAATGGCGGCCCAGAGGACTTGGGCTGCGACGAGCGGGGCAAAGGCGACGCCGAGATTCACGTTCGCCTCCTACTGCCCCAACCGTTCAAGCAGTGCCGGCACGTGCACCTGGTCCGCCTTGTAGTTACCGGTGAGCGTGTACATGACGATGTTGACGCCGGCGCGGAATGCGAGCTCGCGCTGGCGCGGCTCGCCCTCGACCATCGGCAGCACGGGCTGGCCGTCCGGCCGCATGGCCCAGGCGCCGGCGAAGTCGTTCGAGGTGATGATGATCGAGGACACGCCGTCGCCGCCGCGGGCCGGGCGCGACCCCTCTTCATCCTCGTTCACCGCCGGCAGGGCCTCGACCCAAAGCTGGCCGGAATTGAAGCGGCCGGGGAAGTCGCGCAACAAGTAGAACGTCTTGGTGAGAACGTGATCGCGCGGCACCGGCTCCAGCTCGGGGATATCGAGCGAGGACAGGATTTTGCGTAGCTCGATCATGCCCGGGCCGCGCGTCTCGCCGCCCGAGCCGGGCGGCGCCGCGACCGCATCGCGGGTATCGAACAGGACGGTGCCGCCCTGTTTCATGTAGGAATCGATGCGCTTGAGCGCCTCCTCGGAGGGCCGCGCGGCGCCGGGTACGATCGGCCAATAGATCAGCGGATAGAAGACAAGTTCGTCGCGCGCAAGGTCGAGACCGATCGGCTCGCCCGCCTCGAGCGCCGTACGCTGGGCGAGGAAGAGCGTGAGGCCGCCAAGGCCGGTCTTGCTGACCGAATCGACATCCTGGTCGCCGGTGACGACGTAGGCGAGCTTGGTTTCAAGCGCCGAGCGCGGGGCATCTGTATTCGGCGCATCTTCGGCGCTGGCGCGCGGCATGGTGAGCGCAAGCGCCGTCAGGATCAGCACCGCCGCGGTCGCGGCACGCGAAAGCCGAGGCAGCAACCGCGCCATGCCGCCGCCGAGGTAAAGTACGATCAGCGTGTCCAGCAACAAAAGGCCGAGCGCCGCAAGGAGTATCGGCCCGCGCAGATCCTGCGGCTCGTTCTTGCGATAGATTTCATTGCTGGCATGGCTGAGCGGCGAAAAATCGAGCGGTGTCAGGCGGTCGGCGGCGGACAGCGTGTTCACCGCCAGGTTATTCTCCGGCGGGCCGTAAAAGCCGGGCGGATGGTCGGCGCTGGCGCTTCCGGAAAAGTCCGTCGGTATCGGCCGGGCCGTCGATGGCGGCGCGACGAAACTGCCAAAGCCGTCGAGCACGCGGCTCGGCGCCACCGGCTCATGCACGTTCTTCGCCTTCGGACTGCCGATCTCGGCGACGGTCGCGGTGCCGGCGAGCGCGACGATGCGCTTGAGCATGTCCACGAAGGCACCCGAGAGCGGCAAATTCGACCAGCGCGTGTCGCCGGTGACGTGAAACAGCACGATGAGGCCCTTGCCGCGACGCGCGGCGGTGACGAGCGGCGTGCCGTCCGCCAACGTCGCCCAGGTATTCTCCGTCAGCGCGGCATCGGGTTCCGCCAGCACCTGTCGGCTGATCGTCACGTCGTTGGGCACGGTCATGCCGCTGAACGGGCTCTCGCGCGAGAACGGGGCGAGTGGTTGCGGCTGGTCCCAGCTCAAGCTGCCGCCGAGGGTGCGACCGCCACGCCGCAGCTGCACCGGCACCAGATCGTCGTCGGAGGCGGCGAGTCGCGGGCCGGCGAAGCGCACCAGCACGCCGCCATCCTCGACCCAGCGAGCCAGACGGTCATGCGCTTCACCGGCGACGTTGCCGACGTCGGCGAGGATCAGCATGGGCACGTGCTGATCGAGGAAATGCGTCACCGCCTCCGCCGGCGACTCGGCTTGGGCAAGCCGCACGTCGGCGAACGGCCCGAGCGCGCGGACGATGTAGTAGCTTGACGACAACAGCGGCTGCGACGTGTCGGCAGTCGCGCCGGACACGATGCCGATCGTGCGGCGGCTCCAGCGCTTGTCGAGCAGTTGCACGGCTCCCGCGGAGCGCTCGCCGGCGATCTCGATCCGCGCAATATCGTTGCGAATTTCAACCGGCAGATCAAATTGCGCAGCGGTCTCGCGATCGGCCGGCTTGAACGTAAAGGACGCCTCGCCGAGCGGCAGGCCCTTGAGGTCGAGCGCGCGCACCATGCCGGTCTCGGCCGCGCCAGGAGCGGCACGTAGGACCTTCACGCTCAGCGCGCCTGCCGCATTGTCAGCCGCGGTGAGCGCTCGCGGCCCCGGAATGCCGCCGGTGACGATGGTCATCGCCCGGTTGTCAAGCGTCTGCGCCAAGTCCTTTACGAACTCGCCGCCGCGGCCGAGATCGATGCCGTCGGAGAGCCAAATGAGATCGACATCGTGTGCGTCGGCGAGGAGGCGCGAGATTGCCGGCAACGCTTCGGTGCGGTCGACCGTGTGCGGTGCCGGTTTGATCTGGTGCAGCCGCACGCGGGCGGAACCCGCCGTCGCGAAAGAGATGTCGCGAATGCCTTCCGAAAGGGGAATCAGCGCTACTGCGCGATGATCGCTTTCCGCACGCGCGATGATGTCGTCCGCGGTGCGAAGCCGCGCGTCCCAGGTGGCGGCGGCCGCCCAGCCGTCATCGATCATGATGGCGATGGGTGCACGCGCTTTCATTGTCGCCAGGGGCGGATTCCACTGCGGGCCCGCTGCCGCGATGATAACCAGCGCCGCGAGCAGGAGCCGCATCAAAGTGAGCCACCACGGCGTGCGGGCGGGAGTCTCTTCCTTGGGCGAAATCTCGAAAAGCAGCCGGGTCGGCGGGAAGTCGATGCGGCGTGGGCGCGGCGGGATCAGCCGCAGCAGCCACCACAGTACGGGCAGGGTGAGGAGCCCGACCAGGACCAACGGTTCAGCAAAACCGAGCGCTAGTCCGCCGATCATGCCGACACCCTCGGCTCGGCCAGCCTTGGCGAGCGCGTTTTGCCGTTCGCCAAGCCCGCGCCGATGCGGGCATGCAACGCGAGCAGCAGCTCACTGGCCGGCCGATCGGTGCGATGGATCGTGAAGCTCCAGGCGAGGCGGTCGGTCTCGCTGCGGATTTCGGCGCGGTGGCGCGCAACACGCGCCGCATAATCCGTTCGCCAAGTCTGGGCGCGGCCGGCGGTAATGCGGCCGCCGCCCTCCGGCTCGACGAATTCAATGCGGCCCCAATAGGGAAACGTCTCCTCGGCAGGATCGACGATCTGCACGACGTGACCGCGCGCGCCGCTGCCGGCGAGCTGGGTGATCGTGCGCCGCACGTCGCTGATGTCGCTCCACAGATCGGACAGGAGCACGATCTCGGCGAGGGGGGAGGGCGAGAAGTCCGGCGGCAGGCTCGCGCGTTCGCTGCGATCGTGCAGGATCGCCTGCGCCATGCGCTCGATAACATTGCGGCTGCCGGTTGGGCGCATGAGGCCGGGAATTCCCACGCGCTCGCCGCCTTCGACCAGGACCTCGGCGAGCGCCATCGCCACGACCAGCGCGCGGTAGAGCTTAGTGTCGCGCACCAGCGGCGAGGCGAACACCATCGAGGGCGAGCGATCGGGCCAAATCCAGACCGTGTGGGCGGCTTCCCATTCCTGTTCGCGCACATAAAGATGATCGTCCCGCGCCGAGCGCCGCCAATCGACGCGTGCAGCCGGCTCGCCGGAGACGAAGCGGCGGTATTGCCAAAAATTCTCGCCGGGTCCGGCGCGTCGGCGACCGTGGAGGCCGTGCATGACGGTGGTCGCCACGCGCCGCGCTTCCAGGATCAGCCGCGGCATCGCGGCGGCTAACGTCGCCCCTTCGCCGACCGCGCGCTGCACCACCGGCCGGTCATGGGAGGTGCGTCGCGGCTCGAACGCCATCCGCTTATCCGATCCGCGCTTTCAGGCGCGCAATCACCCCCTCGATGCTTTCGCCCTCCGCGCGCGCGGTGAAAGTGAGCGCCATGCGGTGTTTGAGCACCGGCTCGGCGAGATCGAGCACGTCGTCGATCGAAGGCGCGAAGCGCTTCTCCAGCAGCGCCCGTGCGCGCACCGCCAGCATCAGCGCCTGGCTCGCGCGCGGCGAAGGTCCCCAGGCGATTAGCTTGGCGGGTTCGCCACCTTCGGGTCCGGGCCGCGCCGAGCGCACCAGAGCGAGGATGGCCTCGACGACGGATTCGCCGACCGGCAGCCGCCGCACCAGGCGCTGCGCGGCCATCAGGTCCTCGGCGGTCATCGCCGGCTTTGCCCGCGTTTCCTCGGCGCCCGTCGTCTCGAACAGGATTTTTCGCTCGGCGGCGCGGTCGGGATAGCTGACATTAATTTCCATCAGGAAGCGGTCGAGCTGGGCTTCCGGCAGCGGGTAGGTGCCTTCCTGCTCGAGCGGGTTCTGGGTGGCGAGCACATGGAACGGCTTCGGCAAATCGTGGCGCGAGCCGGCGATGGTGACGTGCTGCTCTTGCATGGCCTGCAGCAACGCCGATTGGGTGCGCGGGCTGGCGCGGTTGATTTCGTCGGCCATCAAAAGCTGGGCGAAGACCGGGCCGGGCAGGAAGCGGAAGCTGCGCTTGCCGGTGGGGCTCTCCTCCAGCACCTCGGTGCCGAGAATGTCCGACGGCATGAGGTCGGGTGTGAACTGGATGCGCCGCGCGTCCAGCCCGAGCACGGTGCCCATGGTGTCGACGAGCTTGGTCTTGGCAAGACCGGGCACGCCAAGGAGCAGCGCATGGCCGCCCGACAGGATGGTCACCAGCGCCTGCTCGATCACCTTGTCCTGGCCGAAGATGACGGTTCCGACCGCGGCCTTGGCCGCGCGCACGTGATCGGCGCTCGATTCGGCCGCGCGCACGATCATGTCTTCGAGCTTTTCGAGCCCGTCACCGCCGACAGCGGGCATGGTTTACTCCTTGTCTTGTGCCGCCTTCATCGGATCAGATTCGCGGCCACGGCACGAATCACAGCACCAGGGTTCGCACCGCTATTGCGATGCAATATACGCGCCAGCTCGGTTCAGGCTGACTTGCGACAACTCTTTCATCCACAGGGAACACAACTTAGGTTCGGCGCGGAGGTGATCCCATTCCGGCGATCACGATCCCGCGAGCGATGTTGCCCGGAGCGACTGTCCGAGGCGGAGGTTCAAGGCAAACCATGGCGAAGGAAGGGCAACCCGGGCTGGAGACGATCACAGGGGCACTAAGTCGCGCCGCGGTGAAGGGGCCGCCGCCGGTCGAGCGGTGGAATCCGCCGTTCTGCGGCGATCTCGACATGCGCATCGCCTCGGACGGTACGTGGTTCTACATGAAGACGCCGATCGGCCGGCCGGCGCTGGTCAAGCTGTTCGCTTCGGTGCTCAAGCGCGAGGGCGATAAATTTTTCCTGGTCACGCCGGTAGAGAAGTGCGGTATCCAGGTAGACGACGCGCCATTCCTGGCCGTTGAACTCAAGACCGAAGAATCCGCCGCCGGGCGCGTGCTCAATTTCCGCACCAATGTCGACGATTGGATTGCCTGTGGGCCTTCGCATGCGTTGCGTTTCGAGCCCGAAGCGGGCAGCGGCGGCCTGAAACCTTATCTTCACGTCCGCCGCGATCTGTGGGCGAAGGTCAAGCGCGCGCTGTTCTTCGACCTTGTCGAACTCGGCGAGGAGCGCGAGGTTGACGGCAAGATCATGTTCGGCGTCATGTCGATGGGCGTGTTCTTTTCGATGGCGCGGGCCGACCAGGTGAGGGATTGGCGTGAGTGATCAGCGTGCACCGTTGCGGCCGCGCGCAGCGGCGGAGAATTTCTTTGACCGCGCGCGGGCGCGGCTTCGGCTCGAAGTGCCGCCGGCGCTGAGCGATCCTTTGGCTGAAGGTGCACGCGGCGATCTCGATCTCAATCCGGCGCTGTGGGAGCGCGCCGGAGTGAGCGCGACCAGACCGGCGGCGGTGCTGGTTCCGATCATCGATCGCCGCGAACCGACGGCGCTGCTGACGCTGCGCACGGAAGAACTCGCCAGCCATGCCGGTCAGGTCGCCTTTCCCGGCGGCAAGATCGACCCGGACGACGAGAGTCCGGTCGCAGCGGCGCTGCGCGAGGCCAAGGAGGAAATCGGGCTGGCGCCGAGCCTGGTCGAACCGCTCGGCTATCTCGATCTCTATCTGACCTTTTCCGGATTCCGCATTTTGCCGACGGTCGCGCGCGTCAAGCCGGAATTCACGCTCATGGTCAATCCGCGCGAAGTCACCGAGACGTTCGAAGTGCCGCTGACTTTTCTTATGAATCCGGCCAATCACCAGCGCGGCAGCCGCGACTGGAAAGGCATTATGCGCGATTATTACGCCATACCTTTCGGAGATCGCTACATTTGGGGCATCACCGCGGGTATTGTGCGGAACCTCTACGAACGGGTCTACGGCGCATGATCCGGCCGTTCTTCACCGAGCTTGGGCTGTTTCTCGCCCCCTTCGTTCTCTATGCGGCGTTTCTCTTGGCGACGCGCGCCGGCGTGCTGGAGCCGAAGGCGTGGACGTTGCCGCGGCTTGCCGGCCTCGTCATCGCCTCGCTGGCGCTGATGGCGGCAAGTTTTCTGTTGCTGGCGCAATTCTCAGGCTCGCCGCCGGGCTCGACCTATGTGCCGGCGCATATCGAGGATGGCAAGTTCGTGCCGGGGACGACGCGGTGACGCCGAGACCGCATCTCGGCGATGCCGCCTGGCTCACACATGGCGAAGTGGCGCGGCTCTTGGCGCTGCTTGATCGCGACGGCGAAGAAGCGCGCGTGGTCGGCGGCGCCGTGCGCAATGCCTTGTTGAGGCTCCCGGTCGAAGAAATCGACGTGGCGACGACGGCGGTGCCGGAGGAGGTGGTGCGGCGGGTGGCGGCGGCCGGCTGCAAGGCCGTTCCGACCGGCATCGAGCACGGCACCGTCACCGTGGTCATGGACCATCAACCGGTCGAAGTCACGACGCTGCGCCAGGACGTCGAGACGTTCGGACGCAAGGCGCGTGTCGCGTTCGGGCGCGACTGGCGGGCGGACGCCGAGCGGCGCGACTTCACCATCAATGCCCTCTCGGCATCCGCTGGCGGAACGGTTTACGATTATGTCGGCGGTATCGACGACCTTGCCGCCCGTCGCGTGCGCTTCATCGGCGAGCCGCAGCGGCGGATCGAAGAAGACTTTCTGCGTATCCTGCGGTTCTTCCGCTTCCACGCGCATTTCGGCGACGGCCCGCCGGACCCGGCCGGCTTGCACGCCTGCATCAGGGCGCGGGCCGGGCTCGAGACGCTGTCGCGCGAGCGCGTGCGCATGGAATTGCTCAAGCTGTTCGTCGCCGCGCGCGCGACGCCGACGCTCGCGGTGATGGTCGAGAGCGGGCTGCTCGGCACCGTGCTCGGCGGTGTGGCGTTTATTGCCAGCTTCGAGAACATGGTGAAGGTCGAGGCGGCGCTGGGCGTCAAGCCCGATGCGGTCCGTCGCCTCGGCGCGCTCGGCGTGTGGGTGGCGGAGGATGCCGAGCGGCTCACCCAGCGGCTTCGCCTCTCAAAGGCCGAATCCGAGCGCCTGTTGGCACTGGAACATTGGTGGCGCATCGCGCCGCAGGCCGGTGAGCAGGCCGCGCGGGCGCTGCTTTATCGCCTCGGGCCGCAATCGTTCACCGACCGCGTGTCTGTTGCCTGGGCGCGCTCCTTGGCCGGGGTCGCCGACCGCGCCTGGCACGCGCTTGCGAGCTTGCCGCAACGCTGGAGGGCGCCGGTTTTTCCGCTCAAGGCGGCGGACTTCACCCGCCGTGGCGTTGCCGCCGGCCCCGCTCTTGGCGCCGCATTGCGCGCCGCCGAAGCCGCATGGATCGCGGCGGATTTTCCGACCGATCGCGCGGCGCTTGATCCCATTGCCGACAGGGCTGCGAAGTCAGGATATCCTGGCGCGTCGTGAACGCAGCCGGCGTGCGACCGGAGCAAACTCGGCAAGCCGGGGCCGCACCAGCGCCATCATGCCGCGCGGCCGCATGCGTTCGACCTGCATTTCATTGCCGCGCCAGACGAAGTCGTCGCCGCGCATCGCGTTGACGAACAACACCGGCAAGAGCAGGTCGCGCGCCAGGCAGCAAAGCGGGTAACGCGGCGAAAGGTGCCAGCCGGCGGCCGCGGCGAGCAGCATTTCGCTACCGTACCAGACCGCACCTAGCCCGGCGACGCTCAGCGTGGGCGGCAGATCGAGCGCCACAGCGACGGCGGCGAGCGTCACCATCGGCAGCACACCGCCGGAGACCGCTTCGGGGAGGAAATAGGCCAAGAAGCTGGCGCGCCGCAGCCGCGCCCAGCGCAACTGCCGACGCCAGACCTCGGCGGCGCTGCGATAGCCGAGCGGCTGCGCGAATGGCCGGTCGACGAGCCGCACTTTGAGGCCGGCGTCGCGCACGATCTTGGTCGAGGCGGCGTCTTCGGCGACTTCCTTGGCAAGCGCCTCGATGCCGCCGGCGCGTTCCAGGTCGGCGCGCCGCCAAAGCATGGTCTTGCCCTGGGCGAAGCCGAAGCCAAGGGCGTCGGCGACGTACTGCCAGCGGGCCTGATAAGTGTTGAGGAACGCGCATTCCAGTTCGGCCCAAACTCCGCGCGGCCGGCAGCCGACTGGCGGCGAGGCGACGAGGCCGGTATCCGCCCGCCAGTTTGCGAACAACAGCTGGATATAGTCGCGCGGCATCAGCACATTGCTGTCGGCCAGCACGATCCAATCATGTTCAGCTGCGCGCCAGCCCTTGAGCACATTGTTGAGCTTCGGATTTAAGCTCACTCTCTCGTCGCCGATCAGCAGCCGCGCGCCGGCGCCGGCGTGTTCCGCCATCAACGCTTCGATGAGCGGCACGACGGGATCCTTTACGGAAGCGACGCAGAACAGGATTTCGCAACGCGGATAATCGAGCGCGAACGTCGAACGGAGCGTATCGGCGGCATAATTGTCTATTCCGCATAGCGGGCGTACCAGGCTGACCGGGGGGAATTTTTGCTGAGACAGCGGCTCGGCCGGCGTGCGCCGGCGCAGGCGCACGGCGGCGATCACGATGCTGGCAACATGAATGAACGTGGCGGTGAAGCAGAACGTCGCTGCGGCGAGAATCGGCGCTGTCATCGCCGAAACGCTTAACGCCGCGCCATGACAGCGTTGTGACTCCGGCGCAGCAACGAAACGTTAACGTTTGCTGTCATCCACCTGCAATGAAATCAATTTATACGCTCGGCCATGTCGAACGGACGAAAGATCAAACATCGTGACACTTGAGCACGGCACGCGTCTGTTCCGTACTCTCTTTATTTCTGATGTGCATCTCGGCGCGCGCGGCTGCCAGGCCGAGCGCCTGCTCGACTTCCTGCGCTATCACGATGCGGAGACGATCTATCTGGTCGGCGACATCGTCGACGGCTGGCAATTGCGCTCGGGATGGTATTGGCCGCAGCCGCACAACGACGTGGTGCAAAAACTCCTGCGCAAGGCACGCAAGGGCGCCCGCCTCATTTATCTGCCGGGCAATCACGACGAATTCCTGCGCGACTATTACGGCACGCATTTCGGCGGCATCGAGGTGGCGGAGACGGCGACGCACGAGGGCGCCGACGGCCGCCGCTATCTGGTGGTGCACGGCGACGTGTTCGACATGGTGGTCAAGCATGCGCGCTGGCTGGCGCTGCTCGGCGACACCGCCTACGACTTTGCCATCCTGGTGAACCGCTACTTCAACGCTCTGCGCCGCCGGCTCGGCTTTTCCTATTGGTCGCTGTCGCAATGGGCGAAGCACAAGGTCAAGAATGCCGTGAACTATATCGGCGCGTTCGAGCAGACGCTGGCCGCCGAGGCGCAGCGCCGCCAGGTCGACGGCGTCATCTGCGGCCACATCCACCATGCCGTGATCCACGACGATTTCGGCATCCGCTACATCAATTGCGGCGACTGGGTGGAGAGCTGCACCGCGGTCGCCGAGCATGACGACGGCCGGTTCGAGATCATCACCTGGTTCGAAACCAGCAATGAGCGACCGCTCGTCGAGTCGCGGGAGGTCGCGATGGACGAGAAAACCGGCATCGCGGCCTAAGCTTCACGCGCCAGTTGCCCGCGATCGTGTTCCTGACGAGCCTTCTCACCGGCCGAAGATCAGCCGGCTGGGGTGCTGATCGATGTTCTTGATCGTCTTCTGGAGTTCGGCAAGGGTGCGGCGGCCGTCGACGGCAAACGCCTCGAATTGCTTGAGACCCGAATTGGAGAACTGCGCGAGCCCGGCCGATATCTCTTCCGTGCGTTTGTCGAGATTGTCGGCAAGCTTGCGGATCGCCTCGGCGGCTTGGGCGATCTCGCCGTGATTATCGCCGCTGCCGGTGAGGTTTTCGAGCCCGGCCATGACCTTGTTGAGCCGGTCCGAGTTCTGCGCCAACGTCGCCGTTACCGTCTCGATATTGCGCAGCGAGGTCCGCATCGCCGTCTCGTTGTCGGCGACGAGGCCGTCGATGCGGGCGAGCACGTTGCGCGCCGCCTGCGTGACGTCGGCGCCGGCATTCGGCTCGGCATAAATGGTCGGCGGTCCGCCACCGTTTGCAGCGATCAGTGCCGCGTCGGCCGCGCCACCGGCGAGCGAGACCTCGGCCAGGCCCGTCAGTCCCTGGAAATCGAGCGTCACCTTGGTGTCGGCGCGCACCGGCACCGCGCGATCGACCGAGATCGAGGCCTCGACCCTGCGCGGATCGCGCGCGTCGAGCGCCAGCGCAGTTACTTCGCCGACGCGAACGCCATCGAACAGCACCGGTGCGCCGGTGCGTAGGCCCGAAACGGAACCGGCGAACACCACGCGGTAAACGGCGCGCTCGCCGCCGCCGCCGCTATTCTGGAACCAATAGATGAAGCCGAACGCGCCGACGATGACGGCGAGCGTGAACAAGCCGGTGACGATGTAGTTGGCCTTGGTTTCCATGAATGGCCTTTCTGCGCGGTCGTTAGTGGTGGACGAGGCGCTGACTTTGGCGCCCGCGTTTGCCCCGGAAATAGGATTTGAGCCACGGATGCTCGGATGCGAGCATGGTCTCGATCGGACCTGAGGCGATCACGCGGCCTTCGGACAGCACCGCGATGCGGTCGCAGACCGCGTGCAGGCTGTCGAGATCGTGGGTGACCATGAACACGCTCAGCCCCAGCGTGCGCTGCAATGTGCGGATCAGCTCGTCGAACTCGGCCGCGCCGATCGGATCGAGGCCGGACGTCGGCTCGTCGAGGAAGACGATATCGGGATCGAGCGCCAGCGCGCGCGCCAGCGCCACCCGCTTGATCATGCCGCCGGAGAGTTCGGCGGGATATTTGCCGCGCACGTCCGGGCTCAGACCGACCATTTCCAGCTTGGCGAGCGCGATCTCCTCGGTCAGGCGCGGCGACAGATCGAGATATTCGCGAATCGGGAACTGAACGTTTTGTAGCGCGGTGAGCGAGGAAAACAGCGCCCCTTGCTGGAACAGCACGCCCCAGCGCTGCTCGATCGTGCGGCGCTGGCGCTCGCCGAGCGCCGCGAGGTCGGTGCCGAAGACTTCGATCGTGCCCTGGCGCTTCGGCAACAGTCCGATGATGGTGCGCATCAACACCGATTTGCCGGCGCCGGAACCGCCGACAAAGCCGAGAATCTCGCCTTCGAAGACGTCGAGCGCCGCGTGGTCGAGCACGGTGACGTTGCCGAAGCCGACGACCAGGTCGCGCACGCTGATCACGGTCTCGTTCTTGGTCATCGGCTACATCCCGACCGCGGCGAAGAACATGGCGAAGAATCCGTCGAGCACGATGACGAGGAAGATCGATTTGACCACGGAAGACGTGGTCCTCAGCCCGAGTGAGGCGGCGCTGCCCTGGACCTCGAATCCCTCGACGCAAGCGACCAGCCCGATCACCAGCGCCATGAACGGCGCCTTGATCATGCCGACGGCGAAGGTCGGCAGCGAGATCGCCTCGCGCAATCGTGCCAGCAAAATATCGGGGGTCATGCCGCCGTAGAGCCAGCAGACAAGGCCGGCGCCATAAAGCGCCGCCATCGCGCCGAGAAAGGTGAGCAGCGGCACGGCAATGACGAGCGCGACGATGCGCGGCAGCACCAGCACCTCGACCGGGTCGAAGCCCATGGTGCGCAGCGCGTCGATCTCCTCGCGCATCTTCATCGAGCCGATCTCGGCGGTATAAGCGCTGCCCGAGCGTCCGGCTACCATGACGCAGACGATGAGCACGCCGACTTCGCGCAGTACCAGGATGCCGACCATGTCGACGACATAGATTTCGGCGCCGAACGTGCGGAAATGGAATATGCCCTGTTGCGCGATGATGGCGCCGATGAGGAACGTGCTTAAAAGGATGATCGGCACCGCGCGCCAGCCGACCCGTTCCAAATGATACACGACCGAGGTCAGACGCAACCGTGTCGGGTGGGCGATCGTTGCCGCGACCACCATGGTCAGCGCGCCCAGGACTTGCGTGAGTAGGACCAGCGACCAGCCGATCCCGGCCACGGCGCGGCCGACGGAGTCGAGCGCCATTACGATGCGGTTGGCCGCGGCGCCGGTTTCCTCCGGCGCGCGGTTGACCAGCTGCAACTCCTCCATGAGGCTGCGATCGGCGTCCGAGAGACCGATGACGCGCGCGGTCGAGCCGCGCCCGGTGAAGGCGCGCTTAAGGCGCTCGATCAACCACGCGCCGAAGGTATCCAGCCGTTCAAGCTTGGCGAGGTCGATGACGACGTCGCTCGCGCCCTGGTAGCGTCGGGCGGTCTGGTCGATGATTTTTTCAAGCTCGGCCGCGCGCTCGGCCGTCCAGGCGCCGGTCGCGGCGAGCGCTACGCGCTCGCCCTCGGCCGTGGCGGTCAGCGAGGCCGCGCTCAAGCTTTTCTACTCCGCGCCAGGCCGGACGCGCTTTGCGACCCTTGAGCCCGCGAGATATCCCCGGTCATATTGCCCCTTGCATGGAACTCTCCGTCCGGATCGAGCGGTGGCCGCTGGCCGGCGTCTTCGCCATCAGCCGCGGCAGCAAGACCGAAGCCGTCGTGGTGGTGGCCGAACTGAGCGATGGCACCCACCGCGGCCGCGGCGAGTCCGTCCCCTACGCACGCTACGGCGAAACTCCGGACGGCATTGTGGCAGCGATCGAAGCCGTACGCCCGGTGCTGCGGCGGGGCCTCGACCGCGGCTCCCTGCAGCGCGCCATGCCCGCCGGTGCTGCCCGTAATGCACTCGATTGTGCTTACTGGGACGTTAACGCCAAGCAGACCGGCCGGCGGGTCCACGAATTGGCCGGCCTGGGCCCACCTGGGCCGCTGACCACCGCCTATACCATCTCGCTCGGCTCGGCGGCGGCGATGGCGGCGGCGGCCGAGCGGGCCGCATGGCGGCCCTTGCTCAAGGTGAAGCTCGGCGGCGACGACGACGGCACGCGGATCGCGGCGGTACGCCGCGCCGCGCCGCGGGCCCAACTGATCGTCGACGCCAACGAGGGCTGGAATCCAGACAATTTCGAAGCAAACCTCGCCGCCTGCGCTGACGCCGGCGTTACGCTCATCGAACAGCCTCTTCCGGAGGGCCGCGACGAAGCGCTCACGCGCATCAAGCGCCCGATTCCGGTCTGCGCCGACGAGAGCGTGCACGACAGTGCTTCGCTCGATGCGCTTGTCGGCAAGTACGACGCCGTCAATGTCAAGCTCGACAAGGCCGGCGGCCTCACTGAGGCCCTGGCGCTCGCCGCGGAGGCGGAGCGGCGCGGCTTTGCCGTCATGGTCGGCTGCATGGTCGCAACGTCGCTGGCGATGGCGCCGGCGATGCTGGTGGCGCAGCGCGCGAGCTGGGTCGATCTCGATGGTCCGTTGCTGCTCGCCTCGGATCGCGCCGACGGCTTGCGCTATGAGGGCAGCCTTGTTTATCCGTCCGACCCAGTGCTGTGGGGCTGAGCCGGCCCAACGCCGTCCGAGGGCGGCGATCCTGTGGGTATCTCCAGATCATGATGCCTCGATCCGATTGCGGTCGCGGCCATTGTGCTGTTTGAATCGGCGTCAGGGCACCATGACCAACGATCCTTATTTGTCGAAAGCTCCCGCCGCGCCGCCGAACGATGCGGATTACGACGCGGCTTACGCGGAGATCATGGCGACCGCGCGCGGTCGCCGGTTCCTGATTGAGTATGCAATTCGCAACCGTCACCCCGATTCGTACATCCTCGTCAGCACGATCGCGCGCCTCGAAGCGGCGCTGCACGATCCGTCACGACGGGTCCGCGCCGCGTTCAAACGCGATCTCACCGAGTTGGCGGCGGCGATTGCGCGGATCGAAGCCAAGGTCGCCGCCAGCGGGGTGCCGGCGGCCGCCAGTGTTCCGGCGGCAGAACCCATCACAGATATTGTCTTGGCGTTGCGCGCCTTGGTACGTCGCGTCGACGCCATGATTGCGCTCGCGGCAGCAGCCGACACGGGAGCAATAGCAGCGACCGATGCGACATCGCCTGTCCCTTTAGGTCCGCCGCCGCCTTTGCCGCGCGCCGCGCCAAGCGATTCGCTCGCGGCCTTGCGCGCCCTGAGCGAGGAAGAACTCATCGCGCTCTTCAGCTAGCACTCCGCCGTTACCACCAGTGCCGGATCGGGCATGCTCAACGCGCGCCGGCTTGGTCGCTGGCGCGCCGCGGTTTTCGTACGCGTTCATTCTCTGTTAACGAATGATGTCATCCCATTGGCGTGATTCGGTAAACGGCACGGAAGTTGCTTTCCATGAGTCGATGCGGATCAACAACAACGCGCAGAGAGGTTCATTTTCGCCGGATCTGGCGGAACTTGTTGTTGTCGACCCGCATGTTACGATCATCTGGAGGCCACGATGCACAGACTCACCGGTCCTGCTTTGGCGGTTGTGGCGTTGTGCATGAGTGCTTTTGTTCCGACCAGCGTTTCCGCGCGCGATGACGGGCGCTATGCGAACTCACCGCTGCATGCGTGGTTCGATCAGCTCGCGAGCGGGAAAGGCTTGTGCTGTTCCTTCGCCGACGGCGTGAGTGTCCAGGACGTCGACTGGGACACGCAAGAGGGCCGCTATCGGGTGCGGCTTCACGGCGAATGGATTTTTGTTCCTGAATCGGCGCTCGTGACCGAGCCGAATCGCTTCGGCCCGGCCGTGGTGTGGCCCTATATGGATGCGGAAGGGGCGACACAAATCCGCTGCTTCTTGCCGGGCGCCGGCGCCTAGAATTTGCTCCGCTGATTCCGTGCCGGCGGAACTCGCTGCCTCGCGCTTGCGGTGGGTCTTGTTCCGCTGGCGCGGCAGTGGGCGAATAGCGGCAACGATGAGCGAACCGTTCGCTAGGCGACCAGCCGGGAGAACAGTTCCGGGTCGATGTTGCCGCCGGACAGGACGGCTACCGCGATTTTGCCGGTGACGTCCACCTTGCCGGTCATCAGCGCGGCAAGCGCCACGGCGCCGCCCGGCTCGACCACCAGCTTCAATTCTGAAAATGCAAAGGCGACGGCGGCAGCGACCTCCTCGTCGCTGGCGACGACGCCGGCGCCGACCAGCGATCGGTTGATGGCGAAGGTGAGCTTGCCCGGCGTGCGCGCCATCAGCGCGTCGCAGATTGTTCCGCTCAACGCCGCGTTCTGCTCGCGCTGGCCGCTGCGAAACGAGCGCGCATGGTCGTCGAAATTCTGCGGCTCGGCAGTATAGATCGCCGCCTTCGGCGCGCGCGCCCGCACTGCCAGCGCAATGCCGGCCGTCAGCCCGCCGCCCGACGCGGTGACCACGACTACATCGGGCACCAGCCCGAGCGCGCTCAAATCCTCGACGATCTCGCGGCCGGCGGTGCCCTGGCCGGCGATGATCAGCGCGTCGTCGTAGGGTGGCACCAGAACGGCGCCGCGCCGCGCCGCGATGTCGCTGGCGATCGCCTCGCGGTCGTCGCGCGCGCGGTCGTAGAACACGAGCTCGGCGCCGAGTGCCGCAGTGCGCTCGCGTTTG
>Ga0208937_1000505_pt1 | contig 29074 bp, 29 predicted proteins | sample June2015DPH_11_5_FD_184705 | JGI IMG/M metagenome (GOLD analysis project Ga0208937, IMG submission 184705) | Peatland microbial communities from SPRUCE experiment site at the Marcell Experimental Forest, Minnesota, USA - June2015DPH_11_40... | ecosystem: Environmental > Terrestrial > Soil >...
AGCGGAAACGACCAGTTCTTGTCGCCAAGCGTCAGCTTGCCGGTCTTGATGTTGGCGCCGGTTTTCGCGTCCATGATCGCATCCTCGCTGGTGTGGCAGCCTCAACAGTGCGGTGCACGCGGCCTAAGGGCCAAAAACGGGTGCAGGCCTGTGTGTCCGGCCCTATCCGGGGTAGCTCAACCCAGTGTGCACTGCAAGAAAATAGGCTTTTATTGAGCGGCGCGCCAGTACCGGTTCTGTAGACCTGCGTTCGCGCGGATCGGCCGACGCGCCGCGGTGCTCCTCAGGCGACCTGATCGGCGATGCGCGCCAGGCTCTCCGCCTTGCCGAGCACGGTGAGCACCTCGAAAATGCCCGGCGACGTGGTGCGGCCGGTCAGTGCCGCCCGCAACGGCTGCGCGACCGCGCCGAGCTTCACGCCCCTGCGCTCGGCGAACACGCGCATGGCTTGCTCGGTCGTCTCTATCGTCCAGGGTTCGACCGCGGCGAGGTCGGCGGCAATGTCGCGCAGCAGGGCTCTCGCGTCAGGGGTGAGGAGGGCTTTTGCCTTGTCGTCGAGCGGCAGGGGCCGATCGGCGAGTAGAAAATGTGCTCCGTCAATAAGATCGAGAAGCGTCTTGGCACGCTCCTTCAGGCTCGGCATTGCCGCCAGCCATTGGCTGCGGAGCCGTGGCGTCATCTTGGCGGCAATTGTTTCGCCGTCGGCAAGGTGCGGCAGCAGCTGATCGATCGCCGCCAGCAGCGCCGCGTCGGCGGTTCCTCGGATGTAGTGGCCGTTGAGGCTTTCGAGCTTGGCGAAATCGAACCGCGCCGGCGAGCGACCGATCTGTGGCAGATCGAAAGCCGCGATCATTTCCTCGGTGGAAAAGATCTCCTGGTCGCCATGGCTCCAGCCGAGCCGCACCAGGTAATTGCGCAGCGCCGCCGGCAGGTAGCCCATGGCCCGGTAAGCGTCGACGCCGAGCGCGCCGTGGCGCTTGGAGAGTTTCGAACCGTCGGGACCGTGGATCAGCGGGATGTGCGCCATCACTGGCACCGGCCAGCCGAGCGCGTCGTAGATCTGTTTTTGCCGCGCGGCGTTGGTCAAATGATCGTCGCCGCGGATGACGTGGGTGACGCCCATGTCGTGGTCGTCGACCACCACCGCGAGCATGTAGGTCGGCGTGCCGTCGGAGCGCAGGAGCACGAGGTCGTCGAGGTTCTCGTTCTCCCAGACCACGCGGCCTTGGACCTGATCGTCGATAAAGGTCCTGCCTGTCAGCGGCGCCTTGAGCCGGATCGCCGGCTTGATGCCCGCCGGCGCGTCGGCGGGATCGCGGTCGCGCCAGCGGCCGTCATAAAGTTTCGAGCGGCCTTCGCGGCGCGCTGCTTCGCGCATTTGCGCAAGCTCCTCGGCGCTCGCATAGCACGGATAGGCGTGTCCGGTGATCAGAAGCTGCTCTACGGTCTGCCGATGCCGCGCCGAGCGCGCGAATTGGTAAATCGCTTCGCCGTCCCAATCGATGCCGAGCCAAGTGAGCCCGTCGAGGATGGCGTCGATAGCGGCTTGCGTCGAGCGTTCGCGATCGGTGTCCTCGATCCGCAGCAGCATTTTCCCGCCGCGGCCGCGGGCGTAAAGCCAGTTGAACAGCGCGGTGCGCGCCCCGCCGATATGCAGGAACCCGGTCGGCGAGGGGGCGAAACGGACGACGACGCTCATTATCTGTCTGGACCCTGACCTGCCGCGTGCGCCATGCCCGCGCCGCCGCGCTCGTCTAGCACAGCCGGGAATGAAAGGAAGCAAAGCGGTTTCCGGTTTGGCGGTGGGGTTGACCCGGCCAGGCAATTTGTCCAATCCGGACGCGCCGGGACAGGCTCCCGGCAATGGGAAGCGGTCACACCATGACGGTTGCTGAAACCACACGGGAAGCCGGGCAAGACTTCATCCGCGACATCGTCCGCGCCGATGTCGCGTCCGGCCGGCACAAGACGGTCGTCACCCGCTTCCCGCCGGAGCCGAACGGCTATCTGCATATCGGTCACGCCAAGTCGATCTGTCTCAACTTCGGCATCGCCGAGGAATTTTCCGGCCGCTGTCATCTGCGCTTCGACGACACCAATCCGACCAAGGAAGAGCAGGAATATATCGACGCCATCGAGCGCGACGTGCGCTGGCTCGGCTTCGATTGGGGCGGGCATCTTCATCACGCGTCCGACTATTTCGAGCGCCTCTACGAGTGGGCGGAATACCTGATCCGCGCCGGCAAGGCCTATGTCGACGACCAGACGCAGGAGGAGACGCGGCTCACCCGCGGCACCCTGACCGAGGCAGGGACCGAGAGCCCCTATCGTGGCCGCAACGTCGAGGAAAATCTCGATCTGTTCCGCCGCATGCGCGCCGGCGAATTTCCCAATGGCGCTCGCGTGCTGCGCGCCAAGATCGATATGGCGTCCGGCAACATCAACCTGCGCGATCCGGTGCTCTACCGCATCCTGCACGCCGAGCATCCGCGCACCGGTTCGGCGTGGTGCATGTATCCGAGCTACGATTTCGCCCACGGCCAATCGGACGCCATCGAAGGCATCACGCACTCGATCTGCACGCTCGAATTCGAGGACCACCGGCCACTCTACGACTGGTTCCTCGACAACCTGCCGGTGCCCTCGCATCCGCATCAGTACGAGTTCGCCCGGCTCAATCTGACCTACACGGTGCTGTCGAAACGCGTGCTCACCGAACTGGTGCGCGGCGGCCATGTCGGCGGCTGGGACGATCCGCGCATGCCGACGCTGGCGGGCTTGCGCCGGCGCGGCGTGCCGCCGGCCGCGATCCGCGATTTCATCAAGCGCATCGGCGTCGCCAAGGCGAACAGCGTCGTCGATGTCGGCATGCTCGAATTTTCCATCCGCGAGCATCTCAACAGAACGGCGCAGCGCCGCATGGCCGTGCTGCGGCCGCTGAAAATCGTGATCGAGAATTATCCCGAAGGCCAAAGCGAGGAGGTCGAGGCGGTCAATCACCCCGAGGATGCCGGTGCCGGCACGCGGCGCCTGCGTTTCGGCCGCGCGCTGTTCATCGAGCGCAACGATTTCATGGAAGACCCGCCGAAGAAATTCTTCCGCCTGGCGCCGGGCCGCGAGGTGCGGCTGCGCTACGCCTTTTTCATCACCTGCCGCGAGGTGGTGAAGGATAAAGCCGGCGAGGTCGTCGAGCTGCGCTGCACCTACGATCCGGCGACGCGCGGCGGCAACGCGCCCGACGGCCGCAAGGTGAAGGCGACGCTGCACTGGGTTTCGGCGGCCGACGCAGTGCCGGCCGAAGTGCGCCTCTACAACCCGCTGTTCCTGCGCCCCGATCCGAATGCCGCAAATTTTGCCGCCGACCTCAATCCGCAATCGCTCGAAGTGATTGCGGATGCGCGGGTCGAGCCGGCGTTGGCGGCGCAAAATTCGGCCGATGCCGTGCAGTTCGAGCGGCAGGGTTATTTTTGCCGCGATCCCGATTCAAAGCCGGCCCGCCTCGTCTTCAATCGCACGGTCGGCTTGCGCGACAGCTGGGCCAAGGTCGCCGGCGGTAGATAAACGGCCTCGCCTAGCCGATTTTCGCGCCGCCACGCCGACCCGTCTGGCGCCTGTCTACTTAAACTGAGCAGCCGCGAAGCGGCGGTAGTTTGCAAAAGCGGAAAAATTGGCCTTCTCCCATTGCTTCCTGCCGGCATTTATTTACAACTAGAGGGAGTGTTGGTGTTGGAGGGGTAAGGGTATGCCGGCATGGTTCCTCGCGGCATGGGCCGAGGCTGCCAATTTCGTGAAGCAGAATGGCGCGGCGTTCCTCGCCGATTTTCTGCTTACGGCCCTGCTGGCCTATCCTTTGTATGCCTATGTCAGATTTGTTTGGCAGCAAAAGGCCGACGAAATCAGCACCAGTCTACAAAAAGCGGCGAAGCAGACGTACCTGCGTGTCTTCCAGCAGGTCACGGTCAGCCAGGACGAGGCACCGGCTCGTTTCGATGCTTATTACCGAAAGTGGTACGGCCGCAATCGCTTAGTCAGCCCTATCATCCTGGTGCTGCTGGTGGCGGGTGCGGAAAATTTCATTCTCGCGCAAGCCCTCCTGAAACTTAGTGCATCCAGCACCGTCATTGACGCCTTATCGGCATCGATCGCGGGCGCGTACACGTTCGTGACATGGAATTTCTTCGCGCTGGTGCAGCGAAGAAGCTTACTGATTGGCGACATCATGCGCGGCGGGCTGCGCTTGGCCATCGCCGTTCCCCTTGGATTGGCTCTAGCCGGGTTGAATCCGGCGAATGGTGCGTTTCTGGCATTCGCGGTCGGGGTCTTTCCGCTTGACACGATAAGCACCATCTTGCGCCAGCTCGCAAACAAGTACCTGAAACTCGAATTGGGCGCCACCAACGCGCCGTCGCAGATCTCGCAGCTCGACGGAGTGGATGCGTCGATCGCCGATCGGATTGCTGACGCCGATATCACGACCATCGCCGAGCTTGCCTGGTGCGATCCGATCGATCTGACCATGCGCACCAATTTGCATTTTGGGTATATCATCGACATCGTCAGTCAAGCGCTGGCCTGGGTCTATCTAGAAGCCAAATTGAACACGTTGCGACCTTTTGGATTGCGCGGCGCGTTCGAGATTTGCTCGTTCATGCGCGACGATCTGCAAAGCAAGAAGGTAGCGGAAAGAACCGAGGCGCAGGCGGTGCTGACGGCCGCCGCCGCTGCGGTCGGCTTGACAGTCGAGGGTTTGCAGTATGCATTTACGCAAATCGCCGGCGATACCTCGACCGATTTTCTTTACAAAGCCGGATAAGCTGTTGGCGCGATCCGTGTCGTAGCTCAGGAACGAAAAGCGCATATAGCCTGATGGGTGCTCGCCAGGACGCTCGCGCTTAGATAGCATGACGCCGGCATTTGACGCGCGAGGGCAGGGAGCGCGCGCGGTGGCGGACGAGGGCGGCGCGCGCAGTCGCGCGCGGACAGGGACGCGAACGTGGCCGGTCGGCGGCGCCGGCGCCGCATGGAGCGGCTGGCGGTGGCGCGCCGAGTTCGCCGTCCCCGAGCGCATTCGCGAGTGGGCGCTCGCCGAGGTCGGGCCGGGCCGCTTGCTGCCGTGGTTTGCGGTCGCCTTCGGCGCCGGCATCGTCCTCTACTTTACCGCCGAGCGCGAACCAGCCTGGTGGGCGGCCTCGGCTTCGGGGGCAGCCGGCGCCATCGCCGCGGTGCTGCTGCGCTGGCGGCCAATCGGCTTCGTGGTGGCGCTTGGGCTCTTCGCCATAGCCGCCGGCTTTGCCGTTGCCACGCTGAAGACCGCGCTGATCGACCATCCGGTGCTGCGCTATCCGGCCTACAGCGTTTCGCTCGCCGGTTTCGTCGAGTTGCGCGAGGAGAGCCAGAAGACCGACCGCTTCGTGCTGCGGGTCGAGCGGATCGACGGCAGCCGCATCGCCGGGAAGCCGCGGCGCGTGCGGCTCTCGGTGCGCCGCGGCATGGCCCCGCCCGCCGGCGCCTTCGTCGAGGTCAAAGCGCAGCTCAACCCGCCGCTGCAGCCGTTGCGGCCCGGCAGCTATGACTTTGCCCGCGACCTTTATTTTCAGCGCATCGGCGCGTCCGGCTTCGTGCACGGCGCCGTCAAGATCGTCGCGCCGCCGGCGGCGGCAAGCGTGCGCATGCGCGTCAATGCCTTCATCCAAGGACTGCGCGACGCGATCGATGCGCGCATTCGCTCCGTGGTCAAGGGCGACACCGGCTCCATCGCCTCGATGCTGATCACGGGCAAGCGCGATGCGATCGCGCCCCACCTTTACGACGCCATGTTCGTTTCCGGCATCGGCCATGTGCTCTCGATCTCCGGCTATCACATGGCCGTGGTCGCCGGCGTCGTGTTTTTCTTCTTGCGCGCGGTGTTGGCGCTGATCCCGGGGAGTCGCCGACCGGATGCCGATCAAGAAATGGGCGGCATTCGCCGCGCTGCTCGTGACCGCCTTCTATCTCGTGCTCTCCGGCGCCGAGGTCGCGACGCAGCGCTCGTTCATCATGATCGCGATCGTGCTCATCGGCGTCATGCTCGACCGGCCGATCTTGACCTTGCGCACGGTGACGATTGCCGCGCTGCTGGTCCTGTTGTTCGCGCCGGAAGCGGTCGCGCATCCGAGCTTCCAGATGTCGTTTGCGGCGACGCTGGCGCTGGTCGCCGCCTACAGCCGCGGCCTGCCCTGGGCGCGGCCGGGCGCCGACTCTTCGCTGAGCGCTCGCGCGGCGCTGTGGGGCGTCAACCAGACCGCCGGGCTTATTCTCGCTTCGCTCGTCGCCGGCCTCGCCACCACGCCCTATGCGGCCTACCACTTTCATCGGGTCGCGCCCTACGGCGTGCTCGCGAACCTGCTCGCCATGCCGGTCGTTTCCGGTTGGGTGATGCCGATGGGCCTTATCGGCGTCATCGCCATGCCGTTTGGATTCGACGCCGAATGCTGGCGGCAAATGGGTTACGGCATCGACTGGATGAATGCGGTCGCGCTTTGGGTGGGTGGCCTGCCCGGCGCCTTCGGCCGCGTCAACTCCTTTGGCACCGGGCCGTTATTGCTGGCGACGGCGGGTCTGCTTGCCATCGGCCTTCTCAAGACGCCGCTGCGCTGGAGCGGCGCCGTGCTCGCGGTGCTCGCCAGCATCTGGGCGGCGCGCGCGCCGGTGCCGGACATTCTGGTTGCCGCCGACGGCCGGACCTTTGCGGTGCGCGGCGCGGACGGCCGGCTCGCCTTCCACCACGCCGGCGGCGATGTGTTTGCCATCCACGAATAGCTCGCCGCCGATTCCGACGGGCGCGACCCCCGCGATCCCGGGCTCGGCAACGGCATCAGCTGCGATCCGTCGGGCTGCATCGGCAAGCTCGCCGACGGCCGGCTGGTCGCCTATGCGTTGGCGCCGGACGCGTTCGAGGAGGATTGCCGGCGCGCAACAGTCATCGTGGCGACGCGCGACGCGCCGTCCGACTGTGCCGCGACCGTGATCGGGCGCAGCCTCTGGCGCGCGCGGGGGGCGCTGGCGCTGCGCCGTGACGGCGCGGGCTTTGTGATCGATTCCGCGCGGCCACCGAATTTCGACCGGCCGTGGGCACCGAATGTGGCGCAACAACTGGCGCGCACCGCCGCGGCCAATTCCGACGCCACCGCAGGTCCGCCGGCGCCCTCACGGTCGCAGCCGCGCGACGCGACACCGCGGCCCGAGGATCTCGATCCAAACGATTGAGCGGATCAATACCTACGGAACAGCCCGACCAGCTTGCCCTGAATGCGCACGCGGTTGGGCGGCAGGATGCGCACCTCATAAGCGGTATTGGCGGGCTCCAGCGCGATCGAGGCGCCGCGCCGCCGGAAACGCTTCAGCGTCGCTTCCTCGTCGTCGATCAGGGCGACGACGATATCGCCGGTGTCGGCGGCGTCGCTGCGTTTCAAAAGCGCGATGTCGCCGTCGAGGATTCCCGCTTCGATCATCGAATCGCCGCGCACTTCGAGCGCGAAATGCTCGCCCGTGGTCAACAGGTCGGCCGGCATGTTGATGGTATGGCTGCGGGTCTGGATCGCTTCGATCGGCGTGCCCGCGGCGATACGGCCCATCACCGGCACGGCGACGGGCCGGCCGCCTTCATCTTCCGAGGCGGTGCGCACGCGGCCGAGATTTCCTTCAATGACGCTCGGGGTAAATCCCCGCGCGCGGCTTGAACCGAAACCGTGGGCCACTGACTCAGGCAACTTGATCACCTCGATGGCGCGTGCCCGATTCGGCAAGCGGCGGATGAAGCCGCGCTCCTCAAGCGCGGTGACCAGCCGATGAATGCCGGACTTCGAGCGCAGATCGAGCGCATCCTTCATTTCATCGAACGAAGGTGGAACTCCGGCCTCCTTGAGACGCTCGTGGATGAAACGCAAGAGTTCAGCTTGCTTGCGTGTGAGCATTGGCGCTTCCCCTGGCTGCCCGGCCGCGGCCGAAACAAATCATGAACGGACACTATCCGTTCCATATGTGTTCTGCAACCATTTAATTTGCAGTGAAGAAAACGGGGGTCGCGCCAAACGCCGGCTTAACGCTGGAGCTTAAAGATCCAAGGGCGGACCGTGGCGTTAAGGCTCTTGGATGACAAGACAATCTTCCTTTGGCACTTGATGCCCGCGTGCAACTGGCCTGAAACAGAGACCGTAATCCTAACCTCGTACCCTGCTCAACATCGGCTACAGACAACCCCGCCGGGTTGGTTTTGGGGCGCCTCCTGATGGACGGGCCGATTCGGCTTGCACGGTCAGTCTAGCAGCTGCGCTAGAACCGCATCTTGGCGCAGATAATAGGCGAGGCTGTTTTCTCAGCAATATCAGCCGTGTGCCGGCCGATACCGCGGAACACATGAAGGGTAGAGAGAGAGAACAAGGATCGCATCGTCGGTCGCTTGTCCGAGCGCGCGCAGTTCGCGCCCGATTTATCGTGACCGTCACCCAAAGGGCACAGCCTCAGCCCGGCGAACCCTGTACAATAGTTGTAGTTGTGTTCCGGAACCGAATGGGGACGAACCGGAGGGGACCATGAAGAAGCTTCTCATTGGCAGTGCCACATTGCATTCGCGGCATTCGGGCTTGCCCGCGCCGCCGACATGCCGCCGCCGGTTTACAAGGCACCGCCGCCGCCGGTCTATAACTGGACCGGTTGCTACATCAATGGCGGCGTCGGCTATGGAATGTGGAAACAGGACCATTATGGGGAAGTTGGTACTCTCGTGGAGACCCCAACAGTCTCAACTGGTGGTGAAGGCTGGCTCGGCAGGGTCGGCGGCGGCTGCGACTATCAGTTCAGAGCGTTCGACTCGAACTTCGTCATCGGCGCCTTCGGCGATTACGACTTCATGGGTCTCTCAGGCTCGTTCCAGGAGCCATTTACCCGCGACGTAGGCAACGAAAACGAGAGCGGAGCCTGGGCCGTCGGCGCGCGGCTCGGTTATCTGGTCACGCCGACGCTGCTGGCGTTTTTTGACGGCGGCTATACCCAGGCGCGCTTCGATCAAATTAACCTTAGCAGTTTTTCCGGTGTGTCGGAGGGTTACATCCCGGCGCAAAACTATAGCGGCTGGTTCCTTGGCGGCGGCACGGAATACGCCCTAACGTGGCTTCCGGTCCAGGGCCTGTTCTGGCGCAACGAATACCGGTACGCGAGCTACCAGTCCGCTGATGTTCCGGTGCTGACCCCGGCAGGGGCGCCGTTCACCGTTACAGATCGTGTTGTTGGACCACTTTCACAGCACATGCAGAAGGACGTGCAGACGATTACGACCTCGCTCGTCTGGCGCTTCAACTTTGGCGGCAACTGAACATCGCGGCTTCGTGACGAAATGAGCCCGGGACCCAAGGTCCCGGGCTTTTTTTGCCCTCTCCAGGACAACAAGGACGAGCCGCGCGTCTAGCGTTCGAATTTCACGATGGTGCAGCGATCGCCGGCTTTCGCCGCCGGTGCGTGAGGCTGTCGGATGATCAGACAATCGGCCTTCGCCAGCGGCAGCATCATCGAGCTGTCCTGGACCGGGAAGGGGGTGGCAACGAGGCCCTCCGGGCTTTCCTTCAGCGTCGCGCGCAGATAGTCGGCGCGCTCGTCATTGGCGGGAAGGTCGCAGCCGAGCAGGGCCGATTCGGTCGGCATGGCCAGATCGCGGCGTCCGGCGAGGCGGCGGATGAGCGGCACGAGGAACAGAAGGCCGCAGACAAAGGCGGAAACCGGGTTGCCGGGAACGCCAAGAACCTGCATCGCGCCGAGCCGGCCGTGCATCAGCGGACGGCCGGGCCGCAGCGCCAGTTTCCAGAACGACAATTCCATGCCCTCGGCGGCAAACGCCTTCAGCACCAGATCGTACTCGCCGACGGAAGCGCCGCCCGAGGTGACGAGAATGTCGGCGCCGTATTCGCGCGCGCGCCGGATTGCCGCGACCGTATCGTCGAGCCGGTCGGCGACAATGCCGAAGTCCGCGGCTTCGGCGCCTTCGGCGCGCGCCAGCGCCGCGAGCGTGAAGGTGTTGGAGCTGACGATCTGGCCGGGCCCCGGCGCGACGCCGGGCGGCACCAGCTCGTCGCCGGTCGCGAACATGGCGACTTTCGGCCGGCGGTACACGGGAACGAGCGGATGGTTCATGGCGGCGGCAAGCGCGAGGTCGCGCGCCGTGAGCCGATGCCCGGCGGGGAGGAGTGTGTCGCCCGCCGTGAAGTCTAATGCTTGCGCGCGGATGTGGCGGCCCTTGGTGGTCGGCCGTTGCACCTCGACCCAATCGCTGTCCCGCTTGGTGAATTCCTGGATCACCACCGTGTCGGCGCCGTCCGGCACCACCCCGCCGGTGAAAATGCGCGCCGCCTCACCGCGACCCACCGCGCGCGCAAAAGGCCGGCCGGCGGCGACTTCGCCGATGATCCTTAAGCGCGCCGGTACGTTCGCCACATCGTCGGTGCGCACGGCATAGCCGTCCATTGCCGACACGTTGTCCGGCGGCTGCGTGCGCCGGGCCTTGAGCGCATAGGCGAGCACGCGGCCGTCGGCCTCGGCGAGCGGCGCTTCTTCGGCAAGTAGCGGCGCTGCGTGCGCGAGCACACGTTCCAGCGCGTCGGTGACCGACAACAACGCCACCGCTTTACTCCTTTGCGCGATAATGGCCGCTGCGGCCGCCGCGTTTCTCGACGAGCCGGATGCCCTCGATGCGCATGCCGCGTTCGACCGCCTTCACCATGTCGTAGATGGTCAGGCAGGCGACGGCGACGGCGGTCAGCGCTTCCATCTCGACGCCGGTTTGTCCTGCGACCTTGACCCGCGCTCTGACGCGAATGCCGGGAAGCTTGGCGTCGGGCCTGAGATCGACTTCGACCTTCGAAATAGCGAGCGGATGGCACAGCGGGATCAAGTCGTGCGTTCGCTTCGCGGCCATGATGCCGGCGATGCGTGCGGCGCCGAGCACGTCGCCTTTTTTGGCGTCGCCTTTTTGCACGATGGCGAGCGTTGCCGGCGACATGATTACGCGCCCCTCGGCGAGCGCTTCGCGCTCGGTCGCGGGCTTCGCCGAAACGTCCACCATGCGAGCCTCGCCGCGGGCGCCGAGATGGCTGAGGTTTTTCCGCGGCGCCACGGCATTCACCGTGCTGGAGCGAGCGCGGAACGGCGGGCGATGAGCGCGCGCGTCGCCGCCGCGACATCGTTCTGGCGCATCAAGCTTTCGCCGACCAGGAACGTGGAAATGCCGGCTTTGGCGAGCCGCGTGAGATCGGCCGGCGCGAAGATGCCGCTTTCGGCGACCACGACATGGCCGGCCGGGAGCAAGGCCGCCAAGCGTTCGCTGGTTGCGAGCGTCGTCTCGAAGGTTTTCAGATTGCGATTGTTGATGCCAACGAGCCGCGATTTCAGGCGCAGCGCTCGCGTCAGCTCCTCTTCATCGTGGACCTCGACCAGCACGTCCATGCCGAGCGCAAATGCCGCCGCTTCGAGGTCCGCCGCACAGGCATCATCGACCGCTGCCATGATGATGAGGATGCAATCGGCGCCGGCGACGCGCGCTTCGGTCACCTGGTAGGGGTCGTACATGAAATCCTTGCGCAGCACTGGCAGCGAGCAGGCCGCGCGCGCTGTCTGAAGATGATCGAGCGAGCCCTGGAAAGACGGCGCATCGGTCAGCACGGACAGACACGTCGCGCCGCCGGCCTGATAGGCGGCCGCCAGCGCCGGCGGATCGAATTTTTCCCGGATCAGTCCTTTCGAGGGGCTCGCCTTTTTGATTTCCGCGATCAGCGCGTAGTCGCCCGCCGCGCGCCGCCGCTCGATCGCCGCCAAGAATCCGCGCGGCGCGCTCGCGGCCTTGGCGTCGCGCTCGAGCTCCGTGAACGGGCGACGGCGCTTTGCCGCGGCGATCTCTTCCCGCTTATAGGCGGCGATGTCGGCGAGAATGTCAGCCATCGTTGGAGACCACGATCAGCCGCTCGAGCCGTGCTGCGGCTTCGCCGGAATCTACCGCGTGGGCGGCAAGCTCGACACCCTCCTTCAGGGTCTTTGCTTTACCCGCGACCACCAGCCCGGCGGCCGCATTGAGCAGCGCCACGTGGCGAAACGCGGAATCCTTGCCGGCGAGAACGCCGTGCAAGGCCTCGGCATTGGCCGCCGCATCGCCGCCGCGCAAGGCTTCCGGCTTGACCCGAAACAGACCGACGTCCTCGGGCGAAATCTCGAAGTTCGTGATGGCGCCGTCTTCGAGCGCGGTAACGCTGGTCGGTCCGGCCGTGGTGATCTCGTCGAGCCCGTCGGAGCCGTGCACCACCCAGACCCGCTCGGAGCCAAGATTTTTCAAGACCTGCGCCAGCGGCTGGGTCCATTGCCGCGAGAACACGCCGACCATCTGCCGGCGCACGCCCGCCGGGTTGGAGAGCGGGCCGAGCAGGTTGAAGATCGTGCGCGTGCCGAGCTCGACGCGCGTCGGTCCGACATTCTTCATCGCCGGATGATGCGCCGGCGCAAACATGAAGCCGATGCCGGCCTCGCGGATGCAGCGCCCGATCGCCTCCGGCGTCAGATCGATATTGACGCCGAGCGCGGCAAGCACGTCGGCCGCGCCCGAGCGCGAGGACAGTGCGCGATTGCCGTGCTTGGCGACGGGAACGCCGGCGCCGGCGACGATCAGCGCCGCGCAGGTGGAGATGTTGAACGAGCCCGAGGCATCGCCGCCGGTGCCGACGACATCGACGGCGTCGGGTGGCGCGTTCACCCGCAGCATTTTGGCGCGCATGGCAGAAACCGCGCCGGTGATTTCCTCGACCGTCTCGCCGCGCACGCGCAGCGCCATCAACAGGCCGCCCATCTGCGAGGGCGTCGCTTCGCCCGACATCATCTGCTCGAAGGCGCTCGCCGCTTCTTCGCGGGTCAGCGCGGCGCCGGTCGCGACTTTGCCGATGAGCGCCCTGAATGCGTCGGTCACGATGGAACTCTCAATTGACCCGCGCCGGCAGTTTTCGCGGCGCGGTCTGCGCCGGCGGTCGGCGGCCAGTCGATGCATTCCAGGACGCGGCGATGTCGAGAAAGTTTTGCAGTATCAAGTGGCCGTGCTCCGAGGCGATGCTCTCGGGATGAAATTGCACGCCGTGCACGGGCAAGCTTTTGTGCGCCACCCCCATGATCAGGCCGTCCTCCGTGTCCGCGGTCACCGTCAGTTCGCCCGGCAGGCTGCCGCGGTCGATCACCAGCGAATGATAGCGGGTCGCCTGGAACGGCGCGTTGATGCCGCGAAAAATTCCAGTGCTGCCATGGCGGATCTCGGACAGCTTGCCATGCACCGGCACCGGCGCCCGCACCACCTTGCCGCCGAAGGCGTCCCCGATCGCCTGGTGGCCCAGGCAGACGCCGAGAATGGGGATTTTGGCGGCAACCGCTGCGATCAGATCGAGACAGATGCCGGCCTCCTTGGGCGTGCAGGGGCCGGGCGAAAGCACGATGGCGTCCGGATCGGCGTCGACGACGGCGGCGCTGGTGATCTTGTCGTTGCGATGGACGCGGACCTCCGCCCCCAGTTCACCGAGATAGTGCACCAGGTTGAAGGCGAAGCTGTCGTAGTTGTCGATCAGAACGATCATGATGCCCGAACCAAACGCTTGGCCGGGTCTTAGCGCAATTCTCGCGCGGATGAAACGCCGCCCGGGTGGGAGCCGTTACGACCGCAAAAAGCGGGCACGCTACCCGCCGGACACCATTGCCGGGGCGGCAAGAGGGTTAGCGCTTGGAATTTGCCGCCGCCAGGCGATCGGCCGAAACCAGGCGCACCTCGCGGGCCTGACCATACGGATGGCGCGTGTCGCGCAAGCAGGCGGCTTCGAAATAGGGCCAAGCCTGTTTCGAGCAGTCCTTCGCCAGCAGTCGCGTATCGGCCCGATCGGCTTTGACGCCGGGCAGCGATCCACGGGCTTCGACTTGGGGTGACAGACTGAGGGTGCCTACGAACGAGGCCGCTACGATCGCAGCGGCGGCGATGGCGTAAACGGTTTTGAGCATGACACCGGTCCCTGTTTTGCGCCCTTTTCTGCGAAGGGTCGCGACTTGACTGGTTGGCATTCTGGTCAGCACAAGCCACGTCCTCGTTGATGGCCGTCACAATTTTGCCGTTTCCAACAGCGCCCTGAAAAACGCGCCGTGAATTGCCCAAAGTCCCGTGCGTGCCGGCAATTTTTCCCCTTCTCCCCTGATGACAATTTCACACCCCGCCTTGCGGTGCGGCCGGGCGCGGGCTAGACCGCCGCCATGCCGCGCATTGCCCTGTTCGCCGGGTCGTTCGATCCCATGACCAACGGCCACCTGGACGTCGTGCGAAGCGCCGTGCGCCTTGCCGACCGCCTGGTGCTGGCCGCCGGCATCCATCCCGGCAAGGCGCCGTTGTTCTCGGCCGAGGAACGGCTCGCCATGCTGGAGGAGATTTGCGGGCCGCTGGCCCGCGCCGCGGGCTGCGAGATCGTGTGCACCACCTTCGCCGACCTCGTCGTCACGGCGGCGCGGCGGGCCGGCGCCACGATCCTGATCCGCGGCGTGCGCGATGCGACCGATTTCGATTACGAAATGCAGATGGCGGGCATGAATGCCGCCATGGCGCCCGAAGTACAGACCATCTTTGTCCCCGCTTCGCCGGCGGTGCGCCCGATCACCGCCACGTTGGTGCGGCAGATTGCCGGCATGGGGGGCGACGTCTCGGCCTTCGTGCCCGCCGCGGTTGCGGCGCGGCTGAAAAAGAAATTCGCGAAGGGCTGAAAAAACTCATCCGGGAGATGACATGACCCGCGTCCTTACCGTACTGTTCGCCATCATGTGTGCAGCACCAGTCCTCGCCGAAACGCTCCCGCCCGGTCTCGATCCGCAGAACACGCTTTACCTCGACACCAAATACGGCCGGGTGATCATCAAGTTGAACACCGAAGCCGCGCCGCTCCACGCCGAGCGGCTGAAGCTGCTCGCGCGCGAGCATTTTTACGACAACGTGCCGTTCCATCGCGTCATCGACGGCTTCATGGCGCAGACCGGCGACGGCAAATACGGCAACGGCACCGGCGGTTCGAAATACCCCGACCTCAAGGCCGAATTCTCCAAGGTGCCGTTCAAGCGCGGCACCGTCGGCATGGCGCGCGCCAGCAATCCCAATTCAGCCAACAGCCAGTTTTTCATCATGTTCGCCGACGGCTCGTTCCTCAACGGCCAGTATACGGTGGTCGGCGAGGTCGTTCGCGGCATGGACGCAGTCGACAAGCTCACGAAGGGCGAGCCGCCGGCCGATCCCGACCGCATCATCCATATGCTGGTGGCGGCCGACGCCAAGCCGTAAGGCAAGCCGTAACGATCCATGCGCGCGGCCGGCAAGGCGATTGTTGCGATATGCGCGACCATCGGCCTTGGCGGGCTCCCTGCGGCGAGCCAAACATCGAAACTGAATCGTTTGCCGCCGGCGCGCGCGCCTTGCAGCGTGCTGAGCGGGCATCCCTGTCATCCGTCATTCTGCGGCGTGTTCCATCGCGGCCCGTGCTTTCCCTATGACCTGCCGGCGCTCGGCGAGGCGTTGCGGCTGACCATTGTCTCCACCGACGACAACGACCCGACGGGCAAGCCCGCCGGCGCCGCCGATGCGAAGGCCGGCGACCATGAGGCGAGTAAGGACGATCACGCGCTCGATACGATCCGCGACATGTTCGCGGCGCTGCGCGCCTGCTGGATCCCGCCGCCGAAGGACGCGGCGCGGCACGGCATGGAATACACCATCCGCTTCGCGTTTAAGCGCGACGGCGAAATGATCGCCCCGCCGCGCATGACCTATGCGAGCCATGACGCGCCGGCCGATGTGCGCAACGTCTATCGCGACGCCGTGAACGCCGCGCTCAATCGCTGCACGCCGCTGCATTTCAGCGGAGGCATGGGCGACGCCGTCGCCGGGCGCCCGATCGCCATTCGCTTCGTCGACGACCGCACCATCGGCGACAAGTCCGGGAAATAGCTTCGCCTCGGCTCCGCTCATTCCCGCGCCGGCGGGAATCCAGTAGGAGTGGGGCGTGCGTACAGACCTGTTCGATTTCACCTTGCCCGAGGACCGCATCGCGCTGCGGCCGGTTTCTCCGCGCGATGCCGCGCGGCTGCTGGTGGTGCGGGGAGGCGGGGCAACCGAGTTCGAGGACCGCACGATGCGCGACCTGCCGGGTCTGTTGCGGCAAGGCGATGCGCTGGTCGTCAACGACAGCAAAGTGATCCTGGCGAACCTTACTGGCCGCCGCATCGGCCGCGGCGACCGCGAGCCTGCCATCGCCGCGACGCTGATCAAGCGGCTCGACGGCTCGCGCTGGAACGCCTTGGTGAAACCGGGCAAGCGCCTCGCCATGGGCGACGTCGTGCGCTTCGGCAGCGAAGGCCGGGTGTGTTTCCTCGACCAGCTCGACGCCACCGTCGAGGCCAAAAGGGAGGGCGGCGAGGTGACGCTCGCCTTCGCCTTCCATGGCGCGGTGCTCGATCAGGCATTGGCGGAGCGCGGCGACATGCCGTTGCCGCCTTATATCGCCGGCCGCCGCCGGGTCGACGAGCGCGATCGCACCGACTACCAGACCATGTTCGCGCGCGAGGAGGGTTCCGTGGCGGCGCCGACCGCGGGCCTGCACTTCACCGACGTCCTCGTCGAGGATTTGCACAGGCGCGGCATTGCGCTGCATCGCCTAACGCTGCATGTCGGCCCCGGCACCTTCCTGCCGGTCAAGGCCGAAGATACCTCCGGTCACCAGATGCAGCCGGAATGGGGTGTCGTCAGCGCCGACACCGCGGCGGCGCTCAATGCCACGCGGCGCGCCGGCGGGCGCATCGTCGCGGTCGGTTCGACCGCGCTGCGGCTTCTGGAAAGCGCGGCGGCGGAGGACGGCACGCTGGCGGCATTTTCCGGCGAGACCGCGCTATTCATCACGCCGGGCTACCGCTTCCGCGCGGTCGACGCGATGCTGACCAATTTCCATCTGCCGCGCTCGACCTTGTTCATGCTGGCGAGCGCTTTCTGCGGGCTGCAAACGATGCGGCGCGCCTACGCGCATGCCATCGAGGCCGGCTACCGGTTCTATTCCTACGGCGATGCTTGTTTGTTGTTCCGGGAGGTACGTTAGCCGCGGGTGCCCGAGAACGACGAGCTGCCGAACGCTCCCAGTTTCACGCTGCCGCTGATCGCATCACCAATGATCGTGCCGGTGAATTCGAGCGTCATCGGCATGGGGTCGGTGATCGATACCTTCCAGGACGCTTCGTTGCCATTGACCGTACCGTCGAAAATGTCCGCCGAATTTCCGCCGGTCGCTTGGCTGCCCGTGAGCGCATTGCCGTCGGTCTTCACCGAAAGGGTGGCCGGACGGTCGCCCATCGGCGTCGACACCACGAGATTCCAGTTGCCATCTGCGCTCATGTAACGATCCTTTCAACTTTGGCGAAGCTATAACCTCGGATCGGAACGTGTTCAAGCTGCGTGAACCACGAACCCGGTGAATCTTCGCTGGAAGACGGAAGCGGCATGCACCTGGCATTGAGACTTCATCCGGACTCGCTCTGTCTCGCCGCGACCCGCATCGACGTGGATGTTGCCCGTTCGCCCGCCGGCAGCTTGCTGTTGACCTATATCGTGATCGGCAAGATCGGCGATCTGCGCCTGCCGCCGGTCACGGCGGCCGCGCGTACCGACGGGCTTTGGCGGCACACATGCTTCGAGGCCTTCGTGCGTCCTTTGCCCGGCGAGGCCTATTACGAATTCAACTTTGCGCCCTCGACACAATGGGCGGCGTATCGGTTCGATCGCTACCGAAGCGGCATGCGGGTTGCGACCGAGATCGGCGCGCCCTGGATCGGCGTGCAAGCGGCACCCGAGCGCTACGCCTTGCAAGCCGCGCTGGATTTATCGCGGCTGCCGCGCGATGCGCCATGGCGTCTCGGCCTCGCGGCGGTGATCGAAGAAACGAGCGGCCGTCTATCCTATTGGGCGCTGGCGCATCCGCCCGGCCAGCCGGACTTCCATCATTCCGATTGCTTTGCGTGTGAAATTTCTTAAGCGTAGCGGCGATGAAATTTGGCATCGATCGACTGATCGCCGAAGCTGATTTGCGCGCGCCGCTCCGCGGACGGCGCGTCGCCTTGCTCGCGCATCCGGCGTCGGTCACGGCAGACTTGATGCACTCGCTCGATGCGCTGGCCGCCTGCGGCGACATCAAGCTCGCCGCCACGTTCGGTCCGCAGCATGGCCTGCGCGGCGACAAGCAGGACAACATGATGGAGTCGCCGGATTTCAACGATCCGGCGCATGGCATCCCGGTGTTCAGTTTGTACGGCGAAGTGCGCAAGCCGACGGACGCGATGCTGGATACGTTCGATGTCATTCTCGTCGATCTGCAGGATCTGGGTTGCCGCATCTACACGTTCATCACCACACTGCGCTTTATGCTCGAAGCCGCGGCGCAACACGGCAAAGCGGTGTGGGTGCTGGACCGGCCCAATCCGGTCGGCCGGCCGGTCGAAGGTTTGATGCTGCGCACCGGCTGGGAAAGCTTTGTCGGCGCCGGGCCGCTGCCGATGCGCCATGGGCTCACGCTCGGTGAGCTCGGTTCGTGGTTTGTCAAAACACTCAAGCTCGATGTCGACTATCGCGTCGTCGAGATGCAAGGCTGGCAGCCCGATGCCGCGCCCGGATTCGGCTGGCCGCTCGGTGAGCGTACCTGGATCAATCCCAGTCCCAACGCGCCGAATTTATGGATGGCGCGTGCCTATGCCGGCACGGTGATGGTCGAAGGCACGACGCTCTCGGAAGGGCGCGGCACCACGCGGCCGCTCGAACTGTTCGGCACTCCCGATATCGACGCGCGGGCGGTGATCAAGGACATGCACGCGCTGGCGCCGCACTGGCTTCACGGCTGCCGCCTGCGCGCGTGCTGGTTCGAGCCGACGTTTCACAAGCACGCCGGCAAGCTGTGCAACGGCGTACAGATCCACACCGAAGGCCCCGGCTACGATCACGCGGCATTCAAGCCCTGGCGCATCCAGGCGCTCGCTTTCAAGGCGATCCGCCGGTTGTATCCGGACTATCCGCTCTGGCGCGATTTCGCCTACGAGTACGAGCACGGCAAACGCGCCATCGACGTCATCAACGGCGGCCCGCTGCTGCGCGAGTGGGTGGACGATGCAGCCGCGACGCCGCAGGACTTGGATGCTCTGGCGATGCCGGATGAGGAGGCTTGGGTGAGGGAGCGGGAGCGGCACCTACGCTACTGAGCTGCGAATGGGCCGTCCTCGCGGTTCAGCGCGGTCGCCGTGCGTCGGCTAACCGCCCAATTACGGACGTTCCCTGCAAGTCTGCAGATATCGCGACAGGCCAATTGCAGAAATGGCCGGCGTAGGTCAATCGCTTCACATCAAGGCGTCGGTGACCAATCCGATTCACATTTGGATGCTAACGTATCGCCGCTTTGCGGATGCTGCCCTCCAATTGCCGCATTGATTGCTCAAACGGCGGTCGGTCAGGACGGGCATCTTTCCCGTCTTCGGCTGGCGCGCACTTGAACCCGAGTGGAGGGTTACCCAAATGGTTAGAGGGTTGCCCAAGGGGTTAGAATTGATGCGAGCGGGTCCAGGAACCGTACTGGCGATGCGAACGTCCGCAACGTGCGATAACGGGTAGGGGTTCGACCCCACCGATCGCGAGTTCGCTGAATTTGATCTGAACATCATCGGCGGCCAACCATGGCCGCATCGACACTGAGGATTTGTTCAACGTCATGCCGTTCCGCGAATTACTGATAGTCCCCGTTCATTGCATGACTCGTTGCACGGCGCGATGACCCTCATCCTCACGCTTGCATCCCGCAATCTGTTTCATGACCGGGTTCGATTGATCGCCACGGTCGTTGGCATCGTCTTCTCGATCGTGCTCGTCACCGTTCAGCTCGGAGTTTTCCTGAGCTTCGAGCGCATGGTCACGACAATGATCGACCACGCGCAGGCCGATTTCTGGATCGTGCCCGCCGAAACCAAGAGCTTTGAGGGGTCCTCGCTGCTGGCCGGGCGCGAGCGTCTCCAGGCCTTGTCCGTCGACGGGGTCACGCAGGCGATTCCAGTCGTTGTCGGTTATGCATCCTGGCGAAAACCGAATGGAGGTGCATCGACCCCGGTTCTCGTCGTCGGCGCGCCCACGACGTCCGCCGGTTTGCAGCCATGGAACGTGATCGAAGGGAGTGTGGACGATCTGTCGATGCCCGACGGCGTTGCGATCGACCGGTCGTATTTTGAGCAACTCGGGATCGCACAAATTCGCGGACGCGCCGAAATCAACAATCAAAAGGCGCGGGTCGTGGCGGTCACCAACGGTATCCGCTCATTCACGACGACGCCGCACGTATTCGCGTCGCTTGAGCGCGCGCGAACCTATCTGGGCGTGCCGCCCAACCGAGCCAATTATTACATCGTGCGCATCTCACCGAACGCAAATGCCGCAGTCGTTCGTAGCCAGCTTGCCGCCAGCCTGCCCGACGCGGAGGTGTTGACGTCCGAAGAGTTTCGTCACCGCACGCGCGTGTTCTGGCTGTTCGACACCGGCGCCGGAGCCGCTCTGCTGGGCAGCGCCATACTCGGTATCATCGTCGGCACGATCATCGTCGCGCAGACGCTCTATTCGAGCACCAAGGACCATCTCAAGGAATTTGCAACGCTGCGCGCCATCGGCTCGTCGCGTATGTACATCCTCAAGGTCATTCTCGCGCAGGCGCTCATCAGCGCCGTCGTCGGTTTCTCCATTGCAGCGTCTATCGACCTGGCACTCGTGAAGATGACCGCCGATGCAGCCTTGCCCATTGTCATGACCCCCGAGCTGACCGTCGGCCTGTTTGGGCTCACGGTCATGATGTGCGCGATCGCTGCTGTTTCGGCCATCAGGGTCGTGACGCGCATCGATCCCGTCCTGGTATTCGCGCAATGACAAAAACCATGATCGAGGCAACCGACATTGCGATGGCTCTCGGCGAGGGACCCGGGCGCGTCGACGCGCTCAAAGGTATCAATCTGTCGCTCATCGGCGGAGAACTGACCCTGCTGATGGGTCCATCCGGCAGCGGCAAGACCACGCTTCTCTCGGTGTTTGGATGCATGTTGTCGCCGACGGGCGGGACGGTGCAAATTCGCGGCCGCTCGACGACCGGGCTCGACTCGGAACAACTGGCTGAACTTCGGCGGGACAATGTCGGGTTCGTATTTCAATCCTATCATCTGTTCCCGACTTTGACCGCTGCGGAAAATGTCCGTTTGGCGCTCGATGTGCGCAGCGAGCACGCGCCGCTGGCGCGGGTCAAGGCGGAAAAAGCCCTCGCGACGGTTGGATTGTCCCATAAGGCGAACGCGTTTCCGCGCGCGCTTAGCGGCGGTGAACAACAACGCGTGGCTATTGCCCGCGCGATCGTAGGAGATGCGTCCGTCATCCTCGCAGACGAGCCGACGGCGGCGCTGGATAGCGAGAATGGCCAGGCCGTTATGACTGTGCTGGCGGAGATCGCCAAGGATCCGGCGCGGGCGATGTTCATCGTCACGCACGATCCACGCATCATGCCGTTCGCAGACCGGATTCTTCGCATCGAAGACGGCCGGATCGTCAGCGATCAACGGCGCGGCGCAAAGCTCAGCGCCGTTCGCACTCTGAAGTATGCGAGCTGATTGGGGAGTAATATGCGCACCCGAAACCAGAAACTATCGCTGCTGGCGCTTCTTGTGTTGGGCGTCGCTTCGGCCGCACCGGAGTCCGCGCCAAAATTTCACGCCGAAGAACTGCACCCGGCGCCGTCCGGTTCGGCGGCCCAGGATGCGCCGGCGCGGGGCTCACTGGCACAAGCCTCACCGGCACAAGGCTCCTGGGATGCGGTGACGCTTGGACGCGTCGAGCCGCGCTCGGGCGCGATCAAGATCGCGGCGCCCTTGCCGGGCGGACGGATTGCCGACGTGCTGGTCAAACCCAACGAAGACGTGTTTGCCGGTGAATTGCTGGTTCGCCTCGATGACGAGGAAGCATTGGCGCGCGTGGCCGAAGCCGATGCTCAGGTCGCCCTGCATAAGCGCGCCCGCAATGATCAGTCCGCGCCGGCTGCGTCAGCGGATCGGCGAAAGGCCGAGGATGCGGCCGCCGATTCCGAGCGGAGCCTCGCCGACGCGCGATCCGCGCTGGACAAAACGACCGCCGACTTGCGGACCGGCAGCGCGTCGAAGACCGATCTCGACGCGGCGCGCTCGGCTTTGTCGCGTGCGCAAGATCGTGTGCGCGAACGGCAGGCCGTGCTCGCCAAGCTCAAGGCTTTGGCCGACACGCCATTGCCAACCCGCCTGGAAGGCGAGCTCAATGTTGCCCAGGCCGAATGGCGCGTGGCGGAAGCGGCGCTGGAAAAGACGCAAATCCGCGCGCCGGCCGACGGTGTCGTCTTGCGGGTCAACGCCAGGACGGGCGAATTGGCGGTGCCGTCATTGGAGCCGCCGCTGCTGGTCATTGGCGATGTGTCGGCCTTGCGGGTGCGCGCCGAAGTGAACGAGCAGGATATTGGAAGAATCCGGGTCGGCCAGAGTGTGCTGGTTCGCGCCGCGGCGTTTCATGGCCGTGAGTTCGACGGCAAGGTTTCGTCCGTCGCCCGTGTCGTCGGGCCGAGCCGGATCAATTCGGGCGATCCGCGCAAGTTCAACGATGTCGATGTGTTGGAGGTCGTTGTCGATTTGCCGGATCCCGGGCCGCTCGTCGTCGGCCAGCAGGTCGACGTCTATTTCAAATCGGACCAAGCAGAAACCCAATAGCAAATCCGTTTATAGCTCTTGTGTAACGTTTGGTCGATCTGACCATCAACATACAACCGCCAAGGCCCTCGGCTTCACCTGCCCGGTCGCGAACCGTTGCCGATTGAAAAACTGGAACGCGGTTTTATAAAGCCGGAGGTCCGTCCAGCGTTACAGATATCGTTGATGTCAGTGGTGCAGCGCCTCAATACTTGCACTCCCCGGCATCGTGGAAACGGCATCGCCTCACCCACATTGGCGTGGTCCCGTGGCGTAGGCTAATGATCCGTGCCCTGAGACTGAGAGCCCGCGACCAATTTCATGCCCTTCTCCTTCCGCCTCACCGCCACCGACGGCGCCGCGCGCGCCGGCGAAATGACGACGGCGCACGGCGTCGTGCATACGCCGGCCTTCATGCCGGTCGGCACCCAGGCCGCGGTCAAGGGCGTGCATCATGACGATGTGCGCGCCTCCGGCGCCGAGATTTTGCTCGGCAACACCTATCATCTGATGCTGCGGCCTTCCGCTGAGCGGATCGCCGCGCTCGGCGGGCTGCACGCCTTCATGCGCTGGCCGTATCCGATCCTCACCGATTCCGGTGGTTTCCAGGTGATGTCGCTGGCGCCGCTGCGCAAGATCACGGAGGAGGGCGTCACCTTCCGCTCGCACATCGACGGCGCCATGGTGGAGCTGTCGCCGGAGCGCGCCATGGAGGTGCAGATTCTGCTCGGCTCCGATATCGCCATGCAGCTCGACGAATGCATAAAACTTCCGGCCGAGCGGCGCGATATCGAGCGCGCGCTAATGCTGTCGCTGCGCTGGGCCGAGCGCTGCAAACGCGCCTTCGCAGGCGCGGCGCCCGGCCGCGCGCTATTCGGCATCGTGCAAGGCGGCGACGACCAAAAATTGCGCGCGGAGAGCGCGCGCGCGCTCACCGATATCGGCTTCGACGGCTATTCGATCGGCGGGCTTGCCGTCGGCGAGACCCAGGAGGTGATGCTGAAAATCGTCGGCGAGACCGCGCCGGTGCTGCCGGCGGAACGGCCGCGCTATCTGATGGGCGTCGGCACGCCAGCCGACCTCCTCGAAACGGTGGCACGCGGCATCGACATGTTCGATTGCGTGCTGCCGACGCGCAATGGCCGCCACGGCCTCGCCTTCACGCGGTTCGGTCCGATCAACATCAAGAATGCGCACCACGCCGATGATCCGCGGCCGCTCGACGCGGAGAGCCGCTGTCCGGCGGCGCGCGACTTTTCCCGCGCCTATCTGCATCACCTGTTCCGCAGCGGCGAGACGCTCGGCGGCACGCTCCTCTCGCTGATCAATCTCTATTATTACCAGGACCTGATGGCGGGCGCCCGCGCCGCCATCAGCGCCGGCCGCTTCGCCGACTATGCCGCCGAAACGAAGGAACAGTGGATGGCGAAGCCAGACGTTCGGGCGCCCTGAACGGGGTTATCGCCAGGTCTCGTCATTGCGAGGCACGGAGTGCCGAAGCAATCCAGGGGTTTTCGGAATATGGTCTGGATTGCTTCGTCGCTTTCGCTCCTCGCAATGACGATCCAGCACAAAAAGAAACCCGCCGGCCGCAGAATACGCGGGGCCGGCGGGTCACTTTACGCGCTTACGCAAACAACAAGCGCAACGCTACGCACGCAACGAACATAATCTTCGCACTCTTGAACGCCCAGTCGCCATCCTGGTTCCGTTCCACGTCAGGGACGTTTGCGATCGCTGGACCGGGCCCCAACGGGATCAATCGGTTACCGGGGGTGCACCCGGCATGACGCAACAAAACTCAAAAGACTTGCCCTAACGGGCGTCGCCAACCTCACGCGGCCACAAAGCGATCGCGGTCACGAACTCATGCGCGCAATCATCGCAAGTCCAGGCGTGGCGGATCTGGCCTTTGTCGTTGAACTCGGACTCCTCGGCGATCAGCAAGACGCTCCCGCAACGCGGGCAATTGGGTCGGCCTAAATCGTGCGCCTCGCGGGCATGACAGGCGAATTGGATGCGCATCGGCGATCCTCCTCGACGCGACCCTCCACCCCGATCTGGCCCTATACCGCAGGAACTTTGCGCGAAGTCTGTGGCGCCGGTACGACGCCTTTATGAACCTGCCATGGCCATTCAGCTTGAAAATTCGATTCAAGACATCCGCCTAGATCGCAGCGCGCATTGCCGAAATGCGAGCGCCCAGCGATAATTTCGGCTCAACCGGCCGGGAGACTGCCATGAGCGAGATTGGGCATAGGACGATCGAGACCAACGGGATACGGATGCACGTGGCAGAGCAGGGCGAAGGTCCGCTGGTCGTGCTGTGCCACGGCTTCCCGGAGTCCTGGTATTCCTGGCGCCATCAGCTCCGGGCCTTGGCCGAAGCCGGCTTCCACGCGGTCGCCCCGGACATGCGCGGCTACGGCCGCACCGATGCTCCCGCCGAAATCGAAAAATACACGCTGCTGCATCTGGTCGGCGACATAGTCGGCTTGTTGGATGCTTTGGGCGAAAAAACCGCGGTGATTGCCGGCCACGATTGGGGCGCGCCGGTCGCCTGGCACGCGGCGCTGCTCCGCCCCGACCGCTTTCGCGGCGTGATCGGACTGAGCGTGCCGTTCCTGCCGCGCGGCTCGAACCGGCCGACCACCATGATGCCGCAGGACGACGACGCTGTGTTCTATCAGCTCTATTTCCAGGAGCCCGGCGTGGCCGAGGCGGAGCTTGAGCGCGATCCTCTCTTGACCATTCGCGCCGGGCTCTACGGGGCCTCTGGCGAAGCATCGCGCCGCCGCGAACCCGGCGAGCCGGTCGGCATGGTGCCGCGCAAGCGCGGCTTCCTCAGGGGCCTGACCAGCCCGCCGCCGCTGCCGTCCTGGCTGTCGGACGAGGACGCGACGTATTACGCCGAAGAGTTCAAGCGTACCGGTTTCCGCGGCGGTTTGAACTGGTACCGGAACATCGATCGCAACTGGGAACTGCTGGCGCCGTTCGCAGGTCTCAAGGTGACGGTGCCCGCGCTCTACGTCGCCGGCGACCGCGATCTCGTTGTGGCCTTCCGCGGGGTGGACAAGCTCCTTCCCGGTCTCCCCAAATTCGTGCCCGACCTGCGCGGCGCGATCATGCTGCCCGGCTGCGGCCACTGGACCCAGCAGGAGCGCGCGGGCGAGGTCAACGCGGCGATGATCGACTTTCTCCGCGGCTTGCCCTGAGACAGCCTGCCGCGGAGCCGGGCGGGTGAAATCACAAAAATTCCTTGTTTCCGGCGCGGCGGCGTCTCAAACGTGCGTTTGAATTCCAATCGTTCGTTTGAAATGCACCGCAACGAGGTACCATGTTGGCGTTACCGGAATTGAAGCGGCCGGTCGGCGACCACACCAAGTCCGGCCGCCGTGCCCGAACTGCGGACGGTCGATGCACCTCACGCGAACCACACCGCGAAAGGGCGGCCTTCCTGACCTGCGGACCTATAGTTGCGGCGAGTGCGGCGTTTGGTCGACGGAAGCCGCCTCCGAGCGAGCCGAGCGCGGTGCGGCCTGAACGGTCGCGGCGGAACACAGAATGCGGCGGTGAACTATGACACCGCCGGCCTGAGCCCCAAGCGCGCATTTCGTCCCCCGGGCGCGCTTGGGGTTTCTTTTTTCCCTTCACGGGTGTCGTTGCGATGCTATTTGCGGCTGGGCCGCCCGTTGTGCTGGCCGGCCGCGATCCTGGGCGCTTGGGATTGGTGAGCCGGCTGGGACTCGAACCCAGGACCCCGTGATTAAAAGTCACGTACGGCACCGCGGCACGTGACGACATTACCAGACATTTTTTCGTGCAGAAACCCCGATAATTACTTGCATTGTCGCCACGTGTCGCTAAATGTCGGAGACAAGGGGTAACATTCGCAGACAGGGGGTAACGTTACCCCAGTGTTACCCCGATGCCCCGTGACGTCGCATCACGTAACGGCGCCATTGAGGGTAACAACACGGGACGACACATGGCCAGAGCCCTCACCGACATTGCGATCCGCAACCTGAAGCCCAAGGCGAAGCGGCGTGAGATAGCCGATCCTGGCGCCCGTGGTCTGTACGTCATCGTGCAGCCCTCTGGGGTGAAAAGCTTTGCCGTGCGCTACCGGCACGGCAACAAGTCGTGCAAACTCACCCTGACGCCCGGCATCACGCTGGCGGCCGCACGCAAGGCGGCAGCGGATGCGCTCTATCAGGTCGAGCAAGGTCACAATCCGAGTGTGGCTAGGCGTCAGGCGAAGCAGGCGCAGCGGCTAGCGGCGGCCGACACCTTCAAAGCGGTTGCGGAAGAGTACTTTGGAAGAGGGGGCGATCCCGGCAAGGGCGGCGGTGCCAACTTGCGCAGCAAAGAATGGCGCGAAGATGCGCTGGAGCGTCTAGTTTATCCAACGCTCGGCGACCGGCCGATTGCCGAGATCCGTCGCAACGAAATCAATCGACTGCTCGACAAGATCGAAGACGCCAGCGGATTGGTCATGGCTGATCGTGCTCTCGCGATTATACGCAGAATTATGAACTGGCATGCCACGCGATCAGACGACTTCCGGTCGCCGATTGTGCGCGGCATGGCGCGCGCGGACGCGAAGGCGCGGGCCCGCAAGCGCACGCTGACGGATGATGAGTTGCGGGCGGTGTGGCAGGCGGCCGAAGCGGGCGAGGGGCCGTTCGGGCGCTTGGTGCAGTTCCTGCTACTCACGGCAGCACGGCGCAATGAGGCCGCATACCTGCAGCGCAGTGAATTATCAGGGACAGACTGGACGCTGCCGGCGGTCCGCAACAAGATCAAGGTGGATTTGATCCGGCCGCTGAGCGCGACGGCACAAGCTGTGCTAGCCAAGGTGCCGGAGCTGGCCGACTGCGACTTTGTGTTCAGCACCAACGGCCGCGGCGCAATCAACGGATTTAGCCATTTCAAAAAGCGGTTCGATAAGCAGTGCAACGTCACCGGATGGACGCTGCATGATCTGCGGCGCACGGCTCGCAGTCTTATGAGCCGCGCCGGCGTCAATGCAGACCATGCAGAGCGCTGCCTCGGCCACGTCATTGGTGGCGTGCGCGAGACCTACGATCGCTACGAATTCCATGCCGAGAAGCAGCACGCTTATGAAGCGCTAGCGGCACAGATCGACCGCATCATCAACCCGGTCGACAACGTCACCTCGCTGCCGGTGCGAGGCTGACATGCAAAGCAAGCAAAATGCAGAGCTGGTTGACGCTTTCGAGCTGGCTCGTGAGGACAATCCAGGCAAGTGGACCAGGCAGTTTCTTCTGCAGCTCGAAGCGGAACGCGAACCGGAACAGGAGCGCTTCCTTGATCAGCTCTGGAAAGAATTCCTGTCCGGTAATGACGTATCAGATGCTAACCTCCGTGGCTTCAGCAAAAAGCTGCGCCGCTTTTTGGATGAGGAACATTCAAAGCAACATTCAACAAGGAACCTTAGAGCGCTGGACAGCGCCAAGGCCCGCGACCGCATAGACGCCTGGATTGCGAACCTGAAAGAGGCAGCACGGAAGCTCAAGAGGACGAACACACAACCGGACGTGCCGACCGCCAACCACGTCGATTACTTGGCCGACACGCTGATCCCAATAATCGAGGCTCTCGAAACCTACGAAAAAATAGCCGAGCCCAAGTTCACCGATAAGAACCCGCTCAATGAGCTAGCACACGTGCTCTTTTGGGTCGGCTTCCTGAGCCCAATAATAGATTCGATGACGAAGTACAGAGCGAAGATGGCTCGCGTCCGCGCGGAAAGGTCATCAAAATCCCAAGACAAATATCGCCCCATAGACGAGCGCGCTTGGGAGCTTCGCGAGCGAAATCCAAAATGGTCTGTGCGACGCATCGCAGACAAACTGGTCCAGGAATTCCCGAAAGCCGAATTAAAGCTAAATACTTTGGAAAAGCGTCTTGCAAAACGTTTTGGTTCCCGCCGCAAGGACGACTGAACAGTCATCCATGCGTTCGTCTGCATTTCTGTACAGCCATCCACACTAGTTGGTCCGCGCGGTCTGGTGATCCGCGATCAATGTGCGCATTTTGACAGTCGACGTCGCTAGCAAAGCGCGACACTGACTGACGGAGTGCGCAAGATGACTAATACCGGGTCCCCAAAAGGACGACTCTTTTTTGGATTCCCAGATCAGGACGAGTCAGATTCAAGCATTGGCGAACGAGGAGGTTCGCCATGGCAAGAGCAATTGCGCTGCGGGATGATTTTGACGCC
>Ga0208937_1000508_pt1 | contig 29011 bp, 37 predicted proteins | sample June2015DPH_11_5_FD_184705 | JGI IMG/M metagenome (GOLD analysis project Ga0208937, IMG submission 184705) | Peatland microbial communities from SPRUCE experiment site at the Marcell Experimental Forest, Minnesota, USA - June2015DPH_11_40... | ecosystem: Environmental > Terrestrial > Soil >...
CCGAGACGGGCCAGTGGGAGGAGAAGAAGTATTGGTATCGGCGGACCATCGACACCGAGGCGGATGTCCTGTGGAAACCGCAGGACGTGGGCGACGGTTCGACGGAGCCCAAGTGGGACGACCCCACGACGGTCCAGCAGATGGTGAAGCACGGCTATGGCTTCGTGCCCATCGAGTGGATCCCGAATCTGCCGGTCAGCGACGACATCGACGGCGATCCGGACTGCCTGGGCTGCTACGACTACTTCGACCGCATCGGCGAACTGGACTCACAGTGCTACACGGGTGCGGCCCGCAACGCCGACCCGACACCCGTGCTGAGCAGTGACGGCATGTTCGAGCAGGTGAAGCTCGGCAGCGCCACGGCGGTCAAGACCGAGAAGGGCGGCAGCCTCGGGTACGCCGAGAGCACTGGCAGCAGCATCACGATCGCCTCCACGGAATCCGATCGTTTCCAGAAGAAGGCGCTGCAACTCGCCCGCTGCGTCCTGCCCGACGAAGAGGGCGCGGAGGTCCGAGGCGCCGTGACGGCCACAGAGATCAACAAGCGCACCGCCAGTATGCACGCCAAGGCGTCGCTGCTGCGCCAGCAGTACGGCCGCGGCGCCACGCTCCTGATGCAGAAGTTGCTGGAGGCGGCGCGCAAGATGGGGCGGGGTCAGCAGGCCGCCGAGCCCATCAAGACCACGACCGGCCAGGAGATTCCGGCCGGCACGCTGGTGCGCTCCGAGATCAAGTTGCCGCCGAAGGTCGACAAGGAAGGCCATGCGCAACCCGAGCGGCTAGGCGACGTCCAGGGCGTGACGCTCGAACTGGTGTGGCCGCCGTTCTCGCAGCCGACCGCCAGCGACACCCTCACGAAGACGCAGGCGACCGTCCAGGCCCGCGTCGGGCGGCTCATCTCGATCGACACGGCCGTGCGGCACCTGGCGCCTGACTTCAATATCGACGACACCAGCGCCGAGGTCGAAGCGCTCAAGAAGGAGCCGGCGCCCGGGGGAGACTTGGCGGCGCAATCGCTGAAGGAATTGCAAGAGGGTCGGTGAGGTGAAAATCGCCGTAGACTTTGACGGCGCGGTCGCTGAATGAGAGATGAACCAAGGGAGATGAAGGAGAGGCCAATGAACAGAATGATCTTCGTAGCAAGACCGAGAGACTACCGAGTAGCAGGCGGCTCCGAGCCGCGCATTTATCGCCCATATGTCAAGGGACGTCGACCAGTTCAGTGGGTCGTGGACTGCTACAACGCCCGCGGTGCATGGGAATGGACCCACTACGGCGAAGAAGTGATGGCCAAGCCGCAGGCCAAGCGGATGGCCAAGAAACTGACCGAGGAGCTGGAAATGCTGTTCAAGAATTCGGCCAAGCCGAAGGGGCGGGGTGACACAGGTTTGCATCAGTAGCGTGGTTCGGCGTGAAACCTGGAAGCACGTGCTGCCGTGAAGATTGCGATCGATTTCGACGGCTGCCTTGTGGAACAAGATCGCCCATACGATGATGTCGTCACTCCGCTGCGCTTGATTCCAGGGGCGAAGGAAGCGCTCGCCAGTTTGCGATCAGCAAATCACCTTCTGCTGCTGTGGAGCGGCCGCGCTTCCCGGGCGCTGCTCCTGGACCCCCTACTAGACCCCTTCGTCCGTGCCGGCGTCGTGGACTGCGACCGTCGTCACTGGCTCGAATCCAGGGCCATCCACCGGGCGCGCTACGACCAGATGATCGAGTTCGTCGAGAGAGAACTCCCTGGGGTCTTCGACGCGATCGACGACGGCTTGGCCGGTAAGCCTAGCGTGGATCTCATCATCGACGATAAGGCGATGGCGATGCGCGGCCCCGCCACTTGGGCGCGAATCGCCCGCGTGTACGGCGAAACCGAACCCTTGTATGACGCCGCGGTGGCGAGCGGCCTACTGGACCGCCCGGTCGAAAGCCTGAACCTTGTGCCACGTGGAACACTCCGGGCCGTCCTGGACCAGATTCATGGCGAGATGGTGGCGGCTGGCATCGCGCACTACTGGCCGACCTTCGAGCTGGGGCAGGCGGGTTTCTGGGCGGCCGACCGCGCCACGAGCATCAACATCCCGTGGTTTCTCGCCAACGACGAACTGCGGGCGCTGGCGCAGGAGCGCTACCCGTGGACCTGGGAGACCGTCACCAAGAGCATCCGGCACGAGGTCGGGCACTCGGTCGGGTATGCGTTCGAGCTATGGCGGCGCCCCGACTGGCAGCAGGTGTTCGGCGACTTCCTGGCACCCTACCCGAAGTCGCAGCCCGCGCCGGTCGACCCCGCCAGCACCGAGTGGGTCAACTATGTGCCGGGCGTGGAGGTAGGTTACTCGGCGCGGCACCCCGACGAGGCGTGGGCCGAGGCTTTCGGCTGCTGGCTAGATCCGTCCACCGACTGGCGGGAACGCTACCAGGCGGGCACGGGCGCGCGCCAGAAGCTCGATTACGTGGACGGCATCGCCAAGGACGTGCTGCGGGGCCTGCCGAGCAACTGGGACACTGGCAGTCCACGAAAACCACGTGCTGCTTATTCTGGACAAACGGTTAGGCAAGCACTAGGATTACCGTCCAGTGCATGAAAAACCAAGAGTCACTTAAGACGCGCTTCTGGTCGAAGGTTAACAAAGAAGGCCCAGTTCCTATTCACGTTCCTGAACTTGGTCCGTGCTGGCTCTGGACAGGACACGTTACCGAAGATGGATATGGGCAGTTGCAAGTTGGGAGCAGGACGGATGGATCCCGACGGAAAGAACTAGCCCATCGGGTAGCGTGGTATTTTGCGCACGGACGGTGGCCGACCCCGTGTGGATTGCACAAGTGCGACACCCGGGCCTGTGTGCGGTTGGAGCATATTTTTGAGGGGACGAACGCTGACAATGTGCGCGACCGCAATATCAAGCAGAGACAATCGCGGGGAGAGGGCCGCCCAACGGCTAAACTGACCGAAGACAAAGCTCGCGAAATCATGCGCAGAAAGGCAGAGGGATGTACGACACGTGATCTGGCAAAAGAGTTCGGAGTCAGCAAAACCGTAGCCGCAAACGTCGGCCGTACCAGTTGGCTTCACGCTGCGGATCCCCAACTACTGCAGGGGATGGATAGATATAAGCGCCGTCGTGGCGCAGATCATAGTAATGCCAAGATCACAGAAGCGCAGGCCATGGAAATCCTCAGACGCAAAAAAGAAGGAGAGCGGAAGGCCACGCTAGCGCGCGAATTTGGCATCAGCGCCACCACGGTTGATCGCATCGGCAGAACGCAGTGGATTCATCTCCTTTCGAGACGAGACCACGCCGTTCCAACCGAAACAAACACCTTGACACCGTGACAACTATGGCCTACCCTGGATTTCATGAGCAAACGAAAGGGCCAGGCCGTCCGGCTGACCGACGAAGCGTACCGGAGGCTCCGCGCATTGCATAAGGCGATAGTGGCGCGGGGTTGGCGGGTGGTCGGCGTGACGAGCGACGAGACCCCCACGATGGCCAGTGTGAACGCCATGACGATCGCCCAGGTGAGTGACCTGGTGCCCGAACTGGCCGCCAAGAGGGAGGGCTGAGCATGGGAACGATCACCTACGAAACTTCGGGGCAGCCATGGGCTTGTCCATGCCGGTCGGTAACGCGGACCTTCTACCCCACGGAGTTCGCATTCTGTCCCAACTGCGGCAAGAAGCAGCCTGAGCGGTTGCCCGAGGCCGGCGACTGGGTGTGGGTCAAGGCTCAGGTGAAGGAAGTCGACCAGGTATTCCCCGAAACTCTGACCAATGTGACCGGCTTCCGTCTGTTCGAGCGCACGGGCCTGTACGTGCCGGCGGACTACGGCAAGACGTGGATGCGATGGCGATTCGCGAAGTGCTGAAAGAGTGGAAGGAGGCCCCCTAATGGGCCACGACGCCAAGATCAAGCGCGCCCGCAACGAAGCCGGCTTCCTCCGCAAGCTGTTCGGTGGCCGCACGGACGCGCAGTCGCTCTGGCGGCGCACGGTCCTGCACGGAGCCACCTGCAATCACTGCCAGACCGCAAAGGCCATCGGAACCATCAACATGTTTTGGCCCGCGGCCGACTTCCAGAAGGACCAGCCGAAGCTCGCCATCAAGTACGCGACCGAGTGCGGGGGTAGCATCCCGATCGTGAAGTTCCGCGTCTGCGGCGAGGAGCGCGCGTTCGTCGCCATGCCGGTCCTGTACTTCTGCGGAGCGTGCCAGTCCGAAATGGAGAAGTTCGCCGCGCATGCGCCCAGCTACGTGGTCAGCGAGGTCCGCACCGGGCCGGCGCCCGACAAGCTCATCATGCAGGTGAAGGGAGGATCGTCGTGAAGAATCTACTCGTTCTCGGTATTGCTCTATTGGCATTCGTTCCTGTCGTGGCTCGGGCCGAACCGCCGCGCCTCACGATGGCTGACTTTCTGGACGATTCGGACATCGCATTCGACGACGGCGACGCAACCGACGTGCTCGATGCCGCGATGGTGACGGCGCTTGCGTCCAGTCGGGACGGTCAGCGACTCGCGCTGTCGACTCTCTTGTGCGAGGCCCGACAATACCGCGAAGACGTGCAGGACCGACTGATCATCAAGGACGCGCTGCCGATGCGAGTTGAGGCTATGCGGACCGATGCGCGTATCGCCAGACTGAAAGCGAAGATCGGCGAACTCGGGCTAGAGACGATGGAGTGTGACTCGCCTGCGGTTGCGAAGCTGATGGAGTGTCGAGGCCTAGTCGCACCCACGGAATGCGGAGCCGGGAACTTGGCCACACAAGTGCGGGCCGTTGAGCGAGTCGCGGGGATTGTGCTACCATGAGATGGCTCGCGGCCATTTGCTTTCTGGTGTCCTGCGTGGGGGCCATCAACGACCCGCCGCTCTTGCCCGATGCCGGCGCGACGAAGGCACAGACCCCCGACGTTCAACCGACGGCGCCTCAATGCGTGCCTGGCACCAGCGCGGCCTGCTCGTGCTCGACCGGCAGGACCGGAGCCCAGGTCTGCGGCGCGGCTGGGACGTTCGGCGTCTGCGCATGTGAGGTCTCGACGACGGCCGCGACCACCAGCGTGACGACCAGCACGGTCACGACGCCAGATGCAGGGGCGCGGCCAGACTTGCGACCAGCTTCACCCGACTCGCTCGTTGATCCGCTCCCGATCTGCCAGGGCGGCGGAATGCGGATCACCTGTGAGGACCCGTCTCAGATGGGCGGCTGGAACGACGCCGGGATCATGCTTCCGCCCACGGACGCGAGCCCATCGCCGATGATGCCAGCACTCTGGTATTGCCTGTACGGGTTGCGATGCCCGGCGTGTTGGAACGCAGGGACGGGGGCTTACTCCATCCCAGCGGCCATCATCTGCGACGCCTCGACGGGTGGCGTTCCGGCGTGCGCGCCGTGCGACTGAGGACGCCATGACGAAAGGTGCGAGCGGAATGCTTGGCGCGGAAGCCTGCCGGCGTCGAGCTTGTCGTGTTGTGGAAAGACGACGGCTTACGCGGTCGTGCCCTAGCCGCCCACCGCGCGCACGTGCATCCTGACGGGACGGTTGTTCTCCCTGACTGCGCCGTGATGACGAAGCTCTACTGATTGGTGTACACTAGCCGCCATGGGAAACGCCTCCGTCCAGTTCGCCAAGAGCCAGCAGCAGAAGAAGCAAGACCAGCACGACGACAAGCCCCGCTGGAACGCGCAAGAGAAACTCGCGCTGAAGAAGATGCGCCGGGAAGCCAAGGCCGCAGGCGCGACGCTGGAGAACAACGGCGAAGGAGGGCTTGCGCCGTCACTCGTGCTGGGGATTTTTCGGAGGGATCATTTTCGTTGCGTGAACGAGGACTGTCCCACGCCGAAGAAGGATTTGTCGCTTGACCACATCAGTGGCCATCCGAAGGAGATTGCGGCGGATCCAGAAGCTCGTCACAGGAAAGACCTGAAGCTCGGGATCAAGCTTGGTCACGTCGCTAAGATGGAAGCCCTGAGGACCATTTGTGCGCGATGCCATGATCGTTGCCACGACCGGGAACGAGAGATAGATGCTGGTGAGAAACCGCAACCCATGAGAGGCAAAGAGTAACTTCCGTCATGACGATCACTACGTTCATGCCGAGGATTTGTGCGAAGTGCGGATCTCCCTACGAGGGAACGAGAATGCTTTGCGATGCCTGCCGTGTCGGCAAGTGCCCGACGTGCGGAGGCCCGCTGATACAGACGAGGGGCGTCGGTCACGTCTACAGGTACTGCTCCTACGAATGCCGGAACAAGGGGCGCAAGGGCATCCCCCTCAAGGGTAAAGTGATTGTCTCTTGCGAAGTCTGCGGGGAAAGATTCCCAGTATTCCCGTCTCGGGTAGGCGAGACAAAGTACTGCTCTAAAAAATGCGGGCGTGTCGGGATGAGCAAGAGCCTATCTGCGGCTGGGTTGAAACTTCGCGCCGATCCGGCATATCGAGCGGCGCAGTCGACAAGGACAGCAGCCTCTTGGCTGGACATAGAGAAACGCGCAAAACACTTGGAGTCAGTGCGAACACCTGAGCATCGTAGGCTGAGATCCAAGATTGGCAAGGAGCAATGGGAAGCTCCCGATTGCAAAGCCAGAGTCGCACTACGCACCTTTCTGGATTCTCCGAAATTCCACCAAAGCATGCTCATGCGCAAGTTGCCAGCGTGGCCCAAGTGGACTTCCTACGTCGATTCAAGGGGAACCGAGCATCGCTTCCGTTCTTCGTGGGAAGCCGACTGGGCCAAGTGGTTCGACTATTTAGGACTCGAATGGAAGTACGAACCCAAGCGGTTCGATCTCGGCCCGCACCGTCTAGGTGTTTACACACCAGACTTTCACGTGCAGACACCGTTCGGTGCGTGCTACGTCGAGGCGCACCGGATGGAAACCATTCGTCCGGGAGATGAGAAGAAGGTCGCCAAGCTCAAGAAGATCGCCGCAGAAGGCATCTTGGATCTTCCGCTCGTGCTCATGGGAGAATCTCAGATCAAGGGCATGCGCAAGGCGATGCGGGAGCGCGAGATCGACTCAGGCAAGAAGCCCGAACCGATGCCGGGGGAAAAGTAGTGGCCAGCCTCTTTCCCTGCGTCGACACCTTCATCGACGAGTTCGAGAAGCTCCTGCCGTGCGAGCGCGAGAAGGTTCTCGGCGAGATGGCCGCGTTCTTGACGGCCTACCACGAAGGCAGGGAGGAAGCGTTCGCCGATTCCGAAGACGAGCCACGGGTGCTGAGCGAAGCCTCGGCTCACACGCTGGCCGAGATGATGAACTACTTCGGGGTTCGCCCGAACGGGCCGCTGTCATGATCCGTGAGGTCAGCAAGGGCCGCTTCCAACTCTGGACTTCCGACGGCAAGCGTCCACTCGGCAAGGTCGGAACGCGCGAGAAAGCGGTCTCCCAGGAGCGCGCCATCAAGGCCCGGCAGTCGAAGGGCAAGTAATGCTGAAGACCGTCTCGCTCCGACAGCTTCGGCGCTCGGTCACCGAGGCGGCGCAAGATTCTGAGTGCGCGTATCCCCGCGGCGTCGTTCGTCCCATCACCCGGGCCGACTGCGCCGGTGGCCAGCGGCCCTGCCCGTTCGTGAGCTGCAGCGAATTCGGTATTAGTCTCCAGAGCATTCACCGAATTCTCAATCGCAGGCAATGGGCACATGTGCAACCGGAGGCACCCAATGGCGTCTTTATATGAGGACGTCATTTCGGCTCATCGTCGGACATTGGACCGACTGATAGATCGTGGTTCCGTAGAGAGGTTGCGATCAGTTTACGTAAAGGCCGCTTCCGAGGTTATGGCCAAGTTGGAACGATTGGGGAAAGGTTCAACCAGTTTTTCTCACCATCACCTTCAGATGGCGCTGGCCCAATTGAAAGCCGGGCAACTCTATGTGGACGACCAGATGATCGGCGAACTGAACTCAGCTACCAGAGAGGCCCAGGTCGAATCGCTCCACATGCTCGTCAGAGATTATAAACGCCTTGAAAAGCACTTCACGGGTCACGCGCCCGTCCTGCCCATCGAGGAAGCGGCACGGTTTGCCGGGGTGATTGATAAGAGCAGAAGCTCACTCCTGCGCCAGCACGCCACCAGTATCAAGCGGTACGGCGCGGCCGTCATCGACCAGACCCAGGACGCGATGGCGCTGTCGCTGGCGTCGGGGGAAAACCTCGACGGGGCCATCGGACGAGTTCACGAGGTCATCGGCGGGAACTTCTGGCGAGCGGAGATGGTGGCGCGTACGGAGTGCGCGTTCGGTGCCAACGTCGTCCACAGCGATGGCATCAAGGAGATTGCGACAGACGACGCGGATCTGTGGATGCAGTGGACGGAGTTTTGCTCACCCGATGGAAAACCGCTTGATGATCGCGTAGGAGTTGATAGCATCAGTCTCGCGGGGCAGGTGGTGAAGCCGGGCGGACTGTTTGTCATGCCGCCGACGGCACCCTTCCCAGACGCGAAAGGAAACGTCAAAGTGAGCGAATCTTTGGTGGGAAAATCGTGGGAGTTTCCTCCGAATCGCCCGAATGACAGGGCCACGATTTTGCCCTGGAAGAAAGAGTGGAGGAGCCCAGGTTGGCAATATAAAGCGGGCAGGAGAGTTCCGGTTTGAATAGCGACAGCGAACTTCAACGGCGCTATGGAAGGTGGACCGTTGTCTCCGAGGAGGAATCTGGTCAGCGGAACGCGCTCAAGGCTCTCATGGCTCGGCGGCAACGCCTCGGCATCACCTTTTGGATGTTGTCTCGGTGAACGGCCGGCGCGCTCCCGCCTAGCCGCGCAAGTGGTGGTAGATCCCAGCCTCCGGGTTCTCCCCGGGCTTGATGTCCTGGCGAATCTCGACCGGCGGCTCGTGAGGTCCGTCGTAGAACATCGAGTAATCCCTGAACGCTCGCCCCAGCATCTTGCGTTCGGTGGCCGGGCCGGCGTCGAGCCAGTCGGCGCCCGCCTTGAGCTTACCGGCCCGCAGCCGCAGCAGTGACTCGAAGTACTCCTCGTAGGCGGCACCCACGCGCTCGAAGTTGTTGTTGCGCTCGACCCAGGCGCGGCACGTGAACGGGTCGATTCTGTCGGCGTTGCGGGCCGCCCACACGTACTCGTCGAAGGTGTTACAGCGCCATCCCGTGTAGCCGTGAACGACCGTCTCGGTGAAGCCGCCGAAGTCGCTGGAGATCACAGGGCACCCCGACGCCATCGCTTCGAGCGCGACCGCGCCGAGCGGTTCCACGTAGCGAGTAGGCGACAGCAACGCCTTCGCGGATCGCATGAGTTCGCGACGCACCTTCAGCGACGAGATGCCGGCGTACTTGGCGCCCTGGGGCCACTCGGCCACGAACGGGGAAGCATCGCCGCGGCCCGTGAGGATGATGGGCGTCTGGAGTTCCCGCGCGACCTGCACGGCGATGCGGACCCCCTTGGGCTCCAGCATGCGCGTCTGCACCAGGAAGAAGTCTTGCTTGTCCCTTGTCGGCACGACCGGGCCGAACAGGTCCAGGTTGAGCCCCAGCGGAATGACCTGCCTGTACCACTTGTCGCCGCCCCAGTTGCCCTCGAGGCCCTCGTGGAAGTGCCGCCAAGCGTTCGACAGATACACGCGGAACGGTGAGACGGCCTTCGGGTAGCCGATCCCGACCTCCACCACGATCTGCGGCAGGTCCTTGATGGCGGGCTCGTAGGGGCAGAGCGTCGCCACGATAGAGCTGTAGGGCTCGCCCCCGCGGGCCAGGACGATCTGGCGGACCTTCGCCGCGAAGTCGTTCCAGTGCTTCCCGTAGGCGTGGTCGATCGACAGGATGAACGGCTCCAGCGGCCCACGCGACCCGTACAGTACGCGCCAGACCTCCTCGCTGGCGCCGTCGACGTGCTCGACCCCGGCGGGCACCACGCTCCCAGGCATTCCGATGTGGATGACCTCGTGGCCGCGGTCCACCATCATCTTGGCGAAGTACCAGAGTTGCTCGGTGAACGGGCAGACGTTGACCAGGTCCTCGTCGCGAGGATCGATGGTCTGTGTATGGGCGAAACCTGTTACAAAAATTCGCATGAGTTACCCCTTGAATCCCGGTGGCCTGCCCTGCCACGCCGGCTCGGGTGCCGGTGGCAGCGTGTCGCCGTCGTCCGGCATCGGGCAGGGCAAGACGATCATGCTGACCTTCTTCGCCCGGGCGTCGGCCTTGTCCCGATCCGACCAGACCGAATCGACGGCGTTGCAGCAGTGGACGACATAGACGGTCTTCAATGCTCGGTGTCTTTCTTATAAGGATTTTCGCATCCGGCTTCCGACGCAAACGCGAAAAACTTCTTGCTGCGCGAGGGATGACGTAGCTTGCGCAGGGCCATCTCTTGGATCTGGCGAATCCTCTCCGGGCTCTTACCTAGTGATACGCCTATTTCGTCCAATGTTTTGTCTGCATCTCCGCCAAGCCCAAACCGTTCCGTAAGGACTTCGCTCTCAATCGGACTCAAGCTCATCAGAGCCTCGCCCATTAGACCCTCTAGCTGCTTGCGTTCCATTTCAAACTGCGGACCAAGTGCATCTCGCCTGAGCGAGTCTGGAATCAGCGCTCTTATTTCCTCAGCGTCGAATGAGCGCTCTGCCATTGGCTTGTCCACGGCCAGCACCACTTCTGGAAACAGATCCTCGGGCAGAACTCGGTAGAACTTCGCCAGCAACTGCGCACTCGGGCACCATCCGCTTTTGTCTTTCTTACTGGTGGGGGTACACCTGAGATTCTCCAGACTGACGTATACGCCATACGACATCCCAACTTTCTCGGACAGTTCGATCGTGCTGAGCCCGAGCGCTTCCCGCCTTGCCTTCAGCAAGTTGTTCTGAAGCTTCACGACCATACGAATCGCTTTCATCGGGTTTTCGGGGCGGAAACCCCGTCCTTTAGGGCGGGGAGGAAGTCAAGGTAGGCACACGATGTCGTATTCCCGCTTGCCGTCGTAGGGGTTGAACGGAACCCCCGTGCGGATGTCATGGCAGCGCGGGTACTCCAGCCAGCACAGTTCCCGGTGTAGCCCCGCGATGGATGAGCCCGCGGCCTCCAGGGCGGCGCCGTTGACCTCGATGACCATGATGGGGCAGCACCGCAGGATCGTCATGCGGGCGCCCCGCAGTGCCCGGACCTCGTGCCCCTCGACGTCCCACTTGATGAGCGCGGGCGAAAGCCCCAACGAATCCAGCGTGCCGACGATGATCGTCGTGCCACCCCTCGGCGTGATGCGACTCGCGCCCACGTTCGGATCTCGCGCTATCGACGTCTGCACCTCACAGTCAGAGAGACCCCAGTTGTAGAGCTTCGCGTTCGCCAATTCCCCGCAGTTATGCTGGAGGCACGCGAACGACTCGGGCTGTGGCTCGAACGCATGGACGACGCCGGCCTTGGTGGCATAGGCCGCCGTGTGGTCGCCGAGACTCGCGCCTGCATCGACCACCACGCTGCCCTCGGGTATCAAATCCAGCACCAGCGGAATGAGCCCGCACAGGTCGGCGTCGAGACGGTGTTCCTGTTCGATCCACCGGCTCAGGTGCGTGTCTTCCTTCAGGACGGCGATCCTTTGCTCGCCTTCGAGGCCGGGGATTGTGCCGGGGGTGTGGATGATGGTCACGGAGACTTCCCCGCCGCGTCCCGCTCGGTCAGCATCTTCTCCAGCAGCAGCGCGGTCCCCGCGTGAATCAGCGACCCCTGGGCGGCGCGCTCTATCGAGTGCCGACAGAGAGGCTTCAGGTGCCGGGCCGCTTGGCAGATGCCCTGATCGTCGATGATGGCCTTGAGCCTCGCCTGGTGCTCGGGCTTGAGCGCGACCGTGTTTTTCTGCTTCATGCCCGCCACGGTATCACAATCCGCAGCCAATAGACAACATGCAACAAACACCATGTTTGTTGGTGGCTGAAATCGTGAGGTAGCTTACTCGTGATACGCTGCCAGTCTGACCAAGTTGTGTTACCCGTAAAGGTACACGACCATGGCCAGCCAAGTAGATCCGAAGAAACTCCAGGACCTATTGAAAAACTCCCAGACGTCGGTGCCCGAGCCCGACGACGAGGAGGACGAGCCGGGAGGCACGACGGACGAAGCGGCTGGCGGCGACGAGGAAGAGACCGACGACGAGGAGCCCGAAAAGGAGGAGGCCACCGTCGAGTCGATCGCCGAGGACCTGAAGCCCGCCGTCGCGACCATCAACGAGATCATCGACGAGTTCCGCACCGGCACCGACGCGCAGCCCAAGGCGGGTGTCGAGCAGCTCGAAGAGGAACTGGACGCCGAGACGATTCACGACTTCTGCGCCTGGACCGACGAGGCCGGCAAGAAGGACTTCCGGGCGTTGGGCGAGCAGCTCGACCTCGAAGACGTCGACGGTTTCGTGGGCTGGTGCCGCGCAGTTCGCAAGATGGAAGAGGAAGGCACCGGCGAAGGTGGAGGCGACGAGGAAGAGGTCGAGACGGAGCCCGGGGGTGACGAAGGTGGTGGCGGAGACGAGAACGAAGCCGTCGAGACACTCGAGGACGAGTGATGCCAGGCAACCTCAAGCGCCCCCAGGCCGAGCCCGCCATCGGGACCGTCAACACGGATTTGTCGCGGACCCAGGCGCCCGCCGATCCGCGATTCGTTCGCGACGACGAGGCGCTGCCGCCACCGGACGCCACGGGGCTCTCGGCCAGCGCAGGCAAGGTCGTGGCCAAGACGCCATCGCTCCCGAGCGACCTCGCGGGATACCCGAGAAACAAGCCGGCGTTCGTCGCGACGCCGAGAAAGCGCACCTGAGATGAGCACGCAAGCCATGTCCCCGGGCCGGCGCAGGGCGCTCGCGCTCTCGGGATCGAAGATTCGCCCGGACGTTCAGTACGCGGCACCCGACGGCCATCCGATGGGACCGGGCGTGCCGGCGCAACTGGCCACCAAAGTCGAGAAACCTTTGCTCGAAACCGGGAGCACCAAAGCCCCCGCGGCCGAGCGTCGTTTGCCGTTCGCGGCGCGAAAGTAACCACCGAGGAGAACCCCATGTCCGAGATCAAAGACCCCGTGAAAGAGTACGACGCCCAGCACGGCACCCCCAAGGGCGAGACGCCGTTGGAGCCCGACACGGCTTCGACCGCGATGCCGACCAACGAAAAACCGTTCCCGTTCAAGTCCACGTCCGGCGGCGCTTCGTAGTCGCGGGCTGGAACCATCACACCCTTCAGGAGAAGAACCAATGTCCAGCACCGTCACGAAAGTCAACACCGTCCGCGACAACATGAACTCCAGCAAGCTCGGCGTCCAGGCCGACGCAGAACTCAAGGCCCCGCTGGGTGACATCCTGTCGATCCTACTCGACACCCGCAACCCCAGCGTGACGGTGTCGGGCACGACCGTCGGCAGCGCCGTCACGCCGTCGTCCGTCGCGGTCTCGGCCGCCACGGCAGTCTCGCCCGCGTCCGCCGCATATGCGACGGGCGACCAGACGACCCTGGCGAACCTGGCGAACGCCCTGCGGACAGAGCTGAACCTGGCCGTGACCGACATCGCCAACATCGGCGCGCTGCTGAATCAGGCGCGAGCCGACATCCTGAATCTGCGGTCGGCTCTCGCGGCCGTCACGACCGGCGGGGTCATCGGCGGCGCGACCGAGACCGGCAAGTCCGTCACATCCAGTACGGGCGTCTGCGCGGCACTCAGCCAGGCCCCGACGACCAACGGCCTCATCACCGTCAACGCCACCGCGGGCACCAGCACGGGCGTCAAGAAGATCATGACCAACCCGACCCGTCTGCCGAACCCCGGCGAAGTCTACTGGGACGGCGGCGTGAACCTGACGTTCAACATCGCCGATGCCGTCACGTCCTGCGACGTGATCTACAGCAAGAGCGACCTGTCCCAGTCGGCCTCTTGCCTGATGCGCTCGATGCCCGAGTAGTCCCCGAACCACCTTCAACAATGAGTTTTCTTCGCGCGACATACGCCATCCCCGGATCCACCGGGGGCGTCTCTGCCGCGCACAACGTGACTCGATACCCCGCGAGCAGCCGCCCGTTGAAGTCGTCACTCGTGACGACGGCGACGATACAGCCGGATGACCGCGACGTAGACGAGTAGCCCCGACGAGGAGCGAGTCATGGCAACCGAACCAGTAGCAGCAAACCAACCAGCGAACCCACCCGACCCAGCAGCAGCCCCGCCCGGGGCACCAGCGGCAGCGGCCCCAGCGCCCGCGCAGCCGGCCCAGCAAGGCAAGAACGTCATCCTCCCGAGCCGCGCCTTCACCGAGCGATTGAAGAAGGCGGAGGAAAAGGGCAGGACGGCGTATCAGGCCGAGCTGGACAAGCAGGCGCAGGAGCGAGGCTTCGCCAACCATGCGGCCATGCTCCAGCACCTGGACGCACAGCGAACGACCCGAACGGCACCACGTCCGGCGGCCCCGGCCGCACCGGCGGCAGGTGATCCACCGGCCCCGCCCAAGAATCGCAATGACCGTCAGGCCATGGCGAAGTACGAGCAGGACAAGGCCAAGTGGAAGCGCGAGCAAGACCGGAAGGACGCCGAGATCCGCGAACAGAAGCGGCTGCGGCGCAAGGCAGAGAACCGGGCCAACGCCATTGAGGTGAAGGCCACCCTGGAACGCATCGCCCACGGCGTCGGGATCAAGGACACGGATTACGCCGTGACCTTGTTCACGCGCGCCCACGAAGGCAAGACCGAAGACGAACTGAAGGGGCTCGACGAAGAGGCGTTCTTCAAAGGTCTTCGGACACAGCATCCGTATCTGTTCGGCGAAGTCACTGTACCGGCCACCACGGGTACGAGCGGACCCGTGCCAGGCTCGCACGCGGCACCACGACCAGGCGCCACGGCGGCAGCGGCAGGAGCAGCGGGCAAAGTCGACGTCAGGGAGATGACGAAGCCGGAGTTCGAGGAGTACAAGCGCGCCAGGGGGATCCGAACCGCATCGACCGGGCTGGGGTAACGAGGGGCACGGGGGCTGACAGGCATCACCACAACCGAGAGAGAAAGAGGAAACCATGGACTTCTCAGTCATTCAGCCAGATCCGACGATCCGAGCCCTCGTGCAAGACAACGCGCTCATCCGCGAGTTCAAGGACGCGCTGTACCCGCGCAACCTGTTCCGCGGTGAGGCCGCCCCGGTGTTGCAGCCGGGACAAGCCGGTGATCAGTTCATCTTCACCGGGAACGGCCTGATGGCGCCCTCCACCAATCCGCTGCCTCCAGGGAAGGAGCCCGAGCCGTCTCCGTTCGACAAGGAACAATGGAACATGCAGTTACACCAGTACGCGAACCGCTGCCCCGACACCAGCATGCCGACCAGCATCGTGGCGATCGCGAACCTGTTCACCAACAACGTCCACCAGCTCGGCCTGAACGCCGCGCAGTCGCTCAACCGCGTCGTGCGCGACCGGCTCTACAACGCCGGCATGAGCGGTTGGACCGTCGCGAACGGCGTCACCGCCTCCGGGACCAGCCTCCCGGTCATGCGGCTCAACGGCTTCACGACCGCGCGTCGCCCCGACCTGACGGCCGGAAGCCCCGTGCAGTACTCGGCGGTGTCGTCCTCGAACCCGCTGCCCATCAGCTACATCGGCACCGATGGGAACGTTCACACGGTCAACGTCGTCAACTTCACGTCGACATTCGAAGGCGACGTGGTTGGCCCCGGCACCCTCACGACCGACGTGAGTTTGCCGGTCGGGATCTTGAACCGCGGCGTGATCTGGAGCAACGACGCCACCTACATGGTGCGGAGCGGTGGCGGCAACGGCATCGACTCTCTGACGAGCACGACCAGCAACGGGTTTACGTTCGACCTGTTCCGCGCGGCCATCGGTCGCCTGGAAGACAGCAACGTGCCGAAGATGCCGGACGGCTTCTACCACAGCCACTTCAACAGCTACTCGAAGAACCAGCTTTTCAGCAGTGACGAGAGCCAGAAGCTCCTGACCTCGCTGCCTGACTACTACTGGTTCAAGGAGTTCGCGCTGGGCGACATCCTCGGAACCCTCGTGTTCCAGGACACCGAGACCCCGCGGTCCAGCACCGTGGCGGGCGGCATCCAGAACGTCTACAACGGCGACGCCCGCAAGGGCGAGCGGTTCGGCGGCGAGATGTGGAACGCCAGCAAGCTGGAAGTCCAGCGCCCGATCTTCATCGGCGCCGAGGCGGTGTACGAGTACTACGCCGACCTGCGCGGCCTCATCACCGAGGCCGGGCTCAACGGCGAGGTGGGCGACTTCAGCCAGCTCACCAACAACGGCGTGGAAGTCAACGCCGACCGCGTGCAGGTCTACCTGCGCGCCCCCGTGAACGTGATGGGCGACCTCGTGACCGGCATCTGGAAGACCATCATGGACTGGCCCTGCAGGACCGACGGTGCGACCGGGGATACCGCTCGCTACAAGAGGATCTGCGTCGTCGAGCACGTCTAGTCACGTGCGCGACCTCGGGACCAATCATGTTCGGACCAGGGACATGCTCGACACGAACGGCGACGGCGCCGTCGGGTATGTCCCTGTCGAGTTTGCCCTTCGGGGCAATTAAAGGGCCTGGGCTCTTTTTGAGCCGTAACCACTCGCGGTCGTGTCGCAGTGGTCTGGCCCGCCAGCGTGGTGGCGGCGCTTCGGCGCCTGCCCATACGAACGCGCTGGATAGCCGCACTTGTCGCCGGATGGTCGCGGATACGCGCTCGCTTGGTCTGGTCACTCAGCGAGAGCGCCCGCCTTTGATGGCGAACTCCAACGGGCCTCGTGCCTTGCTGGAGATGTTGTGCGGCGCTCGGGGAGCACGGAACCCTGCCTGTGGCATCGGAACCGCGATCCCCTCTGGCGGCCCCACTGCTAGTCGGTGGTCGGTGGCTTCGGCCATGACGTCGGACTCTCGCATGAGCAGAACCCATCGTCGTGGGACAAACGACGTATCTGCACGCGCCGGAGTTCAACGCCCCGCCTCTTTTCGACCAGCAGCAGGAGAGACCCCATGAGCCTACTGAGCGACAAGGCAGCGCAGCGAGCCGCGGCGACCCGCAAGCCCGCCGAACCATCGAAGACGAGTGAGCCTGCGGCCCCAGCGGACCCGCTGGCCGACGTCGTGGTGTCGGCTGAGGAGTTCACGCGGTCCAAGACCGAGGGGCTGGACGTGGTCGTGGACCCGCCACCCACGCCACCCCCTGCCGCCGAAGAACCGAAGGCCAAGGAGCAACCCAAGCCCACGCGCGTGCGGGTCCTGGAGCCCGGCAAGATCATGCTGGGCGGCTGCATGCAGCGATTCAAGCGCGGCGCCATTCTGGACCAGCGCCACTACGATCCCGAGCACTTCCGTCAGCTTCTGACGGTTCTCACGACGGAGCCGGTCACGGGGTAGCATGCTGAGCCCCGCCGAAAGAGTCCGGGTCAAGTACCACCTGGGGTATCCCTTGCTGTCTGCTGTCCCGGCGCTGAACGCCGGCATCCCGGTCTCGACCCCCATGTTGAGCATCGTGGATCTGGCGATGAACAGCCTTCTGCCCGACGGCGAGCCGATGGTGCGGGAGCAAATCGCCCGCTGCGACCAACTCGACCAGGCCATCATCGACGCTCAGATCCGCATGCAGGTCAGCAAGGTCGACGGCGTGGAGATGCGGGAACACGAGACTGACCTCCTCGACGTGGAGTATGCGCGGCAAGCGGCGCGCCTATCGGACATCCTGCACGCCCCGTTCTATCCGTTCTCGACCCGCTACAGGTCGATGCAGCAGTTGGGGCTTGGTGGACGAGTTCAGACCGGCATGATCGGAGTCGCCTGATGTCGATCCCATCGTTCGTCAAGCACTCGGGGGTCGCGGTCAGCCAGGACTGCTCGGGCGGCAACTTCGGCATCGGCCCAATCGACACCAGCTTCGGCATCACGTGCGCGGCGCAAAAGAGCGGGCAGGACGACGTCGTGAACGCCACCAGCGGGTCGCCCCTGGTGCTCCCACTGGAGAATGTCGCGAAGGTGCGGGTCCTCATCATCGCCGTCTCGGGCAACAGCGTGACGCTGCAACTGACGAGCGCCGCGGGCAACAACCAGGCGATCCCACTGAGCAGCGGCGGTATGCAGATTCACTTCGCGCCGACGGTAGGCGACGAGTACACCGCCATTTCGATTATCGGCAACGGCGCGACCGTCAATTACTTCATCGCGGGGGACCTGTCCTGATGCTGGCCGACCGCACGACCCCGAGCGACCCGCTGGCCGAAGTGCCGGCCCTGTCGGGGCAGGTGCATCCGGTGCCGGCCGGTCGGCGGACCCTCATGGAGTCGCTGGTGCCAGCAGTTGATCGCGCCCGTCAGACTCGCAACGACTTGGGGCTCGCGCCGTATCGCGTGTTCCTGGTTCACTGGCGCTGGCCCGGCAAGCGCGGCGTCGGACGACCCGTCGAGACTTCGCGAGTCGAGATCCTGCCGACTCCCAGGGTCCAGGACATGCTCAGCACGTCCATGGGGCTGTCGGCGTTCGGCATCACGGAGGCCGGCGGTCTGTTCGTGGATCGCATCAGCCCGCGATTCAGCGAAGCGGACCTGCGCGGCTTGACGCCCGACCTTCTGGACCCGGTACGCCCGCAGACTATGAGCGGCCACGCCGAGTTCTTCTGGGAGGTGCGGGAGAGTCGCCGGACCAATCCGCCGACCAAGCCCCGTCGCTACACCGTGAGCGGCGTCCCGATGCTGGCCAAGGGCGGTCTTCAGTGGCGCGTGAATCTGGCGAAACAGGACACGTCGTTTGAAGTCGAGCCCGAGGTGGCGTCGTGATTCGCACGGTCCACCTCCGGGATCTGGGCGGCTACGTGTCGCGCATCCCCAAGGAGCGCCACGCGGCGGCCGTGCGGGGAGTCCGCCGGTGTATGCGGCAGCGCGGGCGAGTCATCGTCAACGAGGAGATCAACGCCACGAAGCCCCGGCCGCCCGTCGACCGTCGCACCTACGCGAACTCCTGGGAGACGCTGGCGATCGAGAACGGTTGCCGCATCTACTCGACGGACCCCAAGGCGTCGATCGTGGACCGCGGCCGGCGCCCTGGCGCGGGCGTGAGCCGCGCCGGCATCGAGGCCCTGATGGGCTGGGTTCACCGGCATGGCATGGATACCGTGTCGGCTCCTGCCGCTCAGCGGGTCGCGCGCCAGCAGATGATGCAGCGGGCGCTGGGGATTCGCGCCATCACCAAGGCGGTCGCCAAACGTGAGCAAGTCGGCGCAGCGGCCCGTTCCATCGCCTACGCGATCGCGGGCGCCATCAAGAAGCGCGGTCTGTGGATGCCGAAGGGCCTACGGGTGTTTGAGCGCGCCAGCCGGAGGATCGTCGAAGAGTGCCGCGCGGCCGTCCACATGGCGATCGCGGGCGCCGAGTTCCAGGAGCGGCACTAATGTACGCCTCCCAATACTCGACCTCGGCCACGATGGACGTGCGGGACGCCTGCGCGCTGGCGCTCTCTCGGGTCATCGAGCGCATCGACACTATGATCGGCGGCCAGCGCATCAAGTTCAACCACGTGTTCGACGAGTGGCCGACCACACAGGATCAGTACGACCCACCGGCCGCGTGCATCGTGGCGCCTCCCGAGTGGGAATACTCCGACAGTGGCGAGCCGAAACTGCTGGAGGACACGGTTCAAAGCGTCGTGACCGCCACGACGGATCCACCCTCCTATGGCCTCTACAAGACCGCCGAGATGCTCGACCAGTTCGGTCTGCAGATCCGGGCGGGCTCATCGGCCATGCGGTCCATGCTGAAGTTGGCCGTCGAGGATGCCTTCCAGCTTCGCGAAGCCGCCATGTACCCCGCGGGGCAGCGGTACGGCCTGCAGTTGCCGCTCCCCGAGTATTGGGGGATGACGGCTCGGGCCTCACTGCAGAAGGGCAGCAACACCGACTCGGAAGACGCGGCCATGCGAAACCAGCGTGAGGCCAGCTTCGTGATTTCCATGCAGGCCCCCAAGGTACAGCTCATGGCCGTCTGGCCCATGAGCATCACTGTGACCGAAAAGACCCTCACCGGCGACGGGCGACTCATCAACAGCGCCAGCATCACGCCGACCTCCACGCCTCCCACCATGACCAGGAGCTAGTCCCATGTTCATTTACCGCACGACCACGATGCCGACCCTCGCGAAGCTCATGGAATTGGAGCGGATCGTCGCCATCGACGGAGCCGGCCCCAATCAGCCCGTCAGTGGCGGAACCGTTCGGGCCGTCGTGGTGGGGGAGTGTCTTCAGGGTCCGTTCGTCCCCACGGTCGTGAACGCCCCGAGCGACATCACCAACTACTTCGTCGGCAACCCCGACAACTTCGACATCATCAGCCAGAGCGGGTTCGACCCGACGACGGCCGTGCAGGACGGTTCCGGCGTGGCGTTCGACGGGAACCTCTCGGCAGAACTGAAGGGCAAGACGTTCAGTGGACTGGTGATCCAGCGCGTCGACTGCGACATGGTCCAGGGCGATTCGTCGACCACCAAGGCGTACATGGCGTTCACCGTCACGGTGGCATCTGCTGACCAGGTGGCGACGGGCGGGACATACGGTTCGACCAACAAGGAGATCGTGATTCCGTCGGGCACGCGGTTCGGCAACGCCGCCCTCGGGAGCGCGGCCGAAATCGTCGCGCTGTCGCAACAGATCACGATTCCAGCCGGGACCCCCCTCACGGCCGCGAACGTCATCGCCTGCGCCATCAGTTTCACGCAAGACCCGGCGAGTGCCCAGCTCACCTACGTGACCAGCGGAGCCACGACGGGCGCCACGGCGTTCTACGTGAAGGGCACGGCGGCGGCATCGGCCGTCATCACGACCGCCATCGACACCACGATCCCGGGTGTCCAGTCGACCATTTCGGCCAGTGGGGTCAGCACCATCGGACTCGCCGGAACCGGCGTTGCGGCCCACGCGCCCGCGGGCGGCGGCGCGGCCCCGAGTCCCGACACGCTCGCGAACCGCATCACCCTCAACTACGCGGCGGCCATCACCAAGACGTTGCCGGGTGTTCTCGCGACCAATGACATCGTGGCGATCTGGTCGGCGCGCAACTACCAGACCAACGGCTTGACTCCCGACGGCGCCAAGACGATGCGGTTGAACCTCTGGAACAATGCGATTCAGTCCAGCACGGTCGGACGCGGGCGCGTCGCCTGCGTGACCTCGGCCCCGGCGACCAGCAGCACCAGCACCGAGCAGACGACCGTGAAGGGCGTCTACGAGGGCCTGGTGGCGAACGACGTCATCACGGGCGCCGACGCCGACCGCTACTGGCTCAGTGGTCCCTACGTCCAGGTCTTCAGCACCGAACTGAACGCCGACATCGTCATCAGTGTCTGCGGCAGCCGGGCCTGCATGAAGGTCAATCTGGCGAACAACGGTCAGTCCGAATACCAGACCAGCGTGGGCAGCCCCGAGAACGCCAGCATCCAAGCCGTCGACGCTCAGGAGCCTTGCTTCGCCGCCAACCCCATGCAGGACGCGGACTTCGTCGCCATGAAGGCGGCTGGGGTCGCGTGGTTCGTGCAGGATCGCGTTGCCGGCTGGTGGTTCTACAGCGGCGTCACCGCGGCGAACCCGATCACCTACGAGAACCGCGTCTCCGACAACCGCCGCAGCTTCGCGGACGAGATCCAGGACATGATCTTCGGGCTGGGCACGCCCTACTCGAAGAAGCCCGGTACTCCGCAGCGGGCCGACTCCTACATGCAGGACATCACGACCTACGTGGACAACCTCGTGAATCCACCGGTCGGCGACAGCCGCGCGATGGCGGCGCAGGTGCTCGACGGCGCAGCAGCGGGCAACAGCCAGGATCTCAACTCCCACGGCGTCTATCTGTTCGAGGCCGACGTGACGATGTACGGCGATATGAACGACATCGTCATCAAGACCATGATCGGCCCGAACGTCATCATCAGCCAGGCCACCTCGACGGCCGGCACGTAAGGAGCGACCATGTCGTCTGACTACCGAGTTCTAGGCCGAGACACCAACATCCGGGTCACTCAGAGCGGGATCCTCCTGACCGAGATCACCGCCATCAAGAACCTGGACGTCGGCCCCGAGTTGACCTTGCTGTCCGAGGGCTTCCTGGGCGAGCAGGCCGACCGCCACCGGGAAGTCTTCAAGGCGGTGGATGTCAGCTTCGTCGTCGAGCCCGAGGGTGAGTCGATCTTCCAGCTGCAAAACGCCATCTACCAGCGGGCGCGAAGCGGGCAGGCCAACGCCCTCCAGATCAACCTGGGGTACAGAATCCAGTTCCCATCGGGCGTCATCTTCCGCATGACCCTGCCGGACCTGAAGTTCTCCGACCCCGGCAAGCTCGCGAACGCGGGCCGCGAGTCGTTCCTCGCCATGAGCTTCGCGGGCAAGACCGACCGCTACATCCCGAATTTTACGTAACCGACCCAACGACAGAGGAGGCCACCGATGTCAGACAATCCGATGACCCTTGGGGCGCAGGCGGCTGCCGCCATCTCGTCCCTTCCCCGCAAGACCTGGACGATCCCGGAGTCGGCCCGCAATGGCACGACCGACCCCGGCACCATCACGCTTCGCCACTTGACGTTTGCCGAAGAGAAGGCGGCGCTGGAAGCGCACGAGCACGGCGGTGGCAGCTATCTCCCCGAAGGAGCGATGCGCGCCCTCTGTGCCGCCGACGGCAAGCCCCTGACGTGGACCGACAATCAGATCGAGAGCTTCTTCAAATCTCTGTCACCCAAGACCCGCGACCTCGTCGAGCGTGCCTTCGGTAACTTCTGCATCCCGAACAAGAAGGAACAGGACGATTTTTTAGCCAGCGGGACAACCGAACCGTCAGCGCAAAACTCCTAGACTCACTGTGGGACGACGTCGTCTACATAGCTCGATACGGACACCAACCCTTCAGCGAAATAGTCAGCCGACCGCGTTCTGAAATCACCAAGATCAAAGAAGCCCTCGGGCGGCTGGTGGACCAAGAGAACAGCAAGCGAACCACCTAAGCCAGCATGTCCGACAACACGACACACGTTGAGGGTCTGGACTTCACGGTCCAGGACCACGCGACGGCGCCCGCCGAGCACATGGCGAAGGCGTTCGAGCGCGTTCACCACGCGGCCGAGGCGACGACCCGCAAGCTCGGCGAGATGACCCATCACGCCGCCATGTCGGGGCTGGCGATGGTGGGACTCGGGTTCGGGTTCCGCGAAGTCGCGAAGTTCGCGGGCGACGCCAATCTCGAACTCGAACACGCGGCCAAGAAGATCGCGGGTGTCCAGTTCGCGTTCAGCAATTGGAAGGCGGGGACCACCGGACAGGAGAAGTGGAACGAGTCCATGGTGGACGCCTCCCGCATCCTGGCGAAGCTGGAGCCCGCCGTGTCCAGACTGAAGATGACCAGAGCCGATCTGGCCGAGATCTACAAGTCTCAGGCGATGATGTCGGAGCGGTATCGGCAGAGCGAGGCCCAGCAGCTCGACCTGACGGAGAAGCTGGGCGCCACCCAGAAGGTGCTGGGCATCAATGCCGAGGCGGCCGGCGACATGATCGCCCGGGCCGCCATGACGGGCGCCATCCCACTGCGCAGTCAACTCGGTCGTTATCTGGCGGCCAGCGTCGGCGATCTCAAGAAGTTCAAGCACGAGTCGGAGGCGTTGCGGTTCGAGAAGCTCAAGAAGGCGCTGGGCGACATGCTGCCGGCTGCGGCCGGGATGGGGAAGGGGATCGAGGGCAGCATGTTCGACGCCAAGAAGGCCCTGAACGACTTGACCCGCGACCTGACCGGCCCGGTATTCCAGCAGGTCACGAAGGACGTGGCCGAATGGGCACACAAACTGGCCGAAGTGCGGGAGAACGGCCAGAGTGCCGCGGCCGAATGGGGTGGGAAGCTCGTGACGGCGTTCGGCTACCTGAAGGACGCGACGGCCTTCATCGCCGACCACTGGAAGACCATCGCGGGCATCTGGGTCGCGACGAAGCTCACTGGGGGGCTACAGGGGCTCTCGACGAAATTCGGCGCGGCAGGAGCGGCGGCGGGCGGCGCAAGCGCGACCGGCACAATGAACGTCTCGGCCGGCGTCGTGAACGTGTCGGGTGGCGCCGCCGCGGCCCTGGGCGGGACGACGGCCGCGGCCATCGGCGACAAGCTGAAGCCAGGACTCGCCAGCACGGTGGGGAAGCTGGCGGGCTTTGCCGCGAAGGCCGGCATGGTCACGGAAGCGCTTGGCGGGCTCTATCTGGGGCTCCAGGCCGCCGCCACCGAGCTGGACGAGTGGCACACCAAGAGCATCAACAGGGACGCGCAGTTCGGAGAGGGCAGCGCGATCCGAGGCGGACTAGGCGCCAACGCGGCCGAGGCCATCCAGGCGTTCCGCGAGGCCGCCGACAAGGACCTGCAGGCGGGAAGTGAAAGTCTCGCGACCGCCAAGGCTGCCAAAGCCGCCTACACGAAACTGCGCGGCGTCTACGGCGCCGGGGTCATCGGTGAGGGCGGCAAGGTCAACATCGAGGCCGCCAAGGACGCCTACGGCGCGATGGACCTGGAGACGCGCAAGAAGCAACTCTCTGGCCTCGGGCTCGACATCGATAAAGCCTGGTACAACACCGACCAAGTGCAGACGGCGTTCGCCGACCGGCTCGCGCAGGTGTTGGCGACTCTTCTTGGGGCTGGCGCGAACGCGCCCGGTGCGACTGCTGACAGCAAGAAGAAGCTCACGGCCGCGCCCGTCACTCAGATCAACGTCGCCCACATGGAGATCACGCAAGAGTTCAAGCAGGCCGATCCCGACCGCGTCTTCCACAATGTCCCGCGTGACATCGCCGACATGCTGCGGAACCCACGCGGTAGCAACGTCCCGGCGGTGCCAGGATGACGACCTTCGCCGAACAAAACGCGCAGGGCAACGCCTCCGACCAGGACTCGACCTCGCAGGGCCACGTCCAGATCATCCCGCTCGAAGGCACGCTGCCCACCATCGACCTGTGGGCCAGCGCGTTGCCGCTCAAGGGGATGGAGTTCCCAGGCGAGCAACGAATCTCGACGGGATACTACGTCGGCAACCCGGTGGCGACGCAGCAGCTCGGCGGCCCCACGAAACCGCCCAGCACGTGGATGGGGCATTGGATGGACGTCGACCTGGGCGAAGGTGGCGCCCGCGCACTGGTGCTCCAGTTCGAGAACCTGCGGGATCTCGGGATCCCGGTCGAGGTCCGCTGGGGTGGGCGGAACCTCGCGGCCGGCGAAGACCCGGCGGTGGTTCGCCGCGGTCTCATCAAGAAGTTCACGCCGAAGTACAATCGGCTCCAGGACGTCGAGTGGACGTGCGAGTGGGCGTGGCGAGGCGAGACCCAGCAGACGAAGCCGCCCACGTTCGCGTCCGATTCGTTCGCGACCAGCAACGACTTCTCGGCCCTACAGGACCAATTGGTCACTACTCAGGCCGATACTGAATCGTGGATGGACGTCGCGTGGGGCATCCTCGGAACTGGCGCCAATGCGATGCTGACCGTCTCGGACGCGCTCGACGACGTGCAAAGTTCCATCGCGAGCGGCATCAACTTGATTGATGGTGCCAGCGACATGCTGTCACAGATGGCCAGCCTGCCGAGCAACATCGCCGATCGCGTGCGCGGCATCTGTGCCCGCATCATCATCGCGTGCGCGAACGGCCGCGCGGCCCTGGGGGAGTTCTGCGGGCTCTGGCCCGGCGTCGAGGGCATCGCGACTGGCCAGGACATCACGGCGACCGGCGCGTTCATCAACCAGCAGGCCGGGCAGGCGAAGCTGGCGATGTTCCCGCACGATGACCCGCTGGAGCACCTCGACGGGCAGACGGCACAGTACGACCTGATCCGGTCCTGGGATCTGCTGGCCCAGCAGGCTGCCACGGCCTCGGCGACCATCGCGAGCCAGCAGGTCCCGGACATTATCGCGATCGTGAGACCGGCGGCCGGGACGGACCTGCGGGATCTCGCCGTCACCTACTACGGCAACGCGGACGACTGGATAGTGATCGCCGACTACAACGACCTCGACAGCTCGGAGGTGCCCGCGACCGCGTCCGGTCCTAGCGACGACGGAGCGCCGCCAATCTACATTCCTCGCCTGACGAGCGACGTGGCGCTGCTCAATGATCTGTGGGGCGACAGCGGCACCACGACTTCTACATCCGGCTCGGGGGTGCCGTCGTCGTGAGCGAGCCTCGCCTTTATCGCCCAGCGTGGTTTATGCGTCTCTACGTCCGTCTGGAGGACTTCGGACAGACCGACGACTCCAGCGCGCAGGACGGATCGAAGCCCTACAGCGACGCCTCGACGACGCAACTCACACAGTCGGCCGCCACCGAAAGCCAGCTCGCACAGGAGTCGGCTGGCGGTGGGTACTGTACGGCGACCCGGGCGAGTCTGATGTCTCTGTCGAGCCAACTTCAGCGCAGCGTCGCCAAGGGCAGTACGAAGTCGTCGGCGGGCGACAACGGCAAGGCCGACGAGTTCTCGGTGAATTTCGTGACGGCCCCCATGGAGTTGTCGATCGAAGACAAAGGCTTCCGCGAGGCGGACGTCCTGGAGGCGTCGTTCCCGTTCGTCGACATGCCGCTGAATCCGTTGATCGTGCGCGAGATTCGCGTCGAGGGCTGGGTCGGGACCGTGAAGGCTGTCGACTTCGCGAGCCCGCAGAACTGGCACCTCGAACCCCGCATGTCGAAGACCAGTGTGCTGCGATTCAACGGCTACGTGGACCTGCCCGAGATGGAAGCCGACGAGAACGCCAACACGGTCCACATCAAGGCGCGCAGCTATATCGCAGTCCTGATCGACGGCAAGATTAACCCACACGCCAAGGCGTATCGCATCCAGGGCACCGAGGAGAAGCTGACCGCCTACATCAACCGCATTTTGTCGCTGTACCCGCCGACCTCGGGCGACACCGGCGGCGACCCTTTCCGCGCCTACTGGTACGCGAGCCCGGCCGAGAAAGAGCCGACGCTAGGGGCAAAGACGCTGTACCGCTCGCTCCAGACGGCCAAGAGCCGCAACCAGAACGCGGGCCAGCCACAGACCCAGCAGGCCAACTCGCAAGCCGATCCGGCCAATGAAGGGGCAGACCCCCAGGGCCAGGGCGGAACCGCCGGCACCGCCACGATGCCCCCCAAGGCGGTGAGCGACGACGGCATGAGCATCTGGGATCTCATCACACAGGCGTGCGAGTTGTGCGGTGTCCTGCCGATGTACAAGCCCAGCCTGCCGCCGTTCGCAGGTCCAGACGGCAAAGACATCGACCCCGCGAACTGTCTGCTCATCACACCCCCCGAGGCGTTCGCCGACGACGTGTCGAGCGCGACTCAGATCGCCGGAGGCGCACGGGATGGGTTTTCCCGCCAGTTCACGAAGGACGGCGGCGGCATCATCAAGTCAGACGTCCGCTTCATGGTCTGGGGCCACAACTTGAGCAAGATGAAACTGGCCCGCCAGATGGGGAAGTTGCGACCCGCTGGCGTCGAGGTGCGGGGCTACAACATCGACGCCGACACGCCGGCCCTGGTCGCGCGCTTCCCGCAGCACAACCCGAAGAAGCCCAAGGGCAAGGGACGCTCCGCCCACAAGATGACCGAGAAGGGGGGCGGCAAGATCGACGTGATCCGCACATTCGTCATGAAGGGCGTGCGGAATCAGCAGATGCTCGATGATGCCGCCAAGTCGATCTACCAGCAGCTCTGCCGGCCCGAGCTGACGATGAGCCTGGAGACCGACGAACTGGCCAGCTACATCGACCCCGCGGCGTCCATGCAGGCCGGCAGCCTCGTCGAGAACCACAACGACAACCCCGACATCCTGCGACTCTGCGCCGGCACGCCCGTGCATGTCGTGGTGGCGAAGAAGTCGACGAATCCGAACGACCTCACGATCTGTAGCCTCTCGGAGTTCTACGACCTTGGGGGCGATCAGATCACGGAACTGCTGACCAAGCAGAACGACCGCTGGGGCGCGTTTCGCGTCGACGGGACGATGGGCCAGCAGAGTATCGAGGCCACGGCGCGAAAGATTCAGGCGGCGTACCGGGCGGCACGGCTCCCGAGCGTCTACTACTGCAAGGCCATCCGGCTGCAATTCAAAGCCGAGGACGAGTTCTTCCACTGTTCGATGGAGCTGGCGAACTACATGCCGGTCAACGACCCGTCCAATATGGACGCCGACACGCAGGCCGCGAACGACGAGCGCAAGAAGAAGCCGACCTCACTGGCCGATAAGCAGGCGGCGGCACAGGCCCAGACGACGGCCGCCATCACCGACCGGGTCGCTCGCCAATCTACGGGGGGCATCTGATGCCGCACGCATTCGGCACCGCGATTCGGCGGAACATCGATCCCCACGCGCTCGGCAAGGCGATCGCGCAGCCGGGGCTTGACCAGCGCTACTGGTGCAGCCAGGCGATCGTCGCCACCGTCGACACCGAGACGGGCGAGATAGACCCGACGGACAACCACGCGATCTACTGTGACAGTGCGGGCGTCGACGTGGACGTGGAGTTGCAGCCGCTCGGCCAGCCCTGTACCTGCAAATACGCCGGCATTTCGGCGGGCGACGTGACGATCTACGCGCCGATCCGACCCGGCGATCTCGTGCTGGCGGAGTGCCCCGACGGCGACCTGACGACGCCCGTCATCACCCACATCTTTCACAGCCGCTCGCGCCGTCAGCCCGTCAGCGGCGGGAAGCCCATCTTCGACAACAACCGCTTGCTCGTCTACGCCAAGAATGTCCCGATCGACATCCGCAACGCGGGCGGCGTTCAGGTGTTGATCGAACAGGACGGAACCGTCACGACGACCGCCAAGGCGATCAAGCAGGGCTCGACGAACGCCGCGAATCATGCCGTGCTGGGCGACACCTACACGACGCAGTGGCAGGAGTTTCTCACTGGCCTGCAGGCGTACATCGCAGGCATCAAGGCCGTGGCGGACCCGTCCAACGCTTCAACTCCGCCCTTCGCCGCAATCCTGACTCAGCTTCAAGGCGAGACATTCGTTTCACCCAAGGTGACACTCGAATGACCTCCAACCCATT
>Ga0208937_1000510_pt1 | contig 28842 bp, 24 predicted proteins | sample June2015DPH_11_5_FD_184705 | JGI IMG/M metagenome (GOLD analysis project Ga0208937, IMG submission 184705) | Peatland microbial communities from SPRUCE experiment site at the Marcell Experimental Forest, Minnesota, USA - June2015DPH_11_40... | ecosystem: Environmental > Terrestrial > Soil >...
TGCCACGATCTCCCGCTTCAATGCCTCCGGCCATGACCGGTGACGCCGCCGCCCAGGCTCGCTTGTGCCCATAACCGGTTTTGTGGACACTTCTTCCCCTCACAACGCCAAGAATCACATCAGACTCAGCGAAATGAAGAGCCTCTGGAAGGCGGCCCGCGGCGGAGGGAAACGTTCGGCGAGAATATGCGCGACAATATCCGGTGCTTGGTCGCCGCCACGGACGTGCATCGCGAAGTGTTGGACTTCCTCTTTCGACCCAAGGCTGAACTCGATCCAGCATTCGGGAAGCTGGACGGTACCCCACGACGGGTTAGCAAAATTGGCTTCAGGATAGAGTGCCAATAGTTTTGCGATGATTTCCGAGCGTTGTCCCAGAGGGCAACCCACAAAGTCCTTCGGAATCTGGGCGATGGAAGTTATGCCCTGTGGCAGGTCCATTACAAAAATGTCCCAACTCATGGATACACCCTTATGAGTTCCGGCTCATCCGGACACGTTGTAGCCGAGCAATGCTCGCGCACAGCGTGTATCTTATCCAAGAAGAGCGTGATGGAAAGCCTAGTAGGTCGCTGCCAGGCCTGCCAAGGACGGAACATCCTCTTTCACGATATTCAGAATCAAAAGCCCCGCGGTTTCCCGCGAGGCTTTTTTGTTAGGTGAACCGTCATTGCGAGCGCAGCGAAGCAACCCAGCTTCGGCGAGGTTGTCCTGGATTGCTTCGTCGCTTTGCTCCTCGCAATGACGCCTTTGCCGTCATGCCCGCGCTTGTCGCGGGCATCCACGTTTTTAGCAGCCGAGGCGGAGGAAAGGCGTGGATGGCCGGAACAAGTCCGGCCATGACGATGAGGGTTCGCGGTTTTCCGCGGGGTTTTTTGTTTTTCAGTTCATTCCGCGCCGTGTCAGCTTTCCGCCAACCAGCTATTCGCGCTAGCATGGCGCTATAAGGCTCAGTTAGGAGTGCGTCCCCGCATGCCCACCAATCGCGTCTATCGGATCGCTGTCATCCCCGGCGACGGCATCGGCAAGGAGGTGGTGCCGGAGGGCCTGCGCGTCCTCGAGGCCGCGGCAAAAAAGTTCGGCTTCGAACTGCACAACGATCATTTCGACTTCGCGTCCTACGACTATTACGCCAAGCACGCGCGCATGATGCCGGAAGACTGGAAGGACAAAATCGGCCGCCACGACGCGATCTTTTTCGGCGCCGTCGGCTGGCCGGTGAAAATTCCTGATCACGTCTCGCTGTGGGGCTCGCTCATTCAGTTCCGCCGCGAGTTCGACCAATACGTCAATCTGCGGCCGGTGCGGCTGATGCCCGGCGTGCCGTCGCCGCTCGCCAATCGCAAGCCCGGCGACATCGATTTCTGGGTGGTGCGCGAGAACACCGAAGGCGAGTATTCCGCCATCGGCGGCCGCATGTTCGGCGGCACCGAGCGCGAATTCGTCGTGCAGGAGACGGTGCTCACGCGCGTCGGCGTCGACCGCATCTTGAAGTTCGCCTTCGAGCTCGCCCGCAAGACGCCGAAGAAGCATCTGACTTCGGCGACCAAGTCGAACGGCATCGCCATCACCATGCCGTACTGGGACGAGCGGGTCGAGGCGATGGCGAAAAACTATCCCGACATCAAATGGGACAAGTACCACATCGACATTCTGGCGGCGCTGTTCGTGCTCAAGCCCGACCGCTTCAACGTGGTGGTGGGGTCGAACTTGTTCGGCGACATTCTCTCCGATCTCGGCCCGGCCTGCACCGGCACCATCGGCATCGCGCCGTCGGGCAACATTAATCCCGAGCGCAAATTTCCTTCTATGTTCGAGCCGGTGCACGGCTCGGCGCCGGATATTGCCGGCCAGGGCATCGCCAATCCGATCGGTCAGATCTGGTCGGGGGCGATGATGCTCGAGCATCTCGGCGAGGCCGAAGCGGCCGCTGCCATCGTCAAGGCGATCGAGCAAGTGCTGGCCGAGCCTAAGCTGCGCACCCGCGACCTCGCCGGCTCGGCTGACACCAAAGCCTGCGGCCAAGCGGTGGCCGACGCGCTGGCGTGAGTCCTCAATTTGCTGCAGCGAAGATCGGGAAGAAGATCGGGAAATTGGCTGCGGGGCGACGGCCCGAGCTTTAGCTTTGCCGATCTTACGGTGCCTCTGGCTTTTGCAACAAAGCATTGAATACGGTCGACGGGACCCGCACCCCCTCATCGCATTCGTAGCGATGGCGCAGCACATCCAGATTGGCGTCGGGGTCCGATGCCAGCGCGGCGAGCTGGTCGAAGTAAGCAAGCCGGGTGTTATCGAATGTTGCGTCCGGCCGCGGCTGCGCTCCCCAGATGTCCCACGGAAGCGTCTCGAGCTTGTTGAGTGCGGCGACATCTCGGATCACACTGCCGGCCATGAACCAACGGCCAAATAATCCGGCAAACGAAATGCCGAACTTTTCCGGATCCGCCGCGCCACGCCGGTACCGTTGCCAAGCTTCCGCGGCGGTCAAGAACTGGTCACGTGGAATATCGCAAGGGTCGAAAGAGAGCCGAAGCTTCTGTCGCCACACCGCATCTAGCTGCGCGTCCACCAGGACCCAGCGACGTTTTTCAGCATTCCAGTACTCGCATACCCAATGGTCCTCGAAATTTGGTGGGTTGAAGTAGGCGCCGAAACCGCAGCGTGACCGTGCCGGAACGCCTCGGTCTCTGAGTATGCCAACCAACGCTAAGGCGAACGAGTTACAGCGACCGACCATGCGTTTTTCGGGCGCTCGTGACTCGCTCAACGGCCGGTCGTCAAGTTCCCGAGTTCGATCCAGCCGCTTCTCGAAGGCCCGGATGTGAATCTCGCTTCTGCGCAGCGGGCTCAAATCGCACTGATAAAAATCTTTTGCGACCACATCATAGATGCCCAGATTGGCGACGATGCACGCCAACGATTCTACATCCTTAGGCAATGGATCGAAGAGTATCCTATGACGACCGGGATTGCTCATAGGGCCGTGCCGCGCGTAATAACTTACAGGCTGTTCTCGCTCTGGCTGGCTGGCGCGCATGGCTATTTCCACGTAATTCCTTGGCGTAACCTGCGCTAGCCGCCTGATTAGGTGCGGCTGATCGGAGTTCTGCGCAAACGGCAGCGCTCGAACCGAAACACCATCTAGCTGTTCGCAATGATCAGAACAATGAGTGTGAGCGTAACTTATCTACCGCCCGTGCTCCCACAGCGTTTCCAGCCGATGGCGGAACGCCTTGGGCCGTTCGGCAAACAGGCGGTGGGCGATGCGGGCGGCGCGGTGCGCGAGCTCCGTGGTGCGTTCGGCGCAGGCCGGCGTCAGCCGCGAGCGCCAATGCGCCAGCGGCTGATGCGGCCCGGTGAGGTGCTTGAGGATCTCCAGGTCCTGGCAGCGGCCGAGCCGGTCGCGCAGCCGCTCGGCTTCCTCGGTCCACATGCGGCCGTGGCGCGGCCACAACGGCTCGATCAAATCCATCTGGTAGCGGTGATCGACGACGCGCTGACGCAGATGATGCAGGTCTTCGGCACTGGCGTTCGCCCAGTCGGCCGGGATACAGCGCCGCGCGGCGCGATAGCCGGCGGTCAGGCGCGCGGCGATGGCGCTGAATTCGAACGGATCGAGCGGCCACAGCTCGATCGCGGCGGTCGTTGAATCAAGCCAGGCGATGATCGCTTGCCGCAGTTCCGGCGTCAGCACTTCCTGTTCCTCGCTGCCGCGGATCGCTTCCAGGCGGCCGCGGACGGTCGCGATCGAGCGCGCCGACAGCGCCATGCCTTTGTCCACGAGGTCATCGAAGGCATTGAGCGCCGACTGGCCATCACGCGCGCGCGCGAGCGAGCGGGCGTGGTCGCGCGCTTCCTGGCGCAAGTGCACCGCGTCCGGGATGAAGGGCTCGAGCAGCCGCATCAGCGCGCGCCACTGCTTCATGGCGCGGCGGAAATCGTGCACGGCATCCTGGTTCGAGCGTTCCGGATCGGTGATCGTGACGCGCGCAGTGTCGATGATACTAGCCGCGATCGCACGCACCGCCGGTCCGATCGCCGCTCGGGGCTGCAAAGCGGGCTTGGCGCCCATATCCGCTTCTATGAAGGCGTGCATGACAGTCCGATGGGTTCTCGGATGACAGTATGACGAAAAATCGGGCTCGCCGCACTTCCCTTATCGGGGGTCGCTTGCTACATGCCTTTCACCACGGCGGCCCCGGTCTAAGCCGGGCCCGGACACATTGGCGCGGGGTGGAGCAGCCCGGTAGCTCGTCAGGCTCATAACCTGAAGGTCGTAGGTTCAAATCCTACCCCCGCAACCAATTTGTGAAGCAATATCAATTGCTCACGAGACCTACGACGACTGACGCGATTTCCCTTTAACGCCCATCGCCGCACCACGCATTGCGCCGCGTGCGCCGCAACCTTGGTCGTCCGGCCGCGATCTCCGCTCCGGAAACGGGTGGCCTCGCACGCCCCGATTTGCTCGCCTGTTACGACCATCTTCGCACTTGCATCACGGCGGAGCCGCCGACAGGCTGCGAGACCGTCTTGGGAGGAATTGTGGTCACGCGCTCGACGCCGGCCAAACCGCGCATCTTCTATGGGTGGTTCGTCGTTGCCGGCACCTTTTCCGTCACCTTTGTCGGTTTTGGCTGCGCCTATAGTTTCAGCGCCTTTGTCGTTTCTTTGCAGCAGGATTTTGCCGCCTCGCGCGGATCGGTCTCCGTCGTCTTCTCTCTGGCCGGATTCTTTTATTTCGGCCTCGGGGTCGTCAGCGGCCCGCTGGCCGACTACTGGGGCGCAAGGCGTCTTGCCGTCATCGGCATGGTTCTCACCGGACTGGGGCTCGTGGTCGCGAGCGTCGCCCGCAGCCTGCCGCAAGTCTACGCGGCGTACGGGCTCGGCGTCGGATTGGGCGTCGGCTGTTCTTACGTTCCGGCTGTGGGCGCGGTGCAGCGCTGGTTCATCAGGCGCCGCGGCCTTGCCTCCGGCATCGCTGTCAGCGGCATCGGCGTCGGCACGCTCTTGGTGCCGCCGCTCGCTGCGTTCCTGATCGCGGCACTGGGGTGGCGCGAGACCTATCTGATCCTCGGCATTCTTTCCGCGCTTGTCGGCGGCGGGATGGCGCTGCTGATCGAGGACGATCCGCACCATCGCGGCCTCAATCCCGACGGCGCGCCGATTGAATCGAATGGGGAACCGACGCGCGCGACCGGCGTCCCGGTCAGCGAGGCGATCCGATCGCGGCGGTTCATCGGCCTTTACGCCGCCTGTTTCATTTGCGCGTTCGGCCTGTTCGTGCCGTTCGTGCATCTCGTGCCGTACGCGCTCGATCACGGCCTGCCGCAATCGTCCGCGGTGATTCTGCTCGCCATGATCGGTCTCGGCAGCACCGCCGGACGTTTTATCCTCGGCGGCGTGGCCGATCGGCTGGGACGCCCGCTGTCCTTCATGGCCATGTTCGTCGGCATGGCGCTCGCCTTCGTCATTTGGGCTTTTTCGACCGAACTCTGGGCGCTGGCCGCGTTTGCTTGCATCTTCGGCTTGTTCTACGGCGGGTTTGTCGCGCTCGCGCCGGCGGTGATCACCGACTATTTCGGCGGCCGTAACGCCGGCAGCATCATCGGCATTCTCTATACCAGCGTGGCGATCGGCACGCTGATCGGGCCCGGCGCCGCCGGCTACGCCTTCGATTTAACTCACAGCTATATGCTGCCGATCCTGGCGAGCGTTGCGGCAAATATCATCGCCGCCGCGATCCTGGCGGCCACCTCGAAGGCGTCTAGGTCGATCGGCGAAGCCCCGCGCTAAGCGAGCGCGGCGTGGACGAGACTGCGGAACAGCTGGCGGTAATAATCCCGTTGCCCCGGCGCCTGGATCATCATCATCGCGATCAGCTCTTCCTTGGGCGCGATCCAAAACGCCGTACCGGCGATGCCGCCCCAGAAGAATTCACCCGGCGTCCCAGGCGTCGGCGCGAGTCCGACCTCGCGCCGCACTGCGAAGCCGAGCCCGAAGCCATGTCCCGGCGCCAGCAGGAAGGTGGTTCCGATGCGGACATGCGGCCCGAGGTGGTCGGCGGTCATGAACTCAAGCGTCTTGCGGCCTAGGAGCCGCGTGTCGCCGAGCGCGCCACCGAGATAGAGCATCTGCACAAACCGCTCGTAATCGTCCATCGTCGACCACAAACCGCCGCCGCCCGATTCGAAATTCGTTTCAGTGAGCGTTACCGATTCGCCGGTATCGGGGTCTTTGGCGAAGGGCTTGGCGACACGATCCTGTTTGTCTGGCGGTACGAAGAAGGCGGTATCGCTCATGCCGAGCGGCGTGAGAATTCGCTCTTGCAGAAAGGCGCCCAAGCTCTGCCCGGAAACGATTTCGATGATGCGGCCGACGACGTCGGTGGAATGGCCGTAATCCCACGATGTGCCCGGCTGGTCGATCAGCGGCAGCTTTGCTAGCGCGGCAACAAGTTGGGCGTTGGTCAGATCAGGGGCTCCCAGCCTCGCCTTGGCGTAGAGGCGTTGCACGGCTGATACACCCGTGAATGCGTAAGTCAGTCCCGAGGTGTGGCGCAGCAGGTCCTGGACGGTGATCGGCCGCTCGGCCGCGACCAGTTCGAGCTTGCCATCCTTTTCGACGCCGACTTTGGCGTTGGCAAATTCGGGCACGAACTTCGCCAGCGGGTCGCTGATGAACAGCCGTCCCTCCTCGACCAGCATCATCAGCGCAACCGAGACGATCGGCTTGGTCATCGAATAAATGCGGAAGATGGTGTCGCCGGGCAGTGGCGGCCCGTCGGCGCGGAGCGCGCCGAGGTCGCGCCGGTAGCCGACTTTGCCGCCGCGAGCGATCAACATCGAGACACCCGGCACGTGCCGGGCATCGACTTGGCGCTGCATTACGGCGGTGAGCCTGGCAAGGCCGGCAGCGGATAGCCCGGCCTCTTCGGGCTCGGCCACGGCGAAGGCAGACGACGAAGCGCGATGATCGTTCACGGTCGGTCCTGGTGCTGAGAGTTGGCGAATAATGCAACAAAGCCCGGCTTCCAGGCGAGCGAAATTATGGCCTACGCCGCCGCTCGGGTGGCGAGGCGGTCCATCTCGCGCTCCACCAGCCGCCGATAGGGGCCGTCCCGGCGTATCAGCAGATCGGGCGGGCCGTCTTGCACGACTTGGGCGAGCTGCAGCACGACGATGCGGTCGAGACTCCTGACCGTCGACAGCCGGTGCGCGATGGCGATCACGGTGCGCCCGCGCATCAGCCGGCCCAATGCTTCGCGGATCGCTTCCTCCGACTCGCTGTCGAGCGCGGACTGTCGAACCACGGCTATTTGCGCTTGCTGGCGCGCGACTTTCGGCTCCTGCGGCTGGGCCGCGACTTGGCGCGTAATTTCCTCTTTTTTGCTTGGCCTCCCGATCGGGCAACCCGGCGCGCTGGGGTGATGTCCCTCCCGGTCACCACGTTCAACGTTTGAAGCACGCCGGCTACGCGGTCCTCGACAATCCGTTCCAGCGCGTTCCACGTGCCGGCGGCCGCGGCCTTTATTTCGGCCATCGTCTCATCCGCCATTCCCACGGCGCGCCCGCCAACCGCTCCGGCGCCTTCAACGAGCCCGTTGAAGACCTTGGTGCCCTCTTGCACCAACGTGTCGAAGAGCTGGGTCCCCTCTTCCTGCGCCATGGAAAAGGCGCCGAGGCCGGCCAGAACGATTTTGTTCGCGGAACCCAGGATCGACGCCGGCACACCGCCGGTCGGCGCACGTCTTTTCTTGGCCATGGTGCCCTCCCTTACCGAATGGAACAACATCACCCAGCCAGCCCGAAAGATCAATGCCGGACGCCGCCGAACTCGGGTCATGCGCAACGCATCATGCGCTCGCTCCTGAATCCTCGCGGTGATAAGGTCTGCGGGCACGTTGCCCGTGTGCAGCTGGGGCTTCTTCGGCAAAATCCGAGCTCGAATTGGCGATCATGGACGACAAGGCTGAAATCGTTCAGCGCCTTACAACCCAGCTGAACCTTGCGGCCCATTTGCGTTCCTTGGCAAAGGCTGAAGCGCAATCCGCCGACCGTCGCCAGTCGTTGCGCACCTGGCAGGCTGATCGCCTCGCGCGCACCCACGCGGATTTGCTTGCCAGCGCGCGTTTCGGGCCTGCGGCAGCCTTTTTCCTGACCGACATCTACAGCGCCAAGGACGTCGGCGGGCGCGATCAGGCGCTTGATCGAGTCGTGCCGCTTATGAGCAAGGTTCTGCCCGTTTCGGGCCTGGAGACGATCGTCGATGCGATCGAACTGGATGCCCTCTCGGAGGATCTCGACGCCGCTATGGTGGAAGCCCTGGGGCAACGGATCAACGCGATCGATGCCGCCGCCTATGGTAACGCTTACCGCAAAGTTGATCGTCGGAAGGACCGAGAACGCCAGATTTTTCTCATTCAGCACCTCGGGCAATCGCTCGATCGCCTCGCACGTCAACGCTTCGCCGGCACTGCTCTTGCGCTCGCGCGCAAGCCGGCCCGGCTGGCAGGCTTTGGCGAACTGCAAGAGTTCGCGGAGCGCGGTTACAATGCGTGCCGCCAGATGGGGCGTGTCGACGAGTTCATGAATCTGGTGGTCAAGAGGGAACAGCGCATACTCGAAGCGCTGTTCGCGGGAGACGACAGCGTGCTCAGCGAAGGGCCGGTGCGGAGCCCGGCAGCTGCCACTTGAATGTGAAATCGGGGCGCCGCGCGCCGCGATCCCGGTGTTGCGCTTGGTCGCTCTACGAATCCGCTCCCTCGGCGTCGCGCGTTTCCGGCATCAGCAACCACACGGCCGCCAAGCCGGCGAACGTGATCGCCGCCAGCCGCGACCAATCGCCGCCTCCGCTACAAATGCAGGATCAGATTTTTCCGCTACAAATGGCGGATAAGGCTTTAATCTGTCTGGATTCTGATGGCCGAACATTCCCAAGAACAAAAGTTCTGGGGTGAATGAAAAAGAAAATCTTTAGGGACGGAAGGTGATGACGGTTGACGCCACCGCGGTCGCATCCAAGGCCGCAGAGTCGCCGGCGCCGCGCTGGGGCCAGCTCTTCTTCGGCATCATCTGCATGGTGCTGATCGCCAACCTGCAATATGGCTGGACGCTTTTCGTCAATCCGATCAACAAGGCGCATGGCTGGTCGATCGCCTCGATCCAGCTGGCATTCAGCATCTTCATCGCGCTGGAGACGTGGCTGACCCCGATCGAGGGTTGGATCGTCGATATTCTCGGACCGCGGCGCGGACCCAAGCTGGTGGTCGCCTTCGGGGGAATCATGGTTGCCCTCGGCTGGATCGTCGATGCCCTCGCGCAATCGCTTGAGATGCTCTATTTCGGCGCGGTGTTGGCCGGCACCGGCGGCGGCGCAATTTATGCGACCTGCGTCGGTCAAGCCGTCAAATGGTTTCCCGACCGCCGCGGCGTTGCCGTCGGACTGACCGCGGCGGGTTATGGCGCCGGCGCGGCGCTCAGCGTCATTCCCATTCGCGAGGTGATCAACTCGAGCGGCTACGAAGCAGCCTTCTTCTGGTTCGGGCTGATCCAGGGTGGACTCGTCTTTATCCTGGCCTGGCTGTTGCGGGCACCCGATCCCGGCGAGATGGCCGGTGTCGGCGTGCCGAAGGTCCAGCAGACAACGCGCAGCTATACCCCCGCCCAGGCATTGGCCACTCCGGTGTTCTGGCTCCTCTACATCATGTTCGTCATGGTGTCGGCGTCAGGCCTGATGGCGACGGCGCAGATCGCTCCCATCGCCAAGGACTTCAACATCGGCGATGTGGTGGTCTTCTTCGGCGCCACGACGCTGAGCGCGGCGCTCATCATCGACAATATCTGCAACGGCGCGGCGCGGCCCCTGTTCGGTTGGATTTCCGACCATATCGGCCGCGAATACACCATGGCGATCGCCTTTGGCCTGGGCGGAATTGCCTATTGGTTGCTGGGAAGCCTCGGCTCTGCGCCTTGGGCGTTCGTATTGTTCGCGGCGCTGATCTTCCTCACCTGGGGCGAAATCTTCAGCCTGTTCCCGTCAACCTGTACGGACACCTTTGGGGCCAAGTTTGCGACCGTCAACCTCAGTTTGCTCTACACCGCCAAAGGCGCGTCTGCCTTCCTGGTGCCGGTTGCCAATATCATCAAATCCGCGACCGGGAGCTGGCACATGGTGTTCGTGGCGACCGCGATTATGAACTTCGTGGTGGTGGCTTTGGCCCTGTTCGTCCTCAAGCCGTTGCGGCACCGGTTCCTGGACAAAGGCTGAGCCTGTGTCCTTGGCCGGCCATCCGGCTTGGCCGATTTTAGCTTATTCCGACAGGAGTTAGCCTAATGGCGCGCCTCGGTGGGGGGGTGTGCCCTATCGTCCCGAAGAGTTGGATAAATTGGCGTTCGGCACAACCCAGCCTATTTGCCTCTCTTCAGTTCTGGAATAATGTATGCCAGCGATGATCTCGAGCCTTTCCATAACGCGGCGTGCCGAGTTGCGCTCAGCGGATATGACGGTGGTGCAACCGGCCGTTGACCCGCTGGCCAGCCCCGAAAATTTCAAGCGGCAGGCCTATGTGGCGCTCAAGAACGCCATCGCTGCCATGGATATCTATCGCAGCCGTACTGAAATCAGATTAGACGAGCGCCGCTTGGCGCAGGATTTCGGCGTCAGCCGCACGCCCGTGCGCGAAGCGATGGCGCAGCTCGAGCGCGAGGGGTTTGTCCGCTCGGTGCCGCGCCGCGGCGTCTATGTCGTGCGCAAGACGAAGCGCGAAGTGATCGAGCTGATCACCGCCTGGGCAGCGCTTGAAAGCATGGCGGCACGATTGATCACGCAGACCGCGGGCGATGACGACATCGCCTCGTTGCGGCGCATGTTTGCAACGTTCGACAACGGCGAAGTGCGCGCGCATCTCGACGAATATTCCGAGATCAACATCGAGTTCCATCAGGCGATCATTCGCATGAGCGGCAATACCATGCTCATCGATCTTGCGGAGAACCTGTTCACCCACATGCGGATGATCAGAAGAAAGACCATCGGCGAAATGGACCGCGCCGACCGCTCGATCCGCGACCACATACAGATCATCGAGGCATTGGAAGCCCGCGATACGGCGCGCGCCGAGGCGCTGGTGCGCGATCATGCGCTCGGTCTTGCCGAGCACGTTGCGAAATATGCGGATTATTTGGATTGAGGGAGACCTCCCATGGCTGATGCAGCAACAAAAGAGAAACCCGAAACCGCAGATCCGGCCGCAGCGGAGCAGGAGCTGACGGATGGCTTTCATCTCGTCATCGATGCGCTCAAGCTCAACGGCATCACCACGATCTACGGCGTGCCCGGCATCCCGATCACGGACTTGGGTCGAATGGCCCAGGCCGCGGGCATGCGCGTCATCTCGTTCCGGCATGAGCAGAACGCCGGCAATGCCGCAGCCATCGCCGGTTTCCTGACGAAAAAGCCCGGCATCTGCCTCACGGTGTCGGCTCCCGGCTTTCTCAACGGTCTGACGGCGCTCGCCAATGCCACGACCAACTGCTTTCCGATGATTCTGCTCTCGGGCTCGTCCGAGCGCGAGATCGTCGACTTGCAGCAGGGCGATTATGAAGAGATGGACCAGCTGGCCATCGCCAGGCCGCTCTGCAAGGCGGCCTTCCGCGTGCTGCATGCCGCCGACATCGGCATCGGCGTGGCGCGCGCGATCCGCGCCGCTGTTTCCGGTCGTCCCGGCGGCGTTTATCTCGATCTGCCGGCCAAGCTTTTCTCGCAAGTGATGAACGCGGAGGCGGGAGCCAAGTCGCTGGTCAAGGTCATCGACCCGGCACCGGCCCAGCTTCCCGCTCCGGCCGCTGTCAGGCGCGCACTCGACGTCCTCAAGGATGCCAAGCGTCCCCTGATCGTTCTCGGCAAAGGCGCCGCCTACGCCCAGGCCGATGAGGCGATCCGTGCGCTCGTCGAAAAAAGCGGCGTCCCGTTTCTGCCGATGAGCATGGCCAAGGGCCTCCTGCCCGACACGCATCCGTTGTGCGCCGGCGCGGCGCGCTCGACGGTGCTGAAAGACGCCGACGTCGTCATGCTGATCGGCGCCCGCCTCAACTGGCTTTTGTCGCACGGCAAGGGCAAGACCTGGGGCGAGCCTCACTCGAAGAAATTCATTCAGATCGACATCGAGCCCAAGGAGATGGACTCAAACGTCGAGATCGCCGCGCCGCTGGTCGGCGATATCGGCTCCTGCGTCTCGGCGCTGCTCGAGAGCATGGCCGGCAATTGGCCAGCCCCGCCGGCCGATTGGATTTCCGCGGTCAACGCGAAGAAGGAGGAAAACATCGCCAAGATGGCGCCGAGGCTGATGAAGAACACGGCGCCGATGGATTTCCATAGCGCGCTCGGTGCGCTGCGCACCGTCATCAAAGAGCGGCCGGATGCCATCCTGGTCAACGAGGGCGCCAACACGCTCGATCTCGCGCGCGGCGTCATCGATATGTATCAACCACGCAAACGCCTGGACGTCGGCACCTGGGGCGTCATGGGCGTCGGCATGGGCTATGCGATCGCCGCCGCCATTGAGACCGGCAAACCCGTGCTCGCGGTCGAGGGCGACAGCGCTTTTGGCTTCTCCGGCATGGAAGTGGAAACGATCTGTCGGTACAACCTGCCGGTCTGCACCGTCGTCTTCAACAACAACGGCATTTATCGCGGAACCAACGTCAATCCCGCCGGCGGTGCTGATCCTGCGACCACCGTCTTCGTCAAAGACGCGCGCTACGACAAGATGATCGAGGCATTCGGCGGCGTCGGCGTGCATGTGACCACACCCGACGAGCTCGGTCGCGCCGTCAACAAAGCCATGGACTCCGGCAAGCCGACGCTGATCAACTCGGTGATCGACCCGTCGGCCGGCACCGAAAGCGGCCGCATCGGCAACCTCAACCCGCAAAGCATGGTCCGCGAGAAATAAAGGACCGCAGGAGATTAAGGAGAGAAAATAATGGCACTGCGTAAAAAGGCCGCCAAAGCAAAAACCAAAACGGCGGTAAAAAAGTCGGCCGGGCAAGCCGTGAAGCTCAAGGCAGTCAAAAAGCCTGTGGCAAAAGCCGCAGCGAGCAATGGCCTGCCGCGGCCGTCGTCGAAGCCGTGGGGACAGGCGGGCAGGGCGCTCGACGGCGTGCGCATCCTCGACTTCACCCACGTGCAATCGGGACCGACCTGTACGCAGCTTCTCGCCTATATGGGCGCCGACGTGATCAAGGTCGAACGCCCCGGCGTCGGTGACATTACGCGCGGCCAGCTGCGCGACGTGAAAGGCGCCGACAGCCTCTATTTCACCATGCTCAACGGCAGCAAGCGCTCGATCACGATCGACAGCAAACATCCCAGGGGCAAGGAAATCCTCGATCGGCTGGTCAAGACCTGCGATGTGCTGGTGGAAAATTTCGCGCCCGGCGCGCTCGACCGCATGGGGCTCACCTTCGAGCATATCCACAAGCTCAATCCGCGCATGGTCGTCGCCTCGGTGAAAGGCTTCGGGCCCGGTCCCTACGAGGACTGCAAGGTCTACGAGAACGTGGCGCAATGCGCCGGCGGCTCGGCCTCGACCACCGGCTTTCGCGACGGCCCGCCATTGGTCACCGCCGCGCAGATCGGCGATTCGGGCACCGGCGTGCATCTCGCGCTCGGCATCGTCAGCGCGCTCTACCAGCGCCTCCGTACCGGCCGCGGCCAGAGAGTGCTCTGCGCCATGCAGGACGGCGTGCTCAACCTGGCGCGGGTGAAATTGCGCGACCAGCAGCGGCTTAAAGCCGGCCCGCTCACCGAATACAGCCAATACGGCGAGGGCATTCCGTTCGGCAAGGCGACGCCGCGCGCCGGCAACGATTCCGGCGGCGGCCAGCCGGGTTGGATTCTCAAATGCAAGGGGTGGGAAGACGATCCCGACGCCTACGTCTATTTCATCACGCAAGCGCCGGTGTGGGGCGCGATTTGCGACCTCATCGGCAAGCCGGAATGGAAGACCGATCCGAACTACGCGACGCCGCCGGCGCGGCTGCCGCGGCTGCGGCATATCTTCGACACCATCGAGCGATGGACCCTGACCAAGACCAAGTTCGAGGTGATGGAGATTTGCAACAAGCTCGACATTCCGGTCGGACCGATCCTGTCGATGAAGGAGCTCGCGGAGGAGCCGTCGCTGCGCGCGACCGGCACCGTGGTCGAGGTCAACCACCCGACGCGCGGGCCGTATCTGACGGTGGGCAACCCGATCAAGCTGTCGGATTCGCCCGCCGATGTGCGGCGCTCGCCGCTGCTTGGCGAGCACACCGATGAAATCTTGCGTCAGGTGCTCGGCTATTCGGCTCCGCAGATCGCCGAGATCAAGGCGTCCGGTGCGATCACCGCACCGGACAAACCGGCCAAAGCGGAGGCGGCGTAGTTTACTCCTCCCTCTCCCCGCTGCGCGGGGAGAGGGTTGGGGTGAGGGGGCCTCTCCGCTCGGCTCAGAATCGCGGCGGCGCCCCTCACCCTCGCTCGCAGGCTCGCTCGACCTCTCCCCGCCCGCGGGGAGAGGTGCCAACAGGGAAGGGATGTAAATGCGTATCGCGGTTCACGGGCAACAGGCGTTCGGCAAGGCGGTCCTGGAGGCATTGCTCAAGCGCGGCGAGAACGTGATCGCGGCTTACGTCGCGCCGGAGAAGGAGGGCGCGAAGGCCGATCCGCTCAAGGAGGCCGCGCTTGCCGCCAAGCTGCCGGTCTATCAGCCGGCCTCCTATCGCAAGCCCGAAGTCTGGGACGCATTCCGCGCGCTCAAGCCTGACCTGCAGGTGATGGCCTTCGTGACGTTGTTCGTCCCGGAGGATTTTTTGAACATCCCCACCCATGGCTCGATCCAGTACCATCCTTCGCTGCTTCCGGCCTATCGCGGGCCGAGCGCGATCAACTGGCCGATCATCAAGGGCGAAACCGAGACCGGGCTGTCGATCTTTTGGCCCGACAACGGGCTCGATACCGGCGACGTGCTTCTTCAGAAGAAAACGCCGATCGATCCCACCGATACGCTCGCCTCGGTGTATTTCGACCGGCTGTTCCCGATGGGCGTCGAGGCCATGCTGGCAGCGGTCGACTTGGTGAAGGCCGGCAAAGCGCCGCGCATCAAACAGGACGAAACCAAAGCGACCTATGAGGGCCGCTGCGGCCCCGACAATGCGCATATCGACTGGGGCAAGCCGTGGCTGCAGATCGACCGGCTGATCCGCGGCTGCAATCCGGCGCCGGGCGCATGGTCGAAACTCGACGGCAAGACGGTGAAAATCTTCGACGCCAAGCCGCTGCCGGCCAAGGACCCCAAGGGCATCGCCGGCAAGATGGGCGAGATCGTCGCCATTGACGGCGACGGCGTCACCGTGGTTTGCGCCGACGGCCGCTTCAAGGTCAGCCGCGTGCAAGCGGACGGTCCGAAAATCACCGCAGCCGAATTTGCCGCCGGCGCCAAGCTCACCCCCGGCATGAGGTTTTCATGAATCCGTCCCCCGCGAGCGCGGCGAAAGCCCGCGCAGACGCCTCGCAACACACCCATCCGAAAACCGATATCGAGATCGCCCAGGCCGCCAGGATGCGGCCCATCGTCGATATCGCTCGCGAAAAACTCGGCATCGCCGCGGAAAATCTCGAACCCTACGGCCACTATAAGGCCAAGGTGTCGCTCGACTGCATCAAGCGCCTGCAGGATTGCCCGAACGGCAAACTGATCTTGGTGAGCGCGATCACGCCGACGCCGGCCGGAGAGGGCAAGACCACGACGACGGTCGGCCTGACCGACGCCCTCAATCACATCGGCAAGAAGGCGATGCTGTGCATCCGCGAGCCTTCGCTCGGTCCCTGCTTCGGCGTCAAGGGTGGGGCGGCCGGCGGCGGCTACGCGCAGGTCGTGCCGATGGAGGAGATCAATCTGCACTTCACCGGCGATCTGCACGCTATCGGCACGGCAAACAATCTGCTCGCGGCGCTGATCGACAATCACATCTACTGGGGGAATGCGCTCGGCATCGATGCGCGCCGGATCGCCTGGCGGCGCGCCATCGACATGAACGAGCGGGCGCTGCGCTCGATCGTGTCCTCGCTCGGCGGCACCGCCAACGGCTTCCCGCGCGAGGATGGCTTCGACATTACCGTCGCGTCGGAGGTGATGGCGATCTTCTGTCTGGCGCGCGACGTGCAGGACCTCAAGCAGCGCCTCGCCAACATCGTGGTCGGCTATACGCGCGAGCGAAAGCCGGTGCGCGCCGGCGATCTCAAGGCGCAGGGTTCGATGACGGCGCTGCTCAAGGACGCGCTGGCGCCGAACCTGGTGCAGACGCTCGAAGGCACCCCCGCCTTCATCCATGGCGGCCCGTTCGCCAACATCGCGCACGGCTGCAACTCGGTGCTGGCGACGACGACGGCGCTCAAGCTGGCCGATTACGTGGTGACCGAAGCCGGCTTCGGCGCCGACCTGGGCGCGGAAAAGTTCATGGATATCAAGTGCCGCAAGACCGGGCTGGCGCCCGACTGCGCCGTGCTGGTCGCCACCATCCGCGCGCTGAAAATGCATGGCGGCGTCAAGAAGGAGGACCTCAAGGCGGAAAACCTCAAAGCGCTCGAGGCGGGCATGGCGAACCTGGCGCGTCATATTGAGAACGTGCAGAAATTCGGCGTCGTGCCGGTGGTCTCGATCAACCGCTTTTCCGCCGATACCGATGCCGAGATCGCGCTGGTCAAGGAGGCTTGCGCCAAGCTCGGCGTCGAAGCGCTGATGGCGGATCATTGGGCGCTCGGCGGCGAGGGCGCGGCCGATCTCGCGCGCGCCGTCGTCAACATCGCCGAGAGCGGCAAAAGCAATCTCAAGCTCCTCTATCCCGACGACATGCCGCTGCTGGAAAAGATCCGCACGATCGCCAAGGAGATCTATCGCGCCAAGGATATCGAGGCAGACAAATCGGTCCGCGAGCAGCTCGCCGCGTTCGAGAAGATGGGCTATGGCAAATTTCCGGTCTGCATCGCCAAGACCCAATACAGTTTCTCGACCAACCCGGATGCCAAGGGCGCGCCGACCGATCATGTCATCAAGGTGCGCGACGTGCGGCTTTCCGCCGGTGCCGAATTCGTGGTCGCCATCTGCGGAGAGATCATGACCATGCCGGGCTTGCCGAAGGTTCCCGCCGCCGACCATATCGACGTCGGGCCGGATGGTAAGATCGTCGGGTTGTTTTAAGCTGCGCCGATGATCGTGTCTCGGCCGTGCACAGAAAGGTCTGGTTATGTCTCTTGCTGAATCGCCGCGGCTTGCCGCCGCACACGGCGCGCCGCTGCGCCACGACTGGACCCGCGAGGAGGTGCAGGCGCTGTTCGAGCTGCCGTTCCCGGAGCTGATGTTCCGCGCGCAGAACGTTCACCGCGACCATTTCGATCCGGCGGCCGTGCAGATTTCAACGCTGCTCTCGATCAAGACCGGCGGCTGCCCGGAGGACTGCGCCTATTGTCCGCAGAGCGCCAAATACGAGACCGGCGTGCGCGCCGAAAAGCTCATGGCGCTCGACGCCGTGCTTGCGGAGGCGCGGGCGGCGAAGGCTTCCGGCGCCAGCCGGTTCTGCATGGGCGCCGCCTGGCGCTCGCCCAAGGATCGCGACCTCGATTCCGTCTGCGTCATGGTCGAAGGCGTCAAGGCTTTGGGCCTCGAGACCTGCGCGACACTCGGCATGCTCACCGCCGCGCAGGCCCAGCAGCTCCGCGAGGCCGGGCTCGACTATTACAATCACAACCTCGACACCTCGCCGGAGTTTTACGAAAAGATCATCACCACGCGCACCTACCGCGATCGCCTGGAAACGCTCGAACACGTGCGCGCCGCCGGGATCAACGTCTGCTGCGGCGGCATCGTCGGCATGGGGGAAACACGCGAGGATCGCGTCAGCATGATCGCGACCCTGGCAAGTTTGCCGGAGCATCCCGAATCGGTACCGATCAACATCCTGGTCCGTGTCGCCGGGACGCCGCTCGCGGGCGAGCCCAGCCTCGACCCGATCGAATTCGTGCGTACCATTGCCGTCGCCCGCATCACCATGCCGCGGTCGATGGTGCGGCTCTCGGCCGGCCGCGAGACCATGAGCGAGGAGACGCAGGCGCTCTGCTTCCTGGCCGGCGCCAACTCGATTTTCTACGGGCCGAAGCTGCTGACCACGCCGAACCCGGAGCGCGACCGTGACCAGGCGCTGATGGATCGGCTCGGTCTGTCGCCGATGACAGGGGGTTAAAACATCCCCATCCGTTCGCTCGCCATGGTGCCGGTGAGCATGAGGACGCCGAACGCCATCACCGCGAGCGCGGCGCCAACCTCGACGCCGCGCAGAAGAAGCGAGCCGTAGCCGTTGCGCGTGGCGGCAAACCGTTTCGCCATCGCCTTGGCGGCGACGGCAAGCGTGGCGATCGCTGCAACAGTAATTGCCGTGCCGACTCCCATCACGAAGGTCGAGGCAACGCCGGCCCAGAACAAACCCTGCGCCAGCGCAAAAATGAGGACGATGATCGCACCCGAGCAGGGCCGCAAGCCGACCGCGACGATCGCCGACAAACCCCGCCGCCAGCCGCCCGGCCCCGCCAATTCCTCAGGCTCCGGTCCATGCGCATGCCCCCAGGGCAACACGTCTTCCTCTTCGTCGGCGCCGTGATGATGGCCGAGGGCGTGATCGTGCGGCTGAGCGGCATGATCGTGGTGCGAACGATCATGGTGATGGCAATGGGCGTCGGCGGCGTGGACGTGGTGCGCGTCGGCCGGCTCCGCCGCTGCCGGTTCGGGTCCTGACCTGACCGTGCGCAGGGCATGAAGAAAGCCGCGGCCCTTCACCCAAATGAGCCGCGCGCCCAACAGCACGATCAGCGTATAGCTGACCACTTCGATGACGCGCACGGTATCGCCCATCACCTTCGCCGTGGCGCCGATCAGAACCGCGGCGACGGCGACGATCACAACCGCGGTCAGCGCCTGCAGCAGCGCCGAGGCGAACGACAACGCGATGCCGCGCCGCCAAGTCTCCTCGTTGGCGAGCAGGTACGACGAGATCACCGCCTTGCCGTGGCCCGGGCCGGCGGCGTGGAAAATGCCGTAGATGAACGAGATGCCCATCAGTCCCCAATAGGCCGAGCCATCAGTCTTGGATGCGCGGATGAGGCCGGACAGCGCGCGGTAGAACAGCGCCTGCTTGGCGAGGATCCAGCCGGCGATGCCGGTGACCGGCGCTGAATGAATGGCGCCGAACGGCCCGGCCTGCGCCGACGCGGCGGTTGCCAGCGCGTCCGCGGCCACCGCCAGAACCAAGATCACCGCCGCCATAGCAATGCAGCGGGTGAGCCGCACCCTGGCGCCGCTCCTCACGGGCAGTTCACCGCGATCCGGTTGGCGAAATTCGCGCCCATGCCGATATTGGCCTCCGAGGTCTGGAAGGCCTGATCGAGCCGCAGCGTGATCGGGAAATTATCGTCGTGCGGTTTCTCGACCGCGACCGTGCATGGCGCCGGCGCGCTGACCAGCCGCACCGGGTCTTTTTCCGCGAAACCGAAATCGATGAAGAATTCCGGATCGTAAACTTCGATCTCGATCGCCTTCGCCTTTACCGGCGTCTTGAACGGCAGCGTGAAGTGCAGCGTCAGCACCGTCTCCTTCGCATCGTAATCGAGATAATAGTCGATCGGATCGAGGAAGGCGTCCTTCCGCCGTTTGCCATCCACCTTGGCGTAGGTGAAATAGGCGTACTCCTTGAGCGACTCGACGTTGACCTTGGCGAGCGGCGCCAGCTCCTCGCGCGTGAACGTGCCCTTGGTCTTTTGCTCGAGGCCCTGCGTGGCGAAGGCGGAGAACATATCGTCGAAGGCCCAGGCGTGGCGCACGCCGGTGACCGAGCCATCCGCCGCGTAGAGAAGTTCTTCCGTCATCGTCACCCAGACGTGGGGGTGCGCGTCGACACGCCCCGTCGCCGCGACGATGCAGGCCAGTCCGGCCATGACAGAGATGAAGCGTTGGATCATCGGCCCCCGCGCAAGGTGTCGTCGCGATTTGCCGCCCCCGACAGCGGGCGCAGACTTGAACGCCGAGTGGGGCGGAAACGAGGCTGCAGGTCCTACACCCCCGACGCTCCGCCATCGCCGCGCGGATCGTGGGCGCCTTCGCAGCTGCCGTCGACATGCAAGACCGCGGCGCCGGCATGGCCCATCGTATCGGAGTAGGGCTCGGGCAGGACTTCCAGATCATGGCCGGCGGCGGCGAGCTGGTCGACGAGATTGCCGTCGAAGCGTTGCTCCAGGCGCAGCTTGGTTTGCTGATTGCCCCAGGTCCGCCCGAGCAACCAGCGCGGACGGTCGATCGCAGTGGCGAGCGGCTGCCTAAATAAGACGTGGCGCGTGAACACCGCACTCTGCGTCTGCGGCTGGCCGTCGCCGCCCATGGCCCCGTAGGCCATGATGCGTCCGTCCTTGAGGACAGCGAGCGCCGGATTGAGCGTGTGGAACGGCAGCCGGCCGGGGGCGAGCAGATTGAGCGCGCCGCGTTGCAGCGAAAAGCTGACGCCGCGGTTCTGCATCAGCACGCCGGTGCGCGGCAGCACGCAGCCCGAGCCGAACTCCCAATAGAGCGATTGGATGTAGGATACGACGAGACCCGTCGTATCCGCCGCGCCCATCCACACGGTATCGCCGTCGCCGGAGCCGAGCGGCCAGGGCGCCGCCTTGCGGCGGTCGATTTTCATCGTCTCGCCGGCGATGAACCGCGGCTCGAGACAGCGATCGAGCGCATGCGCCAGATGGTTCGGGTCGGTGACGACGCGATCGCGGACCCACAGCGCGCGCTTGGTGGCCTCGACCAGGCCGTGGATATGGTCGAAGCCCTCCGCCTCGGTCACGCTCAAGCGAGCAAACAAGGCGAGGATCATCAGCGAGGCGACGCCTTGGGTCGGGGCATCGGTGTTGTAGACCGTTCCCTCCGGCAGTTCGACGCGCAGCGGCTCGGCGAGTGTGGCGCGATAGCGGGTCAAATCCTCGCGGGTGAGCGGACTGCCGATGCGGGTAAGGTCGGCGGCGACTTCGCGTCCGACGTCGCCGCGATAAAAATCGTCAAGACCGGCATGAGCGAGATGCGCCAGCGTCTCGGCCAGCGCCTCTTGCTTGAGGATGGCACCGACTTCCGGCGGCTTGCCATCCACCAGAAACGTGTCGGCAAAACTCGGCACCGGCGCCAGCGCGACAAGGTGTTCCTGCGTGAGCCGCGCCTGGCTGCGCGATACGGCATAGCCGCTTTGGGCTTGGTCGATGGCGGGCGCCAACAGCACATCAAGCGGCAGCTTTGCGCCATTCGCCGTCGCCGCCTCGAGCGCCAGCATCCAGCCGCCGACGGCACCCGGCACGGTGAGTGCGGCAAGCGGACCGCGGGGCGGAATTGCCTCGTACTCGGCATAAAACTCGGGCTGCGCCTGCGAGCCGGCGGGTCCCGCGGCCATGATCGCACGCACGCGGCCGGACGCCTCGCGGAACAGCCAGAACCCGTCGCCGCCGATATGGTTCATGTGCGGGTAGACGGCGGCGATCGAGGCCGCCATCGCCACCATCGCTTCCAGCGCGTTGCCGCCCTCGGCGAGAATCGAGCGGCCGGCTTCCACGGCGCCGTAATGCGGCGCGCAGACGACGCCGCGGCGGTGACCGGCACTGTGCAGATCGACCATGCTCAGGCGACCGCAGAGGGCTCGGCCAATCCGCGCTTGCGCAACAGCGCTTCCGCGCTCGGCAACCGGCCGCGGAAGGCATTGTAGGCATCGGCCGGATCGCGGGCGCCGCCGGCGGCGTAAATGGTCTCGCGTAACCGCTGCGCGGTGGCCGGATCGAAGATGTCGCCGGTCTCCTCGAAGGCTTCGAACGCGTCGGCATCGAGCACTTCCGACCACATGTAGCTGTAATAGGCCGCGGCATAGCCGCCCCCGGAAAACACGTGGCCGAAGTGCGGCGGGCGGTGGCGCATGACGATCTCTTCCGGCATGCCGATACGCGACAGCACTTGGCTCTCGAACGCGCTGGCGTCGATTGTGCCGGGCGAGCCGAGCGAATGAAAATCGAGATCGGCGAAGGCCGAAGCCAGGTATTCGACCGTGCCGAATCCCTGGTTGAAATTGCCCGCGGCGAGAAGCCGTTGCAGCAGGTCTTCCGGCATCGGCGCGCCGGTTTGGTAGTGCCGGGCGAAGCGCCGCAACACCTCCGGCTGCTCGAGCCAATGCTCGTAGAGCTGCGACGGCAGCTCGACGAAATCGGTGGCGACATTGGTGCCGGAAATCTGCGGATAGGTGACGGCTGACAGGAGGCCGTGGAGCGCATGGCCGAATTCGTGGAACAGCGTGCGCGCTTCCTCGAAGCCGAGCAGCGTCGGCTCGCCATCGGGGGCCTTGGCGAAATTGCAGACGTTGACGATCAGCGGGCGAATGTCGCCGGCAAGTTTTTCCTGCTCCCGCAGCGACGTCATCCAGGCGCCGCTTTGTTTTGACGCCCGCGCAAAGTAATCGCCGAAGAAGAGCCCGATCTCGGCGCCGTCGCTGTCGCGCACCTGCCAGACCCGCACGTCGGGATGCCAGACCGGCACGTCGGCGCGTGCGGTGAAGCGCAAGCCGAACAGCCGCTCCGCCGTGTAAAACGCAGCCTCGATCATGCGGTCGAGGGCGAGATACAGCTTGATGGCCGCCTCATCGACGGCGCAGCGCCGGCTGCGCAGCTGATCGGCGTAATAGCGCCAATCCCAGGGCGCGAGCGCAAAGTTGCCGCCTTGTTCCTGCACCAGCGCCTGCAGGTCGTCGCGGTCGGCGAGCGCTTTTCTCCGCGCGCGCGCCCATACCGTGTCCAATAGATCGCGCACGGCTTCCGGCGTCTTCGCCATCGCATCGTCGAGCCGGTAATGGGCGAAGTCGGCATAGCCGAGCAGTTTTGCGCGCTCGGCCCGCAGCTGCACCATTTCGGCGATGATCGCCTTATTGTCGGTCGCGCCGCCATTGTCGCCGCGCGAGATAAACGCGCGAAACACCTTTTCGCGCAGGTCGCGCCGCTGCGCGAACTGCAGGAACGGTTCGACGCTCGACCGCGACAGCGTGACGACGTGGCCGTCGAGGCCGCGTTCCTGCGCTTCAGATCGCATCGCTTCGCGCATGAAACCCGGCAGCCCGGCAAGCTCCGCTTCGCTCTGAAGAGGCAGCGCGAAATCCTGCTCATCACCCAGCACGTTCTGGCTGAACGCGGTGCCGAGCGCCGCCAGCCGTTCGATGATCGCTGCGAGGCGCGCCTTCGCCGCCGCTTCGAGGCCGGCGCCGGCGCGACGGAAGGTGACGCGGTAACGCTCGAGCACGCGTTTCTGCTCAGCGGACAGGCCGAGCGTGTCGGCCTGACGCATGAGGGCTTCGATGCGCTGGAACAGCGCCGCGTCGGTGTGGATTTTGTTCCAGTGGCGGGCGATCTGCGGGGCGATCTCCCGCTCGATCTCGAGCAGCGCGTCATTGCTGTGGGCGCCGACCAGAAGGTGGAAGACGTACTCGACCCGCGCCAGCGCACGGCCGCTCAGTTCGAGGGCGCCGATCGTATTGTCGAAGCTCGGCGGTTCCGGCGCCGCCGTAATGGCCGCAATCTCGGCCTCATGGTCCGCAAACGCGCGCGCGTAGCCGGGGCGGAAGTGCTCGGGCGTGATGCGGTCGAACGGGGGAACCTCGTGGGGGGTGGTCCACGGCGCAAAGAAGGGATTTGCCGATTGGGGAACGGTCATCAGGGGGCTTACCAAGTGGAGGCGAACTTATATAGGGATTTGAGCTTGAATTGGCCCCTTCTTTCGGAGAGAGTGCCGGCGCTTTGGAAGGGTCTATGAACAAGCCATCCCCGCAGCGCCCCCGGCGCATCCTCTGGCAGAACGTGCTCACCGTGGTCAGCGCGGCGATCCTGATCAGCGCCGAAGTGTTCGGCGCCGCCTTTGCCGGCAGCTGGGCGATCGCCAACCTGCTGGTGCTCGGCGCGATTGGCGCGCGCATTCTCGACGGGCTGTTCGTCCTGGGCGGCATCGTCGTCATGGTGCAGTTCGTCCGCGCTGCGCGCCGCGTCGAGCCGTTCACGGCGGCGGACTGAAAACTCGCCGCGCGGCCCGGCGCGTGCGCCGTGGAAAACTCCGCTGCTACGTTTTGTTAAGAGCAAAACGCTTGACAGCGCGGCTGAATAGCTTAATTCGGAAATCGCCCAATTTCGCACGTGCCTGTGGCCGTGTGTCGGTCGGTGGGCATCCGGACAAGAGGCCGGACAGCCGCCTAAGGAAGAGACACTCCTTCCTTGCTCCAGCGACCGGCAGCCGGAGGCGAAACCGGCATAGCCCGCTCTCCACGGGCGACGCGGCTTAAAGCAACGACGGAAGGGCTTTTTTGGTTCGCTGCCGGCGCCAATGCCGGGGACACCGAAAGGGCTTGTCCATCTTTGCCAGCAGTGCGGAACGGGATCTCCCTCATCCGGACCAAGGCAGCAATCGCGGCGACGCTAACTAGCTCCGCATAGTGCGGAGCCGCGCGCGTCGCAGGAGGTTCACCTCGGCGGCTTCGCCGCCTGTCGGATAAGGGAGTGGGTGGCAATGACCGCGCGAATCCGCGAATTCCTCAGGCAACGCACCGAAGACGGACCCTGCCTCGTCGTCGATCTTGACGTGGTCCGCGACAACTATCTCAACTTCGCCAAGGTGCTGCCGGACACCAAGGTGTTCTATGCCGTCAAGGCCAACCCGGCGCCGGAAATCCTCAAACTGTTGGCCGGGCTCGGCTGCTGCTTCGACGTCGCCTCGGTGAGCGAGGTTCGGGCCGTGCTCGCGGCGGGCGCGCCGCCGGAGCGGATCTCCTACGGCAACACGATCAAGAAGGAGACGGAAATCGCCACGGCCTTCAGGCTCGGCATCACTCTCTTTGCCATCGATTGCGAGGCCGAGGTGGAGAAGGTCGCGCGCGCCGCCCCCGGCAGCCGGGTAATTTGCCGCATCGTCTGCGACGGCTCGGGATCCGAGTGGCCGCTGTCGCGCAAGTTCGGTTGCGAGCCCGCCTACGCCGCCGACATCCTCGAGCTCGCCCATAAGCGCGGGCTGGCGCCTTATGGGGTGTCGTTCCATGTCGGCTCGCAGCAGCACAACGTCGAAGCTTGGGATCGTGCGCTCGCCTCGGCGGCGGCCGTATTCCGCGCCTGCGCCGAGCGCGGCATCACGCTCGCCATGGTCAATCTCGGCGGCGGCTTTCCGGCGCGCTACGTGCGCAAAACGCCGAAGCTCGAATCCTACGGCAAGGCGATCTTCCGTTCGCTGCGCAAGCATTTCGGCAACAATCTGCCGAACACCATCGTCGAGCCGGGCCGCGGCCTGGTGGGCAATGCCGGTATGATCGAGGCCGAGGTGGTCCTGATCGCCAAGCGTTCGCCCGAGGACGAGGTGCGCTGGGTCTATCTCGATATCGGCAAATTCCACGGGCTGGCGGAAACCATCGGCGAGTCGATCCGCTATCCGATCCGCACGACCAAGGATCGCGACGAAACCGCGCCCTGCATCATCGCCGGCCCGACCTGCGATAGCGTCGACGTGCTCTACGAGAAGACGCCGTACCCGTTGCCGGTGTCGCTCGCCATCGGCGACAAGGTCCTGATCGAGGCGGCCGGCGCCTATACCGCGACCTACTCCTCAGTCGGCTTCAACGGCTACCCGCCGCTGCGGCAGTACGTGATCTGAGCATCAGGCGAGGTCAATCAATCCAGCCTCGCCGCTTTCCGTGCCGAAGGCGAGAAGGAGGCCGTCGGCGCTCCAGGCAAGTGCGGTGACCGGCGCGTCGCCCGGCTTCTTCGCCAAAATCTCGGCGCCGTCCTCGATACGGACCAAGAGCACCATGCCGTCGGCGTAGCCGGCGGCGACGATGTCCTGCCTGGGGTGGCAGGCGACGACCTCGATGCGGTGTTCGGAGGGCGCCAACAGCCGCGGCTGTTTGCCCATAGGCCCGTCCTTGGTCTGGAACGGCCAGAGGATGAGCTGCGTCGCGCCCGAGGTCGCGAGCCAACGCCCGCCGATGGTCCAGCCGAGCGAGGTCACGCGCACCGCGTAACCGGACATGCGCATGTGCTGGCGGTCGGCGAGCCGCCAGCCGTGCAGCATCGGCTCCTGCATGGTGGTGACGAGGAAACGGCCGTCGGGACTCACCGTGGCGCCGAGATGCGAGCCCTTCCATTCGAGTTTTTCCGGCGCCGCCTGCGGCGCATTGGGGAACCACAGCGAGGCGCCGTTGTAGTGGGCGACGGCGAGCCGAAAGCCTTTTGGCAGGAAGGCAAGCCCGCCGACGGTCGATGGCGCTTCGAATTCGCGGAGCTCCTTGGCTTGCACGAAGGCCGTCTTGCCAGCCGACCAGGCGACGGCGCCGTCCGGCGCCAGCGCGACGTGATCGATCCAGCGATGTTTCGCATCGGTCGCGAGTATGCGGGTCTCGCCTTGCGCGTTGGTCGCCATCACGCGGCCATCGTCGCCGCCGCTGACGATGCGCTCGCCATCGGCTGTCGTGGCGAGGATCGCGCCGTCATGGACGGCGACCCGCCGCGACTCACCGTCGGCCGCCGCGAATACCATCGCTTCCTCGCCGAGCACGAACACGGCGGCAAGGCCAAGAAAATGCACGGCAACGGTCGCTCCGCCTGCCGTCAGCGGACGGGTGCGATCGACGACGGAGACGATATCGCTGCGAGTGTCGGTCATGGTGTTCACCTCTCCCTGCATGCAGGGAGAGGTTTTTTACGCGACGCAGCGCTCGAATTCCTGCCGGATTTTCTCCTCCGGCAGATTGCGGCCGATAAAGATGATGCGGCTGTCGCGCTTCTCACCCTTGTTCCATGGCCGCTGGTGGTCGCCGTCGAGGATCATGTGCACGCCCTGGAACACGAAGCGCTCATCGTCGTCCTTGAAGGCGAGGATGCCCTTGCAGCGCAGGATGTTCGGACCCTCCTTCTGCACCAGGTCCTGCACCCACGGAAAAAACTTGTCGGGATCGAGCGGCCTGTCGCTGCGCAGCGAAACCGATTGCATCTCCTCGTCGTGGTAGTGCTTGAGGCCGCCGTGATGGGCCTCGTGGTGATGGTCGTCGTGATCACGGCCGTGGTCATGGTCATGATCGTGCCCGTCGCCTTCCAGGAACTCAGGTTCGATGTCGAGGATACGGTCGAGGTCGAAGGCGTTGCGGCCCAAAACCTCGCTGAGCGGAATTTGCGCGCGCTCGGTCTTATGCACCTTGGCGTAGGGATTGATGCCGCGGATGCGCGCCTCGACCTCGTCTAGCTCATCAGCCGAAACGAGGTCCGTCTTGTTGATCAGGATGACGTCGGCGAATGCGATCTGGTTCTTCGCTTCCGGAGCATCCTTGAGTCGCTCATTGAGCCACTTGGCGTCGGCGACGGTGACCACGGCGTCGAGTTTGGTCCTGCGGCCGACATTCTCGTCGACGAAAAAGGTCTGCGCCACCGGCGCCGGGTCGGCGAGCCCGGTGGTCTCGACGATGATGGCGTCGAACTTGCCCTTCCGTCGCATCAACCCGTCGAGGATGCGCACCAGATCGCCGCGCACGGTGCAGCAGATGCAGCCGTTGTTCATCTCGAAGACTTCCTCGTCGGCGCCGATGACGAGATCGTTGTCGATGCCGATCTCACCGAATTCGTTGACGATGACGGCGTACTTTTTGCCGTGCGGCTCCGAGAGGATGCGGTTGAGCAACGTGGTCTTGCCGGCGCCGAGATAGCCGGTCAGCACGGTGACGGGGATTTTGTCGGACGAAAGCGGTGCGGACATGCGGGAACCTCCTGCGGCTATATAGGCGATCCCGCGCCGACCCAACACGCCAGAAAGCCGGTGGCGCCATGGTTGGGGACAATGACATTGCGACCGATATGTTATAATATTACATTCTGAGCCGCTCGACTTTGATTTTTCAGGCGAAACAGCGATGGCGCCGCCATGAAGCTAGTCCTCGGGCTGACCACGGCCCTTCTCCTGACGCTTGCCGTGGCCGTACCGGCACCCGCAGCGGACGGCAAGATCGCGCTGGTGGCGGCGGAGAATTTCTACGGCAACGTGGCGCAGCAAATCGGCGGCGACCGGGTTTCCGTCACCAGTATCTTGAACAGCCCCGACCAGGATCCGCATCTGTTCGAGGTCTCGCCGGCCGTCGTTCGCCAAATCGCCGCGGCCCGAATCGTCGCCTACAACGGCGCCGACTACGATCCCTGGATGGGGCAGCTGCTCAAGGTGACGCCCAAGCCCGGGCGCGTCGTGATCAACGCCGCCGATCTGGTGCACAAGCAAGCCGGCGACAACCCGCACATTTGGTACGATCCGGCGACCATGCCGGCGGTGGCGCGGGCGCTGGCTGCCGCGTTCACCGCGGCCGATCCGGCCCACAAGGACGATTATGCGGCGCGGCTGAAAACCTTCCTGGCGTCGCTCGATCCGCTGAATGAAAAAATCGCAGCCATTCGCGGCAAGTATGCCGGCGTCGCCGTCACCGCCAGCGAACCGGTTTTCGGCTACATGGCGGCTGCACTGAAGCTGAAAATGCGCAACGAGAGATTTCAGCTTGCCGTCATGAACGATACGGAGCCGAGTGCCCGTGACGTCGCCGCATTCGAGCAGGATTTAACAACGCATCAGGTGCGGGTGTTGTTCTACAACAAGCAAGCTTCCGACAAGCTGGTCGGCCATCTCGTCGATCTGGCGCGTGCTTCCAACATCCCGGTGGTCGGCGTTACCGAGACCTGCCCGCCCGG
>Ga0208937_1000520_pt1 | contig 28534 bp, 26 predicted proteins | sample June2015DPH_11_5_FD_184705 | JGI IMG/M metagenome (GOLD analysis project Ga0208937, IMG submission 184705) | Peatland microbial communities from SPRUCE experiment site at the Marcell Experimental Forest, Minnesota, USA - June2015DPH_11_40... | ecosystem: Environmental > Terrestrial > Soil >...
CCAGCGGCTCCAGCAGGTCGGCCAAGAATTGTTCCAAGCGCTTTCGACATTTCTCGATTTCGCTCTCGGTCATGGACCGAAGCTTAGCACCTCTCGCAGGGGAGGTCAATAACCTAACGTAGTAGTAGTAGGCAGTAGGCAGTAAGCAGTCGGCAGTGAAAACAGTGGGATTCAAAACCTATGAAGCCGGCCGCTGACGGTTCAAAGCCGAACGCTGAAAGCTGCCAGACGACCTTCCGTGCGGCGACCTTTGGAGTGCGGGAGCTCGTCATTCACGGGAGAGCTAATTCGGTTTCTACCGCCCTCGGTCCCGCAGAGCGGGACAGAGGGTGTCCCGATCTATCGGGACGGGTGAGGGGGTTGTTCAGCGACCCATGCCATGGTTATTCCGTGAGGACTCCTGAGGGGCGCAGACCTCAACAACAGGCCTGCGCTACAAGTGCGGATGGTGCGATGCAATCATCGCCCCCATAAAAAAACGGGGAGGAATATTCATGGTGGATGGCTTAACTGAAAAGATCAGTCGGAGAAGGTTTCTCGGCGCTGCGGCCGCGACCGCGGCGGGCGTGATGATCGTGAAACCTGGGGCGGTGCGAGGTTCGGTGGCGAACTCGGCCGTGCGCCTGGGGATTTTGGGCTGTGGAGGACGCGGCTCGGCGGTAGGAACAGGGTTCGTGGACAACACCAATACACGCGTGGTGGCCCTTGCAGATCTCTTCGCCGATCAGCTCGAGGCAGGCCGCAAATACTTCGATGAACACCAGCGCGCGAAGGGCTATGCGGCCATCGATTCATCGCAGCTCTTCCAAGGCCCCAAAGCCTACCAGCAGATCGCGGCATCGAAAGAAGTGGACTTCATCCTCATCACGACTCCTCCTTACTTCCATCCTCTCCACCTGGAAACCGTGGCGGCGGCAGGAAAGCACGTGTATTGCGAGAAACCCGTCGCGGTGGACGTGCCGGGCGCCAAGCGCGTCATCCGCATTGGCAAGAAGGCCGAGGGGAAGCTGAGCCTGGAAGTGGGGTTTCAGATCCGCAAAGCGCCGCCCTACGTCGAGTTGGTGAAGCGCATCCACGGAGGCGCTTTGGGCAAGATCGGTTGCGGCTTGGGCTACTACTACTGCGGCCACATCGACCGTCCCGAGTGGCCCCACGCCTCGCCGGAAGAGAAAAAGCTTCGAAACTGGGTGTGGGACCGCAAACTTTCCGGAGACATCATCGTCGAGCAGAACATTCATATTATTGATGTGTGCAACTGGATTCTGCAGGGGCATCCTGATTATGCCGTGGGCGGGGGCGGACGCAAGCTGCGCACGGACTCGGGGAACTGCTGGGACAATTTCAATGTGGTCTTCACTTATCCGGATCATGTGCAGGTCAGTTTTGGATCCACGCAGTTTGACAACCCGGCCTTTGACGCTGCAACGCGGTTTTTCGGCGCCAAGGGCAGCTCCGAGGCGCACTACGACTATCGGGTCAGCATCGCCGGAGCCGAGCCGTGGGACGCGGGTCTTGGCCCTAGCGAGGGAAGCAGCCAGTTCTCGGCTGCGGGGACGTTCAAAGGCGCTCTGGACCAAGCGGATGTGGAAAAGCAAAAGTGGTTTGTGGAAAGCATCACCGGCGGGGAATTCCACAACCAGGCAGCACAGGGCGCAGAGTCCGCGCTAAGCGCCATGCTGGGGCGCTCGGCCGCATACATGGGCAGACTAGTCACGTGGGATGAATTGATGAAGTCCGAAGAGGTATACGATCCGAATATCGATATCTCCAAGTTTGCCTAAACGCGGGGGTACGTACGTCATTCCGAGCGCAGCGACGAATCTCGCTCTGCGCTGAGGCGGACCAGAGCTCAAGCCCGATTAGGGGAGGAAAGGCGGAAGAAGGAATCAGAGCGAGATTCCTCTCCCGCGACTGCGGGATCGGAATGACATCTGGGGAGCCGACTTAGGAATTCGGGGTAAGATCGAGCCACATTTGTGGGAAGCGGAGGTTGAAATGAAAAGTGGAAGATCTCGACGGGATTTCTTAAAGGCTTCGGTTGCCGCTGGCGCGGCGCCGTGGGCTGCGCTGAGTTACGGGCCGGGGGCTCCTTCGGCGTCTCCGTCCCCGGCGTCCAATCACATCCGAAAGGCCCTCCAGATCAGCATGCTGCCGAAACAGTTGAGCTACGCGGAGCGATTCAAGCTGGTGCGGGAAGTGGGGTTCGAGGCTGTCGAGGGCCAGACGGTAAGCGACGAGCGCGAAGCCCAGGAAATCAAGAAGGCCGCGGATGACGCCAAGGTCAGAATCCATTCCGTGATGAACATGGCCCATTGGGACTACCCGCTCTCCTCGAGCGATCCCGCGGTGGTGGAGAAGAGCCTTGACGGGATGCGGACCTCGCTCAGGAACGCCAAGCTTTGGGGAGCAGAGACGGTATTATTGGTGCCGGCCGTCGTCAACCCGCAGACAAGCTACCGCGAGGCGTGGGTGCGCTCCCAGAAACAGATCCGAAAGTTAATCCCCCTGGCCGAGGAGCTGAAGGTCATCATCGCCCTCGAGGAGGTCTGGAACAAATTCCTCCTCAGCCCGCTCGAGTTTCCAAACTACGTGGATGAATTTCAGAGCCCCTGGGTCAAGGCGTATTTCGACGTGGGCAACGTGGTGCTTTACGGTTATCCGCAGGATTGGATTCGCAACCTGGGGAAGCGAATCGCCAAAGTCCATCTCAAAGACTTCAAGCGGCTCGAGGATGGCTACCGCTGGGTCAACCTGGGAGAGGGCGATATCGACTGGCCTGCGGTCCGCAAAGCTTTCGCGGATATTAGCTACACAGGCTATGCCACAACCGAGCTCGAGGGTGGCGGTGAAGCCTATTTGCGAGATGTAGGCCAGCGAGTTGACCGGCTAGTCCTGGGGATGTAGTGTCCTGAGTCTGGACCTCTTCGCGCTTGACTCGAAGGTTCGTCCGAAACCTATCCGTCTATCTCGTTAAGCAACGCTTGCAACTGCTCAAAAGCATCTCGCTGAACAACAGCCCAAGCCTTTGGGTCGGATGGCTGGAAGAATTCAGCAACCGAGACGGGGCCTAATGAATCGAAACGCTCGAAGTAACGGCGGATATTGGCGATGGCCTCACCTACCAGCTTGTTTCCCAAGAAGGGTCTTAAACTCGTCGCAATGCTGCGAGGCCCGTTCTTGAAGTACTTCACGAGCATGTAAAGGTCGTAGAGGTCTTTGGGCTTGGTCCGCTGCCCCATGGTGATGCCTTTCATCACCAACACCGCGACTTCGTTGGCAATCTTCAGTCGAACCGTTACCCTCGCCCCATTAGGTAGTTGTCCAGAAATCTCGCGGGTGTAGTTCTGCTCGCGGGCGATGTCGGAGCCACGAGCCTTGTGGGCGAGCAGGTCCTGGACTTTTTGATGACGATGGGACTGAGCCGTTCCGCCATACTCGCCCGCCAGGAAATCGACACGCATCGGGAAGCTGCCTCCACCCACTAACGGCACAACCCTTTCGAAGCTTGCTGGGATGACTTTTCCTTGCCGATCTCTGCGCTGAGAGTATCCCTCCCGCCCAAGAATCTCGAAAATAGTTTCGTAGGCAGTCTCAGGTATCGAGCGGAAGTCCAGAAACAAATCGGCGTCCAGACTCCCGATGTGTGGTTCAAACTTCCCCGCAGAGTCCTCAATCAAGAAGTAAGGCGCCCAGCCTCCAACCAGGACGATGTGGTCCTTGTAGGCCTTGAAATGTTCCACCAACTCCAGGAGGAGTTGTAGAGCCCTGGCGGTATCCTGTTTGGAATAATCATGAAGGCCTGGCATGTCAGTACTTGAGTTCCTGGTCGCGAACGGCTTGAGCTGCTTCCTCGCCGCGGCCTTTGTCGGTGAATAGGTCGAGGTAGAGCTGGACAGCGTTGACTACGTAATCCTGTCGGATTTGGCGCAAGCAAAAGTAGACTCCATCATCGTGCGGGACCAGGATATTGAGATTTGCGCCGGTCGGGACTTCCTTGGCGCTGAATTCCCTCTTGATCTCTTCAATCGGTCCGGAAAAGAAGGCGGTCACGGAAACAAAGCGAACGAAAGGCGCCACATAGCTGGCGCCGGAGAACGACGTCAGGACGCAGGGAAAATCGCGCCCAGTTTTGAGGTCAAACCCCACTGTGCTTAGGGTCGGCTCGTTCATAATACCCTTAGCGAACTCTTCCTTTGCTTGTTCCCTCGCCACTTCGCCTTCAACCACAGAGAGAAGGTCGTTCGGTACGTACAAACCTATTCTGTGGTGTAGACCCGGATCGTAATTCCTGGCCCACTCGTCAAGCAGCTCTCCCGGCTTGGTCAGAATTATGCGCCGGTCCTCTTCTCTTACGTACTCAAAATCAAGAAGCCTACGCTTGACCGCGGACACCCACCCAAGACTCACCTCCGACAGCCCGGCAAGTTCCTCTACTGTCCACCTGCGGCCCTCCGGCGGGCGACGCAATGTCTCCGGCCATGTTCTCACTCCGGGCTTGAGGAGGCTAGCGTTTACAAGCCCAGGCGTTAGCAAGAACCGCAGCACCCTCGAGGCGCGCGGCTGGAAGAGAGATTTCAATTCTCGGGTGGCGGGATTGGGATTGGGATTGCCCTGCGAACGGATGAACACGCCATCGAAGTCAAGCAAACAGTTTCCAGCCAAATCGAAGAAGCCTACACCCTCGGACTGCATTATTCTGGCTGACTGGTCGAGAATATACGGAGCAACAATTACTGCGTAGCTGTTCGGAATGGCGCTGGCGAAGGCCTTGACCTCTGCAACAGCTTCCCGGGTGTACCTGGGTTGCCCGATTGACCGGAACTCAAAGACGAGGTTCTTCCGCTTGCCCCTGATCTCGGTCTCCATCACAAGGTCGGGGCGCATTTTTGCCGTCGGATTATTTATTCTCCGGCGGATTGAGCCCTGCACTTCAGTTAGGAACCGTGAAAAGGCCGGCTCGAATCGATTTCTAAGCTCACGCTCGGTCACGAGTTTCACTTAAACCTATAGTTTCAGCGTACGCTGAAACTATACATGTGAGTGAAACTGATGTCAAGACCAAGGCTAGCGTTCCGGCTTGAAAATGGCGACGCCGAGAGGCGGCAAGGTCGTCTCGATATGGCAAGGTTGACTGTGCCAGGGCGCCGGCACCGCCTGCTGGCCGGGGCCGTTGGTAACGCCGCTGCCGCCATATTTCGTATCGTCGGTATTGAGGACCTCGCGATAGAAACACGGTTCCGGCACGCCGATGCGGTAGCCGATGTGGGGGAGGGGCGTGAAGTTGCAAACCACGACCAGGTGATTGTTTGGGTCACGAGCGCGGCGCAGGAAAGCGACCACCGAGTTGTCGGCATCGTGGAAATCGATCCATTTAAAACCCTGCCATTCAAAATCGACTTCGTGCAGTGACGGCTCAGTCTGGTAAAGGCGGTTCAGGTCCGCAACCAGTTGCTTTACCTGGCGATGGGGTTCGTAATCAAGCAGGTTCCAGTCAAGGGCCCGGCTTGGATTCCACTCGATCCACTGGCCGAACTCCCCGCCCATGAAGAGCATCTTCTTGCCCGGGTGAGCGAATTGGAAGGCATAAAGCAAGCGCAAGTTCGCAAACTGCTGCCACGTGTCGCCGGGCATTTTCGAAAGCAGTGAGCGTTTGCCGTGGGCCACTTCATCATGGGAAAGCACCAGCACAAAATTCTCAGTGAAGGCGTAAAGGAGCGAAAAGGTGAGGTTGTGGTGGTGGTACTTGCGGTAGATGGGGTCCTTGGAAAAGTAAACGAGGATATCGTGCATCCAGCCCATGTTCCACTTCAGGCTGAATCCCAGGCCACCCAGGTGCGTGGGGCGTGAAACCGCCGGCCAGGCGGTGGACTCTTCGGCGATGGTCAGCACGCCGGGACGGTCCTGGTGAGCGAGTTCGTTGAACCGCTTGATGAAATCGATGGCCTCCAGGTTCTCGTTGCCACCGTAACGGTTGGGGATCCATTCTCCGGACTTGCGCGAATAATCCAGGTAGAGCATTGACGCCACGGCGTCCACGCGCAACCCGTCGGCGTGGTATTTTTCCAGCCAGAAGAGCGCGCCGGTCAAGAGAAAGTTCCGGACTTCCGAGCGGCCGTAATTGAAAATTCGCGTGCCCCAGTCAGGATGCTCGCGCAAGCGCGGGTCTGCATGCTCGTAAAGGTACGTGCCGTCGAAATACGCCAGGCCATGGGCATCGGCGGGAAAGTGCGCCGGCACCCAATCCAGGATCACGCCGATCCCGTGCTGGTGGCAGTAATCGACGAAATACATGAAGTCTTCAGGCGCGCCGTGGCGGCTGGTGGGCGCGAAGTAGCCGACCGTCTGATAGCCCCAGGATTCATCCAGCGGATGCTCCATCACGGGCAGCAGCTCGACGTGCGTGAAGCCCATTTCGCAGACGTAGTCGACCAGTTGTTCGGCGAGTTCGCGGTAGCCGAGCAGGCGGTTGCCTTCGCCGCGTCGCCAGGACCCGAGGTGAACTTCGTAGATGGCCAGAGGCGCCTTGAGGAACTGCTGTTGCGCGCGGGCTTCCATCCATGCCTGGTCGTGCCAGGTATAGTCATTGATGTCATGTACGACGGAAGCGGTGTTGGGCCGGAGTTCTGCATAGAAGGCGAACGGGTCCGCCTTCAAACCCAGATAATCATTGTGGCCCTTGATCTCGTACTTGTAGATCTCGCCTTCCGCCAGGCCTGGGACGAACAGTTCCCAAATGCCGTTCCCCCCGCGCACCCGCATGGGATGACGGTGGCCGTCCCAGTTATTGAAATTCCCCACCACGCTCACCCGTCGCGCGTTTGGAGCCCAGACGGCAAAGGCCACGCCGCGAACTCCCTCAACGTCCATCACGTGAGCGCCGAGTTTCTCGTAAGACTTGTAGTGTTTGCCCTCGCCCAGAAGGTAGAGATCGAAGTCGGAGAGGGTCGGGGGAAAGCGGTAAGGGTCCTCAAACTCCGGCTCGTTACCCTCCCCGTAACGGGCGCGAAGCCGATATCGGAAAACCTGCCTCTCGTTCGGGAAGACAGCCTCAAAGAATCCGTCCGCATGGATGCGTTGCGAAGGAAAGACGCCCGAGTCCCGGCACACCCAAACCTGCTCGGCGCCCGGCAGGTAGCAGCGGATGGCGACAGCCGGCTTGCCTTCCCACTCCACCACATGCGCGCCGAGAATGTGGAACGGGTCCGAGTGTTCGGCCTTCAGAATTGATTCAATCTCTTCGAGTGGCGCAGTTGTGGCGTCTAGCAAATTGTTTTGTCGCAGCATATCTTGACTATTCTATACGAAGACGACTTCGGAAAACGACTGAATCAAGGGATAGGTTTCAGGGGTCGGGTTCCAGGGGTCAGGTTCCAGGTGCCAGGTTTCAGGTGTCAGGGAAACGGTGACGACCAGAAGCCAGAAGTCAGAAATCAGAAGTCAGGAGACAGTGAGGAAAGGCTTCAGGTGTCGGGTGACAGGTAATAGGGCCAGCGGATGGGGAGATGCGCAACCCGCGGCGCTGGGGCCACGGACGGCAGACGGTTGTTTTTGAAGAGCCGTCCCGACGGGGGAGCTATGTTTGCCCGGTTGTACCTTTCTTCTGGCTCCTGACTCCTGATTTCTGACTTCTTCACTGAGGACGACACGAAGATGCTTTTTTTCAGCCCGCGGTCAACGCCTGCCGTGCGAACCTCCGCCGCCACCTCCCCCACTGTGGGAAGGAGCGGGTGCGCTATGGCCACCGCCGCCGGACGGAGCGGCATTTCCATGCCCGCCACCGGACGGAGCGGAATACCCGCGGCCACCGCCGCCTCCATAGGAGCGCGGGGCCGTGGACCGTTCAACTACAATAGGCTTACGCATGTTCAACGAGGGACGACTACCATACCCGCCATAGGATTGCCCCCCTGGGCTGGACGAGAATCGGCCCCAACTCGGGGCTGAGGACTGCGAGCGCGGGGCGGGAGCATTCCACCCCCCGCTCCTGCTCGAGGGTGCCGGCTGGCTTTGCCTTGAGAATCTCTGCCAGCCGCCCTGGTTGCTCCCCTGCTGTGGAGTTGCATAACGCGGCTGGGAGTACCCGCCAGCAGGGCCCGATTGAGGCCGCGTCGCGTTGTAGGGTGCACTGTTCGTGAAGCTGCGAGGCGCCATCGGCCTCGTGTTGGTGTATCCGGGACGGTTCGCGTTTCCAAAGCCTCCGCTGGCCGCGCCTCCCGCGTTCCCGAACCTTCCAGTGGAATTCGTGCCCTGCCGGCCGCCTAGGTTCGAGGCTGCAGCGGGGTTGTGCTGCTGGACCATCTGCTGAATCTGTGCGGCCCGCTGATTGAAGGACTCCGTACGGGCAGGAACAGGACTCTTACTGTAGAAACGCGTGTTATTGACGGCCCGCGACGGAATTGCGGACGGGCTGGCCAAACGATTACCCGGCATCAAGCTCGCGCGCGTGGGAACGACGGGCAGAGTTCCCCGCACCATCTGGCCCTGCCGCAGCGTGGCCGCATCCACACTGCGCCCGACTCCTCTAACCATGCCCTTCCCAAACTGGTTCGCAGGCATGGTGGTGATGGCGCGCCGGATGTTGGGGTTGTTAAGCGCCGCCTGGAGATTGGAAGAGTAACGCAGAGGCGTATTCCCCATCGGGCGGAGCCCACGATTGAAATTGCTGAAGTTTGTAATACCCACAGCATTGTAACCGTTGCGATGTCCCCACCACGGAAAGGCTCTATCAAAGGGCCCGAGCGGGCACCAGCCAATCGAACCGAAACCAAAGCCCAATCCGAAGCCAGCGCGTAAGCCGAATCCGAGGAAGGAGACGTAAGCCGGCGCCCAAGCGGGCCGCGAACCCCAATAACCGCGCCCCGGCCACCAGCACCATCGGCTGCCCCACCAGCACCAACGGCCGTAGTGATAAGGCGCCCAGCCCCAGGGTTCATAGGAAACCCAGGTCCATCCCCAATAAGGCTCCCACGCCCAACTGCCATCATAATAGGGTACCCAGTCCGGCCCAACATTCGGAGCCCAGACATAACCGTAGTCGGGCGTATTTTCCCACTGACCGTACGCATCAAGGTCCTGGGCGCCAGTGTAATAGCGGTTCGCGTACTGCCAGCTTTGGGCTTTCTCGATGGCGCGGTCGCGATCGTTGTTCCATCTATCCCATTCGTCATTGGCCGCGGCATCGGCAATCTGGTATTCGGGATTGTCCGTGCCTCTAACGTAAATAACCTGGCCTTTTTCCACGGTCATGCTGCCCTGCGGAGTTGAAACCTGCGCCCGGCCCTTGCGGACGGTGAGTTCCGTTTGCGAATCCGCGTCGATCTGGATGCGGTACACGCCCTCGCCCAGTGGAATTACGGCCATGTTGGGTGCGTCGATTTCCGCATCCGCTTCCGTGCCCTTGAACACCGTGTAGTCGATGATGCCGCTTGCCACCTGAAGTTGAATGTGCTTTTGCGTGAGGTCGGCGATTTTCACGTCGGCATTCTGGTCCATGCGCAGAACGTTCGCGAAGTCGAGTTGGACTTCAGCGCGAGCGCGAGCGGCTGTCGCCACCGTATCGCCGCCCACCACCGGCGCGTTCACTACGGCCGCCACCCATTCCCCGCTGTCCCCGCGCATGCTGGATACTTCGCCGTTGATCATGCTGATGCGGGCGGCGCCCGGCGTGGGTCCTTGCTCCTGGGCCGCAGCGCCCGGCGGGGGTCCCTGCTCCTGGGTCGCCTCGCCCGGCGGGGGCTCTTGCTCCTGGGCCACGGCAATCCTTGTTGCCACAAGACACAGCGTGCTGAGCGCAATCACATACCAAAGTTTTCGGCTTTTCATGGCCCACCTCCCACCTGTTTGGCTGCTAGACCCCATTTCAACCTCCGCCTTGCTTAAGGCATGTGGCTCGCCAAAGCTACGGGCTAAGATGGGGTGAGGCATCTTATTGAAACACAAACAGTTAAAGGCACACGGCAAAAGAGCTGCTACTCGAAGCACGAACTTGGCTTGGCCGAATTCAACCGAGGGTGGCCGATTTCAGCCAAGCCAAGGGCTTGCAGGATCGAATGCGACATGGAAGAAGCTGGGATTGCGATCCCTTTTAATCGTCGGTGGAGGCGTCGGGTATTGGCGGACACCGCCGCGAGACAATGCCACAAAATTCCCTATAAGTCCCTTCATTTTCTGAAAGATTCCGGCTTTTGGAACCTATCTCCTTTGCCATCAATAACATTCCTGCTTCGTTCCACGGTCTTCGAGGCTTGCCCTTTGTTTTCAACAACATTCCCGAGAGATTTCAGCCGCCGACGCATGTCCCGCCAAAATGGGGATATGCTTCACCCCGCGAACTGGTGATACTTGCCGCATACAGGAACGAAAAACTTGCTTTGAATGGCGACCTCGGTAAAATGTTAGGTAGAGTGGAGAAGAGGTAATCGTGCCGGGTTTTGACCTGAGGAGTTATCTCGACCGCTTCCCCGAAGTTTGTAAGAAGAAGTTCGGGCGCACCTACTCCTTTCAATCCCTGGAAAAGAAGTTTGAGCAGTTGCGCTCGGGGAAGCGGTGGCTGGTGGCGAAGGATGTCCTGAACATCTTCGACCCGGCTCAGACGGCCTTCGCGCGCTATTGGCCGAAGCCGATTGAGAAGGAGCTGGATCAGGCACTGAAAAACGCCCATCTGATGGTCGGCCCGCTTCCTACCGATGCGCGTGATCTGGTGCAGCGGTCGCTACGGGTTTTTCAGAATATCGGCCTCGTCTCCCTGGTGCTGCGCTTCGTCCACCCCGACCGTTTCGGCGTTTTCAGCACGCCCATCATGAACGTTCTTCAAGTTTATCGTCCCCGAACCATCGATGTCTACCTCGCCTATTGCGATGAGCTTCGTGTGTGGAAAGAGCACTTCCAGCTACCTTCCGTGGCTTCCGCCGAGACCGCTCTGTGGACTTATCACGAACTGACGATTGAAGAGCTCGAGGCGGCGGACGGGGGTAGCGCGCGCACGGCATTTGACGCGGATATCTGGATTCAGCGCCGCCGCGTGGCACAGGTCCTTCGACCGTTTCTCGAAAAATACGGCCCTCTGGAACTTGCCCGCATCCTGGTTTACGAAGACCCGAACTTGGCGGGCATGATCGCCGGGGTAGAATACGAGCGGCTCTTGCGGTTTGCCGCTCGCCGACTTTGCGGTGGCTTGCAGCTTTACGTAAAGGGCTCCGTCGAAATCCTCTTTGACAGGCTGCTCGAGGGTGGGCACATTTCGCTTGGGGATAGGACGCTCCTCAGAAGGGCGTGGAGCACCCGTTGCGCTGCCGTGCACCCTGAAAGTACCCCGACTTCGGAAGAAGTCGAGAACATGATCGATATCATCGAGCGCATCTGCCGCCCCTGGGAATCCGCCGCGTAGGGGCGATCCCATGTCATGGTGATCGTGAAGCAGTCGGCGTCATGGCAAGCATGAACGCTGTCATGCTGATCCCGCTTTGCTGGAGAAGCATCTCGGCAGTTTGTAGGTCGCCCGCGGGGCAGAAAGGGCAACTGCTGAGATTCTTCTTTCGTTTTAGGAAAGGGTTACGGCAACGAGTTCTGTAGCGGGTTCAACATCCTTGGGAATGGCTTCACCGGCCTTGAGGGCGCTCTCAAGGAAGCAGCGGACCGCATCTTTGGCCATGCGCCGCGCCTCGGGGAGGGTTTCACCGAAGGTGCAGATTTCGGGGATGGCCGGGACCACAACGCTGTAGCCGCCCTCGGGCATGCGTTGATAGACAACGGTGTAGCCGTATTCGCTGGCGGGATGCTTTTTCCGGTTGGAAGCTGAGCCTGCGGAGCGCATACCACGAGTATATCACTCCTCGACTCGATCTGAGAGCGCGGAGGTCGATTTCTGATCTTCAGCCCAAAGCCAGGGAGTGATGGCTTCTTCGATGTCTTCGAGCGCCTCCTTCTCGTTCTTTCCCTGAGACACACAGCCAGGCAGCGCCGGGCACAGGGGTAGTGGAGGCCTTTGGCCTGCCGCGGGCGGCCAGAGGCCGCCCCTACCCTTCGGGTTCGTCGGGCACGCCCAGCTTCGACAAACGATACCGGAATGCGTTACGGGAAAGGCCAAGCAAGCGCGCGGCCTGGCTCTTGTTGCCGTCGGCGCGGCGCAGGGCTTCTTTGATGATCTCGTCTTCGTACTGTTCGAGTGTCATGCCAGGGGGCAGGAAAGGTCCGGAAGCGTCGGCGGCAGACATCCCCGGGCCAACGACGCCCGCCCCGCCCGGGCCGACATCCAGCCGTATGTCGCCGACGTCTAGCATGGTTCCAGTCGAGAGCGCCACGGCGCGCTCAATGATGTTTTCGAGCTCCCGGACGTTGCCCGGCCAATGGAAATCCATCAGCAATCTCATAGCGGCAGGCGTAAGGCCGGTAATCGGCTTTGCGGATTCGCGGGCGAGGCGCGCCAGGAAGTGGTCCACAAGGTACGGGATATCTTCCTTGTGCTCGCGCAAGGGAGGAATGCTGATGGGCACGACGTTCAGGCGGTAGTAGAGATCCTCGCGGAAGGTGCCCTGCTCGAGTGCGGCGCGCAGGTCCTGGTTCGTTGCCGCGACCACGCGCACGTCCACTCTCAGTGTCTTCGTACCTCCCAGGTGCTCGAATTCGCGCTCCTGGAGCACGCGCAGGAGTTTCGCCTGAATGGCCGCGGGCACGTCGCCAATTTCGTCCAGGAAGATGGTGCCCTTGTCCGCGAGTTCGAATTTTCCAGGCTTCGCGGTCATTGCCCCGGTAAAAGCGCCCTTCTCGAATCCGAACAATTCGCTCTCCAGCAAGTTTTCCGGGATGGCAGTGCTATTGATCTTGATGAAAGGGCCTGAGGCGCGGCGCGAGTGCTGGTGGATGGCCCGCGCGATCATGTCTTTGCCCACGCCGCTCTCCCCCCCCAGCAGTACGGTGGAATTCGTGGGCGCCACTCGCTCGACGACGGCAAGCACTTCCTGCATCTTGGAGCTCCGGGCTACGATGTTCTCAAATCGGTAGCGCTCGCCCAGCGCCTCGCGCAGGTCGCGGTTCTCCTCGCGCAGGCGGCGGACGTCAAGCTCCTTGTGGATGATGAGCTTGATCTCCTCCATCGAGAAAGGCTTCAGCACGTAGTCACTTGCTCCAGCCTTCATCGCCTCGATAGCCGTTTCCACTGTGCCGTAGGCCGTCATCAGAATGACGGGGATCTGTGCGTTGGAGCGCTTCACGGCTTGCAGGAACTCGAGTCCATCCATGCGGGGGAGTTTGAGGTCGGTCAAGACAAGATCGATCTTTTCCTGGCGCAAAAGTCTGAGTCCGGTCTCGGCATCCTGGGCCGCGAGCGTCGAATAGCCCTCCTCGGCCAGATTCAATTCCAGCAGCCGCGCCATCTTTAGTTCGTCTTCGACGATTAGAATTGTGGACATAAGAAGCCCTCAGCCGTCAGCTCTCAGCTTTCAGCAAAAAGCGAGGAGCGGGCTTAGCTGGGTTCCGCTTTCAGGCCCGAAGGGCCGATAGAGATTAGCCCACGGCGTGAGAAGCTGTGAAAAGATCAAAAGTCTCTCGCAAAGACGCCAAGGGGCAAAGATCCGCAAAGAACAACTGCTTTGTTTTCTTTGCGCCTTCTGCGACTTTGTCCCGCCTCGCGGGATGAAATGCTTTTGGTCATCCAGGGATTATTTCACAGCTTCTGAGCCGTGGGCTAATGTCTCTCGCCGCTCCGCGGCTCTCACGGTCTTTCGACTGGTTCGGCTGAAAGCTGAGAGCTGACAGCTTTCCGCCCCGCACGCCCGAAAGCTCTTCTGGCTCTACTCCGCTGGCAGGAACAACCGGAAGCACGCCCCCTTGCCCGGCTCGCTCGAAATCCGGATCCAGCCGCGATGGTCATCCACAATCTTGGAGACGAGCGAGAGCCCCAATCCCACCCCTTCTTTCTTGGTGGTGAAAAAGGGATTGAAAACCTGCTCATGCAGCTCAGGGGGGATGCCGGGCCCGGTATCCTCGATGCCAACCTCCACCCCGCGCCTGCCGTCAGAGTTCGCAGCCCCAACTCTGACGGTTAGCCTTCCGCCGGTATCCGTCATTGCCTCATACGCATTGAGCACAAGGTTGACGAACGCCTGTTCGCAAAGGTCGGGATCAACGCTCATTTCCGGCAAGTTCTCAGAGTACTGCTGAGCGACCTCCACCTTTGCCTCCGGCCAGCGTTCGTACGCCACTTTCAGAGCCCGGTCAAGGAGGGGCGGAATCTGCGTCGGCCTTCTTTCAAGTTTGAGAGGACGCGCAAAGTTGAGGAAGCGGGTGACGATGGTGTTGAGTCGGTTCACCTCGCTGGAAATATATCCTGCCACTTCCGTAGTGACAGGGTCCGCCGACTGGAGCCGGCGTGTGAGCGTCTCCGCCGACCCTTTGATGACCGCCAAGGGATTGCGAATTTCATGGGCCAAACCTGCGGTGAGCTGGCCCAGAGCCGCCAGGCGCTCCGAGCGGCGAGCTTCTTCCTGCGCCTGCTCCAGACGGCGGTTGGTCTCCGCCAGTTCCTCAGCCAGCAGCCGATAGCGCTGCGCCTGCCGGCGGCTCTCGCTCACGAAACGGTTCACCACCATGGCCGCGAGGAAAAAGAAAATGTTCCGAAGGGCGAGTTCTGTAGCGCCCCCCGGCGACAATTCGTAATCTCTTAGGGCGGGGATCAAGAGAGAACAGTAAACCGCCGAAGTAACGGCTGTCCAGATCAGCGTGCCGGTGCCGTCGAAGAGCATGGCTGCCGTCACGACGGGCAAAAAATAAATAAGGTAGTAGCTGCTGGTGATGCCGCCGGTGTGCTCCACGAGCAGAGTGGCCAACAGAATTTTGATGATCACGCTATAGTACTTGCTGCGAGAGGGATTCCAGGCAAGAAAGCGATGCTCAAAGATTTGAAACAGACCGATGGCAAGCAGGGTCTCCTGCTTATGGACTTCGAAAATGGGGTCGAGGAGCGCAAGGCCACCCAGAAAGGCCAGCCAGAGAAGATCGGTCCAAGCGAAAGTGTGGCGTTCTTGGTCTGCCATAGAGCGTGTTGATTAACCTTACAATGTAACACGACAACGGTTCAGCGAGTAGATGCAAGCGAAGAGAGCGCCAGGGAACATGGCCCACGGAATGAAAACCAGAGGCGGTGAAAACAATAAATCCGGCTAATTAAAATGGCCCCGAACGCGGAGGGCCGGAGGCAAGCCTTATCACATGGTGGCAATAAACTTAATTGATTTGACAAAGTATTCGCTATTTCCTAGACTGACGGGCTTCGGCTTGGACCTCAGGAAAGGCTGTCCATAATCCCCAGTTCTACCCCGCGTGGAACGGCTATCCCGAAGCCAACTCAAACCCAATAAGGAATCAGACTCATGCCAGGCATAATCAAAGAAAGACTCTTCACCCCCGGACCAACTCCCCTGCTGATGGAGGCACAGGCGCGCGCGATGGTCGCCAACGTCCACCACCGCACCGAAGCGTTTCGCCAGATCATGCGCGAAACCCTGGACCTCCTGAAGTATTATTTCAATACTCAAAACGACGTCCTGATACTGGCCAGCTCCGGCTCAGGGGCGATGGAAGGCGCCGTCTCGAACTTGCTTTCCCCGGGCGAGCGCGTTTTGGTAGGAACTGCCGGCAAATTCGGCGAGCGCTGGCTGGGCTTGGCTGAAGCTTACGGCATTGAGGCCGTCAAAGTCGAAGCTCCCTACGGCCACCCCTTGAATGTCAGCGAGATCAAGGAACGGCTGGAGGAGGATGGTGCCTTCCGCGCGGTTTACGTTCAGGCCACCGAAACTTCGACCGCCGTGAGCCATGACGTGAAGGCGATCGGTGAGCTGGTCAGGAACTATCCCGGGACCTGCCTGGTTGTGGACGCCATCACCGGCCTCGGCACCACGGACCTGAGTCCGGATGAGTGGGGCCTGGACATCGTGATCGGGGGATCGCAAAAGGCCGTCATGATCGCTCCCGGCCTGGCCTTCGCCAGCGTGAGCGAAAAAGCCTGGAAGATGATCGCGAACTCCAAACTTCCCCGCTACTATTTTGATTTCGCCAAGGAGCGGAAGAACCAGGCAAAAGGTGAGACGAGTTACACTCCGGCGACGACGCTCATCATCACCCTGCATGCAGCGCTTCAGTACATTAAGCGCATCGGCAGGGAGAACCTGATCGCCAACGCCGCCCTGCTGGCGGAGGCCACGCGTGAAGCCGCCAAGGCGCTGGGGCTCAAGTTGTTCGCGGCCTCCTCCCCCGCCAACGCCGCCACCGCCGTCTGCGCGCCGGAGGGGATGGATTCGGGCGCCATCGTCAAGGAGATGCGCAACCGTTTCGGCGCCATCATTGCCAACGGCCAGGGCAGCATGAAAGGCAAGATCTTCCGCCTTGCGCACCTCGGCTATTACGACGTTCCTGAGCTGTTCGCTGCGGTGGCCGCTCTCGAGCTCGCACTGCTGAAGCTGGGACAGAAGATCGAGCTGGGCAGCGGCGTCCGCGCCGCCCAGGAGGTGTACCTCCGACGATGTGGCTAGTATTATGAAAATCCTTATTGCAGATAATGTATCGGAACGGGCCATTGAAGTCCTAAAGGCAGAGAAATCGTGGAATGTGGTTTTCCTCCCCAAGCAACCGAATGCCTCGCTAACGGAGGAAATCAAAGACGCCGACGCCCTGGTGGTGCGCAGCGCCACGAAAGCGACGGCGGCGTTGCTGGAGCGGGCCACGCGTTTGCGCGCCATCGGGCGTGCGGGCAGCGGCGTGGACAACGTGGATCTCGACGCCGCGACCAGGAAGGGCATCGTGGTGATGAACACGCCGGGCGGCAATGCCGTCAGCGTGGCCGAGCACACCCTGGGATTGCTCCTGGCCTTGGCGAGGCGCATCCCGGAGGCTGACCGCCTGCTCAAAGAGGGCAAGTGGGAGAAGAAAAAGCTCACCGGCATCGAGCTGCGCTCGAAGACCCTCGGCTTGGCGGGCTTCGGCAACATCGGGCGTGAAGTAGCGCGCCTGGCGCAAGCTTTCGGTATGACGGTTCTCGCCACAGACCCTTTTGTTTCTTCCCGGCTGGCGCAGGATCAGGGCGTCAAGCTGGTGTCGCTTGAGGAACTGTTGAAGGAGAGCGACTTCCTGAGCCTGCACGCGGCGGTGACGGCGGAGAGCCGTCACCTGCTCAACGCCAAAACGCTGGCTCTTGCCAAACCCGGCCTGCGCATCGTGAACTGCGCCCGGGGAGAGTTAATCAACGAGGCGGATCTGTTCGCGGCCCTTGAAAGCGGTCAGGTGGGGGCCGCCGGGCTGGACGTGTTTGAGACCGAGCCGCCCAAGGACCCGCGCTTGGTGAACCACCCGCACGTCATCGCCACGCCACACATCGCAGGCTCTACGGAAGAGGCGCAGGAAATTGTGGGCATCCGAATCGCGGAACAGATCCGCGACTACCTCCTGCTGGGCGTGCCGCGCAACGCCGTCAACATGCCGACCATCTCGCCTGAGGAGTATCAGAAGCTTAAACCTTACCTTCAGCTCGGCGAGAACCTGGGCACCTTCTTGGCGCAGGTTGCCGGCGAGCGGATCAGCGAGGTCAGCATCAGCTACGATGGCGGGCTGGCGGAACTCAATACGCACCTGGTAAAGAACGCCGTACTGAAAGGCATCCTGAAAAAGGCCCTCTCGGATCGAGTGAACATCGTCAATGCCGGAACACTGGCGCAGGCGCGGGGCCTCGAGGTGTTGGAGCTCCGCAGCGCCCGCCGTGCGGCCTTCTCCCATTCGCTCGGACTGGACCTGCGTACGGAAACCGGGTCGGCCAGTGCGCTTGCCATGGTGGGCCTGCGTGGGAACTTGCGGATTCTGGGCATCAACGAGCTCGATATCGAGGCCCCACTCGAGGGCATTCACATCTACATTCGTAATCAGGACGTGCCGGGCGTCATCGGGCGCATCGGCACCATCCTGGGCGACCACAAAATCAACATCGCCAATTTCGCTCTCGGGCGGGAACTTCAGGGCGGCGAAGCGGTGGGGTTAGTTCAGGTTGATGATCACGTCCCCGATGAAGTGCTCGCCGAGATCCGCTCCATCCCGGCCATTCGGGTTGCACGCGTGGTCGAAATCTGACGGGCAGTGGCTAGTGGTTAGTGGGTAGTGGTAGTGGCTAGAGTTTAGTGCCTGGTGGTCAGTGGTTTTACTAGCCACTAACCACTAGCCACTTCTTCTATGAATGTCTGGGTCTTCAAAATCAATACAAAACGCGGCTGGGAATTTGACCAGTATTTCCGCTCCCGCGCTCGCGGCGTGTATGAACTGGGCGACGAAGGCTGGATACGCAGCGCCTCGAGTTTGCGCTATATCCGCGAGGAAGTGAACCGTGGAGACCTCTTCTTTTGCTACGAGGTGGACCGCAAGTGGATTGTGGGAGTGGCGCGGGCGGCTTCGGACGGGCGCGACACCGGCATGGGCTCGCTACTCGATTTCTGCCCGCCCCGCGAAGCCGTGCGCCTCAAGAATCCCCTGGTGCGGCATCCCGACCTCGATCACATTCTGGCTTTCAGCCCGCAGCGCGGGCGCGGCACCGTCCAGAAGATCGACCGGGATGAATTCGTCCGCCTCCGTCGCCTCATGCTGCGCAAGAACCCCGAACAGGCGGAAGCCCTGCGACGGCTCCTCGGCGCGAGCGGTTCTCACATCCCGCGGTAAGCCTCGCGCCGGTGGCGGACGTAATGAACAGTCATAATTCCCGCGCTTGAATCGACCTCGTAGACAATTCGGTAATCACCAGCGCGCACTCGATACATCCTTCCGGTGGAGACGAGTTTGGCAAAACCGGGTGGGAAGGGATTCGCTGCGAGGGAGTCGATGCGCAACATCACCCGGGAAACAGTCCCCTTGGGGAGGTTGCGAAGGTCCTTTTCAACGGATGGCTTAAAGCGGACGCTATAGGATGCCATGTGCCTTGAGCCGTCGTTTCATTTCCTGGAGACCAACGGGTTCTTCTTGCCGGCGCTCAGCGACGACGGCGAGGTCATGCAAGTCTTCAAGGAGCTTCTTGTACTTGGCAACGGGAAGGACGACCGCCGTCTTTTTCCCCCCTTCGTCCACCAAGAATTGTTGCTTGAGTGCCCCCATTGTCAGCCTCCTTTAACCCCCAAACCTGGTTTACAAGCGATTGATTACACTGGCAAGATACCCCGCCCCAAAGCCGTTATCAATATTCACCACGCAGACGTTGGGAGAGCAGCTATTGAGCATGCCGAGCAGCGCCGCGAGGCCTCGGAAGCTGGCCCCATATCCCACGCTCGAGGGGACGGCGATGACGGGCGCGCTCACCATGCCGCCCACCACGCTGGGCAGCGCGCCTTCCATACCCGCCACGCAAACGATCACGCGCGCTTCGCGCAGGTGCCGGCTCTCCCCCAACAGCCGATGGATGCCCGCCACGCCAACGTCGTAGAGCGGCTCGACGCGATTCCCCATGATATCGGCGGTGACGAGCGCTTCTTCCGCAACCGGGATGTCGGAGGTGCCCGCGCAAACCACCACGATTTTCCCTTTGCCTCGAACCTTGCGCTCGCGGCGGAACGTGATGGCCCCGCAGAGTTCGTGGAACTTCGCCGTCTTATCCAGTTTGCTCACACGCTCAAACAGCCCCGCGTCGCCACGTGTCATCAGGATGTTGTGCCGGTTCAGCAGCATACGACGAACAATTCCTTCCACGTGGGCAGGGTCTTTACCACGGGCGAAAATCACTTCCGGGAATCCCTGGCGAAGGGATCGGTGATGGTCAATCTTGGCATAACCCAGGTCTTCGTAGGGCAATTTGCGCAGGCGCTCGAGCGCCCCTTCCACGCTCAGCTTCCCTCGCCGGACCTGCTGGAGCATTTGCGTGATCTCTTCAGGAGTCAATCTCTCCTCCCATGCCTTCGTTTTGCAGTAGGTGGGAATCGGTAGGGGGCAGGTGGTAGATGGTAGGTGGGGAAAAACTCCCCAAACTACCGCCTACGATCTACCACATCCTGACCGCCGATCGCTGAAGGTCCGTCGCGGTGCAAAAAGACACCGCTGGAATCCACCCTGAAGAAGTATATCAGGTAGAAGGCAGGTGCACACTTCCTGTGCCAAATTCCGGTGTCCAAATTCCGGTGTCCAAATTCCGGTTGCGAACGAGTCGGTGGGGTGTATACTGCCTTAGATTGGGGTGCCCAAAAAGGAATTACGGCTGAGGAGCCATTATGAGCCGGTCGCCGAAGGAGCCCGTGAGTGTTTCTGTTATTGCCGCCATCATGTATGTTCTCCTCTCATTGATGGAGAAAAAAGCGGCCACATCGCCTGCCATCATGCAATTACTCCATGACTCAGCTCAGGTGGCCTTCTATGTCGCTGTAGGTGCGGTCTTGGTCGGACTCATGGTTGGGGCCATCGGCAAGCGCTTGGCGCCGGTGATCCGGGATAGCTTGAGCGAGCTCAGCCGGGACCTGGCACGGCAGGTAGGAATAGGAATTCGCGAGGGTTTTGGCATCCTCCGAACTGCGGTCTCAAATCTGACCCCGGTTTACTCGCAGACTTTTGAGCAGATCAAGAAAACCGCCGAGAACTCCCTGGAACCACGGGAGGAAAATGAGATCGCCAAGTTGCTGCTTTCCAATGACAAAGGGGACTTAGAGCGAGCGGCGGTTATTCTGGCGCGACGGCAGATTGCTGATTCTAATTATGTCCGGACAATCAAGAATTACACAACTCTGGCCTACAAATTCTGGTCGATTGGTTTGCCCACCCCTGCCATTGACTCCGCCCAAAAAGGTTTGGACCTCGCGGCCACTGCCGCCAAGGCGCAGGGGGTTGTAGCGAACAGCCAGAAACTACCGGAGCTCGAAAGCGCACTCAAGAATGGCCTGGCCTACTATTACGCAGAAACCGGCAAGGCAGAATTCGAGGACTTGGCCCGGCAATACGCCGCTGAGTCGCTCGCCTCCCAGCCCCAAAAATGGGAAATGATGGATACGCAAGGATTTGTCTGGATTGTTTACGGAAAAACCAAAGAAGAAGTCAAGAAGGGATTGAAAATGTGCGGCGATGCCTGGGCCCTTGGACTACCCGATGAGGCGTATCATCGCGACTCCGAGAGAGCATTCGCGCGGCTCAAAGCATTCGATTAGAGTGCGCGCCTTCGATTTGGATCCATCGGTTCCGGCGTAGGGACGTAATTCATCTTAAAACCTCACTTGCTAGCATAGCGGAACTGCAAGACGATGTCAACCGCTAAATCGAGACTGTCACACTTTCTTGACTTCGCGGAAAACACTCACTAACATCCCTTTGATGCTCCCCTCGGAATCACCCCTCGGCAAAAGCGTGATCCTCGGAGTGACAGGCGCCAGCGGGGCCATTTTCGCCCGCCGGATGTTCCAACTGCTCGAGGCGGATAATCGGGTGGCGAGAATACACTTGGTTATCTCCGGCAGTGGGCTCAAGGTCATGCGTGAGGAACTGGACCTGGATGTTACGCGATCCTCGGAAATCCCCTCTGCCCTGGCCGGTCAGCCCGTGACGAAGACCGTTTACTTGCTGGACTCTGACATCGGCGCCAGCATCGCCAGTGGGTCGTATCCCGTGGATGGCATGGTGGTGATCCCCTGCACCACCGGCTGCCTGGCGCAAATCGCCAATGGCATTTCTGAGACGCTCATCGAGCGTGCCGCAGACGTTTGCCTGAAGGAAGGTCACAAGGTTGTGCTGGCTGTACGCGACGCCCCCTTCAGTCGGATTCACCTGAAGAACATGTTGCGTGCCCAGGCCGCAGGCGCAGCGATTTTCCCCATCATTCCTTCTTTCTATCACCGGCCAAAGACTATCGACGATCTCGTCACCCAATTCTGCTGCCGGGTACTTGCGCTCCTGGGGCTCGAACAGGCGGACCAGTTCCGATGGATGGGAGAGAAGCTCGGGGCTGGGGGCTAGGGGCTCGTGACGTGATGCTTCGGCTGTTCATTTTGCTGCTTTCTCTGGGCGGGCTTGCGGACGCCCTCTATTTCACCTTGGCGTATTACGGGCGCATCCGGAAAGCGCGCTGGGTGCCTGAAATCTTCTGCGCGCGGGAGGATTCGAGCTGCGTCACCGTCGTGCGCACGCCTTACGCGCGTGTCTTCGGCGTGCCCAATTCGCTTCTTGGCATCGTCTATTACGTACTCCTGCTCGTCTGGACCATGTTCGTTCCTCGCCATGTGAGCATTTCAGGCTACGTCTTGAGACCGTTCGAAAACCTGGGGCTTTTGTTACTGGGCGCGAGCCTCTCCTCTGTCGTACTCGGCTTTTATCTGATTCATGCGCTTCGTCGGGTCTTGCACACTCACTGCCCGCTCTGCTACGCCGCGCATGCCATCAACCTCATTCTTTTCGTGCTGTTGATTTTCGTTTCCTAGTCCGTCGTTCAAACGGCGCTACGGGTGTACAATGTCTCCCCGTCATGAACTCGACGCCTTCGCACAGATTTCGAATGCAAGGGAAAGGACTCTTATGCCAAAGCACGTGTTGCGTCGATTTGGTTTGGTAATGCTTACGCTCATCGCCTGCGCAACTCTAGCCGTGGCGCAGGAACTGAACCCAGTCCCCCTTCCGCCGCCGCAAACTTCCGGGGGCAGACCGTTGATGCAAGTCCTGAAGGATCGACACACTACGCGGGAATTCAGCAGTCAAAAACTTCCCCCGCAGGTGCTTTCCAATCTGCTCTGGGCAGCCTTCGGAGTGAATCGGCCAGACTCCGGCAAGCGCACCGCGCCCTCGGCCATGAATTGGCAGGAAATTGATATCTACGTGGCGACACAGGACGGCCTTTACCTTTACGATGCCAAGGGCAACGCTCTAGATCCGGTTTTGGCGCAGGATGTTCGCGGGGCAACCGGCCAGCAACCCTTCGTTAAAGAAGCGCCCGTTAATCTCCTCTATGTGGCCGATCTGGCAAAGACCGGAAGAGCGGGCGGCGAGGACCAGACCCTGTACACGGCTGCCGACACGGGCTTCATCGCCCAGAACGTGTACCTTTTTTGCGCTTCCGAAGGACTGGCTGCGGTCGTCCGGGGCAGCGTCGATCGGGCGGCCTTGGCAAAACTGATAAAGCTCCGCCCCGACCAAAAAATCATCCTGGCCCAGACCGTCGGATATCCGAAAAAGTGAGTACGGATGTAGGGCCGGTCCCGTCCCGCCATGGCGGGAGGCGGCCCTACGGTACGATCGTGTTACTTGCCCCATGGGCCAAACTGTTCCAAGTCAAGCCATCCCACCGCCCGTCCCCGGCGGAGCACCCGCCGCCAGGGGCCTTATCGCGAAGCTCCGCACCACGCTCGAAATGATAAAGTTCGAGCACTCGATCTTCGCCCTGCCGTTTGCGCTCACGGGGGCCATGCTGGCGGTGCGCGGCTGGCCCACCTGGCGACAGGTGCTCTGGCTGATTGTAGCCATGGTAGGCGCGCGCAGCGCCGCAATGACCTTTAATCGCATCGCCGACCTGAAATTGGACGCGCTCAACCCGCGCACCCGGATGCGCCCCTTGCCCAGCGGGCAAATCAGCTTGCGGTTTGCCCTGAGCTTCACGTTGCTTTCCGGCGCGCTGCTGGTGTTGGCCGCCCACGAACTGAATCCCCTGGCGTTCAAGCTTTCACCCCTGGCGCTCGCCGTCCTGGTCGCTTATTCTTATACCAAGCGCTTTACCGTACTCTCCCATGTGGTTTTGGGATCTTGTCTGGGGATGTCGCCGATCGCCGCCTGGATTGCCTTGCGGGGCGAGGTGAGCCTAAGCGTTTTGCTGTTGGGCGGGGCGGTCACCTTGTGGACGGCTGGCTTCGACATCATCTACGCGTGCCAGGACGTGGATTTCGACCACGCCCTCGGACTCCACTCCGTCCCAAGGCGCTACGGGATCACGGCGGCTCTCTATGCATCCGCAGTCCTTCACGTGCTGATGCTTGTCCTGCTGGTGACGGTAGCCCGGATGGAGAATCTGGGATGGATCGCGCTGGTGGGCTTGCTGTTCGTGGCTGCTTTGCTGACTTACGAACACGCCCTCGTCAAACCCTCTGACCTATCCCGCGTGAATGCTGCCTTCTTCAATGTGAACGGATACATCAGCGTTCTATTCTTTGTCACCTGGGCCGCGGACATATTGATTCATTGATTCATTGGGTCATTGCTTCATTGAACGCGCATGGAGAGCAGGCCGGAGAAAGCAACTGACGACCGACCACGGACAACGGACCGCTCTTCAATGAATCAACGAATCAATGATTCAATGAGTCAATCTACTGGAGTCTGTGTGGGAACCCGATTTCCTTGAAGATCAGGGAATCGAAGATGGCAAGAACGTGCTTGCGATAGGCCAAAATGCGAGCCACCGTCCCTTGGTACACAGGGTCGTGATCGGCGAGGCGCTGCCACTGGGCCAGAACGTGGGCTGGCACATCGATGTCTTCCCGCAGTTTTTGGATGGGATGGCCGCGCAGAAAGAGGCCATAGAAGAATGCCGCCTCGTCCTGCGGTTCGGCGAAACTGTAATTGGTCCACTCCATAGGCTCTCGAGCTTCAAAAGTCAAATTCTAAGCTGAATAATCGCGGCGCGCCACAGATTTTGTGTCGCGGTCCCGCCTTCGCGAATCACAACCATAAAGCCTTTGTCAAGTCCTATTGAGTATCCATGCGGGTTTGAAGCAGGTGTTCAGAGCAAGATTAATGCCAGATTCGGAATGGCCTCCGAATTGCTCGGCCACCGGCCGGTTGCAATCCAGGTGTTTGGCCGATACAATGCATTTTGGCCATATGCTCCCAGGCGCACTCCGCATAGAAGACTCGAAGCTTCACCCTATCGCCGAAAAGGTTTGGGCGGGCGAGCGTCTCAGTTTCAACGAGGGTGTTACGCTCTACGAATCGGGCGACCTGCTCGCCCTCGGTTACCTTGCCAACCACGTGCGCGAGAAACTGCACGGGAAGCGGACCTATTTCAACGTCAATCGGCACCTCAACCCAACGAATGTGTGCGTGGCCAGTTGCCGGCTCTGCGCCTTCGGCCGCAAGCCCGACGCGCCCGCCGCTTACACGATGGCCCTCGAGGAAGCCTTTCGCATCGCTGGCGAGGGCTGGTCCGAGGCGGTAACAGAATTCCACATCGTCGGCGGCCTCCATCCCGACCTGCCGTTCCAGTACTACGTGGACCTGATTCGGGGGCTAAAGGAAAGGTTTCCGACCGTACACTTAAAAGCTTTCACGGCGGTCGAGATCGGCTACTTCGCGCATATTACGCAAATGCCGATTCGAGATATCCTGGAGAAGTTCAAGGAAGCGGGGCTGAGCTCGCTGCCGGGCGGCGGCGCGGAGATTTTTGCTCCGGAAGTGCGCCGGGTAATCTGCGACCACAAGATCGGCGCCTACACGTGGCTGAAGGTGCATCGCCTCGCGCACGAGCTGGGTCTCGAATCGAACGCCACAATGCTCTACGGCCACATCGAATCCTCGCAGGACCGCGTTGACCATCTGCTGCAATTGCGCAACCTCCAGGACGAGACTCACGGCTTCCAAACCTTCATCCCGCTGGCCTTTCACCCCGCCAACACCGAACTCGGCAAACGCGTCCCCCACACCGAGACTTCCGGCTTCATGGATCTGAAGAACGTCGCCGTCGCCCGCCTCCTGCTCGATAACTTTCCCCACATCAAGGCCTACTGGATCATGATGACGCCGCGCGTGGCGCAGGTGGCCCTGCGCTTCGGCGCCGATGACCTGGATGGGACGGTGGTGGAAGAGAAGATTTATCACGACGCCGGCGCCAAGACCCCCCAGGCCATGACCCGCCAGCAGATCATCCGGTTGATCTGCGAAGCCGGCCAGGAACCCTTCGAGAGAGACACTCTCTACCGCCCCGTCGCCCGCACGGAGACTACCGTCGCTGTGCAGGTGTGAGGTTTGTCAGCCTTCGACAAACGCCTTTAGCCTGGCAAGCGCTTGATCCCACTGCTCGGACACGAGGTCGAGGTATTCCTTAACTCCTTCAATCGGCTGCGGATCAAATTCGAATAAGCTCTCGCGACCCGCACGAACGCTGTGCACAATTCCTACACTCTCCAAGGCTCGAAGATGCTTGGTGATCGCCTGCCGGGTCAGCTTGGACCCCTTGGTTAGCTGAGAGATCGAATAGGGCTGGCCCCTACAGAGCTTCGCAACCAGCGATAGCCTTGTCTCATCGCCTAGCGCAGCAAAGAGGGCTGCAGGGGCCCGCGGTTTGGCACCCATGCCGCTACGGTTTTTGTGTGACATGGCTCTCGATGTTCTTCATCTGCTCTGTCCAACCGCCGTCATTCATGCGGAATGCTTCGAGTCGGCGGTCGCTCGGGATTTTGTCGAAGCCGGACTCTGTGAGCAGCAGCAGTGTGCCGCTCGTGGTCTTCTCCAGCCTGAACTCGACGAGCGTGGGCGTCTCCTTCGAATAATCGATTTTGGAATCTACGCCATAGGGATGCCAGGTGAAGGAAAAGAGTCGCTCGGGTTCCATTTTCTGCACGACGGCCTCCCATTTGAGATGCTCGTAGCCAGGGTAGGTAATATGGCCACGCGAGATCTGACCAGGTACGAAGGGGCCATCTAATTTCACGCGAAACCACTCGCCGAATTCGCGGTGATCCGTCAGGGCGCGCCAGACCCGCGAAACTGACGCCTTAAGCTCAATGCGCTTCTCGATACGGTCATTCATAATAAGCAACCTCCGGGTTGCATATTAGCGTAGTTCTGTTGAAGAAGCAACCGTGAGTTGCACCACCAAGAAAGGGAGGGGATTGGGTCTTCCCTCTCCCAAGGGGAGAGGGTGGACCGCGACGGCGCTTTCACGAGCCGTCGCGGGCCGGGTGAGGGGTCACTTGCACGGGGCGGAGGGGTCGAAGTTTAACTTAGAACTGCTCCCCCTCGTGCGCGATGAAGTAGAGAAGGAGTTCGACTATAATGCCAACGGAGCAGCACAGATTCGCGCGAGCGTGCTTAGATGAAAACCAAGATCCTGTTCCTGGCCGTCGCCACCTTCACGTTGGCGGCCACCCTCAGCGTCGTAAGCCATTACTTCACCCCGCTGCCTGCCATCCTCCTGCTCACGGTTCGATGGATCGGCATGGTGACTCTCGTCATCTACGCCCTCTACAAGCGCTCGCTCACTACGTGGATCCTGGTGGCGATGGTCATCGGTGCGGCGGTCGGTCACGATTGGCCGCGCGTTGCCCTCCACCTGCGCGTGCTCAGCATGATTTTTCTGCGGCTCATTCGAGCCATCATCGCGCCGCTGCTCTTCGGCACGCTCGTCAGCGGCATCGCTGCACACTCCGACCTGAAGAAGGTGGGGCGCATGGGCGTCAAGGCAATCGTCTATTTCGAGGTGGTCACCACCTTTGCGCTGTTCATCGGACTTGCCGCCATCAACCTCAGCAAGGCGGGCGCAGGGGTGCAGTTGCCGCCGCCCAGCGGCGAAACGCTTCAGGTCCAGCGGCTGTCTGCCACGGAAACCATCCTGCATATCTTCCCCGAGAACCTGGCGAAGTCCGTTTCGGAAGGCCAGATACTCCAGGTGGTGGTGTTCAGCATCCTGTTGGGCATCGCCCTGGCCATGGTGGGCGAGGAGCGTCGTCGGCCGCTGCTGAACCTTGCCGAAAGCCTCTCCGAGACGATGTTCAAGTTCACTAATCTGGTCATGTACCTCGCTCCGCTCGCCGTGGGCGCGGCCATCGCCTATACGGTGGGCAGCACCGGCATGGGCGTCCTGTTCAACCTCGCCAAGCTGCTGCTCACCCTCTACGTCGCGCTGCTGGTTTTCATTCTTGGAGTGCTGTTGCCGGTCGCGCTGCTGGTGCGGGTGCCGCTGAAGAAGTTCATTGCGGCTGTGGCGGAGCCGGTTTCCATTGCCTTTGGAACCTCGAGTTCCGAGGCCGCCCTGCCGCGCGCCATGGAAGCGATGGAAGCGATCGGCGTGCCGCGGCCGGTAGTGGCCTTCGTCATGCCGACCGGCTACAGCTTTAACCTCGACGGCAGTACGCTCTATCTCTCGCTGGCGTCGATCTTCGTGGCGCAAGCCGCTGGCATGCATCTCACCCTGGGCCGGCAACTGCTCCTCATGCTCACGCTCATGCTGACCAGCAAGGGGGTTGCGGGCGTCTCCCGGGCAGCCATCGTCATCCTTCTCGGAACTGCGGGGTCGTTCGGCCTGCCAACGGAGCCGATCTTCATTCTGCTCGGTATCGACCAATTGATGGATATGGCGCGCACCTCGGTCAATGTGCTGGGCAACTGCCTGGCCACCGTCGTGGTCGCGCGCTGGGAGGGCGATTTCGGAAAAGAGCAGCCCTCGCCAGTCGTGTTGAACGTGGTTGCCGGCTAAGGCACCGTCGGCACAGACATCACAAGGAAGCTGTGAAAGAATTGGCGGAGGCGAGCATCTGGATTTTCGTGAGGGTTTCACCTTGCTTCGCCGAGCAGTGATTGCCCGGGACAATTATGGCGGTCGCATAGAGTCACCTTCTTGGTTTCCGCC
>Ga0208937_1000521_pt1 | contig 28418 bp, 22 predicted proteins | sample June2015DPH_11_5_FD_184705 | JGI IMG/M metagenome (GOLD analysis project Ga0208937, IMG submission 184705) | Peatland microbial communities from SPRUCE experiment site at the Marcell Experimental Forest, Minnesota, USA - June2015DPH_11_40... | ecosystem: Environmental > Terrestrial > Soil >...
GGTCATGCAACGCGTCGCGCGGATCGTGCCTGTCAAGCCGGTCGAAGAAGTTCGGGCCTGAAAATAGTCGGATTCGCCACGGTCCTTAGAAGATTTCTTGCTACTTGGCCTAACCTCTTCGGCTTGGAACCTGGTTGCGCCGGGCACGGGAAATGCCCAAGGAGCAGTTCAAGCAGGAGGTGGAGAAGGAACTGACGGGGCGGGAAACGGAACCGTGGGAGATTATCTACGTCAAACTGTGCCTGAGCCAGATGCCGGTCATTGAGCGGGCGATCGAGACGGCAGCTCTGATGCTGGGAAGCGACCGATCCCGAGAGAGTTGAAGTCGGCATTGGGTAGTGCAAGGTTCAGAGCCGGCGATTTCCGAACGGACACGGGTCATGCCTGACTGCGTTGATGACAATTCAAATTGTTTAAGCCAGAAAGACGCAGGATGAGAAAAACGGCGCGCCTGATCTCTGCACGCCGTGTTGGTTTCGAATCGGTCTGGGCTGTCCCAGACAAAGCTAAGCTCTTGCTAGTTGGTTTCGCGCACGCCCGCTTGCCGCCGGTACCGCAAAACCATGGCTCCAACGCAAGAAAGTCCAGCCAGCAATAGGTACATCAAAGATGTCCCACCCTCGGGCACCGCAACGGTTGAGGGGGCGCGGGGGCGGAAATGGGTGCGGGTGCACCAAAAGCGCAAGGCGCGAAACACAAAAGCGCGGCAAAAGCTACCCACACCGAAAGCCTGACCATCGATTTCGTCATATTTCTCCATTTCTCCCGTTCGGATAACAGTGTGGGGGAATGGGACCGCGCGCAAAATCTTGACACATACGCATGCCGCGGCGTGTTTTTGCATTATTCCCATGGTCATGTTATTATGACCATGTTATTCTCGCCCCGAGGTGATGCTGTGAAGGAAATGGCAGCCGGTACATTCAAGGCGCAATGCTTGGCCATCATGGACCACGTTTTCCAAAGCGGGGAACCCGTCTTGATCACGAAACACGGTAAGCCCGTGGCCAAGCTGGTTCCCGCTGAAAACCAGGCCGATGACATTTTCGGCTACATGACGGGCAAGGTGAAGATCGTGGGCGACATCGTGGGGCCGGTCACTCCGCCGGAAGACTGGGAGTGCAAATGATCCTTCTCGACACCCACGTCCTGATCTGGATGGCGAGCGATCCAAAGCGACTGTCCAAGAAGGCCCGCGATGCCATCCGGGACGCAAGGCAGAAGACGGGGGTTGCCGTCGCCACTATCACCCTTTGGGAGCTGGCGTGGTTGGCGGAGAATGGCCGCATTCAGGTTGTGGGCAGCGTGGAATCCTTTGTTCGGGAAACCGTAGCGCGGGTCATTGTTAAACCTATGACCCCGGAGATTGCCGCTCTCGCTGTCCGATTACCGGCTGGCTTTCCAAAGGACCCGGCAGACCGGCTGATCGCGGCCACGGCCATTGTCGAAGGCGTGCCGCTGGTCACGGCGGATAAGCGAATCCGTCAAGCAAAGGTAGTACAGGCCATCTGGTAGGCCGCAATGCGGAAGTAGGAAGAAGCAGCTGGTGTGCGGACCGAGAGTATCATAAGAAAAGGCGCTCGGGCAGTTGCCGAGCCGACCGAAATGAAAATCGGCTTTGCCGAGACAACGGACTTCATGTTCGAGGCTCTGACGGATCCGCCAGTATTCGACGACGGTGCTTTCCACGCGCAATCGGAAGCTGTATTCGGGATGCCGCCAAAATGGCCGACGCGTCCCGGCAGGGCATTACTCACATCCTGAACCTTAGCTCCTTCGACAATACGAAACTCGCCAAGCTCCACGGGATACGCATCCTGTGGAACTACGTCTCCGACGACCTGGTGCCAAAGTCACCAGAAGTGTTCAAGCGCGGCGTGAAGTTCGCCAAACCGGCGTTGGCCAAGAAGGAGAACAAGCTGCTCATCCTCTGCGCGGCTGGAATGCACCGTGCCCCCGATGATGGCGCTCGCCGTTCTTGGTTCGATGGGATGGAAGCCGCAGGACGCCAAACGGAAGATCAAGAAGTGTCGTCCGGACGTCGGCTTCCCCGACGTGTACGTCGAGAGCGTGCAGCGCTATCTTCGGGAAGAATCAGGGCGACCTGTGAAATCGCGCATGAAAGTAAGTGTCAGAGGAAGCACATGGTTGACAGGTTGAGTCCTCAGACAGTAGGACTTCGCCCCTTCGCCATAGCTGCTCAACCGTGAGACCGATGCCACATTTCTCGAATGCGCGGACAGCCACGCATTCGGGGGCCGTGCGGCCACAGCAAGTAAACGAATTTGCCTGCGTTTCATTGGACGTCAAACAACTGGTAGCCAAAGGCGGGCAGATTGAACTCAACTCTGTTGTCGATCAGAACTTTCTCGCCACTACGCAAATCTGTGAGAGATTGCGCGTGAAGACCGCTAGTGTCGATTTTTACTTCTTGGGCTGTGGCCCAGAAATTCGCTACTATCAGTACTCGCTCAGTACCATCCGTCGCTGTTCTTGTGAAGGCATAGTACTTGGAATCATCGTTGGTGGGCAGCTTGCGGCGTTGCCCCATCTGGTGAAGAGCGGGATGTGCGGCCTTCGTCTTCAGGAGCCACTGAATCTCGGGGTCCGACGCCAGCTGGTCGTCCTTGTGGCTCCAATCCGAAATGAACTGCCCAGTGGTAGCAACGATGGCTGCTGCTAGACGCTGCTTTTCTGGATTATCTTTGATGGCGACCAGAGTCATATTCAAAGTGCCGCCCGCCGCGACCACCCGGTCGTGGTAGTTGCGCAGGGATTCTTCAATGGGACGTGGATCGCCTGCCTCGATGGCATTCTGGAGCACAAGATAGGGCTTTTCCCACCAGATTCCCAGACCGTAATCTTGGACGGAGTTCCATCCTCCATCGGTGATCCATGCCACTGGGTCTTCGTGAAAAGCGCCGCCGCCTTCGGGCTGGCTGTATTTGTTGCCATAACTGTTGATAACGTCGGTGATACGTTGATGCCCTTTCTCCCAGGAATAGCCGACGTACCAATTGACAGCGTCCATGACGATGCCGTCTATGCCTGTATCCAGCCAGAAGCGGGTTATTTTCTCCGCTTCCTCCTGCCACTCCACACTGGTCCAGTTATATTGGGGGAGTTCTGTGGTCTTCCCTTCCGCATCTTTCCCCGGCCAGCGAGTCCAGTAGTAGCGCTTCGCGCGCTCGCTGTAGGCCCAATGCTCGACTTTATCTGGCTGGTAGTTAAGTAACCAGGTCGGGCGAACCATGAAGAAGGTATCGCCCGAGGCCGGCGGAGGAGCATCCGGGCGATCGCTCCAGAAGAACCACCGGGATTCTCGACTCGCCCGGCCTTCGCGGACATCATCGCAGGCTTTGAGAAACGAAGGGGCATCGACCGCGCTGTAACCCTCATTTTCAAAGATGATCACGGACATCCCAAGACGATGCACGATTGTTACTACGCGCCTGAAATCATCCATGGTCCCGTACTTTGGCTCGATGCGATAGTGATCGCGCGCATCAAGACCGTTGTAGCTCTTTCCTCCATCTGCCGGAGCAAAAATGTTTAAGCCAGTGAAACCTTGTTCCTTGATGGCTTTGATTTGGGCTTCGGCTTTCGCAGGTTCAAGAAGGAGCTGGGGGAATACAGTGTCATCCTTTAGTGAAACTGTGCGCATTGCGGAGGCAGATTCCCACCAGCGCAGCGGTAACACGGTGGTACGCTCCCGGTATTGGCCGCTGGCAGCCTCGGTCGCGGGCAGAACCTGCAGTCGCAAGCTCGCGACTCCTACAAGCAAGAGGCACAAGAAACAATTCTTCGAAAAGCTAATCGGCATGATGACTTTTCTCGACAGGGATCAGAAAGAGCAGCAGAAGCAAAAAAATGAAAGTGCCTGAGTCATCCGGATAATCGGACGAACTACCCCTGAACTTCGATGCGATCTTGCTCAGCTGGTCAGACGGTCGTTTGAAATCAACTTTACTCCAGAGACGCTGACACTCTCCAGTGCATTGGTGTCCCCGGTCCAGGTGAGATGTAAATTGCCTGACGAGGGTGCGTAACAGCGCGCGGTTATCGCTTCTTTGTTGTCGAAGAAAGACTCGATCACCGAGCCATCCATCCACAAATTCAGAGTAGAAATTCCGTCTCGATCCGGAGAGAGCGGTAAGGTCTTGTCGTCTATGGTGACGGAAGGTTTATCCTTCGCGCCGTCGTACTTCATCGCAAACAGCGGCGCGGCTTGGCCGCCAGCCCTCAGTTCGAGTCCGAAGGCGCTCTCCCCCGCTTTGAACGTGCAGACGATCTCACCGGCGCGATTTTGAATTGGCATTCTTGTAAGAGCGGCGCCGACCGTTCCAGAGTTGTGCGCTTTCTGCAAAGTCTGAACATTACTACGCAGCGACTGCAACTCCGGCAGCACTTCCATCCGAAGCTCATTATCCGTCCCCAGTGTAAGCACGCGTGGGAGCGCCATAGCTCCGGCCCACCCAGCAACTTCGCACTCCGCAGGGGAACGGGTTTCCTCCACCCATCCCCACAAGATTCGCCTGCCCTTCGCGTCCACCATGCTCTTCGCCGCATAGTACGATCCGTGATCAAGTAGTCCTCGGGTCTCGGAGTGGAATACGAGTTCACGCCGATCAAACGTGCCTACCTCCCAGTGAACCTTGCGTTTAGCGGAGTAGAGCAGGACATACTTATCCTTAAGCGGAAAGAAGTCCGGGCACTCCCACATTTCGCCGGTATCGGCGGGATTGCTCCCTTTCGCAAGGGGATGGAGATAGGTCCAATTGCGTCCGTCCGGCGAGCGATAGAGCAGCACCGCGCCGCCAACCTCGTGGAAGCCTGAACCTAAGCCCAGATACCATGTGTCGCCATCTTTCCACGGGCAGGGATCCCGAAATCCCGTTACCTTCAAACCTGGTGGGGGTCCATCCAGTACAGGTTTGTCCAGCTTTTTCCAGGTCCGCAGATCGGGATCCATTGACGTCGCAAGGCACTGAACCTCTCGCAATCCTTTGCCGCGAATCGTCTCGAGTTCAACCGAAGATTTCGTCACACCGGTATAGAGAATGCTCGCGGCCTCGCCGCCGGGCAACACGCTTCCAGTCCAACAACCATACGCGTCATAGAAGCCTAGCGTAGGTGACAATGCCAGCGGCATGTGTTTCCAGTGGATAAGGTCGGGACTGATCGCATGGGCCCAGTGCATGTCGCCCCAGACGGCTGCACCTGGGTTGTATTGGAGAAACATATGGTAGTGGCCGCGAAAGAATTGAGGCGCACAGGGATCGTTCATCCAGTTCGCCTTTGGTAGCAAATGAAATTGCGGTCTCAAGGGATCGCGCCGGAGCTTTTCCCTGAGCGTCGGAGACAGTTCTTCTTTGGGCACTGCCGCCTGCTGCGATTCTACGAGTCTAGAGTAGGCATTGCCATGCAAGGCGCATAGCGTGGATGTTGCGGCCGATGTGACGAGAAATCTTCGACGGTTCATTAAAGTACCCCGTTGTCTTGCACGCGATAAAGCGGACTTTACCGAGCCGGTTGCTATTTGAGCTCCCGACTGACTGCAGCTACCATCGCAGCTCTGATCTTCTGCTCAACCTCGTCGTTCATGTAGCCACAATCCAAACGCATATAAACTGAGGTGTACGGGATCGTCGTTGTGGTCTTGATGAACAAGATCCGAAATGTCTTTCCGGCCTCGTCAACTTTGGTCATGACGTCGGTGTGCGGAATACTGGAAGCCTGCTCCTTCGGAAACTGCGCCGTGATTTGCTTGCGCAGCTCCGACACCCGCGGGTAGTCGTGTTCATCGATGAACTGAAGTTCCTGGTCGAGAAAGACCGTGGCTCGGAGATGGCGGGACGAGGAGATCGCGCTGGCGACGTACTTCAGCACCGAGGGAAGATCGTCGTTGACGACGATAGTTTCGATTCCCGGATTGGCATAGACCGGAAAGGCCGAGTCTGCGACCACGATCCAGTTTCTATGACCATATAGGGGAAGCCGACTCCGGACAAAAGCTTTCCAGTCAGAGGACGGCGCACTCGCCAGCGTTTGAGAGAGGGATGAGCTAACGAGTAACACCAGAACACAACTAATGGCGCGCAATCTTCCGTTTACTGTGTGCATGACACCACCGTAGAGCGAAACTGATTCGCCGCGATTCGACTCGGGCTGTCTGGCCTGTTCCTACCCTAATAACAGTTATTCAATGATTGCCTGATACGCCAAGGCTTCGACCTGCCGGTCAAGGCTAAGCCCACCCGTCGGATGCAGTTGTCCCATGAAGATGACGATCATCTGCTCTTTCGGATCAATAGAGAATGCCGTGTAGTAGAAGCCTCCCCATTTGTATTCGCCCACCGACCCCAGTTCTGCTAGCGGGGCTTTAATGCCGTCGATCCCAAAACCCAGTCCGAAGCTCCGATCGGAACTGATGTTTCCGAGCTGATCATGTGTCATAAGCTCAACCGACTTGCGGCTCAGGAGCTGGATATTTCTCGCCTTGCCTCCATCGAGCATCATTTGACAGAAGCGCATATAGTCTTGGGCCGTGGAAACCAAGCCGCCACCTCCAGAGAACAGCTTTTTCGGCCCGCGATAGGGATAATCTGCGGAGTACGAGAATGGCCCCTCAGTAATCGGAGTGTCGGGAAAGCGATTCAGGCCTTTGTCCGCATAGTAGGTGTAGACGGTGGCCAGGCGATCAACCTTACCGTTGGGTAGGTAGAAATATGTGTCTTTCATGCCGAGTGGAACAAAAATGCGTTCTCGCAAAAATTGGTCCAAGGGCTTGCCCGAGATCACCTCGACTAACCGCCCGAGTACATCCACACTGAGGCCGTATTCCCAGCGATCGCCGGGATTGAAAAGCAAAGGCACTCCCGCCAAACGCTTCACACTGTCTTCAATGGTGCCTTCGTATTGCAACAAGCCGTTTGCCACATTCGCATTCTTGTACCGAAGACCTAAAACCGGATTCCACTGATAAGTGAATCCTGCCGTGTGCCGTAAAAGGTCGCGAATCGTAATCTCGTGGGTTGCCGGAATGGAATAGGGCTCGCCGGTTGTGGGTTGGACGAACACCTTAGGGTTCTTGAATTCGGGCAAGTACTTGGAGACTGGATCTTCCAGCAGAAAACGGCCCTCCTCGTACAGCATCATGACGGCCACGCTGGTGATAGGTTTGGTCATCGAGCAGATGCGAAATATCGCGTCTGGACGCATCGCTTTGCCTGCCTCGCGGTCCTCCATGCCTTGCGCCTTTAACCAGGCTATTTGTCCGCGCCGAACGACGAGCGTCACCGCGCCGGCGATTCGCTTGTCATCGATGCTCCGCTGAACTGCGGTGCCGATCCTCTCCAACCGCTCCGAAGACAGGCCAACCGTCTCCGGCTTGACGGACCGGAAATCCTGGGCGAAGCCGATGGCAACCAAAACGAACGCGCCAACCACCAAGCGGCTGGCCTTTGGCACGGCTAGTTGCGGACGACGCATGGTCTTCACTCCCTGCCTTCTGAATACGACTCTCAAGAAGAAGTTAACCCCAAGCTTGCACTAGACCTTGGATTCGACTGCAAGAAAGGATGCTTCCGATCCCAAGCGGTTATTTACAAAAGCCTTCACTTCGGCCCAGGTCGGCATTGAGGGCTGCGCTCCGTGATGGGTTACCGAAATCGCGGCGACGGCACAAGCAAAAATGGCGCTGCGTGCAACCGTGGAGCCGCGCATCAGTCCCACTGCAAATCCTGCGTTGAATGCGTCCCCGGCGCCAGTCGTATCCACTGCATTCACGGAGAAGGCCGGGACACGCTCTTTCGCTAGAGTCCCTTGGGCGATGAGGCAACCGCGCGATCCCAACTTCAATAAGACATTCTTGACACCGCAATCCAGGAGGCACTCTGCTGCCGCGTAGGCTCCTTGGTCGCCATTCTCAAAGTTGGTCCGAAGCAGTTCCTCGGTTTCAGTTTCGTTTGGGGTAATCCAGGACACCTTGCGAAGCAGCTTTCCAGACAGCTCGCGCGCCGGTGCCGGGTCGAGCATAAGCGGGATGTTGTGTCGCTCGGCGAACTGGGCTAGGTATTCAACCGTCTCCAGGGGAATCTCAAGCTGCGTCAGAAGCAATCCGGCGTGTTCCAGAATCGTCGCCGCTTTTTCCAGCTGTTCCGGGGTGAGGTGGCCATTGGCGCCCGGCACGACCACGATGTTGTTCTCACCACCTCGTCCGGTAGTGATCAACGCGACGCCGGATGCCCCTTCCACCGTATTCACGTAGGTTGAGTCCACGCCGGCGTCTTCCAGGCCATTGCGCAACTGAGTTCCAAAAGCGTCGTTGCCGACGTTTCCTACCATTGAAACGGGGTACCCAAGTTTCGCTGCTGCGACTGCCTGGTTGGCTCCTTTTCCTCCGTGAAAAGTGTTGAAAGTATCGCCAATGATCGTCTCCCCAACCTGCGGAATACGATCAGCTCCCACTACTAAATCGAGATTGATGCTGCCGACGACAACGATGGGCTTCTGCATAACGATCCGATTTTGACTACTTGGTCACCATGGGTGCTACTGCGATCGATCCCAGCCCCAGCAGGAAGAAGATAAACATTGCGGGAATCAGTTTGCGAGAGGACTGCGGAGCGCTGGCAAATTCTTTCCAGATGAAGACGCCCCAGACGGCCGATACCATCGTCGCACCTTGGCCGATGGCGTATGAGACCGCCGGACCGATTATTTGTGCCTGGGATGCAACGAAGTTGAACACCGTTCCCGTACACCAGATGAGTCCACCCAGGACGCCCCAGAAGTGCCACGCCGCTTTCGCCTGAAAGTATTGAGACATGTTGACTGGGGGAGTGCCGGTGAGAGGCTTTTTCATGAACAGGTAGTTCACCGGGATTGCGCAAAGGACTACTCCGAAGGCGAAGAACAAGGCTACGGAGTATGGCCCCAAGGAATGCTCCCCGGTAACAGCCTTGGTCACGAGCGGATAAAAAATGCCCATGAGCACGCCGCATGCGACGCTGATCCAGATTCCACGCACGCTAATGGAGCGCCGTTCGCTCTCCCTGCGGCGATAGGCGAGTGCGTCAAAAATAATCGCCAGAACCACGAGCGCCATGCCACCGAAGAGCAATCCGGGATGGCCCTTGGGAGCGATGGCGTAGTTCAGGAGAACGCCCACCACCAGTGCCAAGCCGATTCCGATCGGGAAGGCGACTGCCAAGCCAGCGATGTCAATGGCTGCAACTAAAAGGAGGTTGGCCACATTGAACACAGCCCCGCCAGCAATGGCGAAAAGGATATGCCGCGAGTCTGCCTGGCTGATGTTGCTTAGAAATGAGAGATTGCCTCCGCCCCAATTCCCCAGGGTCAAACCCCAAACCAGGCTGCCCAGAAAAATGCCGATCACGTAGTCCCAATAAAAAAGTTGAAAGGCATATCCTGCAGTGAGTTTCATGGTGTTTGCCCACGACCCCCAACACAGCATGCTGATGATCATGAACAACAGCGCAATTCCGTACGCCTCTGGCTGATACATGGCCCTCCCGGTGAATCACGCGCTCGTCCGAGGACAGCGTGCCGCAACCGGGCGGCGCGAGCGATGGGGTAAGCTCGCGCCGCGATCGAAAAGTCACAACGTGTCTAGAACACTATCTTGGCGGCAAGTTGGATAATGCGCCCTTCGCGGCTGCCGGTAACTTCTCCAAACGGGCCCGTGCTGCCGTTCAATTGGGTACTCACCGCGTTCCACTGCGTGTGATTGAACGCGTTGTACATATCCGCGCGAATCTCGGCGTGGAGATTTTCATGGAAAGTGAGGTTCTTGCCGAACGAGATATCCCAATTGTTCTGTCCGGGTCCTCGAATGACGCCCGGGGACGCAGTGCCTTGAACGTTGTTCGGCGGCACGACGAATGCGCTGGTGTTGAAGTACTCTGCGAAAGTACGCTTGGAGTGGGAAAAGTTAGGATTCGCCACCATATCGAGGTTTCCCAGTCCGTTATAAGGAGCAAAATCGTTCGCCTGGTTACCAGCTCCGTTGTAAGCAGTCAGAGCATTGCCCGATTCGAAGGTTGCGATTGCCGAGATGTGCCAGCCGCCGAGAACCGGCCGTAGGTAGGTCGACAGATGCTGTCCATACTGAGGCTGATAGGTGGTCTGGAACAAGAGGCGATGCCGGTGGGAGTTGGTTTCTTCGCCGTATGATCGGATGATACTTTGTGGATAGTTATAACCCGTGTCTTGCGTGCCCTGTCCGACGATGCCTCGATCGCCGAGAGTCTTAGAGTAAGTGTAGTGGGTCAGAATCTGCAGCCCATGGGACATTTGGCGCGTGAATTTCACAATGCCTGCGTTGTAATTGCTGTTCAGGCCAGCCCTCTGCAAGTAAATGTCGCCAAACCTTCCGGAATTGAAGGGCCGGGCGGCGTTATAGGCGTCGATAGAAGCCCATCCCGTCTGATAGGGTGCAGCGTTCTGGTCATAAAAGTACCAACCGTTCCTTCCTTCCGCCCCGAGGTAAGAGAACGTGATTGCAGAATTGTGGAAGAGTTCCTTCTGCACATCAAGCAGGTAACGGTGGATATAAGGCGTGCGAAACGATTGTTGCCGGTCGGCGTAAAAGAGCGTCTGATAAGCACCGGCTCCGTAATAGCCTTGCCCCGGGCCGGTAGACACAGGGAAGGTTCCCAGAGGAACTTGCGGCGACGGCTGAAACACTTGCGACGTGCTCGCTTCCTGCGGGGTGGAGTTGTCGATTTCATCGCCGACGAAGCCGCCGGGGACACCCCCGTAAAGGGCTCCGTCAAGGACATTCGATATCTGGCTCGCGCCGGAGTTGTAGTAAAGGCCGTATCCCGCGCGCACGACGAGCTTGGGGCGAGCCTGCCACGCCAGGCTGAGTCTCGGAGCAAAGTCGTGCTTGGGAGCCGAGGCATAATGCTGCGGCAAACCAGGCGTGACTCCTGGGATGGAGATAGTATCCGTGGCCGGCTCGTAGATGCCGCAGCAAGTGTTGTTGGTGGCGAAGATAGGAATGGGCAGTTCGTAACGGAGTCCGTAGGTGACCGTCAGCTTCTGCGTGACCTTCAACTTGTCATTGAAGTAGGCTCCGTAGTATGGAATGACTACATTCGGTTCCGGAGCAAACGGCCCACCTGCGGAATAGCTGAAGCGCTGATGGATCACCGAAGGCAAGCCGAGTAAGACTTCGGCGAAAGCGTCGCCGCCGACTCCATTGTTCGCTGTAAACAGCTGCGGACCGTTGCCGCAGTATGCGCCCGGGGCGGGTGCGCAGCCATAAGCAACGTAGCGGACGCTGTCGAAGTCCTCTTCCCCTTTGCGGAGATAGGTAAACCCGAAAGTCATGCTGTGACGGCCGCGAATCCAGATCATGTTGTCGGAGAATTGCCGCGAGTTATTGGAAGCGAGAAAATATTCGTCATAGCCCACGGTTGGCTGGGTAAAAAGCTGGCCGTAGTTGAAGATATTCAAGCCAAGGATGCCGGTATTGCCACCGCTGCCCGTGCCCGTATTCTGGAAGATCGAATTAAACGGGTTGGAGGAGCCATTGGTGTAGGAGAGTTCCGATGGGCTCAACGTCACCAAAGCACCACTTCCTATGGCAAAGATGAACTCGTTGGTCCAATTCGAGTTGAAAACATGAGCTTCATCGACAGTCACGACGTGGGATTTGTCGCTTACGTTCGAAGGGGTACTCAGGTTTGGGACCAGGCCACCAGTATTGTTGGGGATGCCGTTGTATTGGGACCAGGCGACAAACACGCTATCTTTCGATGAGATGCGGAAATCGAAGCGGCTATCCCAGTGATAGGGGTCGACCTCCTGCCTCGCCGGGTACTGGTAATTAGCGCCGGCATTGGCCAGGGTCGGCGCCACATTGGCATGAGGAAAGAGGTTTGTGATGCCCTTGATTTGCGAACTTGCCGTCGCTGGATTGTAAAGCCCGGCAGTAACCAGGTTATTGAAAGGGATAGCGTTGCCCGTATACGGGTTGTAAAGCTGCCCAGCCGGATTGGAACACTGTCCGTTCGTCGCGAAGGTGCCAGCATTGACCGGGCCGGTGCAGTCTACTCCAAAATCTCCCGCCCGTTGCGTGTCGGAGGGAACGATGGCGAGGTTATTCCCTCCGGCGAGTGAATGCGGATTGCGCTCGTAGTTCACGAAGAAAAAGGCACGGTCTTTCAGATTGAGGACTTTCGGGATGTAGACAGGGCCTCCCAGGCCGCCGCCGAACTGGTTAAAACGAAATGCGCTCTTGGTTAGCAGCCCCTGCGCCTTGTTGATGGGAACCAGCGCATTCAACGCATCGTTTTCAAAGAAATCATAGACTTCGCCATGGAAAGTGTTGGTCCCCGCTTTGGTGGTTGCATTGAGGTTCGTAAAATCGCGGCCATATTCGGCGGAGAAATCCGCCACGCCGACTTTCACTTCGCCGATGGCTTCGGCAGATGGCTGGAAGCTCGCGCCACTTTCATAATTCTCGTTGGCGTTCACCCCATTGACGTAGTATCCATTGTCACGAGAACCCTCCGCGTTGCCGCCCGCAGTGTAATCCGCGCCGCCGGATGTGTACGATGCCCCGACTTCGAAGGTGCCGCCCAGATTGATGTTCACACGCGGAGACGTGCTGACTCCGGGGGTCAACTCAGTCAATGCGGTCCAGTTACGGCCGTTCATCGGCACGCTGGCAATTTGTTCCTGGCTGATGTTTTGATCGAGATCCGCAGATTCAGTTTGGAGCAATGGCGCGGAGGAGCCAGTCACAGTCACCGTCTCCGCGACCGAGGCCAGCTGGAGTTGGATGTCGCATCGGACTTCGGATTGGGGCGACACCGTCAGTTGGGCCGAAACCGACTTCTTGAATCCCGCAAGTTCCACTGAAACTTGATAGCTCCCCGGTAGAAGCTGTGAAAAGTCGTAGTGCCCGCTCGCGTCTGTGCTGGCAGAGGACTTTTGATTTCGGCCCAGGTCGAGCAGGGTTACCGAGGCTTTGGGCACGACTGCACCGGATGCTTCGGTGACCACGCCGCTGATGCTACCGCGCTGAGAGAATTGAGCGAACGAGGCCAGCGTTAAAACGAACAGAGTGGGTAGCAGAATCATGAACCGCGACAAGGGGGTTCGCATACTGTGTCTCCTGGACCGGAAAGCGGGCGTCACAAGGGTTGCAGCAACCCGGGTTGCAGCAACCCGCCAGTTTGAAACGTTTCAAATATCGAACGCGAGGAATTTACTCCAGCCGGTTTGCGCTTGTCAACCTCTAAAAACAGATTGCTCGGGAATCTCAGGCTGCTACCTGCGCCTCCTGCCGCTATGTTTGCCCTTACGCATTGTTCCCCCCACGCTTTCTGGCCCAGCGACATGCGGCGGTCCAACAGAATTGCGCTTCTTCAACTCGGTCGGGAGAAGCACCTTTTTCGGCGCAGACCGCAACCCGTCGACCCTCTGCAGCAGAAGACGGGCAGCGGTGGCGCCCAACTGATATCCCGGTTGGTAAACAGATGTCAGGGATGGGTCTGTGAACTGGGTGAACTCAAGGCTGTCAAATCCGGCAATCGACAAGTCCTCGGGACATCGCAGGCCAAGTTCGCGAGCAGCCTGCAAGACGCCAAAAGCCATGAGGTCGTTGCAGGCAAAGATAGCCGTCGGGCGCGGAAGCATTCCAAGAAGCCGAAGGGCCGCCTGGTAGCCACTCTCCGTATCGAAACACGCTTCCTGAACAAATTCCGGCTCTATCTCTACGCGGGCTTCGTTTAGCGCACGCGTGAAACCTTTCAGGCGTTCCGCTGCGTTGGTCAGTTTGAGCGGCCCCGCGATCACGGCCAAACGTCTGTGTCCCATCTGAATCAAATGTTTCGTTGCAGAATAGGCGCCTTCAGCATTGGCCACCAGAACGGCATCACCCTTCCAGCCATCCGGGACCCGGTCGATACAAACCACGGGCACCGAAGCCGACGCGTAGGCGCGGAGGTGACCCGCGATATCCGCACCTGCAGCCGGAATGATCAGCAGGCCGGCGATCTGATAGGAGCGCAACTCGCGAACGTAGGACGCTTCCTTCGAAGGATCGTTGTCAGCATTGCAGAGGATCACGCGGAAGGAGCGCTTGTAGGCGACATCCTCGACGCCCCGAACCACGCCCGGAAAGAATGGGTTCGTAATATCCGGAATCACCATGCCGAGCATGTTGGTCCGGTGTTTCCGGAGTCCCTGCGCCAAGGCACTGGGCTGATAGCCCATACTGCGAATTGCATCGAGCACGCGCTCTCGCAGCTTGGGCCGGACTGTCGCCGTTCCATTGATTACATGCGACACCGTGCCGATCGAAACGCGGGCACGCTCGGCGATCTGCCGCATTGTCACGGGTGCTGTCATGGCTTCGCGCGTCGAAGCACAGGGGGACTGCAGTACTCGGCATTATGGAGAGTAGCCGACCAGTTCACTGCGAGTCTACTACGCAACGGAATCCCACTCCCCCGGAGCGGTCCATACTGGGGGACATCATTAGCAGCTTGCCGTGTTCGTTCAGCTTGTAAGCCTGAGGGAAGTACCAGATCGACCCCTGCGGCTGATAGTAGCTGCCGCCGCGAAGAATGCCGCCCCGTGTGTGCTCGTCAGTAAACTCTTCCGTCCATTGCCACACATTTCCCACCATGTCCATCACGCCGAATGGACTGGCTCCCGCTGGATGTCCATCCACCGGATCGGGACCTCGCATTGTGCGTGACTTGTCGGGAAGCGAAACAGCGCTGTCATTCCACTCGTTCCCCCATGGATAGAGGCGTCCGTCCGTGCCTTGGGCTGCGTACTGCCACTCCCACTCATGCGGCAGGCGCTTTCCGGCCCAACTCGCGTATGCCCGCGCGTCTTCCTGTGAGACCCACGTCACTGGTTTGTTTTCCCATCCCTCGGGATAGCTTCCATCCTTCCAATCCCGCAGAAAATTCAGGTCGTCCTGCGGACGATAGTGAGTCGACTCCAAGAACTTCTTGAACTCAGCGTTTGTGACCGGATACTTATCAATGTAGAAAGACTTGACCTGCATGGGATGTTCATGAAAACGGCGCGGAGAGTCCTCCCATGGATACTGCACATCTACACCGGTGTCATTGAAGCCCTCGATCTCGATGCCTGAGACCTTGAAAAGAAAATCAGCCTGCGGGATCAGAATCATCCCGGAAGGCGCAGAACGAACCGGTTTCGTCGCCTGGATTGGAACAATCTGCTGAGGAACAACCCTCCATTCGTGCGCGTAATTGGCAAGCGGCGTTGCCGTCAGAGCTTTCATTTTGGACATCAGAGCCAGCAGTTTCTCGTCTGGCGGAATGTTAGTCGCAAGGATGGCTCCGTACCCTTTGGCTTCGATCGAAAAGGCAAGGACACTTCTTCCGCCCGGACGCGCCTGAGCCTTGAGTTCTGCGCCATGATAAAGATCGAAGTAATGCACACTTTCTTTGCCTGCAATCTCGATCTGGTCGCCCTCAACCGCGTATTCGTTCCGGTTGACTATCGTCCAAATTACTTGCTCTCCCAGTGGCCAGCGGCTTGCGTAGACGCCGTAGCGGAGCATGGGTGACATCGGTTCCCAGTCCTTGCTAATTAGGAAGGGTGCCACGCCGCGTTCAATCGTCGCCACGCGCCTGGTGGCTTCTGCGTCGCGCGGAGTTACTCCATTCCAGATGCCCCAGATGTTCTCCCAACTCTCCCAACCAACCCCGTTGAAAAAAGCGAATTGTAGATCATCGGTTTTGTCACGATTCCAGCGGTGCGAGATGTTCACCATATGGCGCGTTTCAAGCCACTTGTATTTGTCCACGAGGGGAGTGAAAGGGAATTCGTATTGGCCCCAAGTCATGACATTCCATGCTAAAGCTTCGTCCGACGGCCCTCCCTCTGGCTCAAAAGCGAGTGGATGGCCAATTTTGTCCGCGGCCAGTGAGAATGCCAGCGGAACTCCGTCCTGCGTGTCGCCGTTGATGCCGTCGGCGCCGACTTCCGCCATGAGACTGGCGATGGCATCTGGCCAAGGCATGCCGGGATCCCGTGTTCCTTGGTCCCACATCATCATCGGAAACAAGACTCGCACACCCCGTTGATGGAAGTCGGCAATCATTTGCCTAACACCGGGAACTCCGCCGGGCATGCTGCGAATCATGTCATGTTGATTCCGATTGTCGATCCCCATATTTGGGTAAGTCGGCCATATCAGGACCGCATCAATACCGCCATAGCGCTTCTCAAGGTCGTCCAGGTATCGGTCTACTGTGTACTTCCTCGCGACAGGGTCATAGAAGTACCGATCCTGTACCATCATCTGGGGCTGTATGAAACTTGACTGCGTCCATTTCAAGGCGGGCAAATCGTACCTGGCGCCATCGTAGCCGATACGGATGCGGCGTTCGATCCTCCAGTGTGCGATATCGGCGAGCCATGCCTGATGTTCTGTCTGGCTACACGGTTTCGAGCCACCCTCCCAAAGTCCCTTCATCGTCAGGCAATCCGGTACCGGAATCTGCTGACCTTTGGGTCGGAAGTGCGAGTCTTGAGCATAAGAAATCATGGCGCCAGCGAGTACAAGAAGCACGATTCGCAGGAGTAACTTCATGAAGTGCCTCCTCGGTCTCGACATCAAATTCCGCTCGTAATATAAAACGTTTCAAAATAGTTGTCCACACTTGACGCCGTGGTAGTTGACCCTGTTCACTGTTTGGCGATGAGCAAGAAGTGGCCCCGTCCTACCCTTTCGAAGCCTCCCGTTTACGTAGCTTCTCACTGCTTGGCGAAGAAACTCTGTGAAGGCTGAGCGACCCAAGCTGCGGGAGTAAGTTCTGGGAGGCGCTGGATCGGGCGGTCGGCGAGTCCGGGAAGAACCGCAGCCAAATAGTCGCGCACTGGGAGTTTCAACCTGCGGCAGCTTTCCACGACCGAGAGAATCGCTGCAACCTTCGGTCCTGCCAGTGGGCTGCCAGATGTTAACGTTACCACGGCACACGGACTGCGGATCGCTCAACAGTAACCGCAACCTTGGCATCCTGAAAACGAGAGCGGATTTCAGGGAACTCAGCTGGGCACAGAAAACCGATTCGACTTCCTGCACGGGGAAATTGTGAGGCGAAGAACTCACCCACTAAAGAACAGCGGCTCGGATATTGAGAGAGAGGGGTCGCCCGCGGCAATCGAAATGGTCGGCAACACTCTTAATGTGGTTTCTGAAAGTAAGCAAAATTGTGGCAGGGGGACCTGTAAGCCAAAATTCGCCGGGCTGCGTTGCAAGTAGGTAACTTATTTGAAGTCAGCCGCGGGGAAGTTAACCTCGGATTCTTAAGATGGGAGAGGAATCAAAAGGAGAATCTGACTATAGGAATCCCTAACTAACCCCCAACGGCCAAAACGGATGGGTTTTGAAAACAGTTCTGTCACACCGTTAGCACATCCTCGCACCACCTGCTTTTGAAGCAAGCGTCACTTATACCAGGCTTCGGTAGAATTAGTGATCGGACCGGCTCAGAGCGGGAGTTGTTCCGGCGGGGGATAACCATGCTGCTCTCGCCCAACTCTGCCGTCGTATTTTTTTGTTGTTTTGAACAGCTCGAGATGGCCATCACCCGAAGAAGGTCTGCATCGCTCACGGAGCACCTGCATCTCTTGCGGCGACATCGGCTGAAAGCCGCGCGCAATTCCCACGTTCTGGTGCAGCACGTCCAGCGAGTCGATACCGCAAATTGTGGTCGCGACCGGCAGACTCATTGCATAACGAAGCGCTTCATCCGCCCTCACGACGCCATACTGGATCGGCTGGCCGTCGCCCCCGAGGCTCTTCATGCCGAGCGCTGCAATCCCCCGCCGCTGAAGTTCAGGGAGCACCTGCTGCTCGAAGCTACGATAGGTTGCATCAAAACAGTTGAGCGGCATTTGGACAGTGTCGAATGGGTAATCGTGCGCCAGCATTTTGAGATGTATCGCCGGACTCTTATGTCCGGTGAAACCAACAAAACGTACCTTGCCCTGCTTTTTCGCTTCATCCAGCGCTTCGACCACACCACCCTTTGCGAAATGCAGGTCCGGGTCGTTCTCGTAGATGACCTCGTGAATCTGCCATAAGTCCAAATGGTCGGTGCCCAACCGCTTCAGGGACTCCTCCAATTGTTGCATGGCGACCTTCTTATCTCGGCCGTGGGTGCAAACCTTGCTCATCAAGAAACCTTTATCGCGCCTTCCCTGTAAACCAAGACCCATCCATTCTTCGCTGCGGTGGTCGTTGTACTCCCATGCGTTGTCGAAAAAAGTGACTCCCGCATCTACCGCCTCCTGAACCAGGCGTACGGCCAGATCACTCGATTGCACCGTCCCGAGATGATATCCGCCAACGCCGATGATCGAGACTTGTTCGCCCGTTTTTCCGAGCGGCCTGCGAGGAATCTGGTCAGCGCCGCTGTTCGTCATTTGCGGCGGAACTGCAGCCGATACGATTTGGCTGGGCAAAACTGAAGTCGCAAGCACTGTCCCCGCGGAAGCCAGGCCTGCTTGGATGAAGCACCGGCGCTCGATTTCGGGAGTTACTTGGGAGCGCTCATTTTGTCGACCATGATCTACCATTGTTCATCTCCTCGACGTCTCTGGTGTTGTCTCTGGCACCAACCAGGGGCCGTCCCCCTTTTCCAACATCTCCGTGACCTCTCTTTGAGTGTGATCGAAGGGAAATCCATGAGGCATCCGGGTCATCGGGTTGTCATACCGCAGCGATACTTTGTATGGCTCGAAGCGGCCGTCGGCCGCTGTCGGAGCGCAACGAGCGCGCAAGGCCTCCATCTCGCTCTGAGTCATCGGCTGAAAGCCGCGCACGACGCGCAAGTTCTGGTGCAGCACGTCCAGCGAGTCCATGCCGCAAATAGTGGTCGCGACGGGGAGGCTCATCGCGTAACGCAACATTTCCTCAGCCTGAACAACGCCGGCTTTTATCCCCCACGCGGTACCGCCCATGCTCTTCATGCCCAGCGCCGCCATGCCTCGCCGATTGACCTCGGGTAGGACCTGCTTCTCAAAGCTGTGGAAGTTGGCGTCGAAGGGGTTAAGCGGCATTTGCACTGAGTCGAATGGATAACCAAGTTCGAGCATCTTCAGGTGAAATGTAGGATCCTTGTGACCGGTGAAGCCGACGAATCTGACCTTCCCTTCTTTCTTGGCTCGATCAAATGCTTCCAGGACGCCGCCTTTGGCGTAGGCCAACTCCGGGTCGTTGTCGTAAACGATGCCGTGGATCTGCCAGAGGTCCAGATGATCGGTTTGATACCGCCGCAGCGAGTCCTCGAGCATCTGCATGGCTAATTTGCCGCTTCGCCCATGGGTGCAGACCTTTGTCATCAGGAACACCTTTTCGCGGCGCCCGTCCCGGAGCGCTCTGCCCAAGATGGTCTCAGTCTTGCCGTTGTAATACTCCCAAGAGTTGTCGAAAAAAGTAATGCCAGCGTCTACTGCCTCATGGACGAGTTGCACCGCCTCGTCCAACGTCGGCACATCGCCGAGATGATGACCACCCACCCCGATAGCGGAAATGTGCGCATCCGTGCTTCCAAATTTGCGATAGATCATGTCTCCCGCCTCCCCTGCCGGCGCTGCTGTTCGTTCCCCTGATGCTATAGAGTAGAAGCTCTCGTTCGAGTTTGGCATGACGGCGGATGTGGCGGCCACAGCACCCGCACCGACTTTAAGAAAGTCCCGTCGAGTCGTATTCATCCTTACGCCTCCAATTCCACCCATCGCCGAGATAGCTTCGACTAGAAAGTCCGGAAACAAGACACACTCGATTACTGCTCAAGTCCTTCAGCCAGAATTTCCGATTTGGCTCACTTTCTCGCGCATCCTATGCCTTTCCTGCCCTCGAAACAACGAAATTTGCCACCAGGGCAGGTCCCCGAGCTCCAATATCCGCAAGCCATTCAGGAATTTGAAGCCGACGCTCAACTAGAGGGCGACAAGGATGCCTTCGAACTCGCAGCCGCCTTGAACGCGGGCTACCGCTCGGGCGGATGGCCGAGCGCTCTACACAACGGAATCGAAGTTTCACTCGCGCAGGCCAAAAGCGGTTACGTGCCTCCTTACCGAATCGCGGAGTTATATGCCGATTTAGGCGACAAGGAGCATGCCTTCGATTGGCTCAACATCGTGAAGGGCATCAGTGGAACCGTAAGCGAGGTTTACACTGCGAATAAAGCAGTCCTACAGTTCGGACATTTAAGCCAGAAAAACCAACAAATGATTGGATTCGACACAACGTCGCTCAGCGACGGCGCGGCATTGACGGGGACTGGAACAGACAGCCAAAACTGGCGTAGCATTGCCGTTCAAGCCCAACGTTCGGCTTTGAGAACGGGCCCCTGGAGCTACAACGCCGTGACTAGATCGCGCTGCTGCCTCGCTCTCGTTTTGCTTTTCGGGGTGTGGCCTTTCGCGGTACGGAAGGCGTGCGCCGACGCTGTTGTCCGTCCGAACGGCGACTTGCATCCGGCACAGGAGTCCAACTTCACGTTGGAAGGCAAAGTCACCCAGAAGAGCGAGGGCAAGCTGACCGTCAACACCGAGGAGAACATTGTTTTCCACGTGCGCTACGACGAAAAGACGGATATCCGACTCAAAGATGGGGCGCAGGGTTCGGACAAGGACTTGAAGACAGGATTGAAGGTGAGAGTGCAAGGCGACTTCAGCAAGAGCGGCGAGATTCTTGCTGACAAGATTCAGGTGCGCTAGAGGCGCATAGCGCCGCAACGTCGCCAAGGAATTGGCGGCTGCGAGGTTTTAGCGGGTCGGTGATTCCCAGACGCTCCCCCAGGAGAGTGCGATTGGCAATTGGGGCGGAATTGGCCGCGTTGGATTAATTTTGAGCAATGCCCAGTAGTACGATTACTGCGAGAGCGCGTCTTAGGATTTCCCGCAACTGCTTTTGCCCCCGGTTGGTCGTTCTGCGGTTTCTTGACTGCATCGGAAAGAGCTTGCTCGAGCAGAAACTCTATCTGCTGATTCAGTGAGCGATGTCAACCCGTTTGGCGAACTCAATCAGCTTGGGGCCAGAACACTGGGGCGCTTACCTGTCCTTCTCCTTTGGCCGCGCTACAAGAGGTTGAAGGTATCTCGATCCTTCTCTCTCGTACTCGTGAATCCCTCCTCTCAGAAGCAGTTCGCAAATTTGTCGACCGCCTCCGTCCTCACTACAAGAGCTTCGAGATGAAGCCGCTGTTTATTCTGGTTTATTCGGTGATCGTGAGCCTCGACAGTTAACGGTCTCTTTTCTGGGTAGTGCCGCGATTCCTATGCTTCCAATGGCTCTTCACTTCTTCGGTCTACGCAGTGGATCAGTCGGCTCGTAACCCAGTTCGGCCGACAGAATTTTCACCAGCTTCGCTAGTACCCTGGTTCGCGCCCAGTACTTGTCGTTGCCTTCGACGAGTGCCCATGGCGCGGTGGCAGTACTGGTCTTGACCAACATCTGCTCTACTGCTTCTTCGTAAGCTTCCCACTTCTCGCGATTGCGCCAGTCTTCATCGGTCAGCTTCCACGCCTTGTACCCGATGGCTTTGCGTTCCTCGAACCGGCGAAGCTGTTCCTCGCGCGAGATGTGTATCCAGAACTTCACCAGGATGACTCCAAATTCGCGCAGTTGCCGTTCAAAGGAGCTGATCTCCCTGTACGCGCGCTTCCATTCCGCTTCGCTGGCGAATCCTTCTACTCGCTCCACCAGAACGCGGCCGTACCAGGAGCGATCAAAGATGGCGATTTGTCCACGTTCCGGCAGTCGTCTCCAGAAACGGTACAGATAATGCCGGGTGCGGTCTTCGCCCTGCGGTGAACTGATCGAATAAACCACGTAGCCGCGCGGGTCGAGCTTCTCGGTAATACGCTTAATCGCGCCACCCTTACCCGCTGCATCCCAGCCTTCGAAAACAATGATGACCGACTGCTTCTGTAGGTAAACCTGATATCCCAGCTCACGGAGTTGAATCTGGCGGCGCGTCACTTCGCGCACATAAGCCAGGCGATCTAGAGTGCGAGTAAGATCTACCGTCTCCAGCATCAGAGCCCGCCTCCGCTCAAGGATTCCATGGCCGCACGCAATTCGGCGTCTTTGGAGACCTCGGCAGAAACCTCGTTGCGCGGCGGCGCCTTAGATCCCAGGTTCTTTTCGAGCGCGCTAATGATGGTTTCAAACACACACTTCCGGGTATACGACTTGGACGTGGCTTCGACTATCGTCCATGGCGCGTATTCCGACTCGGTCAGTTCCAGCATCTCCTCCGTGGCCGCCAGGTACTCGCCGTATTTCTTGTGACGGAGCCAGTCGGCTTTGGTTACGCGCCAGGCTTCCAGTGGGTTCGCTTGGATCATCTCGAAGCGCTTGCTCTGTTCCTTCTTGCTGATGTGCAGAAAGAACTTCAGGATTGCGGAGCCATCGTCGGCCAGCATGCGCTCAAACTCGATGATGTCGCGGAACGCTTGCTTCCACGACTTCTCCGGAATCGCCCCCTCGACACGCTCCTCCAGCACGCGTCCGTACCAGCTGTGATCGAAGATGACCATCTCGCCGCGGTTTGGCACCTTCAGCCAGAAACGCCACAACCAAGGACGCTGCTGCTCGTAAGTTCGAGGATCGGTGATCGGATACAGTTTGAAGCCGCGCGGATCCAGCCGCTGTGTCAGCGCCGCTATCGTGGTTCCCTTGCCCGACGCGTCCCAGCCTTCGAAAACAATAACCGTGGGTACACCGTTGTCCCAGCAGGCCTTCTCTAAGTCGTACAGACGCAACTGCAAGCCGGGGACGATACGTTTGTATTCTTCCCGGGAGAGCTTCTTCTTCAAGTTGATGTTTTCGAGCATGGGTCCGGTCAATTTTACTCCGGACTGCAATGCGCGTCGGGCAGCAGAGGAGTTGCTCACTAGAAGGAGCGCGGACAAAACTTGGTGTTGAACCGTTGAACCCTAAAGCCTAAAGTCCGCGGATTTCCCCTTCCCGGGGACAGATTCAAAGGGATACAGCCTAGCCTATAACTTCCAATGTAAAGAGGCCGAATGAGTAGCCGCACGCGCCTGTTTCGCGGCAGAATGCTTCTTCACCGCGCGGGTATCGCTAGCATCCACACCAACAGTCCAAAAAGGATCATAGCCGCCAACAGAGAAAACAGGTTATGGAGAGGGTGAAAGTGGAAGTACGGATTCCGGGTCAGACGATGTCTGGCGAGCATAATGGCCTCCTTTGCACGGCCTCGTGTGCTACCGGAGCGACCTGTCTGTTCCTATTTTCTCACCGTTTGGCACATCTCTCAATGCCCCGCCCGCTGGCCCCTTTGCTTGGCAGAAACTCTTCCTCGCAACGTCATTTTCATCGGCTCAAGTGGACGTTCACCGGAGGGGGAACCGCTTCCCCTTGGCGGCGCCGCTGCAAGCGCTCCAGCCGGTCGATTGCCTGATTGAGGTGCCTCTCGGTCGCAGCCTCGGAGGACTCTGTCTAGAACAGCCGCCTGTTGTATTGCCACTTGGTCGTGCGCGATCTTCGCGGCTCCTGCAGCAACCAACCCCAAGCCACTGCCTAATAATAAGGAGGCTAGTGCCTTCAAGGCGATTCGGCCCAGGGAGGGTGCGAGTGGCCACTTGGGGTGGAATTGGCCGCGTTGGCTTAATTTTGATCAATGCCCAGTACGATTACTGCGAGAGGGCGTCTTAGGATTTCCCGCGACTGCGTTTGCCCTCGGCTGGTCGTTCTGTGGATGCATCGGAAAGAGCTTGCTCGAGCAGAAACTCGATCTGCTGATTAGTGAGCGGCGTCAGCCGTTTGGCGAGTTCTGGCAGTGCGGGAGCAGGAATGCTTGGGCCCTACCTGTCCTTCTCCTTTGGCCGCGCTACAAGACGTTGTCGAATCGACTGGAACCTCGAAACATTGAGAAGTTTGAGCTACTTCGCATCCTTTCCAACACACGCCTTCACAGCTTCCGATACTGTAATCATCAGCGTCATCGGGTCCATCGGCGAGGCAATGAACCCACGCTCCTCATAGAACTGCCGTGCCCGCTCCGAAGTCGCGTGCACCAGAATCGCGCGGATGCCAGCGATATCCGCAGCCTGCAGGGTGCGCAATACGGCATCACGCAGGAGAGCTGGCCCGATCTTTTTCCCCTGATAGTCCTTATGGACGGCCAGCCGGCCGATGACCATGACTGGCACCGGATCTGGCATGTTGCGCCGAACACGACCCGGCGCATGCACGTGTGCTACAGCACCCACAGCAAGGGCATAATAGCCAACCACCTGTTGTCCAGCGCAGACCACATAGGTGCGCGAAGCGCCCCTTTCCTCATTCTGCAGCGCTCGCCGGCGCAACCAGTCGTCCAGCGATGGCTCGCCACACTCGAATCCCGATAGGTTGTGATCTGCGCCCAGTTTCTCCGGCGCACTCAGCGGTTGGTTGCTCCGACTCATTGCTCCCACGGCGCTTTAGTCCTAAGCAGTCTCCGCAGCTTCGCATTGTTGGCCGGTGACTTGTCTAGCATCGCCGTAAAGCGCTTGAATTCCTCACTGGGCAAAGCGAAATACCGACGGTCGAGCAGAACTGCTTCTGCTTCCCGGCACGCCGTCTCAAGCATGAAATCCGACCGGTTCCTCCCAAGCGCATCTCCGCGGGGGCAAGCTGAAGCCTCGGGCCTCCGCGAGTAGCTGCTTAGGATTTCCCGGGACTGCCCTTGTCCCCTGGCTGGTCGCTCCGCTGTTTCGGTCCACTGGGGTTAACCGGGGGCGTTTTCTGGCGGAGCGCTGCAGCACGCCGATTTGGTGGCGCAGAGCCAGGTTCTCGAGTTCGAGGGCAACGCGCGAGCGGAAGAGCGAACATAGAGTGGTGAGGAGAGTCGTCAGAGAAATGAGCATCGGAGGAGAGAATTGTGAAGGAAGTATAATTCTCTTCCGCTTAGACATTTCGAGGTTTTCGGGAGGCACAATAAGTTAGTTCTAATGATTCTGATCTAAGCTTTTCAATATGCCCGTGCTCATTCACGGTGACGCCGTACCGTTTACCAATATCCCTGTGGGGGGAATCGACGTGCCATGAGCCGAGTTCAACGGCTCAGGGATGAGGACGGAAGATTCGGCCCCGACTCCTCCTCGACTACCTTGACGGACAGTCCGGCGCACTTTTCAACTCAAGGGAATTGTTTCTCTGGTACTGGACTCCTCCCCTACCGGCACATAGACAGCACTCGCCCTGTCCCCGGTTCTCAAAGAACATTCACCCCTTGCAAATTCTTTTCTGGCTGCTAGTCTGTCCGCGCCCGGAGACAGCGCCATTCGGGATGGCACTGGCGACGTTTCGATTTGAGGTTTACGAACCGCGCTCGCAATCCCTGGGGAGGCTTCCCGGATGAAAGACTTTTCATATATTGCTTGCAGGCGAAATAGAGGTACAACGGCTGCCGTTCTTGCGGTCAAAAAGGAGATTCCGGTTTAAAGGCTGAGCATGAATCTAGATGAGTTAAGGAAACAACCCATGAAAGTCCTTCACTACCTTGTCTTTATTGGCCTGGTAGGCGTCCGCAAACCTCAGCTCGGTAGGAGTCGCCGATGGATGCTGCTAGTCGGTTTTCTGGCTGCCCTCTGGTTTGCCGGGGTCGCCAACGCCCAGACCATCGATGGTAACTTTTCCGAGTGGAGTTCGGGTGAAATCATTGGCACCGATCCCGCAGCCAACGTCAACCCCACCGATGTGGCCGACTGGCTGACCTTGTGGGCCACCTTTCAGAACGGCAACCTGTTGCTCAGCTACCAGACCGTCCAAAACATCGATTTCAACAATAATGCCTGGCGTTACGAGGTGCTCCTCGACACCGATTCCAATCCCCTTACCGGCTATCGCGGAGCGGCCGGAAACTATAAGCTTGGCGCCGACTATATGGTCGAAGGAGGTACGATCTATCGCTACACCGGGACCGGCACCAATTGGTCGTGGAGCTATGTCGGCACTACCACTTATGCCATCAGCGGCAATCTTCTCGAAATGGCGGTTCCCGGCGCCAGCCTGGGTATCACCGCCTCCACTTGGATCAAGATCCAACTGGTGGGCAACAATGCTGCCGGCCCCGACTTCGTCCCCAAAGACATCGCGGGCTTCTCCTATCCGCGGGACCAGGTCGTATTGGACTGCGACTTCAGCCCGTGGTCCGGTATAAACCCTCTCGGAACCATCCCCGCCGGCAATACCACCGATATCGTCGACTGGACCGGGGCATGGGCTCTCAGCCAGAATAGAACGTTTTACCTGAGCTACACGACGGCGAGTCCCATCGACTTCACCAACAACGGCAGCCGTTACAACGTGCTTCTGGACACCGACAACAATCCCAACACCGGTTACGTCGGACTGCCGGGTGGGGCTGGCGCCGAGTATCTTATCCAGGCCGGCAATCTTTATCGTTATGCGGGCACGGGCACTAACTGGGCCTGGACCGAAGTAACGCCTGTGACTTACTGTGTCTCGGGCAACCAAGTCGAACTGGAGGTGAACGAGCAGTACTTGGGAGTATCCAGCGGCAATTACACCCTGGGAATACGCCTGTTCGGCGACAATCCCACGACGTGGGACCTGGCGCCGGCCCAGGCGCCCGGATTTGAAACTACCTTGGTGAACGTGCCCAAAGGAGAACTTGACCCTGCCTTCGGTTCCGGCGGCTGGGGCATGACGAACTTCTCCGGCGGCAACGACTCCGCCTCCGGAGTAGCCATTCAGAGCAACGGCGACATCGTCGTGGTGGGCACCACGTCCAACCCGGCAAGTACGCAGGGCACCAACTTCGCCGTGGCCCGTTATCTCCCGAACGGTACGCTGGACACCAGTTTCGCCGGGACCGGCAAGGTCTCCACCGACTTTTTTGGCGCCAATGACTCGGCCAGCGGCGTCGCGATTCAACCCAACGGAAACATCGTGGTGGTGGGAACAGCGACGAATGGCACCGTAACCGAGTTCGCTCTGGCCCGTTATCTGCCAAATGGAACCTTGGACCCCAGCTTTGGCGATAACGGCAAGGTGGCCAATAGCTTCCTGGGCGCAAGCGATGTAGGCGCCGGGCTCGCGATTCAGAGCAATGGACAGATCGTTGTAGTGGGGAACGACGGTGGAGGCGGCCACTCTGTCCTGGCCCGGTATAACAGCAACGGCAGCTTGGACACCAGCTTTGGCACCGGCGGGTATGTCAGTGTCAGCAATCCGGCATTGGCCGTCGCACTTGCCCTGCAAGCGGATGGAAAGATCGTGGTCGCCGGCGGCGGTCTCGGTCCCGACGCGAATGACCCCTACATCGGCTCTGTGGGCCGTTTCAATCCTGACGGCAGCGTCGATACCACCTTCGGCACCAGCGGGGTCACCGCCTTCCCTGGCGCGGCAACTGCCGTTGCCCTGCTGCCGAGCGGCAACAGCCTGTCAGTCGGGTGGGAAGGTCCGGTCGCCAACACGATGGTGGGACTGCTTACCAGCCTCTTGTTCGGAGAGCTTAACCCGGACGGCCAGTACGTAGCGCAGCTCTCGAGTTGGTACATCGAAAACGTCCCTTATTTAGCCGCGCTGGCCGTCCAGTCCGACGGCGAAATTGTGGCGGTCGGCAGCTTTCTGCCGGGAAGTACATCATCTTCAGACTTGGCTCTGACGCGATTCAACGACAACTTGGGATTTGACTATAGTTTCAGCCCCGTCACGGGGCTTGTTTATGGCAATACCGTCCCCCTTTCGGTAGTGGCCGCCACGAATTTCCCCGGCTATAGCGCTACAGGATCCGCCCTGGCGCTACAGGCGAACGGAGACATCGTGGCCGTGGGAACTGTGACCAACGCCCAAGGAGGTACGAGTTTCCTCATAGCCCGCTATCGCTAGCCAGAGTCCGGCTGAATGCTCAGGGGGATTTTGAATGCAATCGCCGATTGCAACAATTAACTTCCTGCTCACGAGAATCGGGTGACACATTGGGTGTCAGGGTCGAAAATTCCCTCCTCAGGCGGGAGTCACTGCAGGTTCGACTCGGTAGCCAAGCATCCGGAGTGTACGGATCATTCGCGAGGTGCGGACTCGGTTGGCCCTTTCGCTCACGGAGAGACTGCGTTCCTGATAGCGAACACCGTTGTGCAAGATGATCCAGATCAAGTGCTGTTTCTTGGCTGCCCCAGAAAGACCTTCCTCCAGCAGAAACTCTATCTGCTGATTCAGTGAGCGGTGTCAACCGTTTGGCGAGTTCAGGCAGTGCGGGAGCAGGGTACTTGAGCACTACCTGTCCTTCTCCTTTGGCCGCGCTACAAGACGTTGTCGAATCGACTGGAACCTCGAAACATTGAGAAGTTTGAGCTACTTCGCATCCTTTCCAACACACGCCTTCACAGCTTCCGATACTGTA
>Ga0208937_1000524_pt1 | contig 28395 bp, 24 predicted proteins | sample June2015DPH_11_5_FD_184705 | JGI IMG/M metagenome (GOLD analysis project Ga0208937, IMG submission 184705) | Peatland microbial communities from SPRUCE experiment site at the Marcell Experimental Forest, Minnesota, USA - June2015DPH_11_40... | ecosystem: Environmental > Terrestrial > Soil >...
CGATCCCGGTCACTTCAAGCACGATAGGAGGGCCAGCGTCGCTTCGCTCCGAAGACGCCCGGGATGACATCGGAATCACTGCCCGGGATCAAACCGGAATCAGTGCCCACCTTCATCGGAATCAGCACCCGCTTCGCGGATGTCTCTTTTTACTTCCTCGCCTATAGCCTTAATGGTTTTCTCGGAAAAGTTTTGGTCTGCGCCGTCTACGAGAATGGGCATCATGAATCCACGAAGCTGTTCAATCGTATAGGTGTGTTCGAAAGGCATCTGGGCTTCCAGGATAGTTTCGAACTCGCTTAGTCGTTTGCTCAGCGTCTCGCTTTGCTCCCCTGAGACGCGTAAGGCATCTCCGCTTACTTGCTCCATCGCATCAACGATGAGCGTGTTGATTCCATCGGCTTTGAGGTGAACAGCTTCCAGAGATACGATTCCTTCTTGACGAAGTTTATCGAGTTGCATCATTGCCGATATCAACACTTCGAGCGCTTCCGGTCCTTCCAATGATCCTATTACTCTCAGAGCACCAAGACAGGCTCCCAGTTTGTAGAACGAAAAGACGTTGAATAGCCTCATTTTCAACCCCCGCAGAGGGATAGAAAAGCCGGAGGCATGGGAGTATACCGCAAACCAATCTGCCTTTCTACGGATAGCCACCTCTTGCTCGCTTCTCATTTTCGAACCCCCTCGGGCGAATCTGTTTCAAATTAAGATACGATGCGGGAATGTCCAATCCGGGTGTCTGATTGGCGATTGAATTTAAGACTTTAGGTCGGCAACACAGATTTAGGACGCTACCGGCCAGTTGGTAGTGGTACAGTTTGACGTTGTCGCGGCGAGTTCACCTCGCCAAGTGGCGGCGTGAAGCCGCCTCTACATCAAACTGTACCACTACCGGCCAGTTTCAGTGCAGGGTCTTTCCAGCGGCCGCGGAAGGGGTCAGTTCCACCCCTCCGAGATAGCAAAACCTGCAAGTCGAGCGGGGCCAAGAAAAAGACAAGAGCCAAAGAAAGGACTTGACAGAGCTGGGGCGGCATAGTACATTGTACATGTACATTGTACTATGCCTAACGAGCTTCCCGTGCTACAGATCGACTTGGCCTCCCTCTTGCCCGCTTCCGAGCAAATTGTGCGAGGTCTCCGTGCCACACTCCTGGCTGGTCGTTTCCGGCCTGGTGACCAACTCCCCTCGGTCCGGCAACTCGCCGTGGACCTCGGTGTCCATCACAATACGGTGGCGGGGGCGTATCGGCAACTGGCCGAAGAAGGGTGGCTGGAGCTGCGGCGCGGGCGTGGCGCGACAGTGATTGAGCGGCCGGCGCCCGCGCCCACGCCTCGCGCCGAAGCGGAGTTCCGCAAACGGCTGGAGGAGTTGGTGGTCAAGGCGCTCGCCGAAGGCGTGCCCTCTGGCGCGGTGAGCGGCGAGCTGGCGGTTCTGGCAGCGAAGCTCCAAGAAGGAGAATTGGCGAAATCGCGAGCTGGGTTGATGCCCAGCACGGAGAACTAAGATGAGTACTCAATGGGTCCTAGGACCGAGCTTTGTGATGGCCTTTGTGATCGGGCTCTATCTGGTCATGTCTTACTGGATGCCACGTCTGACCCGCCCGGACGTCTACTTTGCAGTGACCGTCCCGCCCGAATTCCGCGACTCGGCGGAGGGCTGCTCCATCCTCAAGCGCTACCGGGTGGAAGTAACGATCTTCGGCGTTCTTGCCCTGCTCATCGTTCTGGCCGGGATGCGTATTCCCGAGCCCGGCTACCTGACGGCTGTGACGCTGACCGGGCTATTCTTGCAGGTCGTGGGCGTCTTCCTCGCTTACTATCGGGCTCGGGGGCGGGTGCTGCCGCACGCCGCAGCGCCGGCGACCGTCCGGGAAGCGGCGCTTGTGCCCCGCGACGCGCGCTTGCCGGGTGGATGGGTGCTCCAGCTCCCTCCTTTCGCCCTATTGGCCGCGACGGCAATCTGGTTGCACCTACACTGGGGTCAGATCCCGGAGGTCTTCCCGGTTCACTGGAGAGCCAACGGTCAGGTGGACAACTGGGCCACTCGCAGTTTTGCCGGAGTTTATAGCCCGCTGCTGATCGGGACTGTGCTCTGCGCCTTGATGGGGTTCTCGGCCTACGCCATGCTCCGCTGGTCTCGTCTCATCCGAGTAGGCGGAGCGGCGGGGGAGGGCGAGCGCCGCTTCAGGCGTGTCGTGGTGTCGATCCTCGTTGCCACCGAGTATTTCATCGCACTGGTGTTCATGTGGACTGGCCTTTTGCCCCTGTCACACAAGCAGACCGGTCCGCCGGGCTTCATCCCGATGCTCGTCTTCGCACTGGCCTTCACGGTGGTCACTGTGGCGCTGATGATTTGGGTAGGCCAGGGCGGCACACGCCTGGTCGGCTCTGCGGCGGCTGCCTCCGGGGGCGTGGCGCCGGTGGGCGACCGCACGTCCGACAAGTACTGGAAACTGGGCCTGATCTACATCAACCGCAGCGATCCGGCACTGTTCGTCGAAAAACGCTTCGGGATCGGGTACACGCTCAACTTCGGCCACCCGGGCGTCTGGATTTTCCTGGCCGCGCTCGTGGCCGTCGTGGTGGCAATCATCTTCGTCGTCCCGTCCCATCACCACCCCTGAGCGGAGCGCCTGTGATTCCGATCCCCGACTTGTCGGGGCGAAGAATCTCCGCAGTTGTCTTTTGCGCGCCCAGAGGCTAAGTATGTAGCCTACTATCAGGCAGGCGAACCGCGAAGTGTGTCAAAATGGCACACTTATGTGCTTATCCATATGTTCAGTGGAGCTCTTCTAACCCCTTGAAAACACATTGGAAAATGATGCCACCGACGCAGAACACTTCAAAAAAGTGGGACAAGTGGGCAAGATGGAAATCCCCTCCACACCGGCATAACAGCACTCGCGGTCAGCGCGGCTTGCCGGCTAAGATGAGTAGGAGCTTTGCCAAAAGATGAGAATCGTGACGGGCAACGCCATCTTCGACGAGCACGTCCGCAAGCACGGGCGCAACGCCGAGCGCGCGCACTTCTGCCAGGTCATTCACAACTGGTTCGGAGCGATCCGCGGCGTATCGCCGACGCAGGGAGGAAGAGACCGGGCGCATATTCATGATCGCGACATCAAAGAGCTTCCGGCCGGCATGTTCATGCAGGGCGCGCACGTGGTCGGCGGCGGAATAGCCGCGGGATTCGCCGGGCTGCGTCATGAGGTTGCACACATAAACCTTCAGCGCCCTGGAGCGTGCGATCTGTTCCGGAATCCCGCGAACCAGCAGGTTGGGTATCAGTGAGGTGTAAAGAGAGCCCGGACCGATGGTGATGAGGTCGGCTTGCTCGAGCGCGGTGAGCGTTTCCGGCAGGGGGCGGCAACGGCTGGGAACAATGTGCAGGCGCTGGATGGGAATTCGTGTCTTGGTGATGCGCGACTCCCCGTAGATGATGTTGCCATTCGATTGTTCCGCCTTCAAACGAACATCGGAAAGGGTGGAAGGGAAAATCTCGCCCCGGATGGCCAGGACTTCGCTCGACACCCGAACGGCCTTCGCAAAGTCGCGCGTTAGGTGCGTGAGGGCAGCCAGAAACAAGTTGCCGAAGCTGTGGCCTCGCAGGCCGTGACCGCTCACAAAGCGGTAATTGAAAAGTTGCGTGAGGAGCTTCTCGTCTTCAGCCAGTGCGACCATGCAGTTGCGAATGTCCCCTGGCGGAAGGATGCGGAAGTCGCGGCGCAGGCGCCCGGAGCTTCCGCCCTCGTCAGTAACGGTGACGACGGCGGTCAGCCTGGAAATCCTGGCCTCGCGGCCGGTTGGGTAGGCGATCCCGCGGAGGTGGTGCTTCAGACCCCGTAAGACGGTGGACAAACCTGTCCCGCCGCCAATGGCAACGACTTTCATGGGACCCTTGAATGAGGCCTTACGTCCTGCTGAGAAGCGACGAAGCTAAGGGTTCGAGGCGAAAACCAACTCTTTAAAGCGGGCATCGTTCGCCAGCGCTTGGAAGTCTTCGTCGCGCCTGGCCTGAATACGATTCTCACGCCGGAGAGTGATGGCCTCTTTCAGGTGCTGCAGAGCGCTTTCGGCATCTCCGCGTAGCGAATAAGCAGCGGCCAAAGCATAACAAATATGCTCGAGTTTCGGCGCCGATTTCCGAGCTTTGTTCAGGTACTCGATGGCATCATCAAGGCGCCGCGAGTTCAAGGCTCCCACCCCCAGGGTGTATAGATCCTCAGCCTTCCTCGGTGGCGGGCTGGGGCGACTGAGTTTCCGCTCGCACAACCGCAAGTGGACGAGCGCTCTTTCCGCTACCCCCGCTACTCCGCTGGATGCCAGCTTTTCGAATATCTCCCTGGCTTTTTGATAATTCTGTTTTTGGAAAGCGCGTGCGCCGAGCTCGAAATTCCTGACCGCCGCCTGAAACAGAGCCTCAGACCGTCGGCGTTCAGTCGCTTGAGAATTTCCTGTCTGACCTATGGCGCTGGCTATCGAGTCGCGGGAGGATCTTGAAGCCACCTGTGGATGGGCGGCTCTAGCGGATCGCGCACGATCAGAATGGTCCAGCGAGTGTGCAGGACGAACCCTTCCCTTTCTTGAAGTCCGCAGTACCATTTTTCCTTCCCGACTAAGCCTTTTCAGTTCAGTATGTTCCAACGAAAAAGCAAAGGCCCGGCGAGTCTTCTCACCAGATGCCTAACCTCTATCTATAACAAAAGTAGTGGAATATAGTCAAGTTTAGAAGAGCGGGCTAGGCCAAGCTTGCACATTGCGGCCGTAATTCATTGAAAACACAAGGTCGGGTTCCTTGATGTGTTCCCATGCGAAGCTTTCTTGATTTCTCGTAAACTGCGGATCAAGGCTGCTGACTCCTGATTCCTGAATCCTGCTTTTCGGTCTCACAATCCGTTTGACGACTCGACGGTCTTGCCTGTATCTTTCCCAGGTGATGGCAGGCTACCGCCCTCCGACAGGCTCAACCCGCTGCCCTGGCGCAAATCTCCGCTGGCTCTGCCTGGCACTTTTGCTGTGCTCGATGGCGCTGCCCCTTCCGGGTGTGGCTGCGGATCTTTATGGGCCGCAAGGTGTGAAGCCCCAAGCGGTTCGGCAGGGGAAGCTGGGAAGTTGTTATTTTCACGCAGTGATTGCGGCCTTGGCAGAGTTTCAGGCGGAGGGGCTGGAGAGAATGATTCAAGCCCATAGTGACGGGGGTTACACGGTTCGTTTTGCGGACGGGGTGAAGGAGAATGCTTATGCGGAGGACGTTCAATACACGCGGGAGAGTGGTTATGATCTCTCGGAGGGTCTGTGGGTGGCGGTTTTGTTTCGCGCCTATGCGCAACGAGTATTGCGCCAGTCGCTGGTTTCAGGGATCGAGAAGAGCGAGCTGTTTCCGTTGGTAAAATCGTACGTGAAGGACTTCGTGGCCACGAATGACCCACTGCTGTTGGCGTACGACCGGGCCATCCGGTCGCAAGTGGACCAGTATGGCAACATAGACCGGAGCAAGCTGGAGTGGCAATTGCGGGAGGAGATGAGGCCCCTCAGGGTGCCGGAGGCCATGCAGGAGGCGGTGATTAAGCTGCTGGCGTCGGGAGGGTTCCTGGACTCGCTGGCCGAGGTGATCAAGCAAAATGGGGAGATCTTTGGGGCGTACCGGGCGGTGGGGCAGGGGGGGATTGCGGAGCGGGTGATGCAGGCCATGACGGGGAGTGTGCGTTTTGTGAAGAATGAGTCTGCGGAGCAAGTGGGAGGGGCGCTGGAGCGAGCCTTGCAAGCGGGGCATCCGGTGGTAGCGTGCTCGGGGGGAAGCCAATACTTCCAGGAGCTGGCGGAGGGAAGAGGCCTGCCTGCCGACACGAAAAGCTGGTACGTCAACGCCCACTGTTACACGGCGCTGGCCTACGATGGGAAGGGTCGAACGGTGACGCTGCGCAATCCTTGGGCGAGTTTCCCCCAGCCGGATGGCGTTTTCACCCTCCCCGTCCAAACCTTTGTGCGCGCATTTCGAGGGATTATTACGACGCAGCAGTAATTGCCAGATTCCATCCCCAAGCCCTCCACCTGCTCTTAACAGCAAGCGGAAGCACCTTTTGGGCGGAGGGTTAGGAATTCGTCGCGGCTTGGCGACGCATCAAGGCGTTATCTGCCGCGCAGCGAACCACGTGAGCAAGATCACGGGCTTCGAATGGAGGCGCCATGAAATCGAAGGCTCCTCCTTCGATGACCGACACGTAAAGCTTGGTATCAATTTCCTGCCCCATGACAATTACGCTAACGGGTGAAGCAGCCCTCGCCGAAAGGGACACGACATCAGCCCAGTTTCCGTCTGGTAGTTCGCTCTCCGTGAAAACCAACAAGGGCAGATTAACCGTCGACAAAATATGGTATGCCTCGGCCAGAGTCCGTGCCCGCCCTACGCGGACGGCAAGCTTCTCCAGAGCAGCCTCCAAATCATTGTAAGGCTCTGTGCGGTGAAATATGAGCAGGGCCGTGACCGTTCCTCTCATCGGCGATCTCTAATCTGGAATTGGAGGTCCCACGGTGTAAGGAACCGCGCCTCCTTCCGGCACTATTCCGGCCTGAGCAGACGAGTCTGGTGGGCACTATTTGAGTGCCACTTTGACCATTTTCTTTTCCTGCGTAATGTCCACTTTGTCTTCACGAGCTAGCCAGCCCAAGGCAAAACTGAGGAGTTCACCGGATCCGTTCAGCTTCTTCTTGAGTTGCGGAAACGTGTGAGGACCTTCATCGTTAAGTAAGTTCCAGATTTTCCCTGCAGTTTCACCGACCTGTGCATTGATTTCCATTTCTAACATCCTCCTTGTGGTTTTAATCTAAACTTTTTCAGATACCCTTGTGTCTTTGTTTCTTTGCCACCTAGGGCTTTGCAAAACTCAGGTGCTTGGTTGCACCCTCTGCCCATGGAGGCGTTCGATCGCTAAATGTTAGGCGCGCCCTGAACGGGAATGCTTGCTCTCTACGCGAACCCTTTAAAGTACTTCACGGGAGTGAGCCTGCACGCTTGATTAAGATGCGTGCGGCTTCCTCCACACCGAAATACCAAGACAAGTATAGCTGAACTGCCCCGTTTTGAGAAGCGAAAAATTACTATCGCTGCGATAAATATTCAGATTGTCCGAAAGAGGATGACATTTAAGGTGGAAAAATTCAAGAGGTCTCACCGCACAGAAACAAGAGAAACCAGAAAGCGGAAATTACACACCGGTGCTTTCTTTCAACGCCTGCCTTGTTTGTGGAGAAAAGCTCCCAATTCCATGAGGCCGAAAACCACCAAACAAAGCCAGAAATCTACCAAGGTTCCGAGGTCAAGCTTGTAAGTGTGATGCCTGGCGGCTTCCGGCAAGTAGGGATTGAGGGCGAAATACAGGCCATTGCCAAGTATAATGGCACCCAAGTATTTCAACCATTTCACCATCACGGGTTTCATCTCTGTTATCCAGCCTGAGCGTGACCGATCTTCGCTACTCGTTCAGGCGCAAGACCTCTTTGCGGCTATAATAGGAAATGCTGAAACGCGATGGCAACCGCAAACCTCACCCCCGCCTCGGAAGTGAAATACCTGAAGGGTGTGGGTCCAGTGCGAGCTGAGACTCTGGCCGCTCGAGGGATCCGCACCGTCGAAGACCTCCTCTACTATACTCCATTCCGCTACGAAGACCGCACCCACATAACCCGCATCCGGGACCTCGTTCCCGGCCAGACCACGACTGTCCTTGGCGAGGTGCTGACCTGCGGCCTCACGAGGACTCGGAAGGGCGTCTACATTTACGACTTGGCAGCCAGAGACCCGAGCGGGATGATTCGCTGCATATGGTTCAATGCAGTTTATCTGGAAAAGGGCAAAGTCTTTCGGCAAGGGCAGCGCGTTTTCTTCTACGGGAAGGTGGAGCGCGATTTTTACGGCACCAACAATTTGCAGATCGTTCAGCCGCAGTTTGAAATCCTGCCGGAGAACGAACCGGAGGGTGGCAATTCCATTGAGGTGGGGCGCGTTGTGCCAATCTACGAAGGCATGGCCAATCTTGGCACACGGGCGATCCGGCGGCTGATCTGGACCGCCCTGGCTTCCCTAGGGGATAAGCTGCCTGATCGGCTTCCCTTGTCGGTGCGCGAGAAGAATCGGCTCGTGGACCGCGCCATGGCTTTGCGCCAGACTCATTTTCCCGATTCCGACCAGCCGCTCGAACGCTTGTGCAATTTCCGCACGCCTGGGCAGGTGCGCCTGATCTTCGAAGAGTTCTTCAACGTCGGCGCCGGTCTCGCCTTAAGGCGGCGCAAGGCCAAAGCTGCACAGGGAATTGAGTTTGAGGCAAAGGCGAGCGCCCGCGCCGCCATTCGCAGTATCTTACCCTTCCATCCCACGGTCGCACAAAAACGTGTGTTGAAGGAGATGGTGGACGATATGTGCTCTCCCCACCCCATGAATCGTCTTTTGCAGGGCGATGTGGGATCCGGGAAGACCATCGTCGCCATCCAGGCGGCCATCCTGGCCATCGAAAACGGCTACCAGGTGGCCCTGATGGCCCCCACCGAGATCCTGGCGACACAACATTACCTTTACACCAAAGCGTTGTTGCAACCCCTTCCTTACAAGATTGACCTGTTAATCAGTGCGCGCAAGGCAGCGGAAAAGGCGGACCTGAAAGAGCGCATGGGGAAGGGAGAAATCAACCTCGTGGTGGGCACGCATGCCTTGCTTGAGGAGGATGTGGCATTCTCCAAGCTCGGCTTGGTGGTGGTGGATGAGCAGCACCGCTTCGGAGTCTTGCAGCGATACGGGTTGATACGCAAAGCGATCAACCCTCATGTCCTGGTCATGACGGCCACTCCCATTCCGCGCACGCTTGCCCTGACGCTCTATGGCGACCTGGATTTCTCCGTCATCGACGAGTTGCCACCCTATCGCACGCCCATCGAAACGCGCCTGGTGGAGGAGAGTGAGCGCGCGCGGGCCTTCGAGTTTATTCGAGAAAAGGTGCGGCGAGGAGGGCAGGTTTACGTGGTTTATCCGGTGATCGAGGAGGGAGGAAAACTCGATCTGAAGCCCGCCGTGCGCATGTTCGAGCAACTTTCGCATAATGTCTTCCCCGAGTTTCGCGTGGGGTTGTTGCACGGGCGGTTGCCCAGTGAGGAAAAGGAAGAGGTGATGCTCCGGTTCAAGCAGGGCGATGTTCAAATCCTGGTTTCGACCACCGTGGTGGAAGTCGGCGTGGACGTTCCGAACGCCACGGTGATGCTGATTGAGCACGCGGAGCGTTTCGGGCTTTCCCAGTTGCACCAACTGCGCGGCCGCATCGGCCGGGGGAGCCAGAAGTCGCATTGTCTCCTGGTCGCTTCGGAGAAGCGTAACGAGCTGGCCGAGCAGCGCCTTCAAACCATGATCGAAACCAATGATGGGTTCAAGATTGCGGAAATCGACTTGAGACTGCGTGGCCCCGGCGAATTCTTCGGCACGCGCCAATGGGGCATTCCGGCGTTCCGAATTGGCAACCTGATCCGCGATCAGGAGATTCTCGAGTGGGCCAAGCGGGAAGCCTCGAGCTTTGTCGAGCAGCCTTCCTCGCGTCAGGAATGGGAAGTGTTTGTGAGTTACTTGCGCGCCGAATGGCCAAGACGCTACAGCCTGGCAAGCGTGGCGTGACCATTTGTGATTTGTGATTTCTGATTGGTGACTGAGGTCACTGACCTTCAATCGCCAATCACCAATCGCCAATCACCAATCACCAATGAGAGTAATTTCCGGCACATACCGCGGGCTTCACTTGGGGACTTTAAAGGGCGGCAACCTTCGCCCCACCTCCGACCAAATGCGCGAGACGTTGTTTGATGTGCTCGGTCCCGGAGTGGAGGGGGCGAGCTTCCTCGATGCCTACGCCGGGAGCGGCGCGGTGGGGATCGAGGCGCTGAGCCGCGGGGCAAGCGAGGTCGTGTTCATCGAACATCATCGCCCGGCCCAACAGCTCATCCGCAAGAATCTCGCGACCCTGGGAATCGAGTCCGGCTATTACCTGCTCAGGTCCACGGTCGCAACGGGACTCGAGAGACTGGAGCAGGAAGGTTCGCAGTTTAATTTCGTCTTCCTGGACCCTCCCTATAACGAAATAGGTGAGTACCACTACATCCTGCGCCTTATCGGGCGGTCACATCTGTTAGATTCTCGATCCCTGGTGATTGCGGAACACTCGCGCCACTGCTTTCTCGAAGAGGAGTATGGAAACCTGCGCCGGGACCGCCTCATTCGCCATGGCGACGCACAACTTGGCTTCTATCGCGTGAAATAGGGGAAAGCTTTCAGCGGCCAACAACCTGTTATCACAGGAAAGAAGTTGCAACTCTACATCGCTCGCAAGGCGTACCACAGGGGACTTGACGCGCGGATGCCAGATCCAAAATCAACGGTCCAAAATCCGCGACCCAGAATTCACCGGTTCGTGGTACGGATTGAAAAATGGCCAGTGGTGCAGTTTCAATTTTGGGTTTAGCGGTACGGCCCGAGTGTGGCCAAGGTGCTGCAGGTCCTATCTAGCTTGTCGTGCCTTCTCCGAAATACCCTCTCTGATTTTCTCCTTAAGTGCGTCGCCGATCTGTGAGGCCCAGGGGTTGTGTCTAAAGCATGAAAGTCTGACATTAACCATTCCCTGGGCTTCATTGATTGCCCTTTCCACATCGTGAGGGTCATCTGGGTTGAATCGAACGTGCCCTATTTCTCCTTCCAGAGAGCCAAAAGCTTGAGAAAGTTCCTTCAGACTTTTGTCGAGGTGGTCCAAGCCTTCAATCTTGAATTCGAACACGAAAGCCTCCTCACGCACCTCGGATTACTCGTACTGTTGCATTGACACGCCCAACGCGACCTCCAAGGTCGACGACGACGTTCCAATGACCAGTCGAGGGTGCTCTTATCGTTGCGGGTGATTGGGTGAAGTAACCACCGTAGTACTGGAACTGCCTGCCACCGCGGTAGTTCTGCAAATTGCTATCGTCCATCAGGAGCACGTTTGCCGAGTTGCCAGTCAGAAAGACCTGGATAGAGTCCCCTCTTTCCGCCCATAGGTCGTAATGCAGGAAGTTCATGGATTATCTGAGTCTTTAATTGTGGTCTCTTGTGAAGCAGATATTCCACGAGCACGAATCTGCCTGATCGCGTTCGATGCATCTTTAGAGGATCGGAGCCAAAGCACGAGCAGCACAAACCCGGCAATCGCAGTGCCTATCGTCAGCACGACGATGACGGTAAACTTGTAGATAGACTTCGGCTCACTTAGCAGTAACGATACAAGAAAGCTCGCTCCGACGGACAAAAAGAAAATAGCAAGATTCAGGTACGTGGAAGAAGGTCCACCGCTTTCGATCATGCGAAGCTCGTCCTCGGAAACGAAATAGACGGTAAGCTGGCCAATCCCAACGTACCGAACTCTAGTATAAGGCACCACCTGCTGTGGCTGCTCATCCATGCCCACAGCATAACACAGCAATTCTCCTGCCATTGATTTTTCAGACTGTGCCACTGCCAAAATTCAAACTGTACCACTACCCGGACCACTACCCGGAGCTTTCATCGAAACCACTGTTGTATTACTCTAGGACTGCGCCCGAATAGTTCTGAGAGGCCCCGACCGGCATCGGGGCTTTTCTGTTTTTCAGTCCATTTTAGCGGGTTCCGTGTCGCAGAATTTCAAACCATACAGCTACCCCGGCGAGAGGGCAGGCTTCACATTGCCGACCAAGTGGGGTAGCATCGTGGGCAAATCCGAGGAAGGAGCATGATATGGACCTATACGAAGAGCTAGTGGAGAGCTATTTGACGATCTTTGAACACCTTGCTGTGATCCCGCAGTTTCCGGTTCTGTTCAACGACAAAGACGAACCATGCTTCCATGAGAGCCCCGAAAAACTGGGCTGGAGCGCGTTCCCAGATTTCCTGGCCGTTGATCTGAGGAGTCACCAAGCACAGATAATCGAGGTGAACAAATCGGGATACGCCGACAAAATCAGCGACCTTATGAAACGGACCTTGGCCAACCGCGAGAAGGTCGAATCTTACGTGAAGTGGTTCGTCCCCGACGCATTCCCAATTCAGTGGCGCTTTTTCGTTCGTGAAAAGATGGTCGATCGAGTGAAGCGTGAAATTGAAGCGGGCGGAGTGCAGCCTAGCATCACCACACTAGAAGCGGTGTTCGACAAGCTGAAGCAAACTATGCCGTAAGCGAGCAACACAAAACGAGAGCACTGTCCGCCGTTTGCGCCAGCTTACAGAGGAGGGATTATGCCTTGGTACAGAGGGGTTGACTGCAAGAGTTGCAAACAGAAGATTGCCCTAAAAAGATTGTCCGGTCCAGAGGAAGGGCCGCTTGACTCACGCGGATCACCCGGGTGGATGGGAGCGGGAATTACATGCCCGCATTGCGGGCGAGATGATTTTTACGTCCGTGCGGACTTCATGGTTTTCCAAACTCTGGAGCCCATACCGGGTGACATAAGCAAAGGAACGCCGCAGAGTAAGCCAAACTGAAAGGCGCTTCCGCTTTCCGACCCGTCAACGCACTTTCCAGACACTACCATTGGCCGCATACCATTGGCCGCCTCCTTGACCTTCCGCACTCTTATAATCTACTATTTGATATTCTGTGGTGGCCCTCGCGGGATTTGTGGCGGGGTAGCTCAGTGGCAGAGCGAGGGTCTCATAATCCCTAGGTCGGGAGTTCGATCCTCCCCCCCGCTACCAACTTTTCGTTAGCTTGTCAGAATGGGATACCTTCCAAATTTTTTGGTTGCCTCGACCATGGTGCGGTAGTTCTGCGGCTTCACTGAAGAATGGATTGCATTGGAAGAAGAAATGATATGCCCTCCCGCGGGAGAGGCTTTGAGAATACACTCCTTTACTGCGGCCTCAACTTCCTCGGTAGAAGCTTCCGAGAGAATATACGCGCAGTCGATGTTTCCTATCAAACACAGCCTCTTCGCGTATTTCTGCTTCACTCTTCCAATGTCCATTCCGGCAATAGGTTCCATGGGGTTCAGGGCGTCTATGCCGGTATCCACAATCATGTCCAAGATGGGCCAAAGATTTCCATCCGAATGTTTTACCGCTTTTCCCCCTTCTTCATGGATTGCGTCCACCATTCGTTGCAGCCTGGGGAGAACGAATTCTTTGAAAACTGCCTGGGAAAAGAAAGGACTATCGTTACCGGCATAATCATCGGAGATGACAATGGCGTCGGCCCCTGCCCTGATTGCGTTTCTGGCGATTCGGATGTTCACATCCAGGACCGTATCCATCAACCGATGCGCGAATTCAGGCTCCAGGAGGAAGTTCATGAGCAAGTTCTCGAACCCGTTCAGGAATACCGACCACATAAAGGCGGCGCGGTGCCGAAAGAAGATCGCCTTCTTTCCTTTGAATCGCACCACCAATTGGGGGAGGTTTCCCAGGCGGTGCGGCGCGTCAGGATCGGGGGGAACGTATTTCTTCAGATCGTCCATCGTCCGGATGGGACCTATTATCGGATGATCGATTTCCTCAGGAGTCGGTTTGTATAACACCCCCCATTCATCAACATAGGCACCGTCCGGATTCTCGGAGACCTTGTTGAACTGAGCTACGGTGGAAACTCCGTCCAATTCCAGCATTTCTTCGAGATCTGCCTGGTCTTTAGCCTCGGGGCACAATGCCTTGATGACCTTACGATTGACTGTCCACTCCACAATGGGTACCCGGTCGGGTTCTCCACGTTCCAGGGCCGTCATAACTCTCTGGTACGAATTCATGCCCTAAGTATGACACAACACCCGAACCCCATCGAGGGAGCAAAATTCGCCGTTGAAGCGGCCAGCAAGTTGGTACAATCACCTTGACACAAGGGCGGTGAACTCACCATGGCAAAAACTGATCATCCTGTCTGTTCGAAAACCCGGTGGCAGGGCCGGGAAGCATATACGCTCAGCAATGGTCTCCTCCAAATGGTGAATTTGACGGGCGGCGGCCACATCGCTGAGCTTCGTTTTGCGCACGGCAGTGGTTTTCCTACCCTTAATCCTCTCTGGATTCCTAACTGGAAAGGCATGGAGCCGTTCCAGTACCGCGCCAAGGCTCACGCCAAACGCTACGGGCCGATATTAGAAGCGAAATTGCTCTCGGGGATTGCCGGCCACAATATCTGTCTGGATTATTTCGGGCCGCCTTCGGAGGAGGAAGCTGCCCAGGGACTCTCAACCCACGGCGAGGCGCCGAGCTTAAAGTGGCGCAAGTCCAGCGCGCGCCTTACGGCCCGGCAGTTAAGTTTGACGCTTTCCGTTCACTTGCCCGAGGCCGGTCTGCAATTCAGCCGAGAAATTGAGATGCGGGCGGGAGAGTCGGTGGTCTACCTCAAGGAGACCGTCACCAACGAGCGCAAACTCGATCACTTCTTTCACTGGACCCAACATGCTACCCTGGCTCCTCCTTTTGTCGCGCCCGAGGATGGCCGGGTGTTCATGTCTGCCACCAAAGGGATTACGAGCCCCGCTGGTTATGGGGGGAAAGCGCTGCTCGAATCGGGGAAGGAGTTCCAATGGCCCCTCGCTCCAGCCAGCACAGGGGGCGAAGTTGACCTTTCCCACTGCCTGACGCGCAGAGGATTAGGGATTATTGCTTCTCTGCTTTTGGATCCCACGCGGGACGTGCAGTTTGTTGGCGCCCTGAACACTCGGCACCGCCTTCTGTTCGCCTACTGCTTCCACCGCGCGGATTATCCCTGGGTCACGATTTGGGAGGAAAACTGCGCGCGCGAGAGTGCCCCGTGGAATGGCCGCGCCCAGACCCGCGGTTTGGAGTTTGGCTCCGCGCCTCTGCCGGTAACGCGTCGGGAGGCGTTCACCCAAGGTCCGATTTTTGGAACGCCAACTTTTTCCACGGTGCCCGCTCGCGGCCGATTGACGATTTCGTATGTTGCCTTCCTTGCTCACTTGCCGGAAGGATTTGGCGAGGTTCGCGATATCAGTCTCGGCAAAAACGAAATCCGTGTGCAGGGCATAGAGCAAAACCAGGTGGCAACCCTTCCTGCGTCGGGACTCGCGGCGGCGGGATTGGTGGAGCAGTAGGCAGAAGGCAGAAAGCAGAAAGGAGAAGGCAGTGGAAGGGGGCAACGGGCAGTGGGCAGTGACCATTAGGCAGGAAGCTGCTGGCGGCATAATCCAAAATCTAAAATCCAAAATCGCCCTAACCCCTAGCCCCACTTTTTTTTGGCCGGTGTGATCCGCAAACCTCTTGCTTCTTTCCCGTTCCCTCAGGGTTGCCATGGGCAATCGGTCGGCACTGAATCGCAGAGTGTCTGAGGGGCTTATCATGTCTATAAAAACTATTGATTTAACACGTACATTCATGGTCGAGCATACTTGATCCTGTTAAGGCAAAGGGGTAGGTGTCCGCAAGGAGGGAGGCGGGACCTGTGCCGTTGTGCGGAGTGAAGGGGGGAACGTGGTTCGCGTTACGGTGTTAAGCCTCCTGAATCCTTAGGGATATCAAGGGCCGAGCCTCTGGCCAAGCCTATGTAGCACGATGCCTTCGCTGTGGGTTGTGCTTCCATCGCCGCCTTCGCACCCAGGGGCTAATAGGGTGCTTGAACATCTCATTTGCCTCTCCCAGCGAGAACGAGGCCGGGCGCTGGGGGCTGGAGCACTTCCCCCATTTACCACCAAGCATCCACCACTTATCGCCTGGTGAGTCAGGTACGTATTTGACATGAGCTACAGCTTTATCTCCCGAGGTTTGCCGCAGCCTCAGGGTCTATACGACCCTCGCAACGAGCACGATGCCTGTGGGATTGGTTTTGTGGCGAACATTTCCGGCGAGAAAAGCCACGACATCATCCTCAAAGGCATCGAGATTCTCATCAACCTCACGCACCGGGGCGCCTGCGGCTGCGATCCGCAGACCGGTGACGGCGCGGGAGTCTTGCTCCAAATCCCTCATGCCTTTTTCGAAGCCGAGTGCACTCGGTTGGGTTTCGCGCTGCCCTCGCCGGGCGAATACGGCGTGGGAATGGTGTTTCTTCCGGTGGAAACACACGAGCGCATGCGCTGCGAGGCACTCGTGGAAGAGATCGCGCGTGAGGAGGGCCTCTCCGTACTTGGTTGGCGGGACACTCCGGTAAACGCCAACACGATTGGACGCCTGGCCCGCAGCACCCAGCCTTACATTGAGCAAGTCTTCATCCGGCGAGCCTACGGGATGGACCAGGACGCCCTGGAGCGGAAGCTCTACGTCATCCGCAAGCGCGCGGAAAGCGAAGTCGCCAAAACCGAGCTTCGGGAGAAAAGCTTCTTTTACATTCCCTCACTCTCTTCTCGGACGATCGTTTACAAAGGCCTGCTCCTTGCCCCTCAGATCGCCAACTTTTACATCGAGCTGTCGAATTCGGAAGTCAGAAGCGCGATATGTCTGGTTCACCAGCGCTTTTCTACCAACACCTTTCCCACCTGGCATCTTGCACATCCGTACCGCTATCTCTGTCACAACGGAGAAATCAATACCCTGCGCGGCAACGTGAACTGGATGCACGCGCGGACTTCCGTGCTGGCTTCGCCGCTGTTTGGTGAGGACATCAAGAAACTGGAGCCCATCATCGCCCCTGGCGGCAGCGACTCGGCCAACCTCGACAACGCTGTGGAACTCTTGACGCTCGCCGGGCGCAGCCTTCCTCACGTGATGGAAATGCTGATTCCGGCAGCCTGGGTGAGCGATCCCACGATGCCGGAAGACGTCAAGGCGTTCTATGAGTACCACGCTTCGTTGATGGAGCCTTGGGACGGCCCGGCGGCGGTGGCTTTCACGGACGGCCGCGTGATCGGCGCCAAGCTCGACCGCAATGGATTGCGACCTGGCCGCTTTCTCGTGACAACCCGCGGCCTGGTCCTTATGGCGTCCGAGGCGGGCGTGTTGCCGGTGAATCCCGCGGAGATCCGCTTCAAGGGCAGGCTCGAGCCGGGCCGTATGCTCCTCGTGGACACGGAAAAGGGGCTTGTCATTCCCGATGAGGAGATCAAGAAGGAATTGGCTGCCAGGCGGCCTTACGCGAAGTGGCTGAGGGAAAACCAGATTACGCTGAAGCAGTTGGCCGATCCGCCGCGTGTCCAGCCCACTGACCACGCCACTATCCTGATGCGACAGCGCGCTTTCGGGTACACCGACGAGGACCTGCGCATCATCATGATTCCCATGGCGCACAACGGCGAAGAGCCCGTGGGGTCGATGGGAACCGATACTCCTCTTGCTTGCCTCTCGGACAAGCCCCAGTTGCTGTTCAATTACTTCAAGCAGATGTTCGCCCAGGTCACCAACCCGGCGATTGACCCCATTCGTGAAGACTTGGTCATGTCGCTCTACGACTTCATCGGGCGGGAGGGCAACATCCTGGACGAGACGCCCCAGCTCTGCCACACGCTGAAGAAGCGCCATCCCATGGTGACCAACTGGAACCTGGAAAAACTTCGCCGTGTCAGCCAGGGAGATTTTCTTGCCACCACGCTGCCCATGCTTTTTCGCGCGCAGGGTGGCGAGAAGCGCCTGGAGGAGGCGGTGGAGAGCCTTTGTCGTAGCGCGTCCTTGGCGATCAAGTCCGGCTATACGCTGCTGATTCTCTCCGACCGCGGCGTGGATGAGGAGTACGCGCCCATTCCGAGTCTCCTGGCATTATCAGCCGTGCACAATCATTTGGTGCGGGAGAAGACACGGACCCAGGTGGCCCTCATCGTCGAGACGGGCGAGCCGCGCGAGGTCATGCATTTCGCGCTCTTGCTCGGCTACGGGGCCAGCGCCATCAATCCCTATCTGGCTATCGAAACGCTGGAAGATCTGCACGTTCGAGGGCACTTTCCCCCCGCTTACACGTTTCAAAAGCTCCTGAAGAATTACATTAAAGCCGTCGATAAGGGACTGCTGAAGGTCCTTTCCAAGATGGGGATCTCGACCCTGCAGAGCTATTGCGGGGCTCAAATCTTCGAGGCGATCGGGCTCAACCGCGCCGTCGTGGAGCGCTACTTCACGGGCACGGCTTCTCGGATTGAGGGCGTGGGTCTGGAGGTTCTGGCCCGCGAAGCCCTCACGAAGCACAAGTTCGCAATGCAGTCGCCGGCTGAGTCCGAAACCGAGCTGGAGATTGGCGGCAGCTACCAATATCGAGAGCGGGGTGAGCGGCACCTGCTGAATCCTCTCACCATCAGCAAACTTCAGCATGCGGTGAGGCAGTCCAGCTACCCCACGTTTCAGGAGTACGCGAAGATCGTCAATGGGCAAAGCCGGGATCTCTACACGCTGCGAGGCATGCTTGATTTCCGGTCCGCCGGCCCGCCGCTGCCCATCGACGAAGTGGAACCGGCGTCTGAAATCGTCAAGCGGTTCGCCACGGGCGCGATGTCCTTCGGTTCCATTAGCAAGGAAGCGCATGAGACACTGGCCATCGCCATGAACCGCATTGGCGGCCGCTCCAACACCGGCGAGGGCGGAGAGGATGAAGCGCGCTTCCGCCCCGACCCCAACGGCGACTTGCGCCGCAGCGCCGTGAAACAGGTAGCCTCGGCCCGGTTCGGTGTGACCACGAATTACCTGGTGAACGCGGATGAATTGCAGATCAAGATTGCGCAAGGCGCCAAGCCCGGCGAGGGCGGCCAGCTTCCTGGTCACAAGGTTGACGAAGTAGTGGCGCGGGTGCGCCACGCCATTCCCGGCGTCGCCCTGATCTCGCCGCCGCCGCACCACGACATCTACTCGATTGAGGACTTGGCGCAGCTCATCTACGACCTCAAGAACGTGAACCCGCAGGCGAGGATTTCCGTGAAGCTGGTGGCTGAATCGGGCGTGGGGACCGTGGCAGCGGGGGTGGCCAAAGCGCATGCCGATGTTATCCTCATCTGCGGCTACGACGGGGGAACCGGGGCCTCCCCGATTTCCTCCATCCGGCACGCTGGCATCCCTTGGGAGCTCGGCCTCTCGGAAACCCAGCAAGTCCTGGTGATGAATGACCTGCGCAGCCGCGTCCGCCTGCAAGTCGATGGGAAATTGCAGTCTGGGCGCGATGTGGCCATCGCCGCCCTGCTCGGCGCCGAGGAGTTCGGGTTTGCCACTATGCCACTCATCTCTATGGGCTGCATTATGATGCGTAAGTGCCATCTGAACACCTGCCCGGTAGGCGTGGCGACGCAGGACCCCGAACTGCGGAAGAGATTCAAAGGCCAGCCCGAACACGTGATCAACTTCCTGTTTTTCATTGCCGAAGATCTGCGGCAGATTATGGCGCAGCTTGGCTTCCGCAGAGTCGATGAGATGGTCGGGCGCGTCGATTGCCTCGTGCAGCGCCCGGACGTGGACCACTGGAAAGCCCGCGGCTTGGATTTGTCCTCAGTCCTTCACAATCCTCAGGTGCCCACACGGGTGGGGCGGCGCTGCCTGATCAAACAGGACCACGGACTGGAGAAATCGCTCGATTATCAGTTGATCGACCATGCGCGTGAGGCGCTCGAGCGCAGCGCGCAAGTGTCGATCAGTCTCCCTATCCGAAACACCCACCGGACGGTGGGCGCGATGTTGAGCGGCGAGATTGCCCGCCGCTATGGCTCCGAGGGTTTGCCGGATGACACCATCCGGTTCGAGTTCACCGGTTCGGCGGGGCAGAGCTTCGGTGCTTTCCTGGCGAAAGGCGTCACCTTGGTTCTTGAGGGCGAAGCCAACGATTACGTCGGCAAGGGGCTTTCAGGAGGTAGGCTCATTGTTTATCCTCCCCGAACTTCGTCGTTCCAGCCCGAGGAGAATATCCTGGTGGGGAACGTGGTTCTGTACGGGGCCACGAGCGGCGAAGCCTATTTCAACGGCATGGCCGGCGAACGCTTCGCGGTGCGCAATTCCGGGGCCACGGCGGTGGTGGAGGCGGTCGGCGACCACGGTTGTGAATACATGACTAAGGGGACGGTGATCGTGTTGGGCAAGACCGGCCGCAACTTTGCCGCTGGCATGACGGGCGGCATTGCTTATGTCCTGGATGAAACCGGAGAGTTCGCCCAGGTGCGCTGTAACCGCGCCAGCGTGGACCTCGAGCCCGTAACAAACTGTAGGGGTAGGGCTTGCCCTACCCCCTCCCGAACCCGCGATGAGGGGACGGCAAGCCGTCCCCCTACCCCCGCCCGAACCCGCGATGAGGGGACGGCAAGCCGTCCCCCTACCGATTCGAACGATGCTGATTTGATTGAATTCTTGATCGCTCGCCACGCGGAGCTGACCGGCAGCCCGCGGGCGAAATGGATTCTGGATAACTGGGAGGCGATGCTGCCGAAGTTCATTAAGGTCTTCCCGCACGAATACAAGCGAGTGCTGGGTGTTCCACGCGCCTCCGCAACTCTGGCCCCGGTTCATGCCTCGGCTCAGCAGTCAACCCGGGAGGTGCTGCGTGGGTAAGGTGACCGGATTCATGGAGTACACGCGCGAAGTCCCGGGGCGCCGGCCCGTCCCGGAGCGCGTCAATGATTTCCAGGAGGTGTACCAGGAATTCCCGGAGCAGAAGCTGCGCATTCAGGCGGCGCGCTGCATGGATTGCGGCGTGCCCTTCTGCCACACGGGCTGCCCGCTTAATAACGTCATCCCGGATTGGAATGACCTCATCTATCGCGATCGCTGGAAGGAAGCCATTCGCACCCTCCACGCCACGAACAACTTCCCCGAATTCACCGGACGAGTATGCCCGGCGCCCTGCGAAGCTGCCTGCGTTTTGGGTATTAACAACCCTCCTGTTACGATCAAGAACATTGAACAAGCAATCATTGAGCACGCCTTCCGCGAGGGCTGGATCCATCCCGAACCCCCTTCCAACCGGACCGGCAAGCACGTGGCCGTCGTCGGCTCGGGACCTGCCGGCCTGGCCGCAGCGCAGCAACTAAACCGCGCGGGGCATACGGTGACAGTGTTCGAAAAGGCCGACCGCATCGGCGGTCTGCTGCGGTATGGCATCCCGGACTTCAAGCTGGGAAAGCATATTCTTGACCGGCGACTCGAGCAGATGGCCCGGGAAGGAGTGGTTTTCAAAACCCGGAAGCACGTCGGGCAAAACCTTTCAGTGGAAGACTTGCGCCGCGAGTTCGACGCCATCCTGCTGGCGGGAGGCGCCGAGAGTCCGCGCGACCTCAATGTCCCGGGACGCGAGCTCAAGGGTATCCATTTCGCCATGGAGTACCTCCCGCAACAGAACCGCCGCCTGGCCGGAGATGCGGTGGCCCAACAAATCCTGGCCACGCGTAAGCGCGTCGTGATTATCGGCGGCGGGGACACGGGCGCGGACTGCTTGGGCACTGCGCACAGGCAAAAGCCGGCGTCGGTTCATCAGTTCGAAATCCTCCCCATCCCGCCCATGGAGCGCTCACCAAACACGCCCTGGCCACTGTGGCCGCTACAGTTGCGCACCGAAGGCGCCCATGAGGAGGGCGGCATTCGAGAATGGGCAGTGGCCACGACCATGTTTGCCGGCGACGAACATGGCCACGTGAAACAATTGCATGCGATTCGGGTTGGGCCACCCCCCAAGTTTGATCCGATTCCCAGGACTGACTTCGTGCTCGACGTGGACCTAGTGCTGATCGCCATGGGCTTCATGGGCCCCGTCAAGAATGGGATGATCGAAGCGCTGGGCGTGAAGCTCGATGCGCGGGGCAACGTCGAGGCGGACACGAATCACATGACTTCAGTTCCCGGTGTCTTCGCCGCTGGCGATATGCGCCGCGGCCAATCGCTGGTGGTATGGGCTATCTCCGAAGGCCGCCAGGCGGCGCGCGGTATTGACCAATACTTGATGGGCGAAACGCAACTGCGGTAGGGCCGAACGGCGTTCGGCCCTCCTTTGCACCACGCGGGGCGCGGCCCTGGGGCGAGCGCCGCTCGCCCCTACGCTAAGCCTCCATTTGACTGCGAGGATTCTTCGCGGAGTTTACCCTGAGCGGAGCGAACGGGCTCAGAATGACATGCCGTCCGTTCTTCGGCTATCCTCGCTCAGGATGACAGACTTCTGACTCCTGAATCCTGAATCCTGATTTACGTCCAGCGAAACCAGCGAAGCGCCAGCAGGTACGAGAGGGTGCCCCAGAGGAGCAGGATGAGCAGGCGTGTGCTCTGGGCCGCTAACGTAGCGCCCCCGAGAATCGTAGCGCGCAGAGCATCATTGAGTGCAGTGAGTGGCAGCACTTTGATCAGCGGCTGAATGATCGCAGGAAAACGGTCGTAGGAGAAGAAGACACCGGAGAACATCCACATCGGCATCATGACCACGTTGATCAGCCCACTGACGGTTTCAATTTTCTGGGCACGGCTGGCCGTGAGCAGGCCCAATCCCCCGAAAGATAGCGCTCCGACCGCACTGATCAGAATAACCGACGCCCACGAACCCATCAGTCGCATCTGGAATGCCAGCACGCCGAATCCGAGCAGCAGGGCAAGCTCGATCAGCATCAGGGCCAGGCGGCTGCTGGCTAGCGCAAGAAGGAAATCGCTCCGCCGCATGGGAGTCGCCACGAACCGCTTGAGCAACTTTCGCTGGCGCATCTCCACCAGCGCAAAACCGATGCCCCACATTCCTGAGTTCATCAGATTCATGCCCAGCAATCCCGGGATCAGGAAATCGATGTACCTTGCCCCTGGCTCGCTCGAGGCCTTTGCGGACGTCGGCAAGGCATCCTTTCTCCCCGCCGCGGCCTGCATGGCATCATTCACGGCGGCGCGGGCCAGCACGCTCTCCGGACGCCCCGGGTCGTATCGATATTCAAAACCGCCGCCCGCCTTGGGGATCACCACCAGGTCGTACTTGCCGAGACGAAATTGATTGAAAGCGTCAGCCGCGGGCAGCACGTCAGTTCGAACAGTGCTTTTCTGGAGAGAGGCTTTCAGCAGATCGAGGGCATGCGCGGCTCCTTCCCCTGCCACGATGGCCACACGGTTGACCTCGGCGGGCTTATTACGAAAGGCAATCCCCAGTCCCAGCGCCAGGAGTATGGGAAATACGAACACCCAGAAGATGACCTCCGGCTCGCGCCACATCTCCCTCGTGCGCGCCATCATCAGTTGCCCATAACCCGCCCAACGGCCGTTTTCTGGTGGGACGGTGGGCAACTTCGCATCCGGCACGGAGGGGACCGTAGTGTGGGATTCAGCGTTCACCGTACTCACTTTCAGTCTCATCTGTCATTCTGAGCCCCGACTTGTCGGGGCGAAGAATCCCTGCAGTTGTTTTTGCGCTCGGCAGCATCCCACAAACTGCAGAGATGCTTCGCGGAGTTTACCCTGAGCGAACTGCGGAGATTCTTCGCTTCGCTCAGAATGACAGGCGAAGGGCTCAGCATGACACAATTCTCTCACTCCTCGCGCAAGTGGCGCCCCGTGAGGCGAACGAAGACGTCCTCCAAGCTGGCTTGTCGCGTCGTGAGGTGCAGCAGGTGCGAGCCGCGCTTGTGCAAGGCCGCCAGCAGGGCGGGGATGGTCTCGTGAGTTTCGCGCACGCTCAGCACGACCCTACCGTCTTCCACATGGACCGCCTCGACACCCGGGAGCGACCGCCACAGCTCCGTTGCGATGGGGTCATTACCCGTGGCATCAAATTCCACCATCTGATGCCCACCCAGTTCCTCAACCAATTCGGTGGGACTTCCGGAGGCGATGGCGCGGCCATGATCGATGATCGCGATGCGGTTGCAAAGCCGCTCCGCTTCGTCCATATAGTGCGTCGTCAGCAGGATGGTCCCGCCGCGGCGCTGGAACTGACGGATGATGTCCCAAAGCTGCCGCCGGCTTTGCGGGTCCAGCCCCGTCGTGGGTTCATCGAGAAACAGTATTTTCGGATTGGCCACCAGAGCGGTGGCTACCGCGAGCCGTTGTCTCTGGCCTCCGGAGAGCTTCCCGACCCAGCTATTCGCCTTTTCGGTAAGGGCCATTTCTTCCATAACCTCGAGGGTCGAACGTGGATAGCGATAGAAGCTGGCGAAAAGCTCCAGTGTTTCCCGCACCGTGAGCTTCTCGCCGAGGCGAGTCTCCTGTAACGAGATGCCTAACACCTCGCGCAGTTCCCGGCTGTGGGCGTTCCAGGTCTTTCCTAGAATCTCAACTTCGCCGGACGTTTGCGAGAGCAGTCCCTCCAGTATCTCGATGGTCGTAGTCTTGCCGGCGCCGTTCGGGCCAAGCAGCCCGAAGCATTCGCCGGTCAGAATCTCCAAATCGAGTCCCCGAACGGCCTCGACCTTGCCGTCATAGGTCTTGCGCAGGTTACGACATCGTACCGCTACGTCCATGGTCTGTATCATACCGAATGACGCGGCTCTTGGGAACCAATCGGCGGTTGGCGCAGAGTCTTGCTTCCCAGAGACTCTGCCGCTCTAACCCGGATTTCTCACCAAGCCGGGACGCCTTTAGGGGCGGTACCGGAAGGGCGGGGCTTCAGCCCCGCCGAAATCACGGCTCCCGCCCTCTGTTGGCCCGCGCCCCGCGCAGCTTGCGGCTGCAAGCTGCGCGGGGCGCGGGACACGGGAATAATTTGGAAGCCCCTGTAGCGGCGGGGCTGAAGCCCCGCCCTCCCAGACCCGCGGTGAGAAATGCCGCTCTAAAGGCTCGTCGCGCTGCATGGGCGAGTACACTTGCTCTCGTGTCCCGCCTGCGCCGTCGCGCGTGGCGGGATTGGGAGGGTTCTTCTTCAGCACCTGACGTATCGGAACCCGGTGAGGGTCGGCTTGGGGAGGCAAGCCGAGGGATGGAGATCGTCGAGCGTGCATGAGTATCGCGGGATGCTGAGTGTGGCGGAGATGCCGTGCGGGATTCTGTTGATCAACCGGGTGGAGTTGCCCGCAGACGAGCACGCGCGGATTTGAGAGAAAAGCCGCAGAGTCTCTGGGAAGCGAGACTCTGCCTTATCCTGCTCTCGCCGTGGGCTAAAATATGTCGCCCCTCTGTCGGGGCTTCTGATGGGTAAATGGTGTAGGCGTTCCCTTACCCACGGCCGACGCCGTGGCCTAAGTTATGCCGCCCCTACTGGGGCTTTCCGGGGTTGGAGACCCGGCCCCTCTTTCCTTGATTGTCCGGGTCTCCCTTTGGAATTGCTTAGCCCTTTCCCTGCGAACGCGCCGCAACTTCCTTGGCACCCTTCGGGATGCTGAGGTAACCCTTCACCTGATCTGGTTTTACTTCATTTACTACCAATTCGTAAGGCCTCTTTGAACCGTTTACGTAAAAGAAGATCGGCTCATTGATGGTCCGGTCTTTCTTTTCCACCTGGACGTCATCGGCCAGCAAATCCAGGTTGAACCGGTGTCGCTTGACGCTTGCCTTCGTTAGGGTCAGGGCGACTCCCTCCACATGCACAGGGCTCTTGCGCTTGGCGGTGAACTCGAAGTAGTCGCGTTCGCCCAGCTTGCGGAGTTGCTCGATGTCATCATGGTTGCGGGCGATCAGGGTACCCATTTCGCTGCGGGCCATGCCGAGATCGGAGCGGACTGTGTCGAGTACCGTCTTGGTCTTATCGAGGTCGGTGCGTTGCGCGGAAACGTCCTGGTTCAGCGCGCCCACTTGCTGTTGGTCGGCCTTCTGGGCGAGTTCTGCTTGAAGTTGTTCGGCCGATTTGCGCTGGTCGTTCTGAAGTTGCGTTACCATGGCGCGGGCGTGCCTCAGCTCGCCCCCCGTCGCGCCCACACGCTTCGACGCCGCATCCAATTCGTCTTTGAGCGCATCCATTTGCTGCGCATTAGTGCGTTCGAACACGCTCAAGCGGCCGGCGAGTTGATCCTGGAACTCCGCGCGCAGTTGTTTGCTTGCCTGGGTTTGCTGCGCTTCCAGCCCGTTGCGCATCGAGCTGATTTTGGAGATCGTGTAGATTTCACCTACGACTAGCGCCGCGAGCACCAGAAAAATCAGCAGAAACTTGTTACGCAAGCCGGAACTTACCGGCTCCATGTCGAGGACTTCCTGTTCTGGAACTTGGTCAATAGCCATTTCATTTTCTCCTTTTCTGGGGCCGTCATCGCGCCATCGGCCCAGCATGTTCATTTCGATCCCTGCTGATGAACTGCACGTCCTATGCCAATCCTGGATTTGCCTATTCTGTTGAAAATACAGTGCTTATACTGAGGTTCAGATTGAACGGCTCCCCTCCGGGCAGAAAGTCTTACACTGCGAGTGCAAAAAGTGCCGGGAGAGCCGGTAGGCTAAGTCAAAGGTCAGTAGGGGGTAGGTAGTAGGTGGTAGGTGGGGAAGGGCAGGATTCAGGAGTCAGGATTCAGGATTCAGGAAACAAGAGCACGTTCCAGGTGCCAGGGGTAAGGTTACAGGGGCCAAACCAGGATTCAGGAGTCAGAAGCCAGGAGTCAGGGGTGAGAATGAAGAGCATCTGCTTCTCGCTCTCTGCCTTTCGCCTTCTGACTTCTGACTCCTGACTTCTGGCTTCTGCTCGTCACGCATCACTCGTCACTGCCCTTATGTCTCTTGCCGTCCTTTCATAACCAGTGTATACAGGTCTGGGAAGCGGAATCATGGGCGGCAAGGCTTGATACGATTGATCTCTGATCGCGCCCACGGCATGGACGCGATGTCTATGCATGCCGCATAAACAAAGGGGGCCATCATGGCTACGACTGAAAATAATCTCAAGGAAGCGTTCGCGGGCGAGAGCCAGGCGAGCCGGAAATACCTGGCGTTTGCAAAGAAGGCTGAGCAAGAGGGTTTCAGCAATGTGGCACGACTGTTCCGAACGGCGTCTGAAGCTGAGACCATCCACGCCCTGGGGCACTTGGGCGCCATGGACGGCGTCGGTGCCACTTTGGACAACCTGCGCGCGGCGATGGCGGGGGAAACCTATGAGTACACTGAAATGTACCCGCCGATGCTGGAGCAAGCGACAGCCGATACCCACCGAGCCAGGCGGATGTTCTCCTATGCCTTGAAGGCAGAGGCTGTTCACGCCAAGCTTTACCAGATGGCTCTCGAAGCCCTTCAGCAGGGGAACGATCTGACTGAGGTAGACTTCTACTTGTGTCCGGTCTGCGGCAATATCGAGATCGGTAAGGCCCCCGACGCTTGTCCGATCTGCGGGGCAAAGGGCGAGAGATTCATAAAGATGTAAGGGCGAACAACTCGTCTGCGGGATTGACAGCGGGTCTTTAACGATGTGACCTCTGAGTTGGATTCCTCCCGCCAGGGCGGGACGGGAATGACGAACCGGAGGATTGACTGCGGGTCTTTGGAATAAAGCACTGAAGAGTGAATTCATTTAAGGGAGGAACTGTCGTGCAAAGACGAAGTTTTCTGGCTTCATCGATCGCTGCATCGGCTCTCGCTGTCAACGCGTCAACCCCCAATCCCCTGGGCAGCCAGGGGACCGGGGTGGGAGAGAGTCGCGAGTACTACGAACTTCGGCGTTATCACTTGCTCACGGGACCCCAAGTTAAGCTCGCCCACGACTTCTTTCGGGAGGCACTGGGGCCGGCGCTGAACCGTCTGGGGATCAGCCGCGTGGGAGTCTTTAATGTCGAGATCGGTCCTGATAGTCCGTCATTTTACATTCTGATCCCAAGCGCTTCGCTCGAGACTCTCCTCACCGTTGAGTCCCGTCTTAATCGAGACGCTGACTATCTCAAAGCTGGGGCGGCCTTCCTGAATGCACCTGCCCAACAGCCTGCCTATGTACGAATGGAAAGTTCACTGATGGTAGCTTTTGAGGGGATGCCCCGGCTTAAGGTCCCGCCTGCGACGGCCGAGCACGGCTCGCGGATGTTTGAGCTTCGGACTTACGAAAGTCCCACCCCTCAGGACCACCTGCGGAAGGTCGAGATGTTCAACAACGGGGAATTCGACGTTTTCGAAAAGGCCGGATTCTGGCAGGTCTTCTACGGCGACACGCTTATCGGCTCACGATTGCCGAACCTGACCTACATGCTCGGCTTTGAAGACCTCGCGGACCGAAACAAGAAGTGGGAGGCTTTCCGGTCAGCCCCGGAATGGAAGAAGCTCTCCAGTTCGCCCAGGTACGCCTTTGAGGAAATCGTCTGCAACATTACGAACGTTATCCTGAAGCCGGCGCCCTATTCACAGATATAGGCGAGACGCCCGCTTGGCGCGATAAGGCCGCTGAAACACAGTCATGCTGAGGGGCCGCCCGCCGAGGGGGCACAAAGGACCCCGCATCCGTTGTCACTCCAAGAGCTGAGTCGGGACTTCCAAAAACGAGGTTGTAGGATGTACACTCTCACCTGCTTGCGATTCCAAAATGGAAATCCGTGCGCCGGGATAAACCGGCATGAAGCAGAGAATGCAAGAGTCTCACGAGAAAGGGCTAGCGACCCGCTCGGCCCCGAGTTTTGCGCTGGATACCGCGAGGTGCCTAGCGAAGCGTAAACAGGGGT
>Ga0208937_1000528_pt1 | contig 28250 bp, 24 predicted proteins | sample June2015DPH_11_5_FD_184705 | JGI IMG/M metagenome (GOLD analysis project Ga0208937, IMG submission 184705) | Peatland microbial communities from SPRUCE experiment site at the Marcell Experimental Forest, Minnesota, USA - June2015DPH_11_40... | ecosystem: Environmental > Terrestrial > Soil >...
TCATTCCCAGTCGTCGCACCGCCACCAAGAAAGCCTATTGTCCGAAGCGCTTTTACCGACGACGCCACAAGATCGAAAACTACTTCTGCCGCATCAAGGACTGGCGGCGTATCGCCACGCGCTACGACAAACTCGCCCGAAACTTCCTTGCCGCCGCAACCCTCGTTGGTGCACTCTATTGGATCAAGTTGTGAGTCCAGACCCTAGTCATAATTTGCGAGCACCACATTCTGTAACATGCCAAAATGGTCACGAAGTAAAACCCTCTCTGGATATCGAGACAGTTCTAAAGTCGCACCACCCATGGGACATGAATGGATCGGTTTATGTGAGTAAGGGGGTCGCTCGCATAGTCGGGAGAGCGTGGCGAGAACTCAAGCTAGGGCTGTGCTTGCTTCTCACGGTTGGGGGCAGGATGTGCTTCAGACATGCATTCGGGGAGATGAATGGCCATGGCCGAACTGCGTTTTCCAGTGAGAGACAAGGCAACAAAGCCTATCCGTGATATGTTGAAGCGGCAAGGCTTGAAGCTGGTTGAAGTCAGACGCTACGCCGTCGTTCGCGAGGATGACGGCCCGGAGCTTTGTAGCGGCACCTTGGATGATGTTTTCAAATGGAGCGCCCGTCATATGCGTGAAAGACCATGAGCACCAAGCTTGCTCTTTTCCGCTTACTTTTTAAGTCGCAGCTAGAACACATGGCCGAATGGGATGAAGGGCTGCGGCTTTATCACAGAAAACTGAGGCAAGAGCGGCAAAGGCAAGAGAGGAAAGGCGAGATGCCGCTGCGCGAGCTGTGGGATGGTTTAGCGATGAATGTCCAAGAGGCCCGTCAATTATCTGGGATGGTAAACCCCCGACCGCTGAACAGTGCGCTAAGGCGAGAGCGGCAAAAGAGGCAAGAGCGGCAAAAGAGGCAAGAGAGGGAAGGCGTGCGGGTCGCGCTCCAGCAGACCCGAAAGCATAAGGCGGGTAGCCGCCCAGACTGTTGCTAAAGCCTGTCGCTAATGTTGCTAGTCTACCCACCTAAGTGATTGATTTTATTAGCTGGCGGTCCCGGCAAGACTCGAACTTGCGACCTTCGGTTTAGGAAACCGCTGCTCTATCCGGCTGAGCTACGGGACCAAGCGGAAGTCCGCTCTTATAGCACAAATGGCTGCTACCGCGCCGCCGCCGCTTCCGTCGGCACCTCGTCGGTGACCACCTTGAAGCCGGCGAGCGTGCACGGGCCGAATTCGGTTACGATCGCGACGTCGGTGGCGTCGCGCCCGCGTGCCATCAGAATGCGTCCGATGCGCGGTTTGTTGTGGCGCGCGTCGAAAGTGTACCAGCGGCCGCCGAGATAGACTTCGAACCAGGCGGAAAAATCCATCGGCGTGCCGTCGGGCGGCACGCCGATGTCGCCGAGATAGCCGGTGCAATAGCGGGCCGGAACGTTCATGCAGCGGCAGAGCGTGATCGCGAGGTGAGAGAAGTCGCGGCAAACGCCGCGCCGCTGGGCATGCGCATCGAAGGCCGTCTTGGTCGGGCTGGCGTGCTCGTAGCCGAATGTGATGCGGTCGTGGACGTAGTTGCAGATCGCCTGAACCAGCGGCCATCCCTTTGCGACATGGCCGAACTGGGCCCACGCGATCTGGATGAAGCGATCGGTTTCGCAATAACGGCTACCCAGCAGATAGACCAATGTCTCGACCGGGAGCTTCTCCAGGGAATGCTGCTCTGCGTACGGCGCAATCTCATCCGGCGCGCCGCTGTCCCGGATCAGAAAATCCGCGGACAGCGTGAGCCGGCCAGCCGGTGCGTGGATCACGTGGCAGGTATTGCCGAAGCCGTCGCAATAGGTGTTGGCGGGGATCAAAGGATCGAGCCGCATCCGATCCGGGGTCAGCAAGTCTGGAACGCGCGATGAATGAACGCTCAGCGTCAGGATCATGGGCGTCGGCTGCGGACATTGGTAGGAAATTTCGTAGCCGGCGCGAATCTTCATCACAAAACTCTTCGGCTCGCCCGGTAGACCCTACCTAATCCGTACTAAGAATGCGACGGCCGCAAAAGTTCCGTCGTGTAGGTTGCTGTCTTCCCCTCAGGCGTCGGCGTCCGCCGCCGCTTTGACTTTGATCGCGACTTTCATGGCCAGATGATCCGACGCGCTGCCATACCATGTGCCTTGCAGCGGGATCGCTTCGCGCGGATGGTGCGCGACCGCGACGCGGACGAGGTTTTGGTTGCCCACGATGCCGCTCGACGGGTCGAAGTCAACCCAGCCGGGGCCGGGAACGTAAACCTGCACCCAGGCGTGGGTGTTGCCGCCTGTTACGTCATCGTCGTCAAGCACGTCATCGAGGAGATGCACGTAACCCGACACGAAGCGCGCGGCAATGCCGCGCGCGCGCAACGCCGCGATCATCAGCACCGCGAGGTCGCGACAAGAGCCGCTGCCGAGAGCGAGCGTGACCAGCGGGTCCTGGATTCCCTTCTCATGGCGCGCCGCATGCTTGAACGTCCGCCGGATCGTCTGCGTCATGTCGACAAGGAGCGCATGCGTGTCGGCCGATCCATCCTTGCGGAAGAACCGGTCGCTCCACCGGGTCAGTTCGGGTTTGAGCGACAGCGGCAGAATGAAGCGTTTCAGACCGAGCCAATCTGCCGCCCGATAGCTGAAGGGATAGGCCCGGGCATAGCCCTCGATGTCGGCCTCGTGAAAGCCGCCGGGCGCGTGGTCGAGACGAATGCTGCTGTCGAAGCGAAGCTCCGCGGCCGGTTCGGCGAAATACGCGGTCGCCACATGATTGCCGAAGCGATCCTGCGTCCAGTTAAGCTCGCGCGGCGTCGGCGTGATCTCGAGCTCCGATTCCAGTATCTTTTGGTCGCGGTCGTCGCGCGGACGCAACATCATCCGGTGCTCGCCAAAGGCGACCGGCTGATGATAGTGGTAGGTCGTAACGTGTCTGATACTGAGAATCGGCATAACCGCCCCACAATACAGGATGTGTCGTTAATATGCATTTCTCGGGCCAAAATATGCATTTCTTGGGCCAAATATGGCCTGTGTCTGTCCCATTACCGTGAGCGCCAATGACCGAAATGCCGGACAGCCTGCTGGCCGCCGACGAGCCGGCGTCGGTCACGGCCTACAATGCCGGCGGGCCGTCGCCATTCCTGCTGGTCGCCGATCATGCCGGTCATGCGATGCCGCGGGCGCTCGGCCGGCTCGGCATTACGGAAGCGGAATTGGAGCGGCACATCGCCTGGGATATCGGCATTGCCGGCCTCGGCCGGCTCTTGGCGGACGCGCTCGACGCCACGCTCATCCAACAAAACTATTCGCGCCTGGTCATCGACTGCAACCGGCCGCCGGGCTCGCCGGCGTCGATCCCGGAAGTGAGCGAGCTCACGCCGGTGCCGGGCAATGTGGCTTTGAGCGAAGCGAGCAAGGCGGCGCGCGCCGGCGCGATTTTTAGGCCCTACCATGACCGCATCGCAGCTGAGCTCAATCGCCGGCGGCAAGCGAGCCGCCCGACGGTGCTGATCGCGCTGCACAGCTTCACGCCGAGCTTCAAGGGCGTGGCGCGGCCCTGGCATGCCGCCGTGCTCTACCATCGCGATCCGCGGTTTCCCCGCCGCCTCCTGGCGCTGCTGAAAGAGGAAAAAGGCCTGATCGTCGGCGACAATGAGCCCTATTCCGTGAGCGACGCGACCGACTACACCATTCCAATCCACGGCGAGCGGCGCGGCCTGCCGCATGCCTTGGTCGAGATCCGCCAGGACCTGATCGCTGACGAGACCGGGCAGCGCGCCTGGGCGCGCGTCCTGGCGCGCTTATTGCCGCAGGCATACGCGGAGGCAGCGGCGACCTAGCAAGTCAGACCGGCTTGAGCGCTGTGCGCTCTCGCTTTGAACGCTGCGATTGCTAAATAAGGTGACAAGCCGGCAGGCCTTGTCCGAAACTGCCAGAGCAAACGCACCGGCAAGGCGCGCGTCTCGGGAGGAAACCCATGACCAAGCTCACGCAAAGTTACGTCCACGGCGCCTCCAGCGTGCCGCTGATCGGCGAAACCCTCGGCGTGCACTTCGACAAGGTAGCGGCACGATGGGCGGACCGTGACGCGCTCATTGCCCGGCAGCAAAGCGTGCGCTGGAGCTATGGCGAGCTGAAAGCCAAGGTCGACGCCTTTGCCGCGGGTTTGCTGGCGCTCGGGCTCAACCCCGGCGACCGTGTCGGCATCTGGTCGCCGAACAACGCCGAGTGGGTGATCACCCAATTCGCAACCGCCAAGGCCGGACTGATCCTGGTCAACATCAATCCGGCCTATCGACTCTCCGAGCTCGACTATGCGCTCAACAAGGTTGGCTGCAAGGCGCTGGTCACCGCGGATTCGTTCAAGACCAGCGACTATGTCGGCATGCTGCGCGAGCTCGCGCCGGAAATCGACCGCAGCGCTCCCGGCAAATTGCAGTCCAAGCGCCTGCCGCAGCTGATGACGCTGATCCGCATCGGCGACGACGAAAAGCGCGGCTTCCTGCGTTTCGACGACGTGCTCGGCATGGGCGGCGACCGCCATCGCAGGGAGCTTGCGGAGCTGGCGCCGAAGCTGCAATTCGACGATCCCATCAACATCCAGTTCACCAGCGGCACCACCGGCGCTCCCAAAGGCGCAACGCTGACCCATCACAACATCCTCAACAACGGCCTCTTCATCGGCGAGGCGATGCGGCTCTCCGATCGCGATCGCGTCTGTATTCCGGTGCCGCTGTATCACTGCTTCGGCATGGTGCTCGGCAATCTCGCCTGCATCACCCATGGCGCGGCGATGGTCTATCCTTCCGAGGGGTTCGATCCGCTGGCGAGCCTCGAAGCGGTCGAGGCCGAGCGCTGCACCGCGCTCTACGGCGTGCCGACCATGTTCATTGCCGAATTGGGCCATCCCGAATTCAAGCGCTTCGATCTGTCCTCGCTGCGCACGGGAATCATGGCCGGCTCGCCCTGTCCGATCGAAGTGATGAAGCGCTGCGTCGCCGAAATGAACATGCGCGAAGTGACTATCGCCTACGGCATGACCGAAACCAGTCCGGTGAGCACGCAGACCTCCTGCGACGATCCGCTGGAGCGCCGCGTCGGCACCGTCGGCCGCGTCCATCCCCATGTCGAAATCAAGATCATCGACACCGATGGCCGCATCGTGCCGCCGGGCACGTCCGGCGAACTGTGCACACGCGGCTATTCGGTGATGCTCGGCTACTGGGGCGACGAGGACAAGACGGCGGAAGCGATCGATCGCGCCGGCTGGATGCATACCGGCGACCTCGCCACGCTCGACGAGGACGGCTACTGCAACATCGTCGGACGGATCAAGGACATGGTCATCCGCGGCGGCGAGAACGTCTACCCGCGCGAGGTCGAGGAGTTCCTGTTCCGCCATCCCAAGATCGCGGCAGTCCAGGTGGTCGGCGTCCCCGATCTGAAATACGGCGAGGAGCTATGCGCCTGGGTCCAGCTCAAGCCCGACGCCAGCGCCGATGCGGAAGACATCCAAAACTTCTGCAGGGGCCAGATCGCGCATTACAAGATTCCGCGTTACATCAAATTCGTCGACGCGTTTCCCATGACCGTCACCGGCAAGGTGCAAAAGTTCCTCATGCGCGAGGAAATGGTCAAGGAACTGGGCCTGAGCGAACAAAAGACGGCGTAACCGGCTCCGATCAGCGATGCAGCCTCAGCCGGCGCCGTCGAGCATCGTGTCCAGCTCGAAATAAACGCGCTCGCCGCCCTCACAGTGATGCCCCTGGCCCGAAGCCAGGAGCGCTTGCGCTTCTGCGGCGGTTTCGGCCTCCACCCACCATTGTTCGGCGCGCGTGACCAGCATGGTCGCGTGGAAGGTCTTCAGTGCCGGCTTCCGTTTGAGCTTGTGGGCGGTGGTGGCCATTTCGGCTCCCGGACTGCGAATCATTTTAAGCAATTATTTTACCGTAAAGGCCGCGCGCGGAACAAACCAGAAACACAACACCTCGTGCGCCTCCACTCCGGTTTCGGAACGCGGTATCATGCTCGATCGTTCATCAGGCGTTGTGTCAGCGAGGAGTGTATCGTGGCCCCGCGTGCGTATTGGAAAGGCTATTTGCGGCTCTCGCTGGTTTCATGTCCGATTGCGCTCTACCCGGCCACCTCGGAGCGCGAGAAGATCAGCTTCCACCAGCTCAACCGCGAGACCGGCAACCGTATCCGCTACCGCAAGGTCGACGCCGAGACCGGCGAGGAAGTTCCGTCCGATCAGATCATCAAGGGCTACGAGGTCGCCAAGGGCGAATACGTCGAGATCACGGACGAGGAGCTCGAATCGATCGCGCTCGAGAGCACCAAGACGATCGAGATCGACGAGTTCGTGCCGCGCGACGAGATCGACGAGCTCTACAGTATCCGCCCCTATTACATCGCGCCCGACGGCAAGGTCGGCCAGGACGCGTTCGTCGTCGTCCGCAATATCATCGAACAGATGAAGATGGTCGCGATCGGCCGCGTGGTGCTCACCAGCCGCGAGCACATCATCGCCATGGTGCCGCGCGGCAAGGGCCTGATGGGCACGCTGTTGCGCTTTCCCTACGAGGTGCGCGGCGCCGGCGAATATTTCGACGACATTCCGAACGTCAAGCTCACCAAGGACATGATGGATCTGGCGCGACATATCGTCGAAACAAAAACCGGGCATTTCAAGCCGCAGGAGTTCGAGGATCATTACGAGCACGCACTCAAGGAATTGATCGAGAAAAAGGCCAAGGGCGAAAAAATCGAGGTGCCGAAGGAACAACCGACCGGCAAGGTCATCAACCTCATGGACGCTTTGCGCCGCTCGGTGCAGGCGGAGAAGCAGATCGACACGCGACCCGCTGCCGCGAAAAAAGGACGCAAGAAGATCGCGGGGCAAAAGGAAATGCTGCTGCCCATTGCCGGAAAGCAGGCGGTGCAGCATGAGACCGCGAGGGGCACCCGGACCAGCACCAGGCACAGGAAGGCCGGCTAAGAGGTCGCTTATCGCAACTCTTAACCGGCGCCATCGGGGGTGAAATCCGCCGCAGAGCTGCCGCATTCTGGCCGTTCGCTCAATGCTGATGATCGGGTGGCGGGATGGGGCCCTGGCCGCGAGTTTTGTGGCCGGATGTGCTGCAATAGGCGGATGTTGCTGCGCAGCCGCGCAGGAGGAGCCGCGGCCGGCGATGGCTTGTGGCGGCGAGGTCTTCGCGCGCGGCACCGTCAGCCGCGTCATCGATGGCCGCACCTTCGTGCTCAATGATGGCCGCGAGGTCCGCTTGGCCGCGATCGAAGCTCCAGCTCTGCCGCTGCCGCAGGAGTCCGGCGCGGCCGTGGCCGGTGCGGCGGCGCGGGACGCGCTCGCCGCGCTGCTCGCCGGCACCGAAGTCGTGCTCAGGCAGACGGAATTGCAAAAAACCGACCGCTACGGCCGGGTCGTCGGCTTTGCTTCGACCGTGCGCGATGGAGTCGAACGCTCGGTACAGGGGAATTTGATTGCCGCGGGGCTGGCCCGGGTTGCCGCCCGGGTCGGCAATCGCGGCTGTGCCGCGGAACTCCTCGCCCGCGAAAGCGCTGCGCGGAGCGCTAAGCTTGGCCTTTGGGCCGGTTCGTATTATGACTTGCTCGACGCCGATAACCCCGCCGCCGTGCTGGCCGCGCGAGGCCGTTTCGTGCTGGTCGAGGGTCGGGTGGTTTCGGTGCGCGAAAGCGGGGCCACGATTTACGTGAATTTCGGGCGGCGGTGGACCGAGGACTTCACTGTTACGATCCTGAAGCGAAATGCGCGTAACTTCGTGGCTGCGGGTCTCGACCCGAAAAGTCTCGCGGGCCGACGCGTGCGTGTGCGCGGATGGGTCGAGGAGCGCGGCGGGCCTTGGATCGAGGCGGCGCGCCCGGAGCAGATAGAGATCACTGACCGCAAGTGATGGACGGTGAAGCGGTGACCATTTGGCAGTTCATCGGGACGGCAAGGCTTCGGCTTGCCCACGCGGGCATCGCCGTGGGGGCGCTTGTGCTCGCCGCCTGTACCGCTGCGCCGCCGTCGCTGGCGCCGCAAGCTTCGCTGCCGGAGCCGGCGAAGCCGGCGGAGGTGGCGGAAATGTCACCGGCGGCGCTGCGCGAGCACCAGCGCATCCTCGCCGCCTATGGTGGCGTGTACAACGATCCCCGGCTGCAGGGCATGGTGGAGCAAACCGTCGAGCGGCTGGTTGCGGCCTCCGAGCGGTCCGACCTGCATTACAAGGTCACGATGCTCAATTCGCAGTCGATCAACGCCTTCGCGCTGCCGAGCGGGCAGCTCTACGTGACGCGCAGCCTGGTCGCGCTCGCCAATGACGAGTCGGAGCTTGCCTCCGTGCTGGCCCACGAGATGGGACACGTCATCGCCCGCCATGCCGCGATCCGGGAGGAGCAGGCGAAGCAGGCCGCGCTGGTGGGCCGCGTCGTCAGCGACGTCATCAGCGATCCGGAAGTCGGCGCGCTGGCGCTCGCCAAATCGAAGCTCGCGCTCGCCAGCTTCTCGCGCGCGCAGGAATTCGAAGCGGACGCCATCGGCATCGGTATCGCCGCGCGCGCCGGCTACGACCCTTATGGCGCGGTGCGCTTCCTCACCTCGATGCAGCACAATTCCGAACTCAAGCCGCAGCAGAGCGGCGCCATCGATCCGCGCGCGCCGGATTTTCTGTCGTCGCATCCGGCGACGCCCGAGCGCGTCAGCAACGCGCTGGCCAATGCCCGCCAATATAGCGGCCCCGGCACCGCCGGCGGACGGGACAAGGTCGCTTATCTCTCCGGCATCGACGGCATCGTGTTCGGCGAAGATCCGAGCGAAGGCTTCGTCCGCGGCCGGCGCTTCCTGCATCCGCGGCTCGGCTTTACCTTTACCGCCCCCGAGGGCTTCGCCCTCGACAACACGGCGCAGGCCGTTCTCGGCGTCAAGCGCGGCGGCGGCCAGGCATTGCGGCTGGATGTTGTGCGCGTGCCCGCGGAGCAGACGCTTGCCGCCTATCTGACCTCCGGCTGGATCGAGAAGATCGACGCCGCCACTGTCGAGGATGTCACCATCAACGGCTTCCCGGGCGCGACGGCCACCGCCAAGGGCGATCAATGGGACTTCCGGCTCTACGCCATTCGCTTCGGCAGCGACGTCTACCGCTTCATCTATGCGGCCAAGCACCATACGCCCGAAACCGACCGTATCTTCCGCGATTCGATCGGTACCTTCCGCCGCATGAGCCTCGCCGAGATCGAGGATGCCAAGCCCTTGCGACTCCAGGTGGTGACGGTCGGCCCCGGCGATACGGTCGACAAGCTAGCGAGCCGCATGGCGGTCGCCGACCGTCAGGTGGAGCGTTTCCGCGTCCTCAACGGGCTCGAACCCGGCGACCGGCTGAAGTCGGGCAGCGAGGTCAAGATCGTCGTGGAGTGAGGTCGCCCCAGTCGTCATTGCTTTGCTTGGCTCGCAATGACGAAAGAGTGGCGTCAGAAATTGATTGCGCGTTTGGCGACGGCGAGCGCCGCTTCCTTCACCGCTTCGCTCAGCGTCGGATGGGCATGGCAGGTGCGTGCGATATCTTCCGATGAGGCGCCGAACTCCATGGCGATGGCGGCCTCGGCGATCATGGTCTCGGCGTCGGGCCCGAGAATGTGGACGCCGAGCACGCGATCGGTCTTAGCGTCGGCGAGGATCTTGACGAAGCCTTCGGTCATCAGGTTCGCCCGGGCGCGCGCATTGGCGGTGAAGGGAAATTTGCCGACCTGGTAGGCGATGCCGGCGGCTTTCAGCTCCTCCTCGGTTTTCCCGACCGTGGCGATTTCCGGGTAGGTATAAACGACGTTCGGGATCACCTCGTAATTCACATGGCCGGCCTGCCCGGCGAGGATTTCGGCGAGCGCGACGCCTTCCTCCTCCGCCTTGTGCGCGAGCATCGGCCCGGCGATGACGTCGCCGATGGCGTAGATGCCGGCGATGTTGGTCTGGAAATGCGGATCGACGATGACGCGACCGCGATTGTCGCGCTTGACGCCGGCCGCATCGAGGCCGAGGCCCTCGGTGTAGGGGATGCGGCCGATCGCCACCAGCACGACATCGGCCTCGATCGTCTCCGCGGCGCCGCCGGCTGCGGCGGGCTCGACCTTCACCTTGAGCGTCTTGCCGGATGTATCGATGGCGGTGACTTTTGAGGACAATTTGAACGCGACGGCCTGCTTCTGCAGCAGGCGATGAAACTGCCGCGCCACTTCGCTGTCGATGCCGGGCAGGATGTGATCGAGAAACTCGACGATCGTCACCTCGGCGCCGAGCCGCCGCCACACCGAGCCGAGCTCCAGCCCGATGATGCCGGCGCCGACGATCAGGAGTTTTTGCGGCACCTTGCCCAGTTCCAATGCGCCGGTCGAAGACACGATGCGCTTTTCGTCGATGTCGATGCCGTTAAGCCGCGCGACGTTCGAGCCGGTGGCGATGACGATGTTCTTGGTCTCCAGCATCTGCGTCTTGCCGTCGGCGTCAGTCACCTCGACTTTGCCCGGCGCGACGACACGGCCGGCACCGTGAAACGCGTCGATTTTGTTTTTCTTGAACAAAAACGCGACACCCTTAACGTTGCTGTCGACGTTTTGCTCCTTGTATTTGAGCAGCGCGGCAAGATCGACGCTCGGCTTGCCGACCTTGATGCCCATCTGCGCAAAACTGTGGCCGGCCTCCTCATAGAGCTCCGAGGCATGCAGCATGGCCTTGGAAGGGATGCAGCCGACATTGAGGCAGGTGCCGCCGAAGGTGGCGCGCTTTTCGACCACGGCGGTTTTCAGCCCAAGCTGCGCGGCACGAATGGCGCAGACATAGCCGCCCGGACCGGTGCCGATGACGATGAGGTCGTAGGACATAGTCGCACGCTCACCTTTCTCCACCTCTCCCCAACGGGGAGAGGTGATTACTATAAATCCAGCACTAACCTTGCCGGGTCCTCCAAGACCTCCTTCACCCGCACCAAAAACGTCACCGCCTCGCGGCCGTCGACCAGGCGGTGGTCGTAGGACAGTGCCAGGTACATCATCGGCCTCGCCTCGATTTTGCCGGCCACCGCTATCGGGCGATCCTGGATCTTGTGCATGCCGAGGATGCCGGATTGCGGCGCATTGAGGATCGGCGTCGACATCAGCGAGCCGTAGATGCCGCCGTTGGTGATGGTGAAGGTGCCGCCCTGCAATTCCTCGATCTTGAGCGCGCCGTCGCGCGCGCGGCGGCCGAAATCGGCGATGGTCTTCTCGATCTCGGCGAGCGATTTCATATCGCAGTCGCGCACCACCGGCACCACCAGGCCGCGCTCGGTGCCGACCGCGATGCCGATGTGGTAGTAGTTCTTGTAGATGATATCGGTGCCGTCGATCTCGGCGTTGACGGCGGGGATTTCTTTGAGCGCCTGCACGCAGGCGCGGACGAAGAAGCCTATGAAGCCGAGCTTGACGCCGTGCTTCTTCTCGAACAGGTCGCGGTACTGACTGCGCAGCGCCATGACCTGCGTCATGTCGACCTCATTGAAGGTCGTGAGCATGGCGGCGGTGTTTTGCGCATCCTTGAGCCGCCGCGCGATGGTTTGGCGCAGCCGGGTCATGCGCACGCGCTCTTCGCGCGCGGCATCGTCGGGCGGCGAGGGCGCGCGGGCCTGGATCGAAGCGGCCGGTACCGTAACCGGCGTCGGCTGCGCCGCGGCGCGCTCGATGGCCGCGAGCATGTCGCCCTTGGTGACGCGACCGTCCTTGCCGGTGCCGGGTACCGCCGCCGCATCCATGCCGGTCTCGGCGGCGATCTTGCGCACCGACGGCGCCAACGGCATCTCGGCGCCAGGCGCCCTGGGAGCAGCTGCCGGCTTTGGCGGCGCGGGTGGTGGTGCGGCTTGCGGCGCCGCTTCAGCGGGCTTCGCCGGTGCCCTTGTTGGCGCGGCGCCGGCGCCTTCTTTGATCGCGCCAAGGAGCGCGCCGACGGCAACGGTGTCGCCGTCCTTGACGGCGACGTCGGTGAGCACGCCAGCGGCCGGCGCCGGCACCTCGATCGTGACCTTGTCGGTCTCGAGCTCGACCAACGGCTCGTCGACGGCGACCACGTCGCCGGGCTTCTTGAACCATTTGCCGATCGTCGCTTCGGTCACCGACTCGCCGAGCACGGGTACACGAATCTCTGCCATGGCGTCCTCTTCGTCATGGCCGGCTTGTCCGGCCATCCACGTCTTTTGCTTCGGGTACGCCGTCAAGACGTGGATGCCCGGCACGAGGCCGGGCATGACGGCGCCGGATTTTATCCTAGGGCTTCTTCAAGAAAATTTTTGAGCTGAGCCAGATGCAGCGACATCTGCCCGACCGCCGTCGACGCGGAAGCCGGCCGGCCGGCATAACGCGCGCGCCGGTGCTTGGCGCCGATCTGATTGAGCACCCATTCCAGGAAGATATCGACGAACACCCATCCACCCATGTTGCGCGGCTCTTCCTGGCACCAGACGATCTCCGCCTCCCGGAAGCGCGTCAGCTCCGTCACCAGCGCCTTGGTGGGGAACGGGTAAAGCTGCTCGATGCGCAACAGATAGATGTCGTCGATCCCGCGCTTCTCGCGCTCCTCATAGAGATCGTAGAACACCTTGCCGGAGCACAGGACCACGCGGCGAATGTCGGCGTCGGGGACGAGCTTGATCTTTTCGCCCGGCATCGCCTGCGCATCATCCCAAAGGATGCGGTGGAACGAGGTGTTCGGCCCCATCTCGTCGAGCCGCGACACCGCGCGCTTGTGGCGCAGCAGCGATTTCGGCGTCATCAGGATCAGCGGCTTGCGGAATTCGCGCTTGAGCTGGCGGCGCAGGATGTGGAAGTAGTTCGCCGGCGTCGTGCAGTTGGCGACCTGCATGTTGTCCTCGGCACACATCTGCAGGAAGCGCTCCAGCCGTGCGGAGGAATGCTCGGGCCCCTGGCCTTCGTAGCCGTGCGGCAACAGGCAGACCAGGCCCGACATGCGCAGCCATTTGCGTTCGCCGGAAGAGATGAACTGGTCGAACACCACCTCCGCGCCATTGGCGAAATCGCCGAACTGGGCTTCCCACATGGTGAGCGCATTGGGCTCCGCGAGCGAATAGCCGTACTCGAAGCCGAGCACGGCCTCTTCCGACAGCATCGAGTTGACGACCTCGTAGCGCGCCTGGCAGTCGCGCAGGTGATTGAACGGCGTGTAGCGACCCTCGGTTTCCTGGTCGATCAGCACGGAATGGCGCTGCGAGAACGTGCCGCGCTCGCTGTCCTGGCCGGAAAGCCGCACCCGGTGACCGTCGAGCAGCAGCGAGCAGATGGCGAGCGCCTCGCCCGTCGCCCAGTCGATGTTGGCTCCCGTCTCGATCGATTTGCGCCGGTTTTCCAGAAAGCGATTGAGCGTGCGATGCAGATGGAAATCCGGGGGCAGCGCGGTGATCTTCTGGCCGATCTCCTTGAGAGTGGCGACGTCGACGCCGGTCTGGCCGCGGCGCGGGTCGTCGGTGTCGCCCGCGGTCTTGAAACCGGCCCAGCGGCCGTCAAGCCAATCGGCCTTGTTGGCGCGGTAGCTCTGCGCCGCTTCCAGCTCGGCATCGAGGCGGCTGCGCCAATCCGCCCTCATCTTCTCGACTTCACCGCCGGTGATGATACCCTCGCCGGCCAGCTTCTTGCCGTAGATTTCCAGTGTGGTCGGATGCTTGGCGATCGCCTTGTACATCAGCGGCTGGGTGAACGACGGCTCGTCACCTTCGTTGTGGCCGTGACGGCGATAACAGAACATGTCGATGACGACCGGCTTTTGAAATTTCTGCCGGAATTCGGTCGCCACCTTGGCGGCAAAGACGACGGCTTCGGGATCGTCGCCATTGACGTGGAAAATCGGCGCTTCGATCATCTTGGCGACGTCGGAAGGGTAGGGCGAGGACCGCGAATAACGCGGGCTGGTGGTGAAGCCGATCTGATTGTTGAGGATGAAGTGGACCGAACCCCCGGTGCGATGGCCGCGCAGCCCGGAAAGCCCGAAACACTCCGCCACCACGCCCTGGCCGGCGAACGACGCGTCGCCGTGGATCAATAGCGGCATCACCATCGTGCGATCGTCCGGCGTGGCGCCGAGCTGGTCCTGCTTGGCGCGCACCTTGCCGAGCACGACCGGATCGACGATCTCGAGATGCGACGGATTGGCGGTGAGCGACAGGTGCACCTTGTTGTCGTCGAATTCGCGATCCGAGGAGGCGCCGAGGTGGTATTTCACGTCGCCGGAGCCCTCGATCTCGTTGGGCGTCGATGAGCCGCCCTTGAACTCGTGGAAGATGGCGCGGTGCGGCTTGCCCATGACTTGGGACAGCACGTTGAGGCGGCCGCGATGCGCCATGCCGATGACGATATCGCGGACGCCGAGCGCGCCGCCACGCTTGATTATCTGCTCCAGCGCCGGGATCATCGACTCGCCGCCGTCGAGGCCGAAACGCTTGGTGCCGGTGAACTTCACATCGCAGAATTTTTCGAACCCTTCGGCCTCCACCAGCTTGTTGAGGATGGCGCGCTTGCCCTCGCGGGTGAAGGTGATCTCCTTGTCGGGTCCCTCGATGCGCTCCTGTATCCAGCCCTTCTGCGCGCCGTTGGAGATGTGCAGAAATTCGACGCCGAGCGTCTGACAATAAGTGCGGCGCAGGATCGCGACGATCTGGCGTATGGTGCCGAATTCGAGACCGAGCACCTTGTCGAGAAAGATCGGACGGTCGAGATCGGCTTCGCCGAAGCCGTAGGTGTGCGGATCAAGCTCCTCCTCGTTGTGCGGTGGCTGCAGGTCAAGCGGATCGAGGTTGGCGTGGAAATGCCCGCGCGCGCGGTAGGCGCGAATGAGCATGAGCGCTCGCACCGAGTCGCGGGTGGCGCGCTCGACATCGGCGGCGGAAAGGTCGGCGCCGCGGGTTTGCGCCTGCGCCTTGACCTTGGTGCCGAGCACCGCGCCGACCGTCGCCCAGCCACCGTCGAGCGCCGCAGTCAGTTCGCTGCGGTCGGGCGGTGGCCAGCCGGGCCTGCCCCATGAGGCGCCGCGCGCGTTCTTGGCGACGTCGGCGGCGTTATCCTTCAAGCTCTGGAAGAACGACTGCCATTCGGCGTCGACCGCCTTGGGATCGGCTTCATAGCGCGCGTACAGATCCTCGATGTACGGGGCGTTGCTGCCGTAGAGGAACGAGGTGAGGGCGAAGGCGGCGTTCGCGTCCTGGCGAGACATTGGGTGATTCCTGGGCGGTCCCCCCAACAGGGGGGAGACGACGGTACAGCGCGAAGAGGCACCACAAGATGCGGCAAGGAAAACCCGATCACCCGGCCCGGCCCAGGCAATCTCTCTCGTATCCTATTTAATAGCGAGATGCGGCAGCGCAAAGACACAAAGTGAATCAGGATTTCAGTATTTCGCCGAGCGTTTTGCCGAGGCGCGCCGGTGACGGCGACACCTCGATCCCAGCGGCTTCCATGGCGGCGATCTTCGATTCCGCGTCGCCCTTGCCGCCGGCAATGATGGCGCCGGCATGCCCCATGCGCCGCCCCGGCGGCGCGGTGCGGCCGGCGATGAACCCGACCGTCGGCTTCTTGCGGCCGCGCTTGGCTTCATCCTTGAGAAACTGCGCCGCGTCTTCCTCCGACGAACCGCCGATCTCGCCGATCATGACGATCGCCTCGGTCGCCTTGTCGGCGAGGAACATTTCCAGGATCTCGATGAAATCGCTGCCCTTGACCGGGTCGCCGCCGATGCCGACCGCGGTGGTCTGGCCGAGGCCTTCCTGCGTGGTCTGAAACACCGCCTCATAGGTGAGCGTTCCGGAACGCGAGACGATGCCGACCTTGCCGGGTTTGAAGATGTTGCCGGGCATGATGCCGATCTTGCACGCGCTGGCGGTCATGACGCCCGGGCAGTTCGGCCCGATCAGGCGGGATTTCGAGCCGCATAGCGCGCGCTTGACCTTCACCATGTCGAGCACCGGGATGCCCTCGGTGATGCAGACGATCAGCGGGATTTCGCCGTCGATGGCTTCGCAGATCGCGTCCGCCGCGCCGGCCGGCGGCACGTAGATCACGCTGGCGTCGCAACCGGTTTTGGCACGCGCTTCGGCCACGGTGTCGAACACCGGTAGGTTGAGATGTGTGGTGCCGCCCTTTCCGGGCGAAGTGCCGCCGACCATCTTGGTGCCGTAGGCGATTGCCTGCTCGGAATGGAATGTGCCGTTCTTGCCGGTAAAGCCCTGGCAGATCACTTTGGTGTTCTTGTCGACCAGGATGGCCATTACGCCGCCTCCCTGACCGCCTTGACGATCTTCTGGGCGGCATCGTCGAGGTCGTCGGCCGAAGTAACGTTGAGATTGGATTTGGCGATGATCTCTTTGCCGAGCGCGACATTGGTGCCTTCCAGACGCACCACCAGCGGCACTCGCAAGCCGACCTCCTTCACCGCCGCGACCACGCCCTCGGCGATGACATCGCAGCGCATGATACCGCCGAAGATATTGATCAAGATTCCCTTCACGTTGGGGTCGGAGGTGATGATCTTGAATGCCGCCGTCACCTTCTCCTTGCTGGCGCCGCCGCCGACGTCGAGAAAATTCGCTGGCGTCTCGCCGTAGAGCTTGATGATGTCCATCGTCGCCATCGCCAGCCCGGCGCCGTTGACCATGCAGCCGATGGTGCCGTCGAGCGCGATGTAGTTCAGATCGTAGCGCGAAGCCTCGATCTCCTTGGCGTCCTCTTCGGTCGGATCGCGCAACGCGGCGATATCCGGGTGCCGATAGAGCGCGCTGTCGTCGAAGCCGATCTTGGCATCGAGGCAAATGAGCTCGCCGGCCTTGGTGACGACGAGCGGATTGATCTCGAGCAGGTTCATGTCCTTGGCGAGAAACGCCTGATAGAGCTTCGGCAGCACGGTCTCGGCCTGTTGGCTGATTTCGCGACCAAAGCCGAGCGCGCGCGTAACCGCCCGGGCGTGGTGGCCCATGAAACCGGTCGCCGGATCGACCGAGAAGCTGAGGATCTTTTCCGGCCGCGTGCGTGCGACTTCTTCGATATCCATGCCGCCCTCGGTCGAGGCGACGAAAGCGAGCCGCGAGGTCACGCGGTCGACCAGCGCTGAGAGGTAGTATTCACGAGCAATGGCGGAGCCTTCCTCGATGTAGAGGCGGTGCACCTGTTTGCCGTGCGGTCCGGTCTGGTGCGTGACAAGAGTGGAACCGAGCAGCCGCTCGGCCTCGCGCTTCACGTCGGCGATCGATTTCACCACCTTCACGCCGCCGGCTTTACCGCGTCCGCCGGCGTGGATCTGCGCCTTCACCACCCAGACCGGTCCGCCAAGTTCCTCGGCGGCCGTGACGGCATCCTCGATGCTCATGGCCGCAATGCCGCGCGGCACCGGCACGCCGAATTCGCGCAATACGGCTTTCGCCTGATATTCGTGGATGTTCATGCGGCTGGCTCAAGGGTCCCGGACGAGGCCCGAAACGCGAGAAGGCGGGTTATTAGTGCATCATTTGCCGAGATCGGGAGCAATCTTCTTACAGGCCTCGATCAAACCCTGCACCGCCTGCACCGATTTCTCGAACATGCCGCGCTCGGCGCTGTTGAGTTCGATCTCGACGATGCGCTCGACACCCTTGCTGCCGATGACGATAGGGACTCCGACATAAAGGTCGCGCTGGCCGTACTCGCCGTTGAGCCAGGCGGCGGCGGGCAACACCCGCTTCTTGTCGCGCAGGTAGCTCTCCGCCATGGCGACGGCCGAAGCAGCCGGAGCGTAGAACGCGGAGCCGGTCTTGAGCAGGCCGACGATCTCGCCGCCGCCGTTGCGCGTGCGCTCGATGATTGCGTCGAGCCGCGCCTGCGTGGTCCAGCCCATCTTGACGAGATCGGGCAGCGGAATGCCGGCCACTGCCGAATAGCGCGCCAACGGCACCATGGAGTCGCCGTGACCGCCGAGCACGAAGGCCGTGACATCCTTGACCGAGACATTGAACTCGTCGGCGAGAAAATAACGGAAGCGCGCCGAGTCGAGCACGCCGGCCATCCCGACCACCATCTGCCTGGGCAGTCCGCAGCATTTCTGCAGCGCCCACACCATGGCGTCGAGCGGGTTGGTGACGCAGATGACGAAAGCGCCGGGGGCGTATTTCTTGATGCCGGCGCCGACCTGCTCCATCACCTTGAGATTGATGCCGAGCAGATCGTCACGGCTCATGCCGGGCTTGCGCGGCACGCCAGCGGTGACGATGCACACGGAAGCGCCCTCGATCGCCTCGTAGGAGTTGGTGCCGGTGAAGCGGGCATCGAAGCCTTCGACCGGCGACGACTGCACGAGGTCGAGCGCCTTGCCCTGCGGCACGCCTTCCATGACGTCGAACAGGACGACGTCGCCAAGCTCCTTGAGACCGATCAGGTGCGCGAGCGTGCCGCCGATTTGACCCGCGCCGATTAATGCAATCTTGTTTCGCGCCATTGGGGAAATCCTTGACAGTCAGAGACGCGGGGCTGCCGCGGTCATTAAACCTTTCGGCGGGCGTATTCAAGCCGGGCTCGCCCCAGGTCGCGGGGGAGCCAACGTTCAGGTCTCGACGAACCCGGTGGACGCGCCGGAAAGTTGCGCGTGGGCGGCGCCGTGCGGCCGCTTAAGGTAGGCTTGCGAGCGCATCTCGATGAGGCGCGAAGCGGTGCGCTTGAACTCCTGCGCCTCGAAGCCCTGATCCGCGCGATAAAGCGCCTCCGGCTCGGCTTCCGCCGAGGCGATAAGCTTCACGTTCAAGTCGTAGAGCGTGTCTATGAGGATGATCAACCGCTTGGCGGCATCGCGCCGCGCGAAGGTGAGGACTGGGATGCGGTCGAGAATGACGGTGTGGTACTCGTGCGCGATCCGCAGGTAATCGACGGCGGCGAGCGGTTCCTCACACAAGTCGCGAAAGGTGAAACGCGCCACCCCCATGGCGGCGTGCGGCACGCGCACGAAGCGGCCCTTCAGCGGCAGCTCCTGAGGGGCGCCGCCATTGCCGCCGGCGAGCCGCCGCCAGGCGGCATCCAGCGCGGCGTCCGCGGCGGCGTCGGCCGGCGCGTACCACACCGGCATGCCGGCAAGCTTCTCCAAGCGGAAATCGGTGCGCGCGGCGAGCCGCACCACCTCCAAGCGCTGCTCGAGCAAGCGGACGAACGGCACGAACAAGGCACGATTCAATCCGTCCTTGTAGAGTTCCTCGGGTGGCACGTTCGACGTGGCGACGACGACGACGCCACGTTCGAACAGCTGCGCGAACAGCCGCCCAAGAATCATGCCGTCGGCGATGTCGGTGACGTGGAATTCATCGAAACAGAGCAGCCACGCTTCCTGCGCCAGCTCGACCGCCGCGAGGTGGATCGGATCTTTGCCGGCGTGCTCGCCGAGTTTTATCTGCTGGCGGAACGCATGAACGCGCTCGTGCACGTCGATCATGAATTCGTGGAAATGCGTGCGACGTTTGCGCACCGCCGGACTTGCCTCGAAAAACAAATCCATCAGCATGGTCTTGCCGCGCCCGACATCGCCGTGGACGTAGAGGCCCTTGATCCGCGTCTGCCCGGTTTCGCGGCTGCCGAACAGCCAGCCCAGCGACGACGATTTGCGCGCCAATCGATATTCGAAGAGCCGTGCCTCAAGCCGGGCCAGCCTGTCGACGACGGCGAGCTGAGCGACGTCGCGCTCGATTTTGCCCGCGGCAACGCCGGTGGCGTATCGCGCTGTGATGGAGCTCGTCATATTCTGTTAACCGTTGCGGGCAAAGCATGGCGGGAACGACAAACGCTTAGCGGCGTTATGCGTCGCATGACAAGACAGCGTCGCTAAACTGTCAAAACCTATTAATTAGCCATGCGTATAGGGAATGCAGGCATGTTGCTCAATGCTTGTGCTTGCAAACTTCGGCCAACGCACAACATGATGTCTCGATTAGAGACGTGCGCGTAAAGACGTACGTTATCTGATGAGTTTGAACGGAGGACGCAATCGGGAGGGTCTTTGACGATAATGTCAGGAGATCCGTAGGATGCAGGACGTTCTTCCCGAAGGCGGCGTAATCCGCAAACTGTGGGTCGGCGAAACAGACAAATACCGCGACCATGTGTTGCGGCTAGACTCTGAAAGCCGGCACAGCCGATTCGGCGGCGGCGTATCCGACGACTTCATTCGCAACTACGTCGATCTGTCGATTTCTCTCGACACCGTGGTGCACGGTTTCTTTCTCGACGGCGTGTTGCGCGGCGCCGCTGAGCTGCGGCCGCTCGGGCTGCGCTTGCCGCAGCAGGCGGAAGCCGCCTTCAGCGTGGAGAAGCCGTGGCAGAGTCACGGCGTCGGTTCGGCGCTGCTGCGCCGCACGTTGCTCACCGCCCGCAACCGCGGCTTTCGTATGCTGCATATGGCGTGCCTTGCCGAGAACCGGCGCATGCAGCAGCTGGCGCGCAAATTTGACGCCGAGCTATCGTTCGATTTCGGCAGCGTCGTCGGCGAAGTCGAGTCGTCGCGGCCAACGCCGCTGTCGATGATGCGCGAAGCGATGGCCGACAGCCACGGCTTCGCGACGGCGATGCTCGATCTGCAATCCCGTATGCTGAGAGCTTAAGCCGCGGCCTCATTGTTGCGGACGCGGCGCGGCACTCCGCCATGAGCTGTCACGAGCTTTGCGCCCACTTCAATCTTCGTTCGGTCGCGGCGAGCGGATAGGACTCTTCGACGACATAAGGCCCGCCGCCGACCGATGAGCGCGACGAGAACAGCACGAAGCGCGAGATCGCGAACGACGACGACCGGTAATGGGCGCGTACGCTCAGGTAGTCGGCGACCTCTCGGCTCGACGAGTCGCGCAGCCGCGCCAGCGTGACATGGGGCGTGTACTTGCGGCCTTCGGGCTCCAGCCCAAGCCGCTGCAGCAGCCGTTCGAGTTCCGCCTGCAGCTCGATCAGCGGCGCCGCCGGAGCGACTGACGCCACCACGGCCCGCGGCTTGCGACCGCCGAATGAAGAGAGCCCGTCAAGCCGCAACTCGAACGGCGCGCGCTGCACGCGGCCGAGCAAGCCGGCAATGTCACGCGCCAGCGCATCATCGATGTCGCCGATGAAGCGCAGCGTGAGGTGATAGTTCTCGGGATCGATCCAGCGCGCGCCCGGCAGACCGCCCCGCATCATGGCGAGCGACTGGCCGACATGACGCGGTATTTCAAGCGCTGTGAACAGACGGGGCATGACCACCCGTGGTCGGCGATTCGCGACACGCGCAGCATGCGGGGATCGCACGCGGCGCGCAACCCTTACGACGGATGGTGAGTGTGGACCAATGCGATCAATTGCTCCACCTTCGGTAAAATACGCGCGACAATCACGCCCACCCCAGCGGCGCCGGGATGCACGCCGTCGCGCTGGGTCAGGCTGAGGTCGGCGGCGACGCCGTCGAGGAAGAAGGGATAGAGCAACACGCCGTATTTGGCCGCCAACTCGGGATAGATGCGCTCGAAGGACTGATCGTAGTCGGCGCCGAGATTGGGCGCGGCGCGCATGCCACACAACAGAACGGCGATATGGCGGTCGGTCAGGCGCTTGAGGATCTTGTCCAAGGCTTCGCGCGTCACCTGCGGATCGATCCCGCGCAGCATGTCATTGGCGCCGAGCTCGAGGATGACGGCGTCGGTTCCCGGCGACACCGACCAATCGAGGCGGGCAAGCCCGTCGCTGGCGGTATCGCCGGAAACGCCGGCATTCTCGATCTCCGCGACGATTCCCTTGTCGGCGAGCGCGGCCTGCAGGCGCGGCACGAAACCATCCTTGGCGGGCAAGCCGAGACCTGCCGTCAACGAGTCGCCGAGCGCCACGACCTTGAGCGGCTCCGTGGCGTTCGCGCGGGGAGGCGCTGTTGCAGCCAGCAGCGCAACGCTACAAAGCGCCGCACGCGCGATTTGGCGCAGAGTTCTCCGGTACCCATATGATCGGGCACCGACCGCGCGCGAGGGAAAAGGCTCAGCCGGAACCATGAATGACACGTCGGGGCATCCTTTCGCTGGCGACGCCATCGTGCTCAGTGGGGTCAACTTGTCGCTCGGCGGCGCTGCCGCCCGCGTTCATATCCTCAAAGATATCGGCTTGAATATAGGACGCGGCGAGGCCGTGGCGCTGCTTGGACCGTCGGGATCCGGCAAGTCGACGCTGCTCATGGTAATGACCGGACTGGAGCGCCCCGACAGCGGTTCGGTCGTCGTGGCCGGAAACACCTTGCACAAGCTTGATGAAGATGAACTCGCGCGCTTCCGCGGCCGAAATATCGGCATCGTGTTCCAGGCCTTCCACCTGATCCCGACCATGACCGCGCTGGAAAACGTCGCCGTGCCGCTCGAACTCGCCGGCGCGGGCGACGCATTTTCGCGCGCCGAGCACGAATTGGCGGCGGTCGGATTGAGCGGCCGGCTCAACCACTATCCGGCCGAGCTCTCCGGCGGCGAGCAGCAGCGCGTCGCGCTCGCCCGCGCGCTCGCGCCGCGTCCCGGGATCCTCGTCGCCGACGAGCCAACCGGCAATCTCGACGAGACGACTGGTCGCGACATCATCGAGCTTTTGTTCCGCGGTCATCGCGAGCATGGGACGACGCTGGTGCTGGTCACCCACGATACCGCGCTCGCGGCACGTTGCGACCGCGTGCTGCACATGCACTCGGGGCGGATCGGTGAACCGCAAATGGCCCGGAAAGTATGATCGCGCTGGCGCTGCGTTTCGCTTGGCGCGAGCTGCGCGGCGGTCTGCGCGGCTTCGGCGTCTTTATCGCCTGCATCGCGCTCGGCGTCATGGCGATTGCCGGGGTCGGCTCGGTGGCGCAAAGCCTGTCCGACGGCCTCTCTCGCGCCGGCGGCGTGATCCTCGGCGGCGACCTCGCTTTTTCGCTGGTCCAACGTGAAGCGAACGCCAGCGAGCGCGCCTTTCTCGGTGCGCACGGCACCGTGTCCGCCGTCGGGACGCTGCCGACGATGGCACACACCGCCGACGGGCGAGCGACGCTGGTCGAGATCAAGGCAGTCGACAGCGCCTATCCGCTGTCGGGGACGGTCGCGACCGACCCCGCGATGCCGATTGCGGACTTGTTCGCTCGACAAAGCGACGTATTCGGCGCTGCCGCCGATCCGGCGTTGCTGGCGCGGCTCGATCTCAAGCCCGGCGACCGTATCAGCATCGGTAACGCAGTGCTCGAACTGCGCGCAGCGCTGACCGGCGAGCCGGACAAACTTGCCGGCGGCATCGGCCTTGGGCCTCGCCTCTTCACGAGCGACGCGGCGCTGCGCGCGAGCGGGCTCTTGCAGCCCGGCAGCCTGGTGCGCTGGCACTATCGGCTGCGCCTGCCCGCCACCGGCGCGAGCGACGGCGCGGTGGCTTCGATCGAAAAACAGGCGCGGGCGCAGTTCCCCGATGCCGGCTGGGACATCCGCACGCGCAACAAGGCCTCGCCGCAGCTTGAACGCAACGTCGAACGCTTCAGCCAATTCCTCACGCTCGTCGCCCTGACCGCGCTTCTAGTCGGCGGTGTCGGCGTGGCCAACGCGGTCACGAGCCATCTCGCGCGCAAGCGCGACACCATCGCCACGATGAAGGCGCTTGGTGCGACCGGCGACGGCGTGTTTGCCGTTTATTGCGCGCAGATCATGGTGGTCGCACTGTTCGCCACATGCATTGGCGCCGGCCTCGGCGCGGCACTGCCGTTCGCGATGGCGTCCTTGTTCGGCGCCGCCATTCCGCTGCCGGTCGCGCCGTCGCTGCATCCGGCGGTGCTGACGCTGTCGATCGCCTATGGACTACTGACGGCGCTGGCCTTTGCCCTTTGGCCGCTCGGACGCGCGCACGACATTTCGGTGTCGATGTTGTTCCGCGACCAGGTCGCCGCCGAGCGCAGATGGCCGCGCCGCCGCTATGTGGCGGCGATGGCGTCGATCGTCGCCGCGCTCGCGACGCTGGCGATCGTGTCCGCCTATGACCCCCGGCTGGCGGCGATTTTTGTTGCCGCCGCCGCCGTCATTTTCGTGGCGCTGCGGCTCCTCGCGGCGCTGACGATGGGGCTGGCGCGCCGCCTGCCGCGCCCGCGCGCGACGCTGCTGCGGCTTGCCGTCGCCAACATCCACCGGCCGGGCGCTCTGACGCCCAGCGTCGTGCTCTCGCTCGGGCTAGGCCTGTCGTTGCTGGTCACCATGATCGAGATCGACGGCAATCTGCATCGCCAATTCACGGCGGCGCTGCCGGAAAAGGCGCCTTTATTCTTTTTCATCGATATCCCGTCGAGCGATGCCGACCGCTTCGACGCCTTCGTGCGCAGGGAGGCGCCGCAGGCGACGCTCGAGCGCGTGCCGATGCTGCGCGGCCGCATCGTTGCCGCCAACGGCATCAAAGCGGAAGATCTCAAGCCCGGCGAGGGCTCGGCCTGGGTGCTGCGCGGCGACCGCGGCATCACCTATGCGTCCGCGCTTCCGGCGGGTTCACGCTTGGTTGCCGGAGAATGGTGGGCCGCGGATTATTCCGGACCGCCGCTGGTGTCGCTGGAAAATCGCATGGCAGCGGACCTGAACCTCAAGCTCGGCGATACCGTCACCGTCAATGTGCTCGGCCGCAGCGTGACGGCCCGCATTGCCAATCTGCGCGCCGTCGATTGGCAAAGCCTCGGCATCAACTTCGTGCTGGTGTTCTCGCCCGGCACCTTCGCCGGCGCGCCGCATACCGATATCGCGACGCTGACCTTTGCCGATGGCGGCACGACCGCGGAGGAAACGGCGCTCGTCAAGGCGTTGGCCGACGCGTTCCCCACGGTCTCCGCCGTCCGCGTCAAGGACGCCCTCGATGCGATCGACCACATCGTCGGCAACCTGGTGCTGGCGCTGCGCGGCGCCAGCGCGGTCACGCTCATCGCCGCCGCCTTGGTGCTTGGCGGCGCGCTGGCCGCGGGCCAGCGCTTCCGCATCTACGACGCGGTGGTGTTGCGGACCTTGGGCGCGACGCGTCTCCGCCTGCTGGCGGCTTACGCGGTCGAATATCTGCTCATCGGTGTTGCCGCCGTGCTGTTCGGCGTCGCGGCCGGCTCGCTCGCCGCCGGTCTCGTCGTCACCCGCGTCATGGAGTTTCCCTTCGTCTGGATGGGCCCCCAGGCGGCGGGCATCGCGTTTCTTGCGCTGCTGGTCACGGTGCTGCTCGGCCTTGCCGGCACGTTCACGGCGCTCGGCCACAAGCCCGCAGAGGTGTTAAGGAATTTGTAGCGACGGACAAATGTGAATGAACTGTAACCTGTCGCAAATATCGCATCCGTTCCATCTGGCGTATGGGCGCCTTTCGCACTAGATTCCTGTCACATCCGCGTTCGGCTTTCCGGACGCAAGCCCGGCGGGTGCCGGGATAACCCAGGGGTATTCTCTATGTCGGACTTCGACCGGAATATCGCGACCGCCCGGACCGGCTATCGCACGGATCAGGTAGCGATCGATGCGGGTCTGCGCGCGTACATGATCCGCGTCTACAACTACATGACCGCCGGCGTGGCGCTGACCGGACTGGTCGCTTGGTTCACCTTCTCCGCTGCCGTCACCCAGACCAGCGGCGGACTCGTGCTCACGTCGTTCGGCCAAACGATCTTCCACGGCCCGCTGATGTGGCTGTTCATCCTGGCGCCGCTTGGCCTGGTGATGCTTCTTAGCTTCGGCATCAACCGGCTTTCGGCAAGCACCGCGCTGACGCTGTTCTTCGTCTATGCCGGTGTGCTCGGAATCTCGCTGGCGTCGATCTTCCTGGTCTATACCGGAGCGTCGATCACCCGCGTGTTCTTCATCTCGGCGGCGACGTTCGGCGCGATGAGCCTGTACGGCTACACCACCAAGCGCGATCTGACCGCGGTCGGCTCGTTCATGTTCATGGGCCTGATCGGCATCATCATCGCGAGCCTGGTCAACATCTTCCTGCAGTCGAGCGCGCTCTATTGGGCGATTTCGGTCATCGGCGTGCTCATCTTCGTCGGGCTGACCGCCTACGACACGCAGAACATCAAAGAAATGTACAGCCCGATGGACGACGGCACGGTCGCCGGCCGCAAGGCCGTTATGGGGGCGCTGCGGCTTTATCTCGACTTCATCAACTTGTTCCTGATGATGCTGCGGCTGTTCGGCGACCGCCGCTGAGCGAGCGCGAAAGAATGTCAGCGCCCCGGGCCATGTCCGGGGCGCTTTCTTTTTTGCAGACCTGCATGCGCCATGCGCGACGCTGACATCCGGCCGGCCGGGCCGGGCGATATCGCGGCCATCACCCGCATTTACGGCGATGCCGTCGCACACGGCACGGCAACGTTCGAAATCGAGCCGCCGGGTACGGCCGAAATGATGCGGCGCCAGCATACGCTGCTGGCGAACGGTCTTCCCTATCTTGTCGCCGAGCAGGCCGGCATCGTCGCGGGTTACGCCTATGCCGGCTATTACCACGCGCGGCCGGCCTACCGCTGGACCGTCGAGGATACGATCTATGTCGCCCCGGCCTTCCAGCGCCGGGGCCTAGGCCGGCTGCTCATGACGCGCCTCATCGGAGAGGCAGAGGCGCGCGGCTTCCGCCAGATGATCGCGGTGATCGGCGATTCGGCGAACGCCGCATCGATTGCGCTGCACGCGGCAGTCGGTTTCCGCCTGATCGGAACACTGCAATCCGTCGGCTTCAAGCACGGCCGCTGGCTCGATACCGTGCTGATGCAACGCCCGCTCGGCAGTGCCGGCGCGACGCCGCCGTAAGCGCCGGCCGGCATCTACGCGGTCATTGTAGCCGATTGGTATGCAGCCCGAGCAGCGCCGCAAACGAAGCGAGGCAGAGCGCTACTGACACGAGGATGACCCACGTTCCCATGGCGTCGAGCAAAAGGCCGAATAGCAGCGGCGCCAGCGCCTGCGCCGCGCGGGCCGGGGCGCCGAGGAGCCCGGTGCGCTCGCCGTAGCCCTGCGGCCCGAAGACCGCGAGCGGGACCGTGCCGCGCGCGATGGTCAGAAGGCCGTTACCGGCGCCGTAAAAGATGGCGAAGGCCGCCGCCGCCGCTGGCCCGATGACCGCGAAGACGACCGCACCGAGCGGATGCAGCAGCGCCGCGATCCGCGCCGACACCAGCGGATGGCTCCGCCGCAGCATGAAGAATTCGACCAAGCGCGCCGCGACCTGCGCCGGTCCGACCAGGGCGGCGGCGGCGATCGCCTGCAGCGGCGTGGCGCCGGCGCGCTCCAGCAATCTCGGAAGATGTGCCGCCATTGAGCCGGTGACGAACCAAGCGGCCGCAAACACGAAGGCGAGAAGCAACATCTCCCGGTACGGCTTCCACCCGGTTGAGCGTTCCGCCGGGTGTGAGTGATGCCTCAGCCGCGTCGGGACCGGCAAGAGCAAATTGAGCGGCAGACCGATAACGAGGTTCATCGCCGCCCAGACCAGCAGGGTCTCGCGCCAGCCTAGCGCATCGTTGAGGAACGCCGATAACGGCCAGCTCACCGTCGAGGCGAAGCCGGCGAACAGCGTGATGCCGGTGATCGGGCCGCGCGCGTTGTGGCCGTAAAGTGCCGTGAGCGCCGCAAATCCGGCGTCGTAAAGCCCGAGCGACATGCCGACGCCGAGCACCGCCCAAGCCGCGAACAACGCGACCGCGCCGTTTGCGGCCGCGAGCGCGACCAGGCCGGCGGCCAATACGACATTTGAGAGCACGAGCACGCCGCGCCCGCCGTGGCGATCGATGACGCGCCCGACCGCCGGACCGGCGAAGGCCGCTATCAGCAGCGAGCCGGAGAAGGCGCCGAAGACCCAGGAGCGCGGAACGTCGATGCCGGCCGCGATCGGGTCGGCCAGGATTGCCGGCAAATAATAGCTCGATGCCCAGGCAAGCGTCTGCGAGGTGCCGAGTGCCGCGACAACGACGCGGCGCGATCGGGGCAAGTCTGCGATCTCGTCGTGTTCAGCCAAGCCGATCCGTCTTTTTCTGCACGGATACCGAGATAGCGGCGCGCCGGCACACGCTCCGCCGCAGAGCGGAGATCGGACGCCGCATTGAGAATGCCTTAGGGCCTGTCCATAAATAAGTCGATCATTTTGTGACCCGGCGGCGACCTCGAGGCTTTTGGCAGGGCGAGATCGTGTAGTTCCAGTCGCCGTGGAACGAGTGGCGGGAGATATTGACGGCGGCCAAT